>Ga0209863_10000843_pt1 | contig 13171 bp, 11 predicted proteins | sample OrgsoiDNA2013046_FD_185796 | JGI IMG/M metagenome (GOLD analysis project Ga0209863, IMG submission 185796) | Permafrost soil microbial communities from the Arctic, to analyse light accelerated degradation of dissolved organic matter (DOM) -... | ecosystem: Environmental > Terrestrial > Soil >...
TCACCCTTCCCGCGGCGACCCTCGATCTCGGCCGCCGCATCGTCAACCGCGAGGCCGTCGACGGCCCGACGCCGGCGTCGCCCTTCACGGGCGGCGAAAACGTCTACGCGCACACCACCATCTCGGGCCACGGCGCCGGCTTCATCGAGCACGTGTGGACCCGGGACGGCGTCGAGATCGCGCGTCACTACATGCCGGTGGGCGACGACCGCCGCTGGCGGACCTGGTCGCGCCATCGCCTGGAAGCCGGCGCCTACATCGTCGAGGTGTTCGCTCCCGACGGCCGCCGCTTGGCCAGGAAAACCTTCACCGCGTTCTGACGTCCACCGCCCACGCCACCCCGAGGAGACACCAATGGAATCGTTCAAAGATCGCTTCAAGAAAACCGTCTTCAAGGTCTACGTCTTTGTGCGCGCCGCCGGCGCCGCGCTGGTGCTCGGCTGCATCGAGGTCTTCGGTAGCCCGCGCGGCCGCCGGTACATCGCCGGCGCGGCGCTGACCGGCACGTTGCTCCTGCTCTTCTTTCGCCCGCCGGTTCAGGTGGTCCCCGCCGGCGAGATCGGGATCCGCACCAACCGGCTGACCGGCGGCATCGGCGTGGTCCCCGAAGGCCCGACGCTCATGGTGCCGCTGGTGCACGAGCTGCGCCGGTACCCGCTGCGCGATCAGGTCTATCGGCCGCAGGCGAGCGCCAGCGCCACCGACGCGGCCCCCTTCCAGACCGTCGAGGGGCTCTCGGTCGGCGTGGCCGTAACGGTCCGCTATGCGCTCGATCCCGCGCGGATCGGCGAGGTCGCCAAGCGTCTCCCCAGCAACGTCGGCAGCGATCTGATCGAGCCGGTGGTCGACGGCGTCCTGCACCGGGCACTGTCGAGGCACACGGTGCGCGAGATCTTCAGCGACAAGCGGATCGAGATCCAGGACGACATCGAGACGGAGCTGCGCACGCTGCTCGGCAAGGACGGGATCACGGTGCGGTCGCTCTACCTCGGCCACGTCGATCTGCCGGCGCAATATCGGGCGGGGCTGGAAGGGATGCTCGCCGAGGAGCTGGCGACCGAGAAGATGCGGTACACGCTGCAGCTAAAGGAGAAGAAGGTGAAGGAGTCGGAGCTGGAAGGCGATGCGTCCAAGGTGCAGCGCGAGAAGGCCGCCGAGGCCGCCGCTTCCGAGGAGATCATCGCCGCCAAGGCACGCGAGGAGGCGATGAAGCACGTGTTGCCGCTGAAAGAAAAAGAGATCGAGCAGCGGCGCCTGGAGGCCGAGGCGCGCAAGGTGCAGCGCATGAAGGACGCCGAGGGCGAGGCCGAGGCGCGCAAGATCGAAACCGTCGCCGAGGCCGATTCTCGCCGCAAGCTCTCGGACGCCGATGCCTATCGCATCGAGATCACCGGCAAGGCCAACTCTGAGCAGATGGCGCGCGATTCGGCGCTCATCGCCAAGAACCCGCTCCTCATCCAGAAGACGCTGGCCGACAAGCTGTCCGACAAGATCCAGGTCATCGTCGCGCCGCCGTCGGCGGGCGGATTCTTTGCGGGCGGTCTGCTGGGCATGCAGGGCCGCGCTCAGGGCTCCGGGCCGGCGCCGGTCGCCTCGCGCACGCCGGCTCCCGCCAACGACAACGCGGAGGCGGAGTAACATGACCGCCGCGGTCGTCTTGCTGGTCGCCCTCTGCGCCGAGGATCCCACCGTCCTCCGCAACGCCCCCCGCGACAACGCCCCCGCGCAGGCCACGCTCTATCGCGGGGATTGGCTGGAGGTGCGCGGCGAGAGCGCCGGGTTCCTCAAGGTCTACGACCACCGCCACGAGCGGCCCGGCTACCTGCGCCCTTCGCAGGTGCGGGTCTACCGGGTCGACGCCGAGACGGCGCCCGAGCTGGCGGCGGTGGTGCGGTTCTTGCGCGACGCCAGCGGCTACGAGTCGCTGGGGATCGGCACTGCGGCGATGGCGCTGCGGGCGGCGCCGGCCGGCAGCGACACCAGCGAGATCCTCGCCTCGATCGGCAGCCTGGCCGATCGGTTGGCGCGGCGTGCGTCGGCGCGGCGGGCCGATTCGAAGGACACGACGCTGGCCGCGCACGTCGACGTCGCCCAGAGCTACGGCGTGAAATTCAGAGTGCTGGAACCCGAGACGGTCGGCGGTCGAGCCCGGCTCTGCTACGACGGCGAAGCCTGGGAGCAACTGCTGGCTCTGCCGGCGGCTGCGCCGGTAGAACGGGCGCGCGCCGCGCTCTTCTTGGCCGCCGATCCCTGTCGCGATCCGGCCCAGCCCCCGACGGAGGCCCGCCTGCAAAACGACCGGCGTCTGCGCGCGCTCGAATCGATCGATTTCGCGACGGCGAACGCGATCCCGGCGGCGCTGGCGGGGCGGGTCCGCCTCCGATACGCCGAGGCCCTGGCCTGGCGGGCCTTCGACCAGGCGAGGCAGGGCAACGCCGAGGCGGCCGCGCGCTCGGAGGGGGCCGCGGTGCGCGAGCTGGCGCTCTGCGACCGGGGCGTGCTGGCCCCCGAGGATCTCGATCTTTACGAAGAGGTCGCGGTGCGGGTAGCGGCGTCGCGCTGGGCGACCGAGACCGCGCCGAAGGACGCTGGAAAACGAGCCGTCGCCGTGACCTTCGCGCCGCGCGCGCCGGGTGAGACCTGCGTGCGGGTGGTCGAGCGCGCCGGCGACAAGCCCGGCGCAGCCGCGTCTCCCGGCGCGGCCGCATCTCCCGGCGCAGCCGCATCTCATCGCTTGCTCGGCGAGCGCTGCACCTTCGGCGTGGTCTGGCCGAGCGCGCTGCGCTGGGCACCGTCGGGAACGGCGGCGACGCTCGCCGTGCAGCCGCTGCCGGCCTGGACGGAGCTGTGGACCCTCCGGCGCGGCGACGACGGAAGCTGGACCTTCGACACACTCACCGCCGCCACTACCGATCCGGACGTCGGCTACGTCGAGTCGGCCGGCTTCTCGCCCGACGGCCACCACCTGCTGGTCGTCCGCGAGGCCCGCGTCGCCGGACACATCGCGCGTCGCTTTCAGGTCCTGGGCACGTCCGCGCTGGCGATCGAAAAATGGGCGAGCAACGCCGACAAGCTGATCGCCTTCAAACGCTGGAGCGCACCGTCTTGGCGCGCCGGCACGCTGGCGCTGCGGTGACGTGCGACGGTCGCGAGCCGGAATAGTTCCCCGCGCGCGCCGGTTCAGAATGGAGATGGGGCCTCCAACCGAGAGCAAGCGCCCGCCCCGCCGCGCGCGCAGCATCGCCCGGCGCGCGGCGTTGGTGGTGGCGACGGTCGTGGCCGGGTGGGTGACGTTGATCGTTCATCCGCAGCCGCTCTTTGCGTACAGCGCGCAGCGGGCGAACGTGGTGCTGCACGCGCGGGCGCCGTTACCGCGGGAGGCCGGCCCCATGCTCGACGAGGTGGTGCGCCGCCTGTCGCGCTCTCCGCTCTACGATCCGGCGCGGATCCACCACGTGTTCCTGTGCGACACGCCGTCGCTGTTCGCGCTCTTCACGCTCTGGCACCGAAAAGCCGGGGGCGTGACGCAGCCTCAATTCGTGGGCAACGTCTTCATCCGGCCATCGAACGTCGTCCGCGGAAGGGTGATCGGCCCTTCGGGCGACGAGAAGCCAGGCGAGCGAACCCTCACCTACTACGTCGCGCACGAGGTCACGCACGCCATGACCGGCGATCGGTTGGGGCGCTGGCGCTACGCGCATCTCGCCGCCTTCCAGCGCGAAGGCTACGCCGACTACGTCGCGTTCGACCACCGCGTTGATCTGGAGCGCGGTCGAGCCGCCCTCTTGCGGGACGACGCGGAGATGAGCCCCCAACGCTCCGGTCTCTATAGGCGCTACGAGCTGATGGTCGCGTATCTGCTCGAGCGCCGGGGAATGACCGTCGACGAGCTGCTGGGGCAGGCGATGGATCGGCGTCAGGTCGAGGCTGAGCTCGTCTCGGCGCCGACGCTGTAGCGCACCGTCGTGCCAGAATCGTAAACCCCGAGAGAAAAATCGTAAACACCTACGGTCGAATCGCAAACGCGACCGGGCGACTCAGCTCGGGCGCGGCGTGAGGACGAAGGCGCGGTAGACGAGGCCGCCGCTGACCATCTCGGTGTGGAGCGCGCTGCCGCGGAGGGCGGCGAACTCGCGGAAGATGCCGGCCAGCGGGCGGTCGCCGAGGCGCGCGATCAGCGAACGCTTGCTCGCGTCGTCGGCCTCGAGCGCCGCGAGCACGCCCGGCGTCAGATCGCGCTGCCCGCGCGTCTCGAACCCCGCGTTGGCGATCGCGGCCAGCCAGCCGTCGACGTCGCCGCGCGGACGGAAGTCGGCGTAGAGAAAATCGCCGCCGGGGCGGAGCACGCGGCGGACCTCGCTCAGGAAGACCGGCAGCCGGCCATAGCAGTGTGACGACTCGACATTCAGCACGGCGTCGAACGAACCGTCGCCGAAGGGCAACCGCTCCGCGTCCCCCTCTTCGAACGAAAGGCCGGGGACGTCGAAGCGCGCGCGACACAGGGCCACCGCGCGCGCCGAGAGATCGACGGCCACCATGCGCCGCGGTTTCAGGTAGCGCGCCACGAACGAGGCGCCGCCGCCGCGGCCACAGCCGATCTCCAGCACCTCCCGACCGCCGAGCGAAACCGCGCCCGCCACCACGTCATAGAGCTGGATGCAGGAGCGATCCGCCTCGTCGGCGGGATCGAGATCGCGCGGCACCGCCGACGCCGACGCCGCCGACGTTGGGCGGTAGCCGTAGTTCATGAAGGTCCAGCTCGGATCGCGATAGCGGGTCGCCAGGAACTGGTACCAGCCCCGCCAGAGCAACCGCTTGGTGGTCGGCGAGCGCGAGGCGAGCGACACGAGTCGGCCAATCAACATCCGCGAGCCATAACACCTTGGATCGTCGATTGACAGGCGGGCGCGCCGCGGCCCTTGCCGAACACGGGGTGGTGACTAGGTTAGCCTGCAGGAGAGCACAACCATGACACTTCAACTGTTTCTGATCTGGATGGCGATTGGCCTCGTGGCCGGGTGGTTGGCATCGGCGATTCTCGGCGGCGGGTATGGTGTCGTCGGCGACATCGTCGTCGGGCTGGTGGGCTCGTTCATTGGCGGCCTGATTTTCAATGGGCTGCACATCAGCGCGCCCTGGGCCGGATTGCCCGGGACGATCTTCGTCGCCTTCGTCGGCGCGCTGGTCTTGCTGATCGTGCTGCGCCTGATCCGCTCGACTTCGACCCGAAGAGTCTAGCCCGTCGGCCCGTCCGTCACTGCTAACCGTTAACCGTCAACCGTCAACCCACTTTGGCCGTGCGGGTGATCTCGCCCATGCGGCCGCTCTGGTAGTCGCGCACGGCCTGCGCGATCTCGTCTTCGCTGTTCATCACGAAGGGCCCGTAGCGCGCGACCGGCTCGCCGAGTGGCACGCCCGCCAGCAGCAGGAGACGGCCTCCACCCGGTACACCGCGGAAGCGGACGATCTCTCCGGGTCCGAGGATCGCCATCTGTCCGTCGGCGACGGACCGCTCTTCGTCCCCGAGACGAACGCCGCCCTGGAAGACGTAGGCCAGGGCCTGGTGGTCGGCGGGCAGCGGCGTCGTGAAGTCGGCGCCGTCGTCGATCGACCAGTCCTGATAGACGATCGGCGTATGGGTATCGATCACGGCGCGCGCGCCGAGCGCCTCGCCCGCGACCACCCGGACGCGGGCTTTGCCGTCGGGCGTCTCGGCCGTCGGGATCTTCGCGGCCGCGATCTCCTGATAGCGCGGCGTGGTCATCTTGAGGCGGGCGGGCAGGTTGACCCACACCTGGAACCCGTGGACGCGCCCGCCTTTTTCGCGCAGCGTGTGCGACGGCTCCTCGGAGTGGATGATGCCGGCGCCGGCGGTCATCCATTGCACGTCGCCGGCCCGCAGCGCGCCGCGGTGCCCGGCGGAGTCCTCGTGCTCGAGCTCGCCGTCGAGCACGTAGGTTACCGTCTCGAACCCGCGGTGCGGATGATCGGGCGCGCCGACCGCTTCGCCCGGACGGTAGTCGACAGGGCCCATCTCGTCGATGAGCAGGAATGGGTCGCAGAGTTGCATCCCGAGCGATGGAACCGGACGCCGGACGATGAAACCACCGCCTTCCCGCTGCTTGTGGGCGGTGACGATCTTGGAAACTTCGCGAACCTGCGTCTTGTTGGTCATTCTGGTCATCGGTCCTGTCTTTCTGAGGCGGCGCGCTCGATCGCCGCGCGCAGGACCTCTTCCTGCTGGGCGCCGGAGATCGCGAACCGCTGGTCGAGCACATAAAAAGGGACACCGGTGATGCCGCTCGCGGCGGCCTCCGCCGCATCCTGCAGCGTGGTCCCGAGCTCGCGCCGGTCGCCGAGGAGCCGGGACACCTCGCCCGGGGCAAAACCGTGGCGTGCGGCGATCTCGCTCAGCACGTCGAGGTCGGAGATGTTCTTCGCGTCCAGAAAGTTGGCGCGAAAGAGGTCGCGAACCAGCGCCCGCTGCGTCCCCTTGCCCGCCGCGTGGCGGATGAGGGTGTGGGCGCGGACCGTCGGATAAGAAGTGCGCTGCTTCGAGAGGTCGAGATCGATCCCGCTCTTTCGCGCCTCGGCCTCGAGGCGACTCCAGACCTGGCGCGGGTCGACGCCGTAGTTGCGCCGGAGCATCTCGGGAATGTCCTTCCCCTCGGGCGGCGTCTCGGGATCGAGCAAGAAGGGATGGTGCGACACCACCGCCGGCCGATTCGACGACGCCAGCACCCGCTCGAGCCGCTCGTTGCCCAGGAAGCACCAGGGGCAAACCAGGTCCGTGAACAAATCGATCGGGAGGGACGCCACGCGTCTTTCGGCTTGGGTTTCCATCGAAGTATTTCGATGTATGAGGGGCGCCTTCGGTTACATGTACATTGGGCGCGGACGGTCGAGCCGCCGCGGCCGACCTCAGCCCCAGCCGCCGCTGACCCGGCGCCGATCTGGATCGGCATCGGCTCTCTGGCCCAGTGTAGGTCCATGTGGCTAGAAGTGGAACCGACAGGCGGCCCCTTCGCGGGTCTGGCCGAGGGTGCTCGCGGCCGGCAGGCCGCAGGCCGACAGGACATCGGAACTTTTCAGCAGATTTGCCGTTGGATCGAGGCAGCAGCCGGCCCCGCCGTGCACGCTCGGATCCTGGAAGACCTTCCACAAAGCGGGGTCGCGGCGGGTTTCGGCTCGTCGGTCGGCGGAGGTGGGAGATCGCGCCCGGCGGGACAACCAACCAACAAAGCGCACGGCAACACGAAAAGGAGACGAATCATGCCTAGGTTTTACAATGTCCGTGTTTGCAAACCTAAAGAGCAGCAGGTGAACGACGATGATTCAATCAATGAGTGACGTTCAGGCCCTCCTGAGCATCGACGCCGGGAAGGTGCCTCCCGGGACGGTCGCCTTCTTTGCGCGCGATCCGGAGGCGTCGCGGCGGCGGATGTTTGCGGTCCTGGCGCTTCTGGTGGGCGGCTCGGCGATCGCGCTCGGAGCCTGTCTGCTGACCGGGGCGGTGGTCGGGCTGCATCGGCTGCCGGTGGCGATGCTGGCGCTGGCGGCGATCGCGCTGACCCTGGCGGCTCTGCCTCCGGAGCGCGATCCGCTGCTCTCGCGCTACAAGAAGCCGGCCCTGGTGCTGACGCCGACGGGGATGATCATGCGCGACGGGTCCGGCCTGCGAAGCTGGAGCTTCGACCAGTTGTCGGACGTTCGGCCTTACCTGCACCACCAGCGGGTGGGGCTGCTCATCACCGGCCGCGACGGCAGCCGCGACTTCGTCGACACGCTCAGCTTCGAGCGGGGCGAAAAAGTACGCGAGCTGATCGGCCGCCGCCTGAACCTGCGCGAAGCTTGTTAGACGAAGCTTGTTAGACGAAGCCTGCTAGACGAGGCCTGCTAGACGAGGCCTGAGCCCGGTCAGAAGCTCAGAGCTAGACCGAACGACAGACCCAGGTCGGTGACCTTGGTGCTTCCGGTAGGCGGGATATTGCCAGAGATCCCGATATCGGCGGCAGGCGCAATCAACAAGCTCAGGTGCGAGGCGACCGCTATGACCAGAGGAACCTCGATCGTGATCGCCGAAAACCGCTCTGTCGTGAGATGGACGTAGGAAAACCCGGCCCGGGCCCAGACCGTCAGCCAGGGGCCGACGACCGCCGCATATCCGAGCCGGGGAGCCAGCTCGTAACCGGTTACGGCCGCACCGATTCCCGAGGTCCTGAAAAACGAGGCGGCGGCCCCCAGGCTGATCCCCCTCACCACGAAGTAGTCGAAGCCGAGGCGCGGCCAAGAATATCCGGACGAGGCCACACCTTCGGGATCGGCCAGCAGGCTGAAGGTGCTCAACGAGTCGTGCAAGTTGCCCGATGTCCGGTGTCGCCAGGAGTATCCGAACAGCCGTTCGGCGGAGAGCGTGAGCTGGCCGGCGTCGCCGAAGCTCGTCGGGCCCGAAGGCGTGGCCGCAGCCGGCGCCGCGTCGGCCGGTGGGGCGCCGGGTTTTTCGAGCTTTTGCGCGCGCGCCTCCGCTGCCGAAAGCACGACAGCCAAGGTCAACATCCCCCCCAACGTCCGTCTCAGGTTGCTGGTCATGATCTCGGTCCTTTCTCCCGGTTGCGGGTGGGACGCTCGAGTGACGACCATCGCCCAACGGTAGGTTAAGTCAACTGTTCTGGTGCGCTCGGTGCGGCGCTCCCGGGCCGGTCGCGCGCGCGAAGCGTTCGGCGGCGGCCTCCAGCGTCTGGTCTTTTTTCGCGAAGCAGAACCGGGCCAGGGGCGGGGCGGAGGCCGGATCGGCGTAAAACACGGAGGTTGGGATGGCGGCCACGCCGACCTCCGTGACCAGGCGCCGGCAAAAGCCGACGTCGCCGCCCGCCCCCAGCTTGCCCACGTCGGTCAGCAGAAAATAGGCCCCCGCGATCGGCAGCGTCGGCAGGCCGGCCGCGTCGAGGATGCGGGCCAGCAGATCGCGCCGGCGCCGATAATCGGCGCGTAGGCGGTCGTAGCTGCCGTCGCGCGCCGCGATCGGCAGGACATCCGCCAGCGCCTCCTGGAACGGCGCCGAGTTGGTGAAGGTCACGAACTGGTGTACGGCGCGCACGGCGGCCGAGAGCGGCGCCGGCGCGATCGCCCAACCGACCTTCCAGCCGGTGACGCTGAAGGTCTTCCCCATGCTGCCGACGGTGATGGTCCGCTCGAACATCTCGGGCAGCGAGGCGATCGGCAGGTGGCGCGCGTCGAAGACGATCTCGGCGTAGACCTCGTCGCTGACGATCAGCACGTCGTGGCGGGCGCAGAGCGCGGCGATCGCCTCCAGCTCGTCGCGCCGGAAGACCTTGCCGGTCGGGTTGTGCGGCGTGTTCAGGATGAGCGCGCGCGTGCGGGGACCGAACGCCGCCGCGAGAGCCGCGGGATCGAAGCGCCAGTCGGGCGGCAGCAGCGGAACCGGGCGCAGCACGCCGCCGGCCATCGCGACGTCCGGGCCGTAGGCGTCGTAGCTCGGCTCGAAGACGATCACCTCGTCGCCGGGATCGACGGTGGCGAGGATCGCGTCGTGGAGCAGCTCGGTCGCGCCGCTGCCGACGGTGATGTCGGTCTCCGGGTCGACGTCGGGGCCGCCCGGCGCGATCCGCCTCCAGTCGTCGGCCAGGGCGCGCCGCAGACGCGGCAGCCCGGCGCTGGGCGCGTACTGGTTGCGGTCGTCGCGAATGTGCCGAGCGGCCGCCTCCTTCACGAAGTCGGGCGCCGGGAAATCGGGGAAGCCCTGGCCCAGGTTCACCGCCTGGTGCTGGACCGCCAGCGCCGTGATCTCGGTGAAGATCGAGGTGCCGACCCCCGCGATTCGCTTCGAGCCCCTGGCGCGCACCACGATGATCCGGTCTATCAGAATTCGCCCGGGGCCGCAGCCATTGCCGTGGCCGCGCTTCCTGTCAGTATGCAGTGGCAGGTGAGCGTCAGCGCCGAAGAGCAGAGGCTGGACGAGGATCAACGCCGCGTCCAGGACTGGAAGCGGTGGGGTCCGTATCTGAGCGAGCGCCAGTGGGGGACGGTGCGCGAGGATTACTCGGCGGACGGAGACGCCTGGGGATCCTTTTCGCACGATCACGCGCGCAGCCGCGCTTACCGCTGGGGTGAGGATGGCCTGCTGGGTCTCTGCGACCGGCAGGGGCGCCTCTGTTTCGCGCTGGCGCTCTGGAACGGCGCCGATCCGATCCTCAAGGAGCGCCTTTTTGGCTTGACCGGCCCGGAGGGCAACCACGGCGAGGACGTCAAGGAGCAGTACTTTTATCTCGACGCGACGCCGACGCATTCCTACGGCAAGGCGCTCTACAAGTATCCGCAGCGGGCGTTCCCCTACGCGCGCCTCGGCGACGAGAACCGGCGGCGCAATCGGGACGACATGGAATTCGAGATCACCGACACCGGCATCTACGACGACAACCGCTACTTCGACGTCTTCGCCGAGTACGCCAAGGCGGGGCCCAACGACATCTGCATCGCCGTCACCGTCGCGAACCGCGGACCGGTCGCGGCGCCGCTCGCGCTCTTGCCGACGCTCTGGTTTCGCAACACCTGGTCGTGGGGGCGGCAGGGCGAGGGCTACCAGCGGGCCGACCAGCGCCCGTCGCTCGCGGCGGTGGGCGGGGACCAGATCGACGTCCGCCACCCGTCGCTGGGGCGGTTTCGGTTCACGGTGGAAGCGGCGGCCGGCGGGGCGTCGGAGCTGATCTTCACGGAGAACGAAACCAACGTAGAGCGCCTCTTCCAGACCCCCAATCCCACGCCTTACCGCAAGGACGCCTTTCACGACTACGTGGTCGGGGGCAGGGGCGACAGCGTCAACCCGGCGCGTTGCGGGACCAAGGCGGCGGCGCTCTACCGGCTGAACGTTCCGGCGGGGGGCGAAGCGCGGGTGCGGCTTCGGCTCAGCGCCGCGGACGAGAACGTGGGCGCGCTGGCGACCCCGTCGTCGACCTCGCCAGCGACCTCGTCTTCTTGCTTTGCCGACTTCGATGCGATCTTCGAAGCGCGCCGCGCCGAGGCCGACGATTTCTACCTGCAGAAGACCGGACCGCTGCTGCCCGACGAGCGCCTGGTCGTGCGCCAGGCCTACGCGGGGCTGCTCTGGACCAAGCAGTTTTATCATTACGACGTCAGCGCCTGGCTGGAGGGCGATCCCACCCAGCCGCCGCCGCCGGCGAGCCGGCTCACCGGCCGGAACTCCGACTGGCGCCAGCTCTACAACCGCGACGTCATCTCGATGCCGGACAAATGGGAGTACCCCTGGTACGCGGCCTGGGATCTGTCGTTCCACATGATTCCGTTCGCGCGGATCGATCCCGACTTCGCCAAGGAGCAGCTCCTGTTGCTCACGCGCGAGTGGTACATGAACCCGAACGGGCAGCTTCCGGCCTACGAGTTCTCGTTCGACGACGCGAACCCGCCGGCGCAAGCCTGGGCCGCCTGGCGGGTCTACAAGATCGCCGTCGACGGCGAGGGTCGGCGCGACCGGCTCTTTCTCGAACGCATCTTCCAGAAGCTGACGCTCAACTTCACCTGGTGGGTCAACCGCAAGGACGCCTCGGGCCGGAACCTGTTCTCGGGCGGATTTCTGGGCCTCGACAACATCGGGGTGTTCGACCGGTCGCACCCCTTGCCGTCGGGTGGATACCTGGAGCAGGCCGACGGAACCGCCTGGATGGCGTTCTACTGCCTGACCATGCTGTCGATCGCGCTGGAGCTGGCGGCGGGCGACGCCGCCTACGAGGACATGGCGACGAAGTTCTTCGAGCACTTCGTTCTCATCTCGGATGCGATCAACAACTTCGGCGGCAGCGGGCTCTGGAACGAAAAGGACAGCTTCTATTACGATCGATTGCACATCGACGGCACCGAGGCCCCGGTCTCCGTGCGATCGCTGGTGGGCCTTTTGCCCCTCATCGCCGCGGAGGTCCTGGAAGACGAGATCATCGACAAGTTGCCCGCCTTTCGGAAGCGCATGCGCTGGTTCCTCGACAACCGGCGCGCCCTGGCGGGGCAGGTGACGTTCGGGGGAGAGGGACGGGTCCTGCTGGCCATCCCCTCGCGCGATCGCCTGGTGCGCCTGCTGCGCACGATGCTCGACGAGAGGGAGTTCTTCTCGCCCCAGGGGATCCGGTCGATGTCGAAGGTCCACCAGGACAGTCCCTACCGGTTCGTCTTCGGCGGGGAGGCGCTGGAGGTCGACTACGAGCCGGGCGAATCGCGGAGCGCCCTGTTCGGCGGCAACTCGAACTGGCGCGGCCCGATCTGGATGCCGATCAACTACCTGCTGGTCGAGGCGCTCGAGCGCTACCACCACTTCTACGGCGACGATCTGCGGGTCGAGTGCCCGATCGGCAGCGGGCGCGGGCTGACCCTCAAGGAGGTGGCGCGGGAGCTATCGGCGCGGCTGGCGCGGATCTTTTTGGCCGACGGGGCCGGGCGCCGGCCCTGCCACGGAGGCGACGCGCGCTGGAGCGCGGATCCGCACTGGCGGAGCCTGGTGCTGTTCCACGAATATTTTCACGGCGAGACCGGGCGGGGTCTCGGGGCCAGTCACCAGACCGGCTGGACGGCGCTGGCGATTCGATTGATCGAAGATCTGGCGCGCCAGCGCGAGGACGCCAAGTCGGGCTGAGGCTCAGACCGCCTTCACCTCGAGGATCTGAACGCCCCAGGCGGGCAGGTCGAGGGTGAGCCCCTCGCGCGCGAGCGTGGCCCCGTCGCGCTGGCTGCGCGCCTCGGAGAGAAGATCGGTGAGGCTGAGCGTGCGGTCTTGCCGCGTGCGGCCTTCGAGCTCGGACGGCTCGAAGGGCACGTTGCAGCGCGCCGGCCCTGGCCCGAAGTTCACCACGACCAGCAGCTTTCCGCCGGGCGACTCCCAGGTCGAAACGATGAAGGTTTCCCAGGTCGGATCGGTGGCATGGGTCGGATCGGGCGGATCGCCGGCGCCCGCGGGTCGGCAGGTGACGAGGTGCCAGCTGGCGCCTTCGCCGCGGACCTCGGGGCGGCGCAGGCAGCCAAGCAGCCGTTCATAAAATGCACGCAGCGCCTCGTCGGGCGCCTCGGCGGCGCGACGTGCCAGCTGAATCGAGGCGTGCGCGCGGCGCCCCTCGAGCTGGCCTTCGTGAAATAGGTGCGCGCCGGGCGCGAG
>Ga0209863_10000844_pt1 | contig 13160 bp, 13 predicted proteins | sample OrgsoiDNA2013046_FD_185796 | JGI IMG/M metagenome (GOLD analysis project Ga0209863, IMG submission 185796) | Permafrost soil microbial communities from the Arctic, to analyse light accelerated degradation of dissolved organic matter (DOM) -... | ecosystem: Environmental > Terrestrial > Soil >...
CCTTCCGGGCACGCGCTCGAATCTTTCGCCGGCATCGCCATCATCCTTATCGTGGTCCTGCCGCTGCTGCGCCCGGCCTGGCGATGGGTCGTCGTCGCAATCGCGATTGTGGTGGTCGCCTTGATTGGGATTTCTCGGGTGACCTTGGGCGTGCATTTCCCCAGTGACGTCGTGGGCGGCTGGATCTTCGCAGCCGGCTGGGTCGCCGCTACCTGTGCGGCATTCCGGCTGTGGCGAAACCGAAAAGACCCCGACGCGGAATCCGGCGGACTTGACGCCGAGTCGAGTGAACATCTGGTTGTGTCATGAAGCGAACATTGGGCATCCTGGTGGGCGGCGCTGCGGTGCTGCTCGCAGTGATGATCGGGCTCGGAATGCTCGACGTCCACATTCTCGCGCACAGTAGATTCGGGCATGCCGACGGCTCCGTTGATTCGACGTTGGCGCGCCACCGCGACCATCTGCTGAACTCGCTCACGCTCGCCGCGACCTTTGCGGCATCGACGTTGCCGGTGATCGTGCTCGCGGCCGTGGTCGTCGCGACGGCGGCCGTCGTGTTCAAGAGATGGCGGGAGCCGCTCTTCGTGGTGGCGGTCGTCGCCGGCGAGGTCATCATCTTTGTCGTCACGACACTGGTGGTGCATCGCCCGCGACCCAACGTCGTCCGTCTCGATCACGCACCTCCGACATCGAGCTTCCCGTCCGGTCATACAGCGGCATCGGTCGCGCTTTATGGCTCGATAGCGGCACTGGTCATCCTGTTTGGTGCGCGCATTGCGTGGCGCCGAGTTGCGTTAGCCGCTGCCGTTCTGTTGCCGGTCCTCGTCGCGACTTCCCGCCTCTATCGAGGCATGCACTATCCAACCGACGTCCTGGGCGGCGCGCTGCTGGGATTCGTCTGGTTGCGGGTGGCGATCTACGCCATATTCGGCCGCCTCGTCTCCGGGTCATTGCCACGAACGCCCGACGCTACGGCGCGGTCGCATCGGCGATTGGCACCCCAGGGTCGGTGAGCTTGGCGACGTCGACTAGCGCGCGAGACTTGATGAGCGCGCGAATGTCGGAGTGCACGTCCCACACATTCACGTTCATGCCAGCGATGACCGTGCCTTTGCTGAGCCAGAAAGCGCAGAACTCGTGCGAGGCGAGCGACCCGCGATAGACCAGCTCGTCGTAATCGCCGGGCCGGGCAAGGCCCGAGTACTCCATGCCGACGTCGTACTGGTCGGAAAAGAAGTACGGCACCTTCGCGAACGGCTCACCGACACCGAGCATCGACGCGGCCACCGCAGGGCCTTGGTCGTGAGCGTTGGCCCAGTGCTCGACGCGTAGCTGCCGACCCAGGTGCGGGTTGTGGGCGTTCGCTACATCGCCGGCCGCGTAGATGTCAGGGTCGGTGGTCTGGAGGTATTCGTCGACGATAATGCCGTTGTCGACAAGAAGTCCGGCGTCTGCGGCAAGTGAAACGTTCGGCCGAATACCGACGCCGACGACGACAACATCGGCGGCAATCTGCGTGGCATCGCTCGTGACAACAGCGCTCACCCGACCTGCGTCGCCAATCAGGCGGGTGATGCCGACGCGCAGTCGAACGTCGACGCCATGGTCGCGATGTAGCTGCGCGTAGAACTCGCCCAACTCTTGGCCGAGCACGCCGAACAGCGGTACCGGCTGCGGCTCGATCAGCACAACCTGCGCGCCGTAGCCGCGGGCCGCCGATGCGACTTCGAGACCGATCCAGCCGGCACCGATGATGACGACGTGTGCGCCGGGGTTCGAAATCGCCGACTTGAGGGTGGTGCTGTCGTCCATCGTCCGTAAGTAGTGCACGCCCTCTAGGTCGGCGCCTGGCACCTTCAGTTCGTTCACTGATGAGCCGGTGGTCAGCAGTAGCTTGTCGTAGGGCACCCGCTCGCCGCCGTCGAGCTCGACCTCGTGTTCGTCGCGATGAAGGGCGACGACGCGGACGCCGAGCCGAAGGTCGATGTTCTCCTCGGCGTAGTAACCCTCCGCATGCACGTAAGCCTTTTCCTTCGGCTTCTTGCCGGTGAGGTACTCCTTCGACAGCGGCGGCCGCTCGTAGGGCCGTTCGTGATCATCACCGATGAGCACGACCCGCCCTTCGAAACCCTTACTGCGCAGGGCTTCCGCGGCCTTCGCGCCGGCCAGGCTGGCGCCGACAATCACGAACGTGCGGTCGTCGCTCATGCTCGACTTCCTTCGGTGGACGTCGTGGGGGGGCGCCCTGGGCACACTCAGGCTACCCTCGCCAACTTGCTCGCCGACTTGCTCGCCGACTTGCTCGCCGACTTGGTCGCCGACTTGGTCGCCGACTTGTCAGTACCAGAACGCGTTCTTGAGCGTCTGGGTACTGACAAGTTGCACTTCGGAACGGTGCGTTACGACGAGGGGGCGACGATGGCGGGTCCTCCGAGCTGAGGGCACCCGGTGGTGGTCTCAATCTCGACCGCGGTCGGCACGCCATCGATGATGCGCGCGCTGCCGCCGACCGATACGCACTGCGGCGAGTAGGGCGGCGCAAACCAAGTGACGTCGAGCACCCGGCCGGTGGTGTCGAGTTGGGCGGTGTCGACTTGCCAACCGGCGGTGTTCACGACGGTGCCGAATGGCTCAGCCAGGCCGTTGTGCACCTTGAAATCCTCGATCGTGTTCGCACACGACGCCACCACAAAGAAGTCACCGGGCGCCGACAGCAGCGTCTGCGAAATCTGGCAGCCGGGTGAAACCGCGGCGGGGTCGAACACCGTGGCGACGCGGGTAGCGACGCCGTCCGTGCCGATGACGAGGGAGTCAACTTTGTGTCCGGGCCCAATCAGAAAAAGCTGGCGGCTGTCTGCCGACCAGCCGAGCAGTGGGTCGGCCGCAATGTCGCTACTCATAAGCGACAGCGGCACGATCGCCGGTGGCGCTTTGAGATTGTGCAGATTCTGAATCTTGATCTGCACGAGGCGCGTTGTCATCGGAGCACCCGGCGGACCGTTCGACGGGCCGACTGTCTCAGCGCCCGGGCTGGGGATCTGCGTCGGACCACCCGGCACGTTGGAGGCGAGTGTCATCTGCCCGTAGGCCAGCCAGTTGCCGTCGGGTGACGATGTCGGCGAACCGAACGACACCTCAGTCTCGTTCAACGAGTCAGGGCCTTGCACCAGGATCTGCGCGGTGCCACCGGCAAGCGCAACCCGGCTGATCCGTTCCACCGATCCGTGCGCGTTGCTCAGTAGCTCGCGGTAGTAGAGGTCGCCATCGCGCGGGTTATAGGTGGCATCGCCCGGCGCGAGCATCGGTATCGCAAGCTGGCGTATCGGAGTCCCTGTTGCGTCGGCGCAGGTGGCTATGCCGGGATCGCCCTGGCACAAATAGAACCCGCCGGTCGGCGCAGTTGGTATCGGGCCCGTCGGCGACGCCAGCGGTGTTGCGGTGGCCACGACTGTCGTGGCGTTCGGGTCGGAGGGTGTGGGACTGGGTTGGCTGCTCGGACTCGGGGCGACCCCGGAGGTCCCGGCGGCCGACCGATGGCGTCCACTTCCCACGCTGATGGCGACCGCCACGACGACCACTACGACGGCGATCGCCGATCCCAACGCGACCAGCCAGGTGCGCGATGCAACGGGCGACCATCTCGAGCTGTCGCTCATCGCCGCCCCTTCGCTCGCCGTGCCGGAGTTCTGACGTCACCGACATCCTGGCGGTTCCCGGGGCATCCCGTCCGGCGGCTACCCGCGGAGCAACGACTGATACACCGCTTCGATCGGCCCACTTGGCGAAACCCCGAGCTCGTCGCGCAAGATCTCGCACAGGTCGGCGTAGACCCGCAGCGCTTCGGCCGCGTTTCCCTGCCGCTGCAATGCTTGCATCAAGACTTGGTACCCCGTTTCCCGCAGCGGATCGAGTTGCACGAGCTGTCGACCCGCCCGCACCGCAGCCAACAACTCGGTACCGCCCGTTCCGAGCGCGGCCGCCGCATACGCCTCCAACGCCCGGCGCCGAATGCCCGCCAAATGCGCACGCTGTGAGCTGATCCACGGCGCGTCGTCACCGGGCAGGAAGTCGCGCTCGGCGATGAAGAGAGCCGCCAGTGACGAACCCCATGCGCGCTTGCAGTCATCGAGGACGACGCGAGATTCGGCCCGATGCACCGCGGCCGAGGCCTCTTCGACGTCGACCCACGCGTCGGGGTCCAAGACAAGGCGGAGGTTCGAACGTCCTTCAATGACCGACGCCCCGAGCACCTTGCGCAGCTTGGAAATCAGGGCGTTGAGGCCGCTTTCGCTGGCTGCGGGCTGCTGCCCTGGCCAGAGGGCCTCGGCGACCTCGTCGCGATTGACGAGCCGGTGCCGGTTGAGCGCCAGATAGGCAAAGAGCAATCTGCCTTGGCGGCCTGGCAACTGGTCTTCCAGGCGCCGGCCGGCTAGTTCGATCACCATCGGCCCGCACAATTGGATCCTGGTCGATAGCGCCGGCGCCAAGGTCACGCCAACATTCTGTCAACACGATCGCCGTACAACTCCTGTGGAGGACGAGATGGCCAGAATCATCCGCTGTGAATGTGGGTTCGTTGCTCGTGGCGGCACCGATGACGAGGTGATTTCCACGATTCGCGGGCACATGGGCACAGACCATCCGGCCCTCCTGGACTCGGTCGGGCAGGAAGACCTGCTGGGCTGGATCCAGGTCGAGTAACCCATACCTGATGGAGGTCGGCGATGACGGCTCTGAACACGTACGCGGCTACCGAGCCAGAATTCGCGAGGGGCGACGTCCTCGTTGGTGCTCGTTGGCTTGAACGGCACCTGCACGACGCCAACCTCCGCGTGGTCGAGATCGACGTCAGTCGCGCTGCGTACGGCGAAGGACACATCGAGGGCGCCGTGTTCTGGAATATCTACAGCGATCTCAAAGACTCCACCTACCAACCCGTCGATGATGCGGCCGTTGCGCACTTGCTCTCGCGATCGGGCATTACCCGGGAGTCGACGGTGGTGTTCTACGGGTACGCGTCGGCGATGGGGGTGTGGTTGATGAAGCTCTACGGTCACGTGGACGTGCGGCTGCTCGATTGCGCGCGCGACGTGTGGCAGAACGAGGGCGGGCCGTGGTCGGACGACGAGGAGCCGCCGACGTTGACGAGTTACCCGCTGCTTGACTCAGACGACCGGATGCGTGCGGACCAGCCGGCTGTCGAGGCGGCGATCGGGGACGCCGCGTGCATGATCGTCGACGTTCGGGCGCCGCTGGAGTACGTCGGCGAGCGGTTCTGGCCATCGGGGGGACTCGAGGAGGGCGGTCGTGCTGGTCACATTCCGTCCGCTGTGCACCTGACAATCGATGGTCTGCGAGACGCGGGTGGGAGCTTCGTTGGTGTCGACGTACTACGCGGGGTGTTCGCTCCGATCGACCTGTCGGGTGATGGCCAGGTCATCACGTACTGCACGGTCGGCGGCCGAGCCTGCACGGCCTGGTTCGCCCTCACGTACTTGTTAGGCCACGACAACGTCCGCGTGTACGACGGGTCGTGGGCGCAATGGGGTCGGCTGCCGTCGACTCCCGTCGAAGTCGGATAAGGAGCACACCATGGCACGTCTCATTCGCATGAGCCTCGACGCACCCGAGGAAGTTCGACCCTTCGAGGCTTCGATGGGACAGCTCGAGTTGGTGAACCTCGACGGCGGCGCGGTCGGTCGAGCCAACTTCCTGCCGGGGTGGAGATGGTCGGAGCACGTGAAGCCGATCGCCAAGACTGACAGTTGCCAGGCCTCACACATGGGTTACTTCGTGGCGGGCCGCATGACGGTCGAGATGGACGACGGCGAGACGGTCGAGTACGGGCCGGGTGACTTCGCGATCATGGCTCCTGGGCACGACGCGTGGATCGTCGGGAACGACACGTGCGTCTTCATCGACTGGCAGGGACTCGCCGACTACGCGAAGCGCCGCTGACGTCGTATGGCACGCTCAGGGCATGCCCGACTACGGCCACGTGCCACTCTTCGGCGCGTTCGTCACACCCGACGCGCGCGCCTATCACCAGACCGTGGCGCTCGCCCGCGTGGCCGACACCCTGGGGCTCGACATCCTCGGGATTCAGGATCACCCGTACCAACCGAACTTCCTCGACACTTGGACGTTCCTATCCTCCCTCGCCACCGCGACCGAGCACATCACGTTGTTCACCGACGTGGTGAACCTGCCGCTGCGCCCACCCGCGATTCTGGCGCGCAGCGCGGCAACTCTCGACCTGCTGTCGAACGGCCGGGTTGAACTGGGGCTTGGTTCGGGCGCGTTCCCCAAAGGTGTCAACGCCCTCGGCGGACCGGTGCGCACACCCGGCGAAGGTGTCGAGGCACTCGAAGAAGCGATCGGGATCATTCGAGCATTGTGGACGCCGGGGGAGAGCGTTTCCTTTACCGGCAAGCACTATTCGCTGACCCAGGCGACGCCCGGGCCGATCCCGCTGCATCAGATCGGCATCTTTGTCGGCTCGTACAAGCCACGCATGCTGCGACTCACCGGACGTCTTGCTGACGGGTGGATCCCAACCTCGTCATACGCGGCGCCGGAGGTGCTCGAAGAACGGCAAAACGTCATCGACGAAGCTGCTGTTAGTGCCGGACGCGAGCCGGCCGACGTCCGCCGTTGGTACAACATCGTCGGATCGTTCACGAGTCGCGAACCAGGCTTCTTGCAAGGGCGGCCGTCGCAGTGGATCGAAGAACTCACCGAGCTGGCGATCGAGGTTGGCATCAGCGGATTCCTCCTCGGGCCGGGCGCGGCGGCCGAATCGGATCTGCGCAGGTTTGCCGAAGAGGTCGCGCCCGGCGTGCGCGAAGCAGTTGCGGCCGCCCGCGGCGTCCCGGCTGACAGAACGGACGAGCAACTTGATCTCGCACCGTCGGATCGCACGACCGGGCGTGAACGCGACCTTGATGAGGCGACGCGTCCACGTGCACCGCGCCATGACGGTGCCCCCGAGACGCCGGGAGGTGTCGAGTCGGCCGGGTTCCTGGTCCAAGTACACGACCACCTGCGATCTGAGCTCGAGCAGTTGCGCGGAGTTGTCGAGCAGGTGGCGACCGGGCACAAGACTCCGGGGCTGGCGCGGTCGCTGATCAACCGGATGGCGATGCGGCAGAACTATTGGTCACTCGGTGCGTTTTGCGCGACGTATTGCCGAGTGGTGACCATGCATCACTCGATCGAGGATTCGACGATGTTCGTGTCGCTGAAGTCGAGTGATCGGGATCTGGGTCCGGTGATCGAGCGGCTCAGTGAAGAGCACGAAGTGGTGGCCGGCATCTTGACTCGACTCGACGCCGCGTTGGTGGCGATGGTGAAGGATCCCGATCAGCTCGGGGTCGTGCGCTCCGAGGTGGAGCGGCTCAGCGATGTGCTGTTGTCGCACCTCGATTACGAAGAGCAAGAGTTGCTCGGCCCGATCCGCCGCCTCGGCATCCGATTCTGAACGCCCGATACTCGCGTGACCACTCGTCGTAGCGGCGACCGAAATCTTCGGCGCATGACCGCGTCGGTCTCGGTGTCGGCGCTCGGTACCTGGAGTTACAACGTCGGCATCGCCGTCTATGCGTATCGCGCGACGCATTCGACGAACTGGGTCGCGGCGGCGACGGTCGGCCGCTACGTTCCCGCGTTGCTCCTGACCTGGATCGGCAGCCGTTGGATCGACCGCTTTCCGCGTCGAACGGTTGCGGTGGTGGCCGACCTTGTCTGTGCGGCGGCGATGGTGCTCATCACGCTGGTGGCGGTCGCGCGCGGTCCGCTGGTACTCGCGATTGCGCTGGCCGCTGTCAGTTCAGCGGCGGCGCGGGTTCAGAGCTCGGCCGCGCTCTCCGTCGCCGCTGACATCGTGGTCGAGTCGCAGCTGGTCAAGAGCACGGTGCTGATGAGCACGGCCGAGGCGGTCGCCACAGCGGTCGGGCCAGCCCTCGCCTCTGCCGTGCTGACCGTCTACTCCCCGGCGGTGTTGTTCGCCGCCAACGCCGTGACTTTTCTCGGTAGCGCCGCCTTGTTGCGTGGAGTTGACGCCGCCCGCGTTAGGCGCCCGACAACAGCGCCTGCGGGCGGATCTCATGAAGTTGCCTACAAGGCGGCGATTCGGGCGACATGGCCGCTGCTGGCAAGTCGGGCGACCGCCGCGTTCGTGTACGGATTCGACATCGTCGCGCTGGCCGTCATTGCGACCCGACAGCTGAAGCAGGGCACCAATGGCTACGGCCTGATGCTCGCGGCGTCCGGGCTCGGTGGGCTTGTTGTTGCGCTCCTGCTGCGGCGCAGCAGCGGTGGTCGAGCTGGGCTGGTCTCGACGCTGGGGATGGCGCTGTACGCACTCCCGCTTGTGGTGTTTGCCGCGCACCCGAATCTCGGCGCGAACCTGACGACGCAACTCGTGCGTGGCATCGGCGCGGTGATGGTGATCTCGACCGTGACTGGCGCACTTCAGCGCGCCGTTCCGTCGAGTGTGTCGGGGCGCATCTTCGGCCTCGCCCACACCCTCGTGCTGGCGGGTACCTGCGTCGGAGCGCTGGCAGTTCTGCTCGCGCTGCGCACGGTCGGCTTCACGACCACTCTGGTGTTGGCCGCGTTTGTGCCGTTCGCTGCTCAACTGGTGCTCGGGCCGGCGTTCCGGCGATTCGACCGCCATGGGGTGACGACCCTCGCAGCTCTCGATCCGCGGGTCGACATGTTGCGTCGGCTCGATCTTTTCCGCGACGCCAGTCGTGCCACGTTGTACGACGTCGCCGATCATGCGGTCGAGGAGCACGTCAACGGCGTGATCGTCCGCGAGGGCGATGTTGCCGACGCGTTGTTCGTTCTCGTCTCAGGGTCGGTCGAAGTAACCAAGCAGGCGGACGTCGGCCAGGTGACGCTGCGTCGCATGGCGGCGCCGTCGTACTTCGGCGAGATCGGGCTCATTCACGGGGTGCCGCGTACCGCGACCGTTTCCGCCCTTGATGCGTGCACGGTCTGGCGGATCCCCGCCGAGGTCTTTCTCGCGGCCGCGAGAAAGGCCGGGATTTCGGGCGCGCTGGCCGACACCGTGCGACTCCGGGTTGAGGATGCGGGGCCCTAGCCGCCAACCGACAGGTCAACCGGCGGGTCAATCGGCGGCAGAACTTCAGGCGGTTTCGGCGACCAGTCCGCGCGAGAACGAGGTGCGTGCGGCGGCTTCGAGACCCAACGTGGTGCTCGCGATGACGAGGGCCAGCGAAGCACCGACGCCGACTGGCATGTCGTGGGTGCCGACCGCGTAGGAGAGCCAGCAGACCTGCGAGGCCATCCGCAGCGCGTACGTTGGCAGCGACACCCCGGACGTAATGTGGCCCCGGAAATTGCCTACTGTGTCGAACAATTGTGGCCACATCGACGAGAGTCCGATTACGGTGGCGAGGTAGCCGACACTCTCAGCGGGGATGGTCCACACGGTCAGCGAGAGAACCGCCGAGCCGGCAAGAAGCACGAGCACACGTCGTCCGCGTGGCATTGGAGTATTGATCAGCATCACCACCGCAATCGCGCCAAAGATGAGCAGCACGTTGCCGGGAATCTGCGGCGCAGCACCGGTGCGGATGCCGAAGGTCAGCCACGCAAGGCAGCCGAACGTCGAGAGCAACCACGATACGGGCGACACCCCAGGCAGCGACGGGTGGCGCACGATGCGGACGATCTGTGGCACCACCATCGCGACACCGAGAGCTGCGCCTGTGTATCCGAGACCAACCGCCAACGCGTGCGAACTCACTGCCAAACTCCTCAATCCGGACGTCGATCAGTTGGCGATCGCCGCGACTTCCTATTTCTTCGGCACGAAGCCGGTACTTCTGTAACGTTACAGTCCACAGGATAAGAAGGGCCTAAGGCGGCCGTCGCATCGGCCTAAGGCGGCTGGGTCTGGTGCCAACATTCGGGGGAGGACCGACCACGTGACCGCAGGACGCCCCACCCTCGAGACCGTCGCGCGTGCGGCCGGTGTTTCGCCGATGACGGTGTCGAACGCGTACAACCGGCCCGACCAGCTGTCGGAGCAGACCCGCGACATGGTGCTGCGGGTCGCCCGCGAGCTCGGGTACGCCGGCCCCGATCCGGCCGGGCGATCGCTGCGGCGGCGGCGGGCCGACACGGTCGGGGTGTTGCTCACTCAGCAGTTGCCGTTCGCGTTCGCCGACCCTGGGTTCATCGAGTTCTTGCACGGACTCGCAACCGGGTTGGCCGACGCAGGGCAGGCCCTGCTGCTGCTGCCGACCGAGGGCAACGCCGAGCACGCGCACGTGCGCAACGCGCTGGTCGACGCATTCGTGCTGGCCTCGCTGTCGGCCGGTGATCCGGTGGTAGCCGACGTGCTTGAACGCCGGCTGCCGATCGTGACGTGGGGTCACCTGAAGCTTCCTGATGTGCCGCGCATCGGCATCGACAACGGCCGCGCGGCGGCGAAGGCGGCTGCTCATCTGCTCGAGCTCGGGCACACGTCGTTCGGCGTGGTCACGTTCGGGGTGGCGGGCAGCGACGACCCCCGCACCGCGGTGCACGGTGCCCACGTGGTGATGCGGGCGCGGGTTGCGGGCTTCATGCGCGCGCTTCAAGCGGCCGGAATCGATGCGCACGGCGTGCCGGTGATCGATGCACCCGCGAACAGCAGGGCGGACGGCGCCGCCGCTGTACGTGAATTGCTCACCGGACGACGTCCGACTGCTGTTTTTGCGGTGACCGATGCGTTGGCGCTGGGAGTGCTCGATGGTGCGGCGGCGGCTGGGGTTTCGGTGCCTGGCGAGTTGTCGGTGGTCGGATTCGACGACGTCGCCGCTGCCGCGGTCAGCGTGCCGCCGCTGACGACGGTGTCGCAGTCGCTGTTCGACCAGGGCCGGCTGGCGGCGACGGTGGTGCTCGATGAGGTGGCCGGGCGCGGGGTGCGGATCCCGCCGATTCGCACGTCGCTGGTGGTGCGCGGGTCGACGGCGCGGGCGTGAGCGGGCTGGCTTTGGGCGCGCTGGTTGCGCCGGCGCTGGTTCTGCGAGGAGTTCGGTGTTCACCACCCGCACAGCCCGATTCCGCACGGGGAGCGGCTAGAAAGGCACCGGGACGGCGAGAAGCTCGGTGCCGAGTTCGCGGCCAGACAGGGTGCGGACGAACTCGATCGCATCGAGGTAGAGGGTCGGTCCGCCGGTGCCGAGGTTGAACGTTCCGCCTGCGGTGCCGCTGAGGTTCAGCTGGTGCGGCTTTTCGTGGCGGCCGGCCCATTCGGTGACCACGTCGGCGACGAGCGCGCCGTCGTGGGCTTTCGTTAAAACGGCCGGCGTGCCGCTAGCGCGACCAATGTCGATGCGGTGCATCCAGGTGTCGCGGGTGAGGATCGTGTCGACGAGGTAGCCGATCGTCCAGTCCTCCATGGTGTCGCCGACGAGTTGCGGGATCGGCATGCGGCGATTGCGGATGAAGCTCGGCGCACGACGGCGGGCACGGGCGGCGCGCGGGCCGACCTTCGTGAAGCGATCGACAATCTGCGCAGGCGTCATGTCGAGACGCTCGTCAATCTGAAGCGCCGTCAATGAGTCGATGAAGACGCCGCCGCGCTTCTTCGCGAGCCGCTGCTGACGGCTGCCGTCGCGGATCGACGCGGCCATCTCGGCCATGCCGAGCACGTGGCTGGCCATCGTGCGCACGTCCCAGCCGGGGCACTCGGTGGCCTTGGTCCAGTCGTCGGGCTTGAGAGTGACGAGCATGGCGGCGAAGTTCAAGTACTCGGCGGCGGCAAGGCGCATAAGCGCGGGCCGATCGAGTGTCGAGGTGCGAGGCGTCGCTCGGGTCGCAGGCGTCGGCGTGAGGGCGGTCGTCATCGACTTCTCCTTCTGGAACCTGGTAATCCGAGGTAGTCGGCGAACATGTCGACGGCGTCGTCGAGGAGCTTCGCCCACCGGTCGCCGCCGGGGTCGTTTGCTTGCTGGGCATTGATGAGTCCGCCGACGATTGCGGTGAAGAGATCGAAGTCTTTGTTGGTCTTCATACCCAGCCCCGGCAGGTCGCGACGGGCGAGCTCGATGACCTGGACGGCGGGTGCGTAGGCCTCGGCACTCGGCGTGAAGCCGGGCACGGGTCGCTCATTCATCAGCTGATACCGAATCGAGTCGGCGACCGCGAAGTCGAAGAAGGTGTGCGCGACGGCTTTGAGCCGAGCACGCTGCGGTTTCGGCAGCGTCGGCTCGAGGTCAGTGATGACGGTGAGGTAGTCGCTCCAGGCCTGGCCGAACATCGCGTCGTAGATGGCGTTCTTCGAAGCGAAGTACGAATACAGGGACGGCGCTTGCATGCCGACCTGCGTGGCGACGTCGCGCAAGGTGAGGCCGGCGAGACCCTTCTCTTGCGCGATCGTCCAGGCCGCGTCGAGGATCTCGGCGCACGTAGCCTCACGCCGTTCAGTCTGCCTATTGCGGATCGGAGTCTCTAACATAGTTAGGAGCATGCCGCCACGACGGCCCACAGTCAAGCGGCCGGCCAGAGTCGGCGATGTCACGACGCACGGAAGGTCTTGTCGAGTTGGGTGACGTCCGACGCGCACGGAGCGGTTGCGGCATGATCACCTTCGTGAAGGCCTACGTCGGCGTGACGGATGGTGATTGGTACCGCTTCCTTGCGGCGCGGCCGCAACTGAGTGAGGTCAACTTTTGGCGGCCGAGCGGTGACCGCGAGTTCAGGGTCCTTGCAGTAGGAGAGCCGTTCTTCTTCAAGACCCACAAGCCGCACGATCGTGTTGTTGGCGGCGGCTTCTTTAGTGGGTTCGCACCGCTTCGCCTTTCGGAGGCCTGGGCGCTTTATGAGGAGGCGAACGGCGTGCGGAGTCTCGATGACATGCGGGCTCGGGTGGGGCGATACAGGCGCACACCCATTGCTTCTGGCGAGGATCCGATGATCGGGTGCGTCTTTGTCCGCGACGTTGTCTTTTTCCCGACCGAAGGCTTGGCCGAGCCGCCGCCGGACTTCGCGACCAACATCGTTCAGGGCAAGAGCTACGAGCTTGCTGATCAGCCCGCCCGCGATTACTTTGCTGAGCTTCTCAGTCGGCTCCTGGGCGGAATGTTTGATGCCGACTCAGGCGGGACCTGGCAGCGACCCGGACCCGTCTATGGGGACCCTTG
>Ga0209863_10000845_pt1 | contig 13155 bp, 10 predicted proteins | sample OrgsoiDNA2013046_FD_185796 | JGI IMG/M metagenome (GOLD analysis project Ga0209863, IMG submission 185796) | Permafrost soil microbial communities from the Arctic, to analyse light accelerated degradation of dissolved organic matter (DOM) -... | ecosystem: Environmental > Terrestrial > Soil >...
ACACTCTGCTATGTTTGTTGCATGCTGCGCCTTAGTTCCGCCCTGTTCGTGGCCGCCGGATTAGTCGCCGCGCAGGACACAGCACCGCATTGGATGCCGGTGACGAGCGCCAAGATCGATGTCGCCGGCCTGCCTTGGTTTCAGGAAAACCACGGCGAGTTCTGGCGTCTGCCCGCACGCTCCCAGGATGCGTTTCCCAAGGAAGTCTGGGATCTCTCACTCGACCCCACAGGCGGGCGAATCCGCTTCCGCACCGACTCCTCAACCGTGGCCCTTCGCCTGGAATGGCCGCACCCACCCGGCATGCGCAACATGCACTCTTTTGGACAGAGCGGTGTGGACCTCTACGTCCGCAACACGTACTGGGGTACCGCGGTGCCGGATAAGGACGCCGCCCCGGGTAAGGTCTACGAGCATGTCTATTTCAAGGACCAGCCGCGCCTGATGCGCGACATCACCATCTACCTGGCGCTCTACAGCCCCGTTAAGGTGCTGGAGATCGGCTTGGACAAGAATGCGGCCCTCGAGTTCGCCACGCCCTTTGCCGAGGCCGCACCGGTGGTCTTCTACGGCACTTCGATCACTCAGGGGGGCTGCGCCAGCCGTCCGGGGATGAGCTACCAGGCCATCCTCGGGCGCCGGCTGAACCTCAACCACATCAACCTGGGCTTCTCCGGCAATGGCAAGGGCGAGGCCGGCGTGGCGCGCGCGGTGGCCGAGATCGATGCGGCCGCCTTCGTACTGGACTTTGCCCAGAACAACAGTGACGTGGACTCGTTGGCTCAAGTGTACGATCCGTTTATCGGCATCTTGCGGGAGCGCCACCCCGACACTCCGATCGTGTCGATCACCCCCATCTATGCGGCCAGCGAGGCGACAGGCAGCCAGCGCAACGAGCAGATGCGCGCCCTAATTCGCAAGGTGGTGAGCCGGCGTATCGCCGCGGGCGATACCCATCTGCAACTGGTGGAAGGCACCGATCTGCTAGGTCCTTCCCGGGTAGACGGTTTGGTGGATGGTACTCATCCCAACGACCTCGGCTTCCAATGGATGGCGGAAGGGCTCGCCGAACGGCTGCGGAAAGTGCTGGGCCTGTAGGCCGTTTCCGTGTCTCCGGCTAGCCGCCTCGCCGATCCACCGCAGACAGATCTCCGCCTGCTCGCGCACGGTTCCGTCGGCCACCAACCGCCGCCTGAGATCCATGTGGAGCGCCGGCGGAAAAAGCGGGGGTCAGTGAAATCGCTTCTTATAAAAGAAGTCGAGCGCGAATTCGCCGTAGATATCGCGCAGGGCGACGGCCGAGAATTGCGGATTGATGGCCCATTCGATGCGGATCGCGCTGGGATTGGTCTGACTTACATCCTGGATGTAAGTGAACGTGATGCTGCGAGTAACTTGCTGCTGCAGCGTGATGGTGGCCTGCGGGTTGTTGCTGGAGGATCCGACGATCTGTGGATCGATCGACAGCTTGCTCACGCCGAAGAGGCGCTGCAAGCGGCCGGAAACCGGGTTGGCGAAGGCTTGTCCGAGGACGGTGGAAGCGCCGGCCTGCTGGATATTCTGCTGCTGAGCGGGCGGTTGATGGGCGGCCAGTACAGGGTCCGTGGTGGGCTGTTTGCCCGATGCCAGGAGCGAGACGATCTGCTGAAATTCAAGCGGCGGATCGGAATGGTAAGCCAGCTTGAGCTTGTCCATGGGACCGGAAACGCTGAGGGTTACGTCGACGCCCTGCACCGAGGTTTCGAGATCGACATTCAGCACGGGATTGATCTTATTGGGATTATAGAAAGAGACGGTGCCCTGGTCCACGGTATACGTGGCGCCGAAGAAAACTACGTTGCCGGAATTGACGGCGACGCGGCCGAGCATGCCCGGGTGATCGGGGCTGCCGCGCAAAGTCAGTTCGGCATCGGCCTGCAGATTTTGCGACAGGCTGGTGCGGAACTGGGCGCCGGGTGAGGTCCGTATACGCACGTCGAAGCGCATTCCGCCCAGCAGCCCCGTGCTGTTTGTGTTGGCGGAAGGCGGAGTGGCCGCGGAGCTGAGTATCGAGCCGACATCGCTGTGCGAGTGGATCGCGACATTCAGGATGGTTACGTCACCGGACAGCAGGCTCCTGGACCCGGTGCCCGCCAGCGAGAGGCCGGCGTCGGCTTCGGTAGTGACGGTCTCGGGATAATCGACGTGCACATGGGCGGCGGTGGCTTGAATGCGAAACCGGGTTTCCGGCCCGCCGTAGCTGACAGAACCCGCCAGGGTAATCTTGCCGCCGCCGGTCTGCCCGGTGAGGTTCTCGATCACGGCTTCGGTGCCGTTGAAGTTGACGGCGCCGTTCGCGTTCGAGAGTCCATTTGGCAGGCTCATTAAATGGAACGACGCGTTCTGCAGTTGCGCGCGGCCGTTGACGGTTGGTTGCGAGGCGTTGCCGGCCAGCGTGGCGTTCAGCGTAACCGCGCCGGAAGAGACGATATCCCCGCTGAAGGCTTCCAGCATCTCGAGCTTGACGCTGCCATTGGCACGGAGGTTGAGCGGCTGCTGGGCGTTGTTCGATGCCGTGCCGTTTGATGCAGTGCCGATGGCGGCCGTGCCGCTGATCGCCAGATTGGCATGAGTACCGGTGACACGGAAATTCTGCACGGTGACGACCGAGTTGGCGAGCGAAGCCTGGATGTTTCCATCGTTGTGCATCTCGAACTTGACGCGCGGCGCTTTGGCCGCGCCGGTGACGACGGAGTGCGCCTCCAGCCGGGTGAGTTGCAGGTTGCCGCGCAGGGCATCGGTGCGGGCGGCGGGGCCGGAAACCGTGACCTGCCCATCCAGGGACCCGTCGAAGGGCTGGGCCGTGGGGTCGAAGAATTTGCTCACACCGGACCAGGTGACACCGGTGAAGTTGAGTTGGGCGTCGATGGGATATCCGGCAGCCAGGTCGAGGCGGCCGGAGCCGCGGATGCGGGCGTTGGCGAAATCGGAGTTCACGTTGAAATCCACGGCGTTTCCGCGAGCGGCAGCCGTGGCGGTGAGGCCACCCAGATCCTTTTTATTCATGCTCAGGTTGTGGGCGGAAAGATTCGCACTGAGGGCGGAGAAGGCGACGGGCGCGTTGCGGTGGAGGGTGGCGGCGCCCTCGGCCGCCAGTTGGACAATGCCGGCGAGCCCCGGCCGCGCATCGGCAACCGTATGGATACGGGTGAGCTGAATCTCATTGCTTCGTACATGGAATTGAAGCTGGCCGTCTTCAAGGTCGCCGGCGGGGTGGTTGAAGCTCGCGCTGAGATTCAGGGTGGATGGGCCATCGTCGATACGCAATTGAGGTACATCGATGAGGAGATCGGTGTAGTTCACGGAAGCCTGGATGCGCGTGAACGGTTCATTGTACGCGGAACCGTTAGCGACCGTTACGGTGCCATTGCCGCGAGGTTTCTGCAGCGTGCCGCTGAGCTGGGCGTTGGCCGTGAGGGTGCCCTTGACGGGCACATCGCGGCGTCCAGCCACAGCCAGGACACGGTCGATGGGTAGGTTCGCGATGCTGACGGTGGCGCTGGTCTGGTGATCGCTCCCCAGCAGGGATTGGCCAGTGACCCGAATGGTGGACCCGGCAAAATTGGAATCCACGTTGTAGTGGATGGCGGCGCCGGCGGTGGAGGCGGCGCTGGCGGTGGAGGCAGTGGCGCCGGCCGTGGAGGCAGTGGCGCCAGCGGTGGAGGCAGTGGCGCCGGCAGTAGAGGCGGTCGCCGTGAAATCGCCCAAGGCTTTGCCTTCCATGGCGAGATTGTGAGCAGCCGCGGTGGCGTTCAGGGCGGTCAATTGGAACTGGGTTCCGGCGGCCGCGGGGGCAATCGCGGCACTGACGTCGGCATTCAAGTTGAGGAGTCCGCCGAGACCGGGGCGGTCTTTGACGAGCGATTGGAACCGGGCGAGTTGCACCTGGTTGCTGGCCACGTGCGCCGTAAGGACTCCGTGTTGCAGATCGTTGACGGCATGCCGATAGTTGGCCGTGGCATCAATGCGCGACGGGCCGGCCACCATGCTGAAGGCGGGCACATCGACTGCGGTCTGGCTTAGAACGGCCCGGGCGTTGATGCTGTCGAACGGCTCTCCTTGCAGGTCGCCATGGGCCACGGTGAACTCGGCGGCGCCGGCGGGTGAGCCAATCGTGCCACCGATATGGGCATCGGCCTGGAGCGTGCCCGTGGCGGGAAAGCCGGCCTGGTCGGCCAGTGCCAGGACATCGCGCAGATCGGCGTTGCGGATAACCAGGTCGGCCTTCAAGGGCTCATAGTTTTCCGGCTTCCAGTTGTGCAAACCCACGCTTGCGGAGAACTGCGCCTGGAGCGCACCGCGGCTGAGAACCGCGTTGGTCACAGTGGCGGAGGATTGGGACGCATCGAGCGCGGCCGCGAAGCGGGTGAAGGGACGGCCATCCACGGCAAAATTGGTGACAGCCACCTGGCCGGCGATGCGAGGCGCGCCGAGGCTGCCCGTAACCGTGGCGTCGATGGTGGCGGCTCCGCTGCCGGTGAAGGTCACCGGAATGGCGGCCGTGTTTGCGCCGGCCTTGTTTGCGCCGGCCGTGTTTGGGCCCGCCGTGTTTGTGCCCATCAGGGGTTGAAAATCCGCGAGGTTGCGGGAGACCACCCGGACCTGGATCTGCTTGCCTAGAGAGCCGCTGAACTCGGCGGTGGTGTGAGGCAGCGCGAGGCGGGAACGATCCAGATCGATTGTGCCGGCGCGGCCGTTGTAGGCGACGCCCACGTGTCCGGAGACGGGAATGCCGCGCGAGCCGGGTGCGACGCCGCCGGGTGCAACACCGCCGGGCGCCACACCGAGGTTGGCCTTGGCAACCAAGGTGGAGGAATCGCGGATGTCGCCATCGGCTTGGACCGGGCCGGAGATGACACCGTCATAGCCGAGACCGCCGGGCTGGAAGACGCGAGCGATCGCCGCTATGTCGAAGTTGTGCAGGTTGCCGGCGACGCGGAATTGCGCCAGATCCTGGATGGCCGCGGAGCCGGTGAAACTGCCACCGAGCGCCCCCAGACGCAGGCCGGAAAGCTGGATGCGGCGCGAATCGGCTTCCACGGCGGACGCGAGGCTGAGACCGCCGATCCTGGTGGCCCCCTGTTGGATGGCGACGCCGCGCGCATCGAGATTGCCGATCACTTTATATTCATTGTTGGCGGAGAGAGCGGCGGTGCCTGCTGCTTTTACGGTCCCCTCAGGGCGGTTAGCCACGCGGAAAAGCGCGCCGATTTCGCCCAGGGCAAGGGTGGAGCGGAACTGCAGCGTGCTCGCATGCCCGGCATCCTTTAATGTGCCCGAGGCCTCGATATCGCTCTGACCAAGACTGGCGCGCGCCGACTGTATCCCGATGCGGTTATCGTCCATGGAACCGGTCACGTCCGCGGTGAGGAAACGCGGGCCGTGCGCGGTATCGAGCGGCAGGGCGAGCCCGAAGGCGCGCTTGATTTCGTCGAGCGCTACTTTGGCGTTCAGGTGCGCGGAAGTGCGGGGAGCGGTCAGATGGTCCACGGAACCGGAGACCAGAATCTGCGAGTACGGCGTGTTCAATTGGGCATTGGCCAGCGTGATCTTGTCCTTCTCCAAGGTCAGCGGCAGCTTGACATCCACGGCAAGGCCCGGATTGCCGCCGGACTGGACGTGTAGCGGGGAGATATCGATTTCACCGGTGTAGCTGGAAGCCGGCACGTTGTATCCCAGTTGGGCGCGCAGGTTCGCGCCGCTGGCGCTTAGCTCGCTCTTGCGTTCGGCGAAGGTCATGGCGCCGTTGCGCACGTCGAACCGGCCAACGGCGAGATCGACGATGGTCTCGACGCCCGTTTTGCCGTTGCTCTTGGGCTGGATTTTGGGCGCGGGGATGTTGGTGTGGCCATCGGGATAGACGATGATGTTGGCCTGCGGCATGTCCACCAGGAGATACGCTATATCGACGAAGCCCTTGAAAGGCGACAGCAGTTTGAGATCGACCTGCACCAGGTTGGCGCGGAAGAGCGGGGCTTCGGTTGAGGGGGCGGTTGCGGGGGCGTTTGCGGATTCCAGGCCATGGATCACGAAGCCGCGCACCTGGGCGCGCAGATGGTTCCAGTCGAAGCTGAAGGAGGCGATGTCCACCTTGCCGCCGGTGGCGTCTTCGACGGCGGTCACGATTTTTTCGCGGACTACGTTACGGAACCAATCCGTCCGGACAACGAGGATGCCGGCGAGAAACGAAACGGTCGCCAGGCCCGCCAGGGACGCGGTGGCGATGGCGGTGATTTTTCGGCCGCGTGTCATTGGAAGGCCTCCTGCTTGAATGCGATTTTGGCATTGCCGCGGGCCCGCTTGAGCCAGGCATCCATTTGCTGGTCGACGCTGGTGGCGGCTGCGTTGTTAGCTGTGTCGGCGGCGGCGCGGTCGGCCGATTCGGAACTGGCTTCGGGCTGTTGGGTGGCGGCGGGCGGTTGGGTGGCCACGGGTTGTTGGGAACGGAACCGGAGATCGGTGAAGCGAAGGGCAGCGAGTTGCCAGAGCAGGCGCTGCTTCAACTGGTCCTCGGCCACGCCATACTGCTGCAGGGCGGCGCGGTACTCCGCCAGGGAATGGAAGCGGTCCTGACGGAATTTGCGAAGCAATGCATCGGACTCGCCGGCAGCGGGCTGGGTGTAACCGCTGGCTTCCAGTTCCTGGCGGATGAGTTCCTGGTCCACCAGGTGTTCGGCGGCTTGACGGCGCGCGGCCGGGCCCAGGTCCAATGGTTGATCGTTGATCAGTTCGGTGAGGCGGAGATCGTCCAGCACCTCGCTTTCGGTAATGACCTTTTTGTCGATTACGATGGCGACGCGGTCCACCACCGCGGCGGAACCGAGCGGCAAAAGCAGAAACAGGGCAGCGGGCAAGCGGAAGTGAGCATTCAGCCGCATATCAGAAAGCCTGCCCGATGGAAAAGAAGAACTGGAAGTGGCTCACGTTCTGGATGGTTCTGGTGGCGCCGCCAAAGAGAAGCTGCTGGTAAGTGCCTTGCAAGCCGTTGAACGTGGGCGGATTGATACTATAAGCGAGATCGACTCGAATGGGGCCCAGCGGCGTTCGATAGCGTATCCCGAAACCGGCGGCGTGCACCATGTAGTCGAAATCCGTGAGGCTCTTTTGGTGTACGCGAAACGAGACGCTGCCCAATCCGGAATAGACGTTACCCATGTCATGGAAGAAGACGCCGTTAATGTTGTCGCCAATCAACGGGAAACGCAGTTCGGTGCTGTGGAACAGCAGCGCATTGCCGCCCAGCGGAAAGCCGGTCTCGAGATCGCGGGGACCTGCCTGGTTCGTCGGGAAGCCGCGCATGCTGCCTTCCCCCCCGCCAAAGAAACGCTCCGGCAGCGGAACGTAATCGGTGGCGGCGATGCCGGCCGTGCTGAAAGGGCGAATCAAGCCGAATATGGTATTGCTGGCCAGCACGAAATCTCCCGTCAGTTTTTTGTAATAGGAATTGCGCCCCAGGAATCGCATGAAGTTCTTGTTACCGCCGAAGCCCTGAGCGGCAAGCCCGAGATCGAGGCTGTTGTAGATGCCCTGGTGCGCGTCGGCTGGATCGTCGCGGCGGTCTTGGACCAGGTTGACGGCGAACGCCCCAACCCGCGATGGTTGCGAATAGAGAGGAATCAGCAGAGGGCTGATCTTGATTGTGGTCCCATCCACACGATCGTGGGTCCAGGAATAGCGGAAAAATAAATTGGTAGCCTTGTCGAGGCGCTGCGAAACCTGCGCGGTGCCCTGGAGCTTCACGGCGGTGAAGGTCAGGACGTCGCGGGTGTTGTCGTAGAGCCCGCTCACGGTGATGTTGCGCCCTTCCACATTGTGGAATCGCGGGGCCGAATAACTGAGCGAGGCGCGGCGATCCAGCGGGGAATAGCGTCCATTGAAATTGACGCTATGGCCCAGCCCCCAGAGGTTCAGGCGGCCGAGTTGCAGGTCGAAACGCGGCGCAAAGCCGGTGGTGCCGGTCGGATTGCTGACGCTGGTGGCGCTGCCGCCGATCTTGGCGATCTCGGCGCCCACACCGATGGCCATGGTGTAAAGGTGGCCTTCCACGCAATGGAAATCGACGTACTTCTGTTCGGCATCGCCGTCGGGATTCTGGATGGCCATATCGACCTTCTCAAAAACGCCAAGGTTATAGAGATGGCGCTGCATGCGGCCCATTTCACTCCAGGACAGAGGATCTCCGGAATGAAGCGTGATGATAGGATCCACCAGGCGGCGGCGGGAGGTGCGCAGGCCGGAGACCAGGACGTCGCGCACGTATTGCGGCGCGCCTTCGGTTACGTTGTACCGCAGGTCGATCCGATTTGGGCCGGCCGGCGCGGTGCGGTACTCGAACGTGGCGTTCGGATATCCGGCGGACTGGTAGTTTTCGAGGATGTAGTCGCGATCCATGGCGACCGCGGTTTCGCTGAACGGCTGGCCGGGAGAGGAAGCCAGGACAGACAGCATGGCGCCTCTGTTTTTCAGGGTGATGCCGTTGACCTCCAGGTTGGACACGACATACTGCGCGCCCTCCTCGATGTTGATGGTGATGGCAACATCGCCCGTCTTGCCCCGATCGTCGTCGGTCACGCTGGTGACCACCTGGCAATCGCGGAACCCGCTGTCGCGATACAGGGCCTGAATCGACTGTTCGTCGCGGGTGGCGAAGCTCTGGCTGTAGCGGCCGTGGCGCAGCCGGATGAATTTCTTGGGCTGAAGGAACATGCGCTCGCGGATCTCGGCCGTGCTGAAGTAGCGATTGCCTTTGACGGCCAGGCTGACGACGTGGTGGAGGTCACCCAGGCTGACGGTGTAGGTGACGACTTCAAGATCCGGGTTGGCGTCGTGGGAAGCAAGCTCGACTTGAACATCGAAGTAGCCCCGGTTCTGGAAATAGTCGCGCAGATTGCGAGTGCCGGCGACCAGGAGATCCTGATTGACGGTAGCCTCCTCAAATACCGGAACATACCTCTGCAGAACCCCTTTGGAGACCTTGGCGCCTTCGGCAGTGATCTTGATTTTGGGCCCGCCATCGGCCCGAATCGTGGGGCGAACCCGGTTCCCGGCCGAAAGGTAATCGCTCTTATCCAGCGTGACCGAGGCGGTCAGCCGATCCTGCCTGTCATATTTGGTGCGGACATTCTCCAGGCCGGACTGCATGCCAGCCTCCGTGACCGGCTTCCAGGGGAAGAAGAGCATCTCCTTATATTTCGCGGCACGGGCGACCTGGGCCGCGGGAATTTTGGTATCGCCGACGACAATGGGAAGTGTGAACCGGGCGCGCTTCCCGGAGTTGACCTGGAAAGTGATAGACACCTGCTGATGCTGCGGATCGCGAACTACTTTCGGTGTGATCGTGCCCCGATAGAGGCCGTTGCGCTGGAGCAGGGTTCGCAGGTTATCGACCGCGGTGTCCACATCGCCGTCGCTGAAAGGAGCGCCCAGATCAAGCCGCGCCGCGCCCGAAAGCTGGCTGGCGTTCGGCGGCAGGTTGATCTTTCCGGTGACGTCCACCGGGCCAACGAACCATTGGCCGGTTGTCCGGAAGACCAGGCTCACTCCGCCAGGCGCGGGCTCGGTGTTCACCGCAATGCCGGTGTATTCACCCGTGCCGTAGAGCCGCTTGATGGCGGCGCGGACATCGGCAAGATGCAGTGGGCCGCCTTCCGAAAACGCCACCAGGCGGGTGAGGTCGGCGGCGACTAGGGGTTGGGTTGGGGGATCGAACCGAACATGGGTTACGGTTTTGCCTTCGTACTCGGCCGGCGGCGCCAGATCGTCGGCGCGAATAATCGAGGAGATGCTGAGAACATACAAAAGGCACAGCGGCAGCGCAGTTCGTGACGCCATATCCTTGCAGTGTTATGCAAGTTTGCTGCCGGGGTGCGGTTCGTCACAAAGGGCGCGGGCAGGACCGCGAAGCAGTAGCCTGTCAGCCACAAAAGGCGAGGGACTGCCCTGGGACTGGCCCTGGGAGCGCCCTGGGGACTACCCCACCCGTGGCCGAAAGCGCCCCATCCACGATGCAAATTTTGCCCTCGGCATGCGCCTCGCGCCAGGCGGAATCCGGGCAGAAATCCGCAAAGAGGCGGCTCAGCGCCAATCGCCGGCACAGCCGCGTAACCTACAATCCTTCAGGAGAAATGCTTTCGAGAGTCACCTGCCATCCGAGGTGCTGGTTATCCAGAAAAACCGCCAGGTTATTCCCTCCGGGATTCGCAGCGGACGGCGCAAGCAGCGCTTCTATGCCGTTTTCCCAGGCCCGCAATCCGACTTCCTGAGTGACCAGAAACGGTGTTTCGATTAACTGCCTCCTCACCACTCCTGCCTTCCGTAACAGACCCCCTTTGCTCATGTCCACAACGCGGCTGAGCCGTAGCCTTATGGTTGCCTCCACAAAGCCGCCGATCGGAGGGACTGTGAAGTATCGTGCCATCTCGTGCATTGCAGTCTCTCGGGAAACCGAGGTGTACAACGCGCCGAAGTAGCCGCGGATGTTATAGCGCGCCCCGTGCAGAAACGAGCCCCGCATCGAAACCAAATTGCCGGCGTAGCGTACCGGGCAGATGCGATACACGGTTCCCGAGAATTCGGTCATGGGAGCTGTGCGGAAAAACGCCCGCAAGTCCGGCATCAGGCGACGATGCCCCAACTCATGCGCCCGACTACCTCGATCACCCGGTCGAGGCCGCCGTCTTCGGTCATCACCTCAACCGGCCGGCGATTCTCAAGAACAGGCACCGGATGCTTCAACCAGTAGATCGCATTCTCGGGAGTGAACAAGTCAATCAGTTCGCGCCAGATGCGATACAGCTTTTCTTCCCTCTGTGCCTCGAGCGGCCGCGGAGTCTTACGCGTTCCCCGGCGCCGCTCAATGGTCCGCGGATGCACGCCCAAAATGCGCGCCACCTCGGCCAGACCAAGGGCCTCTTCGACAGAAAGATTCCCGGTGCGTGGAAGGCTTGCCATCCAGTTCCACTCTGTCACCCTATACGGCAAATGTCAAGACATATGCCGATTGCTCGCAAGCGGCACACGACTGGGCGGACGGAGAGCGTGCATTGGTAAATCTGCGGGGGCCGGTGGAGGGGAGACGTCGTGCCGGGAAGGCCGCGAAGGTGTGCGGCCGGCTGACAATCGTTATTTATAATCTTGGTGCGGATGAGAGGACTTGAACCTCAACACCCTTGCGAGTACATGGACCTGAACCATGCGCGTCTGCCAATTCCGCCACATCCGCACATCCTTTAGGCAGGTGACTCTATTCTTCCAAACCGCGAAGCCGGAGTCAATGTGGAGCAGCGGAAAAGACCGCTCCACCGTCCCACCAAAACTAAACTACATCCACGCCCATGCTGCGCGCGGTCCCGCGCACCGAACGCATGGCGGCTTCCACGTCGAAGCAGTTCAGGTCTGGCATTTTGATCTTGGCGATCTCTTCCACCTGCTTCTCGGTGATCTTACCGACTTTAATCTTGTGCGGCTCAGCCGATCCCTTCGCTATGTTGACCGCGCGCTTGATCAACACCGGCACCGGAGGTGTCTTGGTGATGAACGTGAACGAGCGGTCCGAAAAAATCGTGATCACCACCGGAATGATCAGCCCTTCCTGGTCTTTGCCCGACGTCTTGGCGTTGAAGGCCTTGCAGAAATCCATGATGTTGACGCCCTGCGGGCCGAGCGCGGTGCCGACCGGGGGCGCCGGCGTAGCCTTGCCCGCCGGGATTTGCAGTTTCACCTGAGCCGTAATCTTTTTTGCCATACTTTAAACCTTTTCCACCTGCAGAAATTCCAGTTCCACCGGCGTGGCGCGTCCGAAAATCGTCACCATCACGCGCAGCGTCCCACGTTCGGGATTGACCTCGTCCACTTTGCCTGAGAAGTTCGCGAACGGCCCATCGACAATCCGCACGGAATCGTTCTTTTCGAACGTCATCTTGGGGCGCGGGCGCTCGGCCGCCGATGCCTGGCGGTTCATAATCGAGTTCACTTCGTCCGGACTCAGCGGCACCGGCGAATTCCCGCCGCCCACAAAGCCGGTGACGCGCGGCGTGTTCTTCACTTCGTGCCACAACGCGTCGCTCATTTCCATTTCCACCATCACGTAGCCCGGATAGACCAGGCGCTTGCCGGTAACCTTCTTGCCGTTCCGCAACTCCACCGTGGGTTCGGTGGGGATCAGAATCTGCCCGATCTTGTCGGCGAATCCGAAGGCCTCGGACCGCGTGCGCAGCGATTCCTGCACCTTGTTTTCAAAACCCGAATAAGTGTGGATGATGTACCACTTCTTCGGCGGCGCCTCACCGGGAGCGGCTTCTTCCCCGGCGTCCGCCACCGCTACCACCGCAACCTCTTCAGGCTCCGGCGCCGTCTCTTCGGCGGGCGGTTCTTCGACGGGTTCGCCGCTTACCTTGGGGCTCACCTCGGGGCTCTCTTCCGCGCCGGTTTCCTCGTCGAAGCGATCCATCTCTTCGGATTCCATATTCACCCTACTTCGTGAAAAAGTTCAGAACGCCCGTGACGCCCTTCACCAACAGGCTGTCCACCACCGCGAAATACGCCGCGAAAGCGAACACCGAGAGGATCACCACTACCGTCGTGCCTTCCACCTGCTTGCGGTTCGGCCAAGTCACGCGGCGCATCTCGAGCTTCAACTCGTTGACGTAGTCCCTCGTGCCCTGAACCCACTTCATCACTTCAGCCATAAGTCTTCCCTTGCCGAGTACTCCCAACTGTCTTACGCGGTGGTTGGCAGGGGCGGAGGGATTCGAACCCCCACTCGCGGTTTTGGAGACCGCTGGTCTGCCGTTAAACCTACGCCCCTGGGTCGCACCCCCGTATGCAGGGGCTCCTTACAATTCTACTTGATTTCCTTGTGCGGCCGGTGCTGCCGGCAGTGCGGGCAGAATTTCTTTAGCTCCAAACGCTCCGTCGTGGTCTTCTTGTTCTTCGTCGAGGAATAGTTCCGGTTCTTGCACTCGGTGCATTGGAACGTAATGATATCGCGAGCCATCGTTTCACTCCTACTTCAATATATCCGTAACCGTACCGGCGCCCACCGTGCGTCCGCCTTCGCGGATCGCAAAGCGCAGCCCCTTGTCCATGGCCACCGGCGTGATCAACTCCACCGTCAGG
>Ga0209863_10000846_pt1 | contig 13117 bp, 11 predicted proteins | sample OrgsoiDNA2013046_FD_185796 | JGI IMG/M metagenome (GOLD analysis project Ga0209863, IMG submission 185796) | Permafrost soil microbial communities from the Arctic, to analyse light accelerated degradation of dissolved organic matter (DOM) -... | ecosystem: Environmental > Terrestrial > Soil >...
ACGCCCGAGCAGGAGTTCTTCGTCGCGTGGGGCCAGTTCCGCGGCGACGAGACGCGCCCCGAGACGCAGCGCCGGATGGTGCAGGGCGATCCGCACCCGATCGCGAAGTTCCGCGTGATCGGCCCGCTGTCCAACCTGGCCGCGTTCCAGCAGGCGTTCGCGTGCCCGGCCACGTCCGCGATGGTCCGCCCGGCGGCGACGCGCTGCGAGGTCTGGTAGCCGCCCCTCGGCAGGATCGGCTACTGTCCCGGCGGGGTTCGAGCTCGTACGAAGGAAGTGACGCCATGCTGAGACGTACGTTCGTTCGCACCTCGCTCGCCGCCGCCACGCTGTCGGTCACCAGGCGCAGCCGGTGTTCGCGCCGGAGCACATCCCGGCGCAAGCCTTTCCGTTTGCGTCGCAGCTGTATGGTGTCGGGCAGGTCATCGGCGACTGCTGATTGCAGGTGCCGGTGCCGGTGCAGGCCCCCGGGGGCTGATGGCTGGTGCCGCTGCACGACTCCGCAGTTCCGCAGGAAACCGTTGTCGGGGCCTTATCGCAGGCGTGGCCAGTGCTGCAGGCGCCCGTATTGCCGCAGGGTGGGTTCGCCGCACACGCGGCGAAGCAGCAAACTCCGCTCTTGGTGTTACAGACGTTGTTTTGGCACTCCGCGTTCATGGTGCACGCAAGGCCGTCTGGCTTAAGCACGCAGCTTCCGCCCTGGCAGGTGTCCGGTGCTACGCAGTCGCCGTTCACCGTGCAGCTCGTCTTGCACGCGCCACCGGCGCAGGCGTACGGCGGGCACATCGTCGCCACTGTGGTGGACGTCGTGCACGTCCCACTGCCATTGCAGGTCGAGGGCGTCAATAGATTCGTTCCACTGCACGTCGGTCCCGAGCACGGAAAACCGGCTGCTTGTTTCTGGCATGCGCCGGCTCCGTTACAGAGCCCCGTGTTGCCGCACAGCGGCTGTGACGTGGTTGGGCAATCCCCGGTCCTCCCGCTGGAGGTGTTCGGGAAGTTGGCGCAGGTCCCCAAGCTGCCCGGGACGTTGCACGCCCTGCAGGCAACGACCGGCGTACTACTCGAGGGGCCGCAGAACGCGGCGCTGCAGCAGACGCCGTCGGTACAGAAGCCGGACAAGCAGTCGCTGTTCACCGAGCAGCCCTGTCCGAGACGCTTCTGGGTGCCGCAGGTGGCCCCGTTGGCGCAGAGGTTCGGCGACAGACATTGGCTGTCGGTCGAGCACACGCCATAGCAGGCGGTCGCTCCATTGCACAGGTAAGGGGCGCAGGAGCTGGTCGTCGCCGGATTGCATGTCCCGGACCCGTTGCAGGTTCGCCCGGAGGTGAGCGTCGAGCCTGCCGCCGGGCACGTCGGCGCGGCGCAGGAGGTGCCGGCGGCGTAGAGGCGGCAGGCCCCGCTGCCGTTACAGAACCCATCCGTCCCGCAGCTCGCGTTGCCGGCGTCGTGGCAGGTCCCTTGCGGATCGGTCGCACCATTGGCGACGCTGGTGCAGGTCCCGAGCGCGTTCGTCAGCGCGCACGATTGACAGGCGCCCGTGCAGGCCTTGTTGCAGCAGAAACCCTGAGCGCAGAAGGTGGATATGCACTCCGCGCCGGTGGCGCAGGTCTGCCCGTTGCCCTTGAGGCCGCACGAATTGGTCGTCGCGCTGCAGGACGCGGGCGATTTGCAGTCGGTGGCCGACGTTGTCGGGGTGCAGGAGCTCTTGCAGGCGCTCCCGCCGCACAGGTACGGGTAGCAGGCGATGGAGGGCGGCGTCACGCAGGTGCCGGTCCCGTTGCAGGTGGAGGCCGCCGTCGCCACCGCGGTTGCGGTTGCGCAGCTCGCGGCCAGGCAGGTCGTCCCAGAGAGGTACTTTTGGCAAGCCCCGTTGCCGTCGCATTTTCCGTCGGTCCCGCAGGAGGAAGCGCCCGCGTCCTGGCAGGTCCCCTGCGGGTCGGCTGCGCCCGCGGCGACGCTGGTGCAGGTCCCGAGCGCGTTCCCGAGCGCGCACGATTGACAGGCTCCCGTGCAGGCTTTGTTGCAGCAGATCCCCTGCGCGCAGAAACCGCTTCCGCACTCGGCGGCGACCGTGCACGAGGCGCCGTTGGTCTTGGGGCCGCACGAGTTGCTGTTGCAGCTGTTGGTGGGCGTTTTGCACTGGGCGTTGGTGGTGCAAGCGTTGAAGCACGCAGTGCCGTTGCAGACATAGGGGGCGCAGGCCCGCGAATCGGGGGCGACGCATTGGCCGTTCATGCAGGTCCAGGGGGGCGTGTAGATCCCACTCGCGCAGGTCTCCTTCGCGCAGACGGTCGTGGTGGGGGGGTAGCTGGCGCAGCCCCCGCTGCCGTCGCACTTTCCGTTGGTGCCGCAAGATGCGGCCCCCTTGTCGGTGCACACGACGCGCAGATCGGGGTTCCCAGCGGCGATCATCGAGCATTTGCCGGGGGAGCCGGCGAGATTGCAGGAGCGACAGCCTCCGGCGCAGGCGCTTTCGCAGCAGACGCCGTCGACACACTGTTTCGACGCGCACTCGCTGGCGGCGCCGCAGACATGTCCGAGCGGCTTGGGGCCGCAGGTCTTGTTCACACAGGCGGTTCCGGTGTCGCAATCGCTGTCGGTCACGCACGAGTTGGTGCAGGCGCCGTTGGCGCATTGGAAGGGGTGACAGTCCTGCACGCCCGGTGGCCGGCAGGTGCCGAGCCCGTCGCAGGTCCCCGCCGTGTTCAGCCGATCGCCCGTGCAAGACGACGCCAAGCACTGGGTGTCCTGAACGTAGTTGGCGCAGCCGCCCACGCCGTCGCAGGTTCCGTTGTGCCCGCAGCTGGATGCGCCTTTGTCGGTGCAGACGCCCCGCGGATCGGCTTGGCCCGGATCAACCGGCCAGCAGGTGCCCAAACGACCGGGGCTATTGCAGGCGACGCAGGCCCCTGCACAGGCGACGTTGCAACAGACGTGATCGGCGCAATAACCCGAAAGGCAATCGTCGGTGGTGTCACAGTGCGCGCCGATTCCTGCTTTGCCGCAGCTGCCCGTTGCGAACTCGCAGACGTTTGCGGCGCACTGGCTGTTGGTGGTGCATTTGTCGACGCATTTGCCCATCGACGCGTCACACGTGTACGGCATACAGAGCATGGTGACGCCCGGCTTGCACTGACCGGTGCCGTCGCACGCGTTCGCGCCGACCACCGCGTTGCCGTCACAGACGCCAGGGACCCCGCAGGCGGTCCCGAGGAAGTGGCGACAGGCGCCGGAGCCGTCACAAGCGCCATCGAGCCCGCAGGTGGCGGGGAGCTGCGCGACACAGTCGGACGGGTTGCGCGGATTGGCGCCGGCCGGGCGCTTGACGCAGCTCCCTAGCGAAGCGGCCGCGGAACAGGTGTTACAGCCGCCGGTGCAGGCGTTTTCGCAGCAGACGCCTTCGACGCAGAATTTGCTCGCGCACTGGCCATTGCAACTACAGGCCGCGCCGAGCGCGCCCGGGGTGTCGCTGGCCACGCAGGCCTCCGCGGTGCTGTCGGTTGTACCCCCATCGACCTTGGCCTTACCGTCGGTCGGTCTGTCGTTCCCGCCGTCGACGCTGGGCGGGTTCGTGTTCTTGTGACACGAGACGAGCGTCCCGATCGCCACGAGAGCCGCCGCCACCACCACGCGCCGAAGCCGCGCGCCAATCGAATCAAAAGACCTCTTAGTCATAACTATTAAGACGTACCGCGACCCCCCCTATTCCAGCGCCGAAGGTACCATGATGGGACTCCGACCCGCTACCAGCAAGCGGCCGTCGGGCGGGAAGCGGGTGATGACTTGCTTTTGCCGGCTGAGCTGGCGTAGACCGGCCCCATGCCACAAAACACCACCGGGTCAGACCCTGAACCTGAAAGTCCCAGCGGCGCCGCTTCCGCCCCCGTCGCGGCGCCCCACCCGGCAGCATCCTCAACCGACGCAGAGGAGCCTCTGGCGTCCCGTCTCCAGCGGATGGTCTTCGGGAAACCCCGCGATCTGCGCGACAAGCGCATCTTTCACCAGATCTCTCTGATTCCATTTTTGGCCTGGGTCGGCCTGGGCGCCGACGGGCTCTCGTCCTCGGCTTACGGTCCGGAGGAGGCGTTCCGAAACCTCGGAACGCACATCTATCTGGCGATCGGGCTGGCGGCGATGACGGCGCTGACGGTGTTCATCATCTCGGCGGCCTATCGGGGCATCATCGAGGAGTTCCCGCACGGCGGCGGCGGCTACGTGGTCGCCACCAAGCTGCTCGGGAAAGGCGCCGGCGTGGCTTCGGGTTGCGCTCTGCTGGTCGATTACGTCCTCACCATCACGGTCTCCGTGGCGGCCGCCGGCGACGCCCTCTTCAGCTTCATGCCGCTCGGGTGGGCCGGAATGAAGCTGCCGGTGGAGATATTCTTCATCTTCGGCCTCACCACGCTCAACCTACGCGGCGCCCGCGAATCGGCGATCGCGCTGGCCCCAGTCTTTCTGCTCTTCGTGTTCACGCACCTGGCGCTCATCGTGGGCGGCATCCTGATGCGCGCCCCGGCGCTGCCGGCCACCGCGATCGAGGTCGGCACCGGCTTTCACAAGGGGCTAGGGACGTTGGGCATCGGCGGGATGATTCTGCTCTTCATCCACGCGTACTCTCTCGGCGGCGGCACCTATACCGGCATCGAGGCGGTGTCGAACGGCCTGCCGATCATGCGCGAGCCGCGCGTGCAGACGGCCAAGCGAACCATGGTCTACATGGCCACCTCGCTGGCGTTCACCGCGGCGGGGTTGCTGGTTTGTTACTTGCTCTGGCACGTGACGCCGGAGCAGGGCAAGACGATGAACGCGGTGCTCTCCGAGCGGGTGACGGCCCACATGCCTCTCGGCCGCACGCTGGTGATCGTGACGCTGTTCTCGGAATCGATCCTGCTGGTGGTGGCGGCGCAGGCCGGCTTCATCGACGGCCCGCGGGTGCTCGCCAACATGGCGGTCGACTCCTGGGTGCCGCGCCGGTTCGCGGCGCTCTCCGATCGCCTGACCACCCACAACGGCATCGTGCTCATGGGCGCTACCTCGCTGGCGGCGTTGCTCTATACCCACGGCGACGTCGGGCAGCTGGTGGTCATGTACAGCATCAACGTCTTTCTGACCTTCTCGCTGTCGATGTTCGGGATGATGCGCCACACCTGGCAGGTGCGGCAGAAGGGCGCGCACTGGCACCGCAAGGCGCTGCTGTTCTCGAGCGGCTTCGTGCTTTGCGCGACGATCCTGGTCATCACCGTGTTCGAGAAGTTTCGTGAGGGCGGCTGGATCACGCTGGGCGTTACGGGCCTCGTCATCGCGCTCTGCTTCGTGATTCGCGCCCACTACCGCCAGGTCCGGATGAAGCTGGCGCAGCTCTATCAGGACGTGCGCCACATCGGCTCGCACGCCGCGGCGCCGATCGACATCGTCGACCGGAAAGCGCCGACGGCGGCGGTGCTGGTGCCGAGCTTCGGCGGCATCGGCATCCACACCGTGCTCAACATCTTTCGGGCCTTCCCGAACCACTTCAAGAACCTGGTGTTCATCTCGGTGGGCGTGATCGACTCGGGTGGGTTCAAAGGGGCCGACGCGGTCGACGCGCTCGAGGAATCGACGCGCGCGATGCTGCAGAAATACCTCTCGGTGGCCGCCGAGCTCGGCGTGCCGGCGGCGGTCCGGTTCGCGATCGGAACCGATGCGGTGGAGGAGGCGGAGCGCCTCTGCCTGGGGGTCATGAAGGAGTTCCCGGTGGTCACCTTCTTCGGTGGCAAGGTGGTGTTCGAGCGCGAGCGCTGGTACCAGAGGCTTCTGCACAACGAGACCGCGTTGGCGATCCAAAAACGCCTCTATTGGGCCGGCGCGACGATGGTCGTGCTACCCGCGCGCGTGACATAGACGCACGGGCCCTGGTTCGCGAGCGCGGCGCAGCTTTGGGTCCCGGGTCGTGATAAACTAAGCCCTTTCCAGGGGGTTCTCCGTGAATCACTTTGCTTATCCTCTTGCTTGTCCTCGACGGGCGCGCGCGCTGGTGTCCGGTTTCGCAATCTTCACCGTGATCGGCGGCGCGGCCTGCACCGCCGGCGTCAAGGCGACCGGGACCGGGAGCGGGGGACACGCCGGGACCGCCAGCACCGGCAGCGGCGGCACGGCGGGCACCACCAGCGGGACCGGGCAGGGAGGCACCGGCGCCGTCGTCCTCACGGGCACGGGCGGCGCCAACCCGGACGCGGCAGCCTGCCAGCAGTCCGACGTGAAGTTCGCCGCCCTCAACCCCACGGTGTTCATCTTGGTGGATCGCTCGGGCAGCGAGTTCGATCCGGGCACGACGACGTTCGTCAAGCTGCGACCGGCGGTCGAGCAGGTCGTTGCGCAGCTCGAAGGCCAGGTGCGGTTCGGGCTGGGCTCCTTCGTCGGCGATCACAGCAGCGGGGTGTGCGCGCTCAACTACCAGTCGGTGCCGATCGCCCTCAATAACTCGGCCGCCATCAAGACCGCGTACGACGGATGGGGCGCGCTTCAACCCCCCGGCAAGGCCGATACGCCCGCCGTCGAGGCCATCCCGATGGTCAGGGCCGCGCTCCAGGCCGACACCGGCACCGGTCAGAAGTACATGATGATCGTGACAGATAGCGAGACCGACTTCTGCGACGACGGGAACGCGGTATGTCCGGCCGACGCCGTGACTTACATGATTCAGGACATGTTCAGCGCCACGCCGAGCATCGGGACGCTGATCATCGGGCTGCCGACCTCGGTCAGCCCGATCGCGACGTCGGTCCTGCAGAACTTCGCCAATGCGGGGGTGGGACAGCCGGTCGCAGTTCCTCCTACTGTTGCCACACCGCTAGACATCTACTATCAGTGCCCGGGCCAAGGCACCGCAGCGGGTTCGGATGCTTGGTCGAGCCTTTTCACCGCAGCTGGCCGAACTGGCATGACGTCGCTGGCAACGTACTCGGCGACCGGTGGCAACGCGACGGTGTTCACCCCGAGCTCGGTCGATACGGGCAAGCTGGTCGATCAGATCTCCATGGCGCTCGCGGGCGTACGGAGCTGCACCTTCGATCTCTCGGCCGCCAAGATTCAGGTCGACGTGAACAAGCTCGGTGAGGCCGTCGTGTATCTCATCGACGGGACGAGCAGTCACGACACGATCCCTCTCGATACCGGCAACGCCAACGGCTGGGACATGACCAGCCCGACCGAGCTTCAGCTCTTCGGTTCCTGGTGCGACAAGCTGCGCGCTCCGGCGACCACGGACATCAGGTTCAACTTCCCCTGCGACATCATCATCGACAAGCCCAACTAGGGCCCAGCCCGGGCGACGTCAGTTGAAGACGCCGACCGCCAGGTTCACGGCGGTCGCCAGGATCGCCGTGTTGTAGAGGAACGAGAGCAAGCTGTGCCCGAGCACCGCGCGGCGGATCTGGCGGCTCGACACGGCGACATCGGAGACCTGAAAGCACATGCCGATGGTGAAGGCGAAGTAGGCGAACTCCAGGTAGGCGGGTGGCGTTTCCCCCGGAAACACCAGACCGCCTTCCCCTTCGTCGTCGTCCCGGTAGTACAGGTGCGCGTAGCGGAGCGTGTAGGCCGTGTGCGTGAGCACCCAGGCGCTGACCACCGCCAGCGCGCACAGGGCGACAAACAGGTCACGCGCTTCGGGGTGGAAGGTGCGCGCCTGTCTCAGCACCACCGCCGTCGCCAGCAGCGAAAACCCGCTGGCGAGAATGATCAGACCGCCGACGGCGCGCCGGCCGGGATCGTCCTCCGCGGCGTGGCGGCGGGTTTCCTCGATGCCGTTGCGCAGGATGAGCAACCAGGCCAGCGATCCCATCACCGTCGCCGACACATCCCAGGCGGCTATCGCGCGCAAGGCCGAACCGAAACGTGCGGGGATAGCCACCGCCGTGGCCAGGCCCAACCCCAGCGAGATTAGCAACCGCGCGAGCGCCCGATGCGGGTCGTGGCCCCCGAACGCCCGTGAGTGACTGGCCATCGGCATCAGCTTCGCCGAGCCCGAGCGCAGAGTCTAGGCCAGCGCCGGCGACGGCAGCCGCGTTCGAAAGCTAGCGGCTAATGCGCGCGTTTTTTGAGGATGCCCCAGCGGCCGTGGGTGCTCGGCGCGGCGGGGGTCTCGTCGGCTATGGGCGCGCTCTTCTTGTTGGCGGCTTCCCACTTGGTGGATTCACCCTTGCGGGGCTCCCGCATCGCCACCGCGGCGTGGGCAGACTTGGACGGGGCGCTGGTCTTCTCGGTGAACGGATCCTTCCACGCCCCTCGGTGCGCCGGCGCCTCGGCAGGCTTGGCGGCCGGGGCCGCCCGTCGCGTGGTCGTCGCCTTTGGCGAGTCCTTGAACGGGTCGCTCCAGTCGTTGTCGTTGGCGCGCGCGCTGCCGCGGGCGGCTCGGCTCGGCTCGGTCTTGGCGACCGGAGGCGGGGGCGGCGCGGAGGCGCGACGGCGCGACGGCGCGGGCGCCACGTCGTCGTCATCGTCGTCGATCGAGCCGCGGGTCTCGCGGGCGGCGACCGTCTTCTTCGGTCCGTCGGCGAACGGATCGTTCCAGCTCGCCGGACGGGCGGGCGTCTGCTGCCGGCGCGCAGACGGCGCCGAGGTGGGCGCCGGCGGGGGCGTTCTGGTCGCGAAGGCCGCCGGGCGGGTCCCCGCGGTCGTGCGGGCCGGCGCTGGCGCGGGGCGGCCGCCGGCCGGGGCTGCGCCCTGCACGACGTGGATGATTCCATCGTCGCGTTTGGGCTGCGGGCGCACCGCAATGGGGGCCGGCTGGGGCGTCGACTGGATCTCGGGCTTGGCCCACTCGGGCGTTTCGTGTTTGATCTTGGTCTCCGGCATCGGCGGCGCCTTGTCCGCCGAGTCGAGCAGCGAGTCGACGTCGTCGGCCCGCTTGCCCCTGCCCTTCGCCGCCGGCTTGGCAGGTTTCTCGGTCGCCAAGAGATCGTTGAGAGCCTTGTCGTCGGTGGCCGACGTCTTCTTCTTCTTGGACGGTTCGTCCTTGAGCAGCTTGTCGATGAACTTGTCGTCGCCGTGTTTGACCGGCGGCGGCGGCGCGGCGGCCGCGCTCGTCTCCAGCTTGGGCGAGATCTCGCTGGTTTTGCCCTTGCTGCCCTTACCAGAATCCTCGTCGGGCAACGACGGCAACGCCACTTCGCCGCCCCGTTTGCTCGTCTGCGCCTTCGGCGGCGCGGGCGGCTCCTTCGCGGCGGCGGCCTCGGCCTTTTCCTTGTCGCGCGCGGCCTTCTCGGAGGCCGCTTTGTTGATCGCCTGCGCACGCGCGATCTTGTCGAGCTCGCCGCGCTTGTCGTCCGGCCCCATCACGGTGTCTTCCCACTGCAGCTGCTTGCTGATCACCTTGTCGTCGCTGAGCCCGTCAGCGGATTTTTTCTTCGCAGACTTTTCACCGGATTTGGCCTTCGGATCGGCGGCGCGCGCGGGGGACCAGACTCCGAGCAAACCGATTCCGGCGAGGGCGGCACAAACGACAAACCTGGACCGCATCGATGCGACCTCCACGTGGGGGGTGATACAGCCTCCTATTATCGGGCACCCGCTGGGTTTGACAAGCGCCTTTTCACCGACGCCGCCCTACGATGTGGGTCCGTGTAGTCAGGAGGCGTAGCTACGGCCTGAGACCTGGTCAGCGAACGACGATACCGGAGGCGACGATCTTCACCTCTTCGCCCTTGATATCGACCTCGATATCCATCTCCCCTTCTGCCCGCACCCGTGCCAGGCCCAGACGGGAGAGCGAGCCGGCCTTGGCGTTGCGGCGCATGAGGGCGAAATAGTGGGCCATCGCGTCGGCTTCGGCGTTCATCTCCGCGTAGCAAGTCCCGAGGTGGTCGATGTGCTCCTGCGTCGAATTGTTCGTCACCACCACGCGCACGATCGCGTCGTCGCCGCGGGGCGAGACATCCACTTCCAGGCGGGCCTTGCCGTCCGAGGCGTACTTGGCCGCGTTCTCCAGCAGCTCGTGGGCCGTCATCGCGACCCGAAAAACAGCGTCTTCGTCGTCCAACGCCGGCGCCAGCTTGGCTTCGACAAGGCGTCGGGTGGGCGAAACGATCGCTGGAGAGACGGTGAGCGGGAGGTCCAAATGCAGCGGCGTCACGGGCGGATACCTCTGACTACTATCACCAACTGGGCCTGCTTGGCGAGCCGGGAGGCACATTCTCCGACTCCGGCTCAAATCTTGCCTAAGACTTTGGGCGCGATCGGTCGATGTAGCAGGCCCAGCAACCCCCCCAAATGCCATCTACCTCCCAAGCCAACGGCCCCCCACCCGCCGATCACGGTCAAGCGACTCTCGCGCGCGGGGCGACGATTGGACGGTACGTCGTGCTCGGATTGGTCGGCCGCGGCGGCATGGGAGAGGTCTACGCCGCCTACGATCCCGAGCTGGATAGAAAAGTCGCGGTCAAGCTGCTGCGGGTCAAGCCCGGCAACGGCGTCTCGCTGACGGAGGGACGTCAGCGGACCCTGCGGGAGGCGCAAGCCATCGCGCGCCTGTCCCACCCGAACGTGGTCGTCGTCTACGACGTCGGCACCTTCCGGGATCAGGTGTTCATCGCGATGGAGTTCGTCGAGGGGAACACCGTTACCTACTGGCTGCAGTCGCAGCCGCGCAGCTGGCAGGAAATTCTCAAGGTGTTCCGAGCCGCGGGCAAAGGCCTCACCGCGGCGCACGACAAGGGGCTGGTTCACCGCGACTTCAAACCGGACAACGTGATGGTCGGGCGGGACGGCGAGGTGCGGGTCATGGACTTCGGGCTGGCGCGGCAGGTGTCCGAGAAACCCGCCACCGCCGAGGGGGTGACACCGGCGGTGCGAATTCCTGTGGTGGTGACCGACGCGCTGCCGATGCGCGTGACAGACCCGATGACCACGGTGCTGCTCAACACCGGGGCGAGCAGCGCCCCGGCGCCGACGGGTCCGGTCGACATGCAAGCGACCTCCGTGATGTTCGAGATGCAGCTCACGCGCACCGGCGCGATGATGGGGACCCCCGCGTACATGGCGCCCGAGCAGTTCCTCGGCACGTCGACCGATGCGCGCACGGATCAGTTCAGCTTCTGCGTGGCGCTGTACGAGGCGCTCTATGGCGAGCGTCCGTTCTCGGGCAACACCATGTTCGCGCTCACCACGGCCGTCGTGCAGGGGCAGGTCAAGGAGGCGCCGCAGAGCTCGAAGGTGCCGCTGTGGGTCCGCAAGGTCTTGCTGCGGGGGTTGCGCCCGCAGGCGGCAGAGCGCTATCCGACGATGCACGACCTCATCGAGGCGCTGGGCAAGAACCCGCGCGCCGCGCGCAACCGCGCGATGGCGATCGTCGCGGTCGCGCTCATCCCGCTGGCGCTCGGTCTCGGCGTGCGCCAGAGCCTGGCGAACCATCGATCGATTTGCGGCGCGGGACCGGCGCATCTGGGCGGGATCTGGGATCTGCCGGTCGCCGGCGAGACCGAGTCGCTGCGACAGGGGGAGATCCACGCGGCCTTCCTGCACACCGGCAAGACCTATGCGAGCGACGTCTACGCGACGGTCAGCCGCATCTTGACCGGATACGCGCAGAGCTGGGCGAACATGTACCGCGAGGCCTGTGAGTCGACGCAGGTGCGCGGCGAGCAGTCTGCGGAGGTGCTCGATCTGCGGATGTCCTGCTTGCAGGAGCGACTGGGAGGCCTGCGCGCGCTCACCGACGTGTTCGGCCAGGCGAACGGTGAGGTGGTCGAGAACGCGGTCAGCGCAGCCAACAACCTGCGCTCGCTCGATCGTTGCGCCGACGTGCCGCTCTTGCGCTCGGTCGTGCGCCCGCCGGAGGACCCGGCGACGAGGGCCCGGGTCGCCGATCTGCGGCACCAGCTGGCGGGGCTCAAGGCGCTCTTCGACGCCGGGCGCTATCGCGAAGGGCTCAAGAGCGCGCCCGGCCTGGTCGCCGCGGCACGCGCGCTCGGCTATCAGCCGCTGGTCGCCGAAACACTGGCGCTGATGGGGACCATGTACTCCAGGTCGAACGACTCGCACCTGGCGGAGCAGGCGCTGGTCGAGTCGTACTTCGCGGCGGACGCCTCCCGACACGACGAGGTTCGCGCCGAAGCGGCGCTGTTCCTGGTGTGGGTGATCGGTTACCAGCAGGGGCGCTATGTCGAGGCACAGCGTTGGGCCAAGACCGCCGACGCCGTGCTGCAGCGACTCGGTGGACACGAGCTCCTCCACGCCTGGTTGCTCAACAACCTGGGCGGCATCTTCGAGATCCAGGGCGAACGCGAGGCGGCGCTGCGCGCGCAGCAGGAGGGACTGGCTCTCAAAGAGCAGGCGCTCGGGCGCGACCATCCCGACGTCGGCGTCTCGGAGGGGAACGTGGCGGTGGTGCTCACCGCGCTCGGGCGCAATCAGGAGGCGCTGACCCACGTCGATCGATCGATCGAGATTCTCGAAAATGGCCTGGGCCCCGATCACCCGGATCTCGCCACCCAGCTCATGAACCGCGGCGAGATCCTGAACGCGCTCGGCCGCTACCACGACGGGCGCGCGTCGTTCGAACGGGCCCGCATCATCTGGGAACGCGAGCTCGGCCTCGACAACCGAATCCTCGCCTACGCGCTGACCGGCATCGGCGTCAGTTACCTTTCGGAAGGGGATCCGACGAGCGCGATCGTGCCGCTCGAGCGCGCCTTCAAGATCCGCGAGGCCCAGGAGACCGATCCGTCGCGCCGCGCCGAAACGCGTTTCGCGCTGGCGCGCGCGCTATGGGAAGCGAACCGAGATCGGGGTCGGGCGCGCGTCCTGGCCGAGGAGGCGCGCGAGGGCTACGCGAAGGCGGTGGTCAAGGCCAAGCTCGCCGAGGTCGAAGGCTGGCTGCACGGTCACGGCGCCAGCTAAACGCGGGAGGCACGGCCCTGCCGGGTTTCCCTAGTCGGCGTCGGGGCGCGCCAGCGTCTTGGGCGCGGCGGCGTGCTCGGGCGCGGCGGCGTGCTCGGGCGCGGCGGGGTGCTCGGGCGCCGCCGGGTGCTCGGGCGCGGCGGAGTGTTCGGACGCCGGCGCGTGCTCGGGCGCGGGTGGCCCCTTCGGAGCCGGGGGCGCGGCGTGCTCGGGCAGCGGTGCTCCCTTCGGGACGGTG
>Ga0209863_10000847_pt1 | contig 13108 bp, 9 predicted proteins | sample OrgsoiDNA2013046_FD_185796 | JGI IMG/M metagenome (GOLD analysis project Ga0209863, IMG submission 185796) | Permafrost soil microbial communities from the Arctic, to analyse light accelerated degradation of dissolved organic matter (DOM) -... | ecosystem: Environmental > Terrestrial > Soil >...
CCTTTTGCGAGGAGAGGTCGAGGGTACCGAGCCTGTACGTGAATCGTCGGACTGATTGACTCAGTTGGACAGCCAAGATGTGACTAGCGACCCCAAGGCGTTGGTCTTGTAGCACCTGCTGAAGCCCTTGAGCGACCACGGCAGCACCACCAAAAGAGGCGACCAGCCAACCGGGCGAACCTGCCGCGACGGCCACAGGCACTGACGCTGCGGCGCAAAGTGCAGCAACAGACGACAGATAGTAGCGACGAAGTCTCCGCCGGCCGTTCTCACTGTATCCGGCAATGAGATCATCGACTTGCGAGAGGTACGAGGACTGGTGCGGCAGGAGCCCGGTGAGTAGCTGCGCGCTTCCCCGGCGGTAGGTCCCTACCAAACCGACGCCTTCCCCTTCTTCTTCCTCTAGAAGCAGTAGGCGCACAGCCAGCCCTACGAGCAAAGTGAGCTGGAGCCAGGGAGCGAACGTGGCCCGTGGCTTACGAGAATCGATCCGCATGAGCGGAGTGTTTCACGCCATTGCGCGAAACATAGCGCCCGATCAAGGTGTCACACGGACCGAACACCCGTGCACTCACCGATGTCGCCCATCCCAGCATCACCTTCGGACAACGATCACGCTCGCCGCGATCGCGCCCGACACGGCCACGATGTGGGTGAGCCCGGTCGTGCGGAAGTCCTTGACGACGTCGGACGGTAGACCGGAGGTGTCGCCGTCGACAAGACCAGGCAACAACCCACCCGGCGCGCGAGGCAAGGGCGAAGCGGCGGCTCGCAGGCCGGTGCGGAGGTGGCCGGCGAAGCGCTGCACGAGAGACGGAGCGCCGATGTCGGTCGGTGATCCGCGTGGATCGAATACCGCCGTCGCGAGTTCGCCAGGCTGCGGCACGCTGACCCGGCCGGCCGCCGTCACCCGCTGCGTGGGTTGCAGCGAGATCCAACCCGGTGACGTCGCCAGAACAACGATCGGTGAACTGATGCGCGCCGAACCCTGTGCCGTGCTGACGTCGACCGCTCGCGCCGTCAAGACGACGAGCGACCGACTTCGCGTCGGCCCCGACGACGATGCGGCCAGGTGCGGGTCGCTGGTAACGACGAGAACCAGCGTGACCGATGCGTGGGCCCGGGCAAGCTGCGGCAACGGCCCGCGGTGCACGGCGCCCACTCGCCAGGCTGTCGCCGCCGCGGCGCCGGCCGCGCACAGCAACGCTGCAGTGACGACTCGACCGCGTACCCGAACGCGCTCCCGCCGAGCCGAACGAACAGCGCGAGCGGTCATCAGGCCGAGCGCGAGCAGAATCGCGGCGGCGACCAAGCCGACTCCGGCCGACATCGACAGTGCCGTCGTGGCGCTGAGCCATGCGAGACCCGCCGGCACGAGGAGCCGAAGTTCCGCGGGCTCGCCTGCCATCAACGCAGGCGTGCGCGAGTCGACGCTCACACCTTCACCCGACCGGTCAGGCCTGCGTACTTCGCCGGCCCGATGCCGGAGATCTGCTGAAGTTGGATGACGCTGGTGAACCGCCCATGCTGAGCCCGCCAGGCCAAAATCCGCTGCGCGGTGACGGCGCCGACACCAGGCAATGTCTCGAGCTCGGCTTGGGTCGCGGTGTTGAGGTCGACGACCGCGGCCGCACTAGCGCCTGCGCCGTTCGTGGTCGCGGCACCGCTGCCACCGCCGTCGCCCACGATGCCGCCGCCGGCCTGCGCGGCCGGGCCGACAGGTGGCGGAATGCCGACGAAGATCTCCTCCCCGTCGATCAATCGGCTCGCCAAGTCGAGGGCGGTGAGGTCAGTCCCCGGCGCCGGGCCACCTGCGGCCGTGATCGCATCGATGATCCGCGACCCGGCGGGAAGCTTCAGTACCCCCGGCTTGGTCACCTTGCCCACGACATCGACGACGAGCTCTGGCGGGCCGCTCGGTGTCGCGCCCCGAGGTGCCCCCGAACCGCCGAAGGGCGCCACCGGTAACTCGCTAGCCGGACTGGACGACGGCGCGCCGCTGAGTGCCGTCTCGACACCACCGCTGGCCGCTGCTGCCATCGACGAATGCGCCTGCGGTGCCGCGCGAACGAAGTACCAGGCCCCACCGCCGGCACCCAGAATCGCCACTACTGCAAGCACGGCAACCCCGCGACGTCCGGGGTCGAGGGCTTTGGCTCGAAGACCCACCACCCGTCGCGACCCTGGAGCAACGACCGGGTCGACCGGGTCGGCAGGGTCGGCCGGGTCGACCGAGTCGACCGAGTCGGCCGGGTCGGCCGGGTCGGCCGGGTCGTCGAGCGGCGACGCGGTGGGCAGCCAGCCAGGAGTTGCGGGCGGCGAACCTACGTGGAGCAGCTCGAGCCGGCGCAACACCCCAGCCAACTCCAGCGGGTCGCGAGCGTGGCGCAGAATCGGCACGTTCGGACGTTAAGTGCGGATCCCCCGAATATGCGGGTGCGGATAGCCACTTGTGGACCACCCCGCGCGGGTGTGGAAACCAGAGGTCAGCGTTTGCAGACGATGACCGCGAGCATGCCCGGGCCGGTGTGCGCCCCGACCACCGCGCCGACCTCGGTGGTGATCATGTCGACGATCTTCGGCAACCGGGCGTCCAGCGCGCGTGCGACCTCGTCGGCACGCGCGGCCGCGTCGAGGTGGTGCACGGCCACACTGACCGGGTCGTCACTGGCGATCTGGGCCGCGAGTTCCTCGAGCCGGGCAATAGCCCGGGATGCAGTTCGCACCCGCTCGAGCGGTTCGATCTTGCCGTCGCGCAGGCAGAGCAACGGCTTGACCGCCAACGCCGATCCGACCATCGCGCGCGCCGCACCGATGCGCCCGCCACGACGCAAAAACTCAAGCGTGTCAACGTAAAAGATCGCCTGGGTGCCGGCCAGCGTCGTGGCCACCGTGTCGACGACCGCGTCGACGTCGGCGCCAGCGATCGATGCCTCGGCTGCCATCGTTACCGCGAAGCCCATTCCCATGCCGACCGACCGTGAATCGATCACTCTGATATCACCACCGACGTCGGCAGCAGCCAACCGGGCCGCATCGACAGTTCCCGACATCGCGGCCGACAGCTGCACCGACACGATCGACGTCGCACCGGCGGCGAACGCGCGATGATACGCAGCGGCAAACAGGCTCGGCGACGGCCGCGACGTGCTGACCGTGTGGCCGCGGTGGAGAACAGCAGCCACCTCGCTGGGCCCGATCTCCTCACCCTCGGCCCGGACCACTCCCCCGACGATCACCTGCAACGGCACGACCTGGACGCCCAGCAGCTGCGCCGAACCGGGTGGCAGGTAGGCCGTCGAGTCGGTGACGACGGCCACTGCCGGCGTGCCCTTGCGTGCGCGCGACATGTGCGGACCCTAGCCTTCGCGACGTCAGACGACGAGGTTGACGAGTTTGGGAGCCCGCACCACGACCGTGCGAACCGCACGGCCGTCGAGCGCTTTCACCACGGCGGGGGCAGCCAGGGCAAGCTCGCGCAGCTCGGCCTCACCGATCGCGGGCGGCACCTCGAGACGCTCGCGCACCTTGCCATTGATCTGGACGACGCAGGTGACCGAGTCTTCGATCAGCAACGCCGGATCGACGACTGGCCAACCGGCGTGGAACACCGTTGGCTGGTGACCGAGTCGGGCCCAGGCGTCTTCTGCGGTGTAGGGCGCGAACAGCGACAACATGATCGCGACGGCCTCGACAGCTTCGCGAACCGCCGGGTCGGCCGGCCCAGACCCGACGTCGACGGTCTTGCGAATCGCATTGACCAGTTCCATGGTGCGGGCGACCGCGACGTTGAACCTGAAGTGATCGAGCAGGTGAGTGACCTCGTGAACGGTGCGATGAGTGACACGGCGCAACGCGAGATCGCCGGTCGACACATCGACGTCGACGTCACTGGTCACCTCACCGGAGAGCCGCCACGCACGCGCCAGGAACTTGCCGACCGCAGGCACGTTCATGTCGGCCCAGTCGATGTCTTCTTCAGGCGGGCCGGCGAAAACCATGGTCAACCGCACCGCATCGACACCGAAGTTCGCGAGCTGTTCGCCAAGATCGACCCCGTTGCCGAGCGACTTGCTCATGGCCTTGCCCTGGTTGACGACCTGGCCCTGGTTGAGCAATGCCTTGAACGGTTCGTCGAACTCAACTAAGCCCATGTCGTGCAGCACCTTGGTGAAGAACCTGCTGTAGAGCAAGTGCAGGATCGCGTGCTCGACGCCGCCGACGTACTGATCGACGGGCATCCACGCTTTGACGTCGTCGGGGTCGAAGGCGACGTCGTCGCGATGAGGTGAGCAGTACCGCAGGAAGTACCACGAGGAGTCGACGAACGTGTCCATCGTGTCGGTGTCGCGCGTTGCCGGGCCGCCACACTTCGGGCACGTGGTGTTCACCCACTCGGTCGCGGCGGCCAGGGGTGACACGCCCTTGGGCTTGAGGTCGGCACCGCGCAGGTCGGGCAATCGCACCGGCAACTCGGCGTCCGGCACCGGCATCTCGCCGTCGATTTCGCAGTGCACGATCGGGATCGGCGCGCCCCAGAATCGCTGCCGTGACAGCAACCAATCGCGCAACCGATAGTTGACCGCGCCCTTGCCCGCGTTCTTCGCCTCGAGTTCGGCGACGATCAGCGCGATCGCCGTCTCTTTGTCGGTGCCGTCCAGCGAACCCGAATTCACATGGACGCCGTCACCGGCTGTGGCGAGGCCGGTTTCGGCCGGATCGGGCTCACCTGTCGAGACGACAACGCGCACCGGCAGGTCGAATTTGCGAGCAAAATCGAGATCGCGCTGATCGTGGGCCGGGACGGCCATTACCGCACCCGTGCCGTAATCGGCGAGCACGTAGTCGGCTGCCCAAACGGCGATGCGCTCGCCATTGGCCGGGTTGACCGCGTATCTGCCGAGGAAGACGCCCGTCTTCTCCCGTTCGGTCGACATTCGGTCGATGTCGGTCAGCCGACGCACCTGCTCGACGTAGGCGTCGAATGCGTCGCGTTGCTCGGGTGCGCACAATTCGGCGGCCAACGCCGAGTCAACCGCGACCACGAAGAACGTGGCGCCGTACAGGGTGTCGGGACGCGTCGTGAAAACCGTGACGGGTTCATCGCGGCCCTCGATCACGAAGTCGACGTGCGCGCCGTGCGAGCGGCCGATCCAGTTGCGCTGCATAGTGAGTACCCGGTCGGGCCAAGCGCCTTCTAGGCCACGCATGTCGTCGATCAACCGGTCGGCATACTCGGTGATCTTGAAGTACCACTGGGTGAGGGTCTTCTTGGTGACCGGAGTGCCGCACCGCTCACAAGCTCCGCCGACCACCTGCTCATTGGCCAACACCGTCTGGTCATGGGGACACCAGTTGACCGCTGAGGCCTTGCGATAAGCGAGCCCACGCTCGAAGAACCGCAGGAACAGCCACTGTGTCCAGTGGTAGTACTCCGGATCGCTGGTGTGCAGCCGCCGCGACCAGTCGAACGACACCGCGTAGCGACGAAAGGATGCGGCCTGCGTCTCGATGTTTGCGTAGGTGTAGTCGGCCGGATGTTGGTTGCGCTTGATCGCCGCATTCTCAGCGGGCAACCCGAACGAATCCCAGCCGATCGGGTGCATGACGTCGTAGCCGCGCTGCTGCCAGTAACGGGCGATCACGTCGCCGAACGCATAGGCCTCGGCGTGACCCATGTGCAGATCCCCGGACGGGTAGGGGAACATGTCGAGCACGTAGCGGCGCTCGCGAGGTACGCCGTCCGCGCTGGGCCGGCCGGTGCGAAACGGGTCGAGTGCGTCCCAGACCGGCAGCCATCGATCCTGGATGGCAGCGAAGTCGAACGTCTCGCTCATCGATTCCTCACCTGGGTGGCTCCGGTGACTGCGGTCATGAAAAAACCCCTCGCGCACGAGGGGTCGCCGCGCCGACGCGATGTCAGCGCGGCCCGCCAAGAAGCGGTCGCGACATGGCGGTCAGTGTACGCCCGGAGGCCGGCCGGATTGATCACCTGAGCGCGCGGCTGGCAATCACGAGGGCCTGGGCAAGTCGGAGGTCCCGGTCGATTTGTCGGATTGGTCGCCAGGCTGCGCCGAACGCCCGGCGAAGAACGGCAGATGCGCGAGGGGTTGTGGCCGGACGGCCAATACCGGGTGTCCGTGCGTTCGGAGACACTTTTACTCGGTAGGCCGCCTGTTTGGGGGGTGCGGCCTCCGATACCGGGGGCGCGGCGGTCCGGCTCTGCGTGGGGGATGCGCGAGCCGGACCGCCACTTCGCGACGAGCCCCTGTCACCCGGGGGGACAAGTGACCTGTCGTCGTCGCGCGGTTTCACTGTGCCTGATCAGTTTTCGCTGATCCACGCGGCGCGCCCTAAGCGAGCCAAGATCCGCGATCTGGATGGCACCGAGTAGGCTCAACCTAGCGTGAAATCCGCCCGATCAGCCCGGTCTCGTACGTAACAATACGCAATACGCCGTTTTAGTTCCGGTCGCATCCGCTCGCCTGCCGACGGCTAGAAGTACAGCTAGCTGTCGATCTCAACGCATTCGAGAGTGACCCAGATATAGCGAGACTCGGGGTTTTGCTCGCCGGTCACCCGGGCCCTCATCGTGTGAGGCCCGGCCGATAGCACAGGTGACTGCCAGAACATCTTCCGGACGCGCGCAACTCCGTACTGGTCGACGATCGTCTCCGGTCCATCGTCGACGGACAACGCGAGCATGCCGCGGTTTGACTCCGTGCAGCCGTAGTAGCGGATCCTGCTCCCGCTGAACCGCACAGTGGCGACGTCGCCGGGCATCCCGCAGTACGAATCGCCTTTGTCGCTCTCGAGATTCGCCTTGGAGTGCCGCCAGTTCTCGCTGTAGTCGATCTCGTTGACGCCGGATCCGGTAACAAAGTGCTGAATAGTTGTCGTGTTCCCGACCCGCGTCACACCTTCGTCGCGCGCATCGAGCGGTCTGGTGGCGTCGTGACGTGTTCGGTTGAACGCGTACAAGTCGAGTACGGAGCCGAGCCCCGCTTCGAGCGCGGAGAACTCCGCTGCGAGGGTGCGCGCGTGCGCTCCCGCATAGGCGGTGAGTCGAATATTGGCGACCAGAGCGGCGACGTCGTCGGCCAGATCAGTCGCGCCTTGTGCCGCCTTGCTCGCATTGGCGCCGATGTCCCTGGTGGTCATGGTCTGCTGCTCGACCGCCGAGGCAATGCTCAGCTGATTGTCGTTCACCCGCTCAATCGTTGCGGTCACTCGGCCCATCGCCTCCGCCGCCTGTACCGCACCGCTTTGGATCGACACGACCGAGGCACCCACGCTCTCCGTGGCCACACCGGTCTGCTGAGACAGAGCCTTGACCTCGCCGGCGACGACCGCGAATCCTCGTCCGGCCTCGCCCGCGCGCGCGGCTTCGATCGTCGCATTCAACGACAGCATGTGCGTCTGGGTCGCGATCATGCTGATGAAGTGGAGGACCTCTTCGACGTGCCGAGAAGCCGACGCCAACTCGTTGACCGTGTCGTTGGCTGAGCCGACTTGCGAGGCGGCTGCGGAGGCGACGCTCGATGCCTCGGAAGCATGGCGCGCCACGTTTTGAATCGTGGTCGCCAGTTCTTCCGTTGCGTCAGCAATCAAATGCAGGTGCCGCGAAATCCCCTCGGCCGCCCGAGCGGCCGAAGCGGCTCGGGCTGCGGTGGTCTCGGTGTTGTCAAGACTTTGCCACGCCATCACGTCGACGCCCCGCCAGCCTTCGTTCAGCCGGGCCTTCGTCAGTTCGATCTGAGTGAACGCAGACGACAGCCGCTCGACCGTCGCAACCATCAGGTCGTGGATTTCGCGGCCGTGGTGTCCGGGCGGCACCGAGACCGGCGCGGTCAGATCGCCACTGGCCAACGGCCGGAGCGCGGCGATGATGGCGAGGTGGGTGCGACTGCGCCGGCGACTGAACACGGCGGCAGCGCAGCTAAGCGCAACCGCGGCTCCAAAGAGCATCGCGGCGATCGTGGCGCCCACTGCTGCCTCCGCCGGCCCATTCTCTGAATGCCGTACTCCGGGGCCTCCTTGACCATCGACCGAATCGGAGGGGTCTTAAGACCCCACGAGGCTGGCCGGGGCTTTCAGCTCAGATGCCGGTCGGCGCCGTCAACATCTCGGCGGTGTGCTCTATGAAGCCGAAATGGCCTTCGCCCGGGCGCATCGTGAGTTCGGCGCCGCGATGTTGTCGCGCAGCCACTCCGCGTGCGCCGGCGGGCAAAACCGGTCTTCGTCGCCGTACTAGAGGAGCACCGGGCACCTGATGGTCGTGACATCGATTTCCCAGGTGCCGACCCATGCGACGTTGTCCCACCCGCCGCCGTCCGGGCCTTGCCGCAGTGCTCGCGCATGCTGTTCGCCACCGCCGTCATCAGGTGCTCCTCTTGCATGAGCTCGGCGTCGCGGGTGGACAGCGAGTCGTGGAAGGAGCCAACGATGTCGGCGGAGCTCGCACCGCGGAACGCCGACACGAGCGGCGCGAAGCCCGAGGCGAAACCGCGCTGCGCACCGACCGGATCGCCGGGCAGGAGCGATACCGCAGCGGTATCGGTCTCATCGAGTTGACCCAGGGCGCCCGGCACGAGACCAAAAGGCCCGGCACCTGACGCGACCCCGGCCCGCGTCACCCGCTCGCCGAGCGTTGCGGCGGCGGCTAACGAGAAAGGTCCGCCGCCCGACTGTCCGAGTGTGGCGAACCGATCGATACCGAGCTCGTCCGCGATGGCTGCAGCGTCGGAAGCGACCGAGACGAGTCCGAAGGCGGCCGGTGTTGAGCCACCGTATCCGGGCCGATCGAACGAGACGATCCGGACCCCGAGCTTGTCGGCGATGTCGTCCGCGAACGCCAGATCTAGTCGCGAGCCCGGAGTCGCGTGGAAGTACACGATCGGATTCCCGTTCGGGTCTCCGGCATCGCGTACGCACAACGACCTGTCGCCGCGAACCGCGTCGAACTCACGCACGCGGCGAACGTATACCTGCCCGCGACAACCCAAGCCGAAGTCGTAAAGCCGGATGGGGCGATGGTTCGATCACGCCGTGATGACAACGCTGAAGTGCAGCGACTCCACTGGACGAAGGCAGGGTGGCTTGACGTGGAAGCATGCTGCATCGGTGTAGTCGTCGATGGTGGCTGCCCCAGGCGCCACTGCCAGAATCGTGGCAGTCAGTGGCTGGCTTGACGGATAGCCGCCCGACTGTGTGACCACGCGCAAACTGGTGCCCGTGATCGTCGGCGGAGTCCAATCCGTGCCTGGCGCCAAGAGCACCATCTCGCCTACTTTCAGCTCGACGACGGCCCCATAGGGCTGTTGCGTCAGGACGGTCGGCGAAACCAAGGTCGGCGTGGCGTTGGCCACGGTCGCAGGCGCGGGGAGCCCACCCGGCGGGAGCGTCGGCGACGAGGTAACAACTGGCCGCGCCACAGGTGCAGAGCTGAGCCCGCCCGGCGAGGCCGGCGAGCGAGCGCTCGAGACGGCGATCGGAAGCGACGACGTGCCCGAGACGCCTTCCGCGGCCCCTCGATGGACACCGGATGCGCAGCCCGACAGGGCGAGCGCGAGCGCGAGCGCTGCGCCGTGGGCCGATTTCACGCCGATCAGACGCACCCCTCCTGCCGTCGGTTCCGCATCGTGCCGGGAGGGCCACAATGCGCTCGTGACAGGAGGGTTCACCTGCCAGCTGATGATCCGCTACGGCCATGGGGATACCCCTGCGGCGGTCTCTTGCCTTCGTTCTGCCGGCGCTTTGTCACCGAACAACCGGACGACAGACTGCCATCGGCCGATGCGGATCGCTCGGAGTAATCGCGAACAAACCATGTCAGCGACCGTGCCGTAACCCTACCCAACGCAACCACGAGACCTAGATCGCTGCGCGGTTCGAGTAAGGGCACCCAAGGTGCGTCGGAGTGGAGCTTAGGGGACTCGAACCCCTGACCCCTTGCCTGCCAGGCAAGTGCTCTACCAGCTGAGCTAAAGCCCCGAAGTGCCCCTGAGGGCGCGCCGAAGTCTAGCGGACGGCGCCCGCCCGTCGACGTCCGGCTGAGTTTGGTCAGGCTTTGTCTCACTGATCGTCGCCCACGACATCAAGGGGCAACGAACCGGCGTTGTGCTCGTGCAATCGCCAGCCGACGGCCGTCTCCGTCAGCACCGACCAGCAGCAGTTGGCAAGAGACCCAAGTGCTCGCCACGACGATGTCGGCAGGCCTATCAGCGAGGCCACTATTGCGCGGCCCGACGCTCCATGCGTCGCGACCACGAGGGTGCCGTCCTCGTCGTCGAGGGCCACGAGCCCGTCGGAGACTGCCGCGACTGCGCGGTCGCCGACTTCGATGAGCGTCTCGCCTCCCCCGCGCCGCCCCTCACCGCCGTCGCGCCACGCCATCGCCTCAGCCGGAAAGCGCACGGCGACCTCGTCGAACGTCAGACCCTGCCATGCCCCGACGTCGATCTCGCGCAGCCGTCGGTCAGTCGTCACCTGCAGCCCGGTGAGCTCGGCGAGCGCCCCGGCAGTGTGGCGGGCTCGCATCAGGTCAGACGACACGATCGCGGACGGCGCCAAGCCGGCAAGCAACGTCGCAGCTCGGGCCGCCTGCGCGAAACCCACATCGTCGAGATCGATGTCGAGTTGGCCCTGGAACCGGCGCTCCGCGTTCCAGGCCGTCTGACCGTGCCGCCAGATGACGACTGTGCGGTTGCCCACTCAGCCGCGGCCGGCAGCCGCTGAGCCCCGCGAGTCGAAGCTCTCGGCGTCGGGTTGGTGCAGGCCGGCGGTCAGGTGCTCGGGCAACGGGATCTGTGGACAGTCTTTCCATAGCCGCTCAAGCCCGTAGAACGTGTGCTCCTCGGCATGTTGCACGTGAACCACAATGTCGGAGTAGTCGAGCAGAACCCACCGGCCCTCGTGCTGGCCTTCGCGGCTCGCGGGCTTGGCACCCATTTCGCGCAGGCGGTCTTCGACCGCGTCGACGATCGACTTGACCTGACGGTCGTTCGGCGCGGACGCGAGTACGAACACGTCGGTGATCACGAGCCGATCGCTGACATCGAAGACTTGAATGTGGTGTGCCAATTTGTCGGCCGCAGCCTCGGCGGCGGCGATAGCGAGCTCGACAGCTCGCGGAGCTGCGGTCATTGCGACATATCTGGGTGAACTCCTGTCGGAAGACCGCCTGACGGGCGGCCGTCCCCTATCGTCTCACCCTTTGTAGTCGGCCCCGAGTTTCACGATCACATCGGCAACCGTCACGCCCTGATCGCTCACCCGCACGTCGGTTGGCGGCAGTCCGAGGGCGCGTGCCACTGCGTTGCCCTCGGCGATCTTGGCGGCCGTCGGGGCGAAGATCACCACGACCGACGGCGCCGTGGCGTTCGGCATGTCTTCGGTGTTGTTGCCCGGTACGTAGACGAAGCCGGCCGCTTGAAGCTTGGCCCTGGTCGACTCGCCAATTCCAGGCGTACCGACCTGGTTTTGCACGTAGACCCGGTTGCCGGTGGCCTTGCGGTTTGCCGGAATCGAGGCGGCAAACTGCGCATTCACCAGCGTGCCGGCATTGGCGGTATCTAGCGTGTACTCGGTGTCAGCGCCGCCTGTGTCGAGGACGGTCACCGGCAGGAGTTGGTCGCTCAGGGCATTCGCGGAGTTGTCGGCGGCCAGCCCGCTGAGTACGCCGGCGAGGATTGTCGGCGTGAAGGAGGTGACCGACCCCGCACCGACGGACGAGAGCAGGCTCGCTACCGCTGTTTGACGCTTAGGCAGGCCGGCGAGAATTTGCTTCAGCACCGAGTCGAACCGGGCCAACCGCGCCTGCTCGGTCTCACCTGTTGCCAGGAAGGTGCCGAACGCGACGGCACTTGTGCCGTTGAGCTTCTGGGTACCCGCTGGCACCAAGATCGACGTCGTGCCGTTGACGGTTTTCGTGACGTCCTGGTCGACCGTCACGGTGATGCCGCCGATCTTGTCGACGAGGGTGGCCATCGCCTTCGGCGTCAGGCTCCACGACCCGTCGACGGTGACCCCGATCAGGTCGGACAGCGAGGTGCGCGGAGCGCTTGAGTCGCCAACCGAGAGGGCCTGCCCGAACGGCATCGACCCGAAGCCGGGCACCTGCGCGATTACGGCCGATGGCACCAAAACCATGGCGCCGTCATGTTGAGCGGTGTCGTGCGCGACGAGCGCGCTATCGACGGCTACGCCGAGATTTCCACTGAGCTGAATCAGCAACGTCGTCTGCGTACGGCCCGAGACCGATGCTGCCGGTTGCTTCGACGTGGACGCGCCCGAGCCGCCGAACAACCACCAGCCAACAAGTGCGGCAATGACGACGACGCCGACGATCACAAAGATCACCCGATTGCGCCCGCCCACAAGCTGGTCGCGGATGGAGCCCCGGCTGTTGCCGCTGTCGGACGGCAGGATCTGGTCGCCAAGTACGGCGGTGGGCGGGATGGGAAGCTTGGGCGGAACGGTCGGCGCAACAACAGCCGCAGACGCCGACTCGACAACCGGCGCCGGTGGTAGCTCGACAACAGGTGCGGCCAGCGGCAACTCAACGAGTGCGGCCGGCGTGTCAATGACAGGTGCGGCCGGTGCCTCGATGACGGGGGCGGGCGGCGACTCAATCGGCGCGGCCACCGCCTCGATCACCTGCGCTGGCACCTCCATGACAGGGCTAGGTACTAGCTCAGTGGGCGGCGACACCGCCTCGATCACGGGCGCGGGCGGCGACTCCATCACAGGTGCGGCCAGCGTCTCGACAACCGGGGCGGCCAGCGACTCGAACGGTGCAGCCACCGCCTCCACGACAGGTGCGGCCAGCGTCTCGATAACCGGGGCTGGCGGCAACTCGAACAGCGCAGCCACCGCCTCGACGACAGGTGCGGCCGGTGCCTCGATGACGGGCGCGGGCGGCGCCTCTATGACAGGAGCGGCCAGCGTCTCGAGGACGGGTGCGGCCGGTGCCTCGATGACGGGCGCGGTCGGCGCCTCTATGACAGGAGCGGCCAGCGTCTCGATAACCGGGGCTGGCGGCAACTCGAACGGCGCAGCCACCGCCTCCACGACAGGTGCGGGCGGCGCCTCGACGACAGGTGCGGCC
>Ga0209863_10000848_pt1 | contig 13105 bp, 10 predicted proteins | sample OrgsoiDNA2013046_FD_185796 | JGI IMG/M metagenome (GOLD analysis project Ga0209863, IMG submission 185796) | Permafrost soil microbial communities from the Arctic, to analyse light accelerated degradation of dissolved organic matter (DOM) -... | ecosystem: Environmental > Terrestrial > Soil >...
TTTCGCTACGCAACAAATAGAGGATCACTCCAGGATCAAGATCGCCGCACCGAGTCCCCATCGGCACGCCGCCGGTAGGAGTGAGACCCATTGTTGTATCGATTGATTTTCCGTCCAGAACCGCGCACAGACTAGCCCCATTTCCCAGGTGCGCAAATATCGCCCGCCGCGGCAACTTCGCCCCAAAATGATGGACCAGCGATTCATAGGAAATCCCATGAAACCCATAGCGCCGAACCCCGGCTTCAAAATAACGGAGCGGCACGGGAAAATGCGCGGCAACCTCCGGGATCGTCTGGTGAAACGCTGTGTCAAAGCACGCAAACTGCGTAGCCGACGGAAAGATCTCTTGCGCAGCCGAAATGAGCGCCAAGGCTTGCGGCACATGCAGCGGCGCAAAGTGTACGGCCGACCCCAGTTGCTCCAGCACCTGCGGCGTGATGACTTGATGGCTGCAGAGGCGCGGCCCCCCGTGCACCACCCGATGCCCCACACAAACCGGCACCCGGCCCGCATGTTCCTGAACTGCCTCAGCTATGGAGTTGAGAGCCTCACCCTGCGTTTCGCGGATACCCACGCGCTCCTCCAGCGTTGCCCCGTCGGACGACCGGATCCTTAGAATTCCGTCGTCTCTCCCAATCCCATCGGCGCTTCCAGTAAGAACAGGCTCTTCATCGTCCGCTCCGGGCCGGTAGAGCCCAAACTTCAGCGACGACGATCCACTGTTCAAAACTAGAATCAGGTCCCCTCTCGGAGCCAGGGATAGCCCCCCCGTCACGCCGGCCATTTCCAATTTCGAATCTCTTCTTTGTCAATCCCCTCGGCGTGAGCATATTCCACGCTCTCAATAATCTGCCCCTTCAACCACTCCTTGACGTGTGCGCCAATCGAGCGCAACCCCGCTACTCGGTCGATCACATCTATCGCCAAATTGTAGCGGTCAATCTGGTTCAAGATCGCCAGCTCCAGCGGCGTATTGATGTTCCCCTTTTCCTTGTACCCGCGCACATGAATATTTTCGTGATTCTGCCGCCGGTAACTCAGCTTGTGAATCAGCGAAGGGTAGGAATGGAAATTGAAAATCACCGGCTTATCGCTGGTAAACAGGGAATCGAAATCCCGGTCGGAAAGCCCATGAGGATGCTCGGACTCCGGCATCAGCCGGAACAGATCGACCACGTTCACAAACCGTATCTTCAACTCTGGAAACTTCTCTTTCAAGATCGCAACCGCCGCCAGCGACTCCATCGTGGCGATATCCCCGGCACAGGCCATGACAACATCCGGATCTTCGCAGTCGTCGGAAGAAGCCCAGTCCCAAATCCCGATACCCTTCGTGCAGTGCTTCACCGCATCCGCCATGTTCAAATACTGCAAGTGTTCCTGCTTGTCCGCCACGATCACGTTGACATAGTCGTGCGAGCGCAGGCAATGATCGGCCACGCTCAGCAGGCAGTTCGCATCCGGCGGCAAATAAATTCGCACCACGTCCGGACTCTTATTCGTCACCACATCCAGAAATCCGGGATCCTGGTGCGTGAACCCGTTATGATCCTGCCGCCATACCAGCGACGTAATCAGCAGGTTGACGGAGGGAATCGCCGCCCGCCACGCAACTTCCTTCTTCGCCTTTTCCAGCCACTTCGCGTGCTGGTTGAACATCGAATCGATCACGTGCACAAAAGCTTCATAGGTGGAGAGAAATCCATGACGGCCGGTCAATACATATCCTTCAAACCACCCTTCCAGCGTGTGTTCGCTCAGCATTTCCATCACCCGCCCGGCAACGTCGAGTTCGCCTCCATCCGCATCCTCGGCCATGTACTCGCCCAGCCAGGTTTTCTTCGACGCGGCATAAATCGCCGTCAGCCGGTTCGAGGAAGTTTCATCGGGCCCGAACACCCGGAACGTGCTCATGTTGCGCCGCATCACTTCCGCAAGAAAGTGAGCCAGCACATCCGTCGGCGGAGCATAGCTCCCGCCCGGTGCCGCAACCTTCACGGCAAAGTCGCGAAAGTCCGGCAGTTCGAGGTCCTTCCGCAGCAAGCCTCCATTGGCGTGCGGATTGGCGGAGATCCGCCGCGAACCCGCGGGTGCCAGTTCCCGCAATTCGGCAGCCAGCTTCCCCCCGGAGTCGAATAACTCCTCGGGCTTATAGCTCCGCAACCAATCTTCCAGAAGCCCCAGGCTCCGTGGGTTGGTGCCCGGATCCGAAAGCGGAACCTGATGCGCCCGCCACGATCCCTCCACCTTGTGCCCATCCACCACCTTCGGCCCTGTCCACCCCTTTGGTGAGCGCAGCACGATCATCGGCCAGCGCGGACGCGTGCAGTCGCCCGTTGTGCGCGCGTGCTCCTGCAGCGATCGAATTTCCAGAATGCATTCTTCCAGCGTCGCCGCCATCTTCTGATGCATTTCCGCCGGATCATCCCCTTCCACGAAATATGGCTTATATCCATACCCGACGAACAAAGCCTCCAGTTCCTTATGCGGAATCCGCGCCAGTATCGTCGGGTTCGCGATCTTGTAGCCGTTCAGGTGCAGCACGGGAAGTACCGCCCCATCGCGAATGGGATTCAGGAATTTGTTCGAATGCCACGACGTCGCCAGCGGCCCTGTCTCCGCCTCGCCGTCTCCTACCGCCACAGCCACAATCAAATCCGGATTGTCGAATGCCGCCCCATACGCATGCGAAAGTGAGTAGCCCAACTCACCGCCCTCATGAATCGACCCCGGAGTCTCCGGCGTGCAGTGCGAGCCAATCCCTCCCGGAAACGAAAACTGCTTGAAGAACTTCAGCAAACCGGCTTCGTCGCAACTCTTGTCCGGATAAATCTCCGAGTAGTGTCCCTCCAGATAGCAATTCGCCAAGGTGGCCGGCGCGCCATGCCCCGGCCCGGAAATGTAAATCACGTCCAGGTCATACTTCCGGATCAGCCGGTTCAAATGCACCCAGATCAACGACTGCCCCGGATCGGAACCCCAGTGCCCCAGCAACCGGTTCTTGATGTGCGCAGCCTTCAGCGGTTCGCGCAGCAGAGGATTTGCACGCAGATAAATCATCCCCGCCGACAAATAATTGCAGGCGCGCCAGTACGCGTCGATTTTTCTGAGTTCCTCTGCACTCAGAGCCGCTGTAAGTTCCGCTACGCTATCCATTTGGAATCTCCAGTAAAGGTTGGAAGGTTGCCGGGACGGAGCGCCGATATTCCAGCCCGCGCTCCTAGTGTTTGAATCTGAACGCGCTTGAATCTGAATAAGATGTGTCCCATCATTCTAGCCCCGACGCCAGAATTCCTCCGCCCAACAAAAACCTCCCCGCGTCGGTAGCATTCCCACCCGGTAATTTCCATGCCAATCTGGCTCACCAGCACTCCCCATTTTCTTGCCCCGATCCGCGCCCAAACCCCGCGCCAAACTCGATCAAGATGCCTCCCAGCCCCTCCCGTGCCTCCCTCGTCAAGAGCCTTTCCGCGCTCCACTGCCGTATAATCAATAGTTAACTGATACCTCAGTGCCGGGCCAAACAGCCCCACGGACTGGAGCTTTTCCCTCAGATGGCTACTTCGGACCTCGTTGTCCAAAACCCCCAAAATTCTGGGTCCTCCCACGTATTAAACGACATGAGCATTTCTGTCGCTACGGTCAACGGATCGGGCTCGCAAAGCTCGAATTCCGTCCTGCTCCGGGCGATTTTTCAGATGGGCGTCCCCGTCTCCGGCAAGAACTTATTTCCCTCGAACATCGCCGGCCTCCCCACCTGGTTCACCATTCGCGCCAATCAGCACGGCTACATCGCGCGCAAGAAAGAAATCGACTTTCTCGTCGCCATGAATCCGGAGACCGCCAAAGACGACGTCCTGTCGCTCGCGCCCGGCGCCTCCGTGTTGTTCGACGAACCCCTGAAACTGAGCGATCTCCGCTCCGATCTCGTCTTTTACTCCGTCCCCTACGACAAAATTCTCGTCTCCGTCGGCGTCGAAGCCAAAGTCCGAAAACTCGTCCGCAACATGATCTACGTAGGCGTCGTCGCCCAGCTTCTCGACATCGACATGAAGGAAGTCGAGATCGCCATTCAGCGGCAGTTCTCCAAAAAAGCCAAGGCCGCCGCGCTCAACCTGAGCGCCGCCAAAGCTGGATTCGAATACGCCAGAACCTCGCTCCCCAAGCAAGACCGGTTCCGTATTGAGCGGAGCAATAAGACGGCAGGGAAGATCATCATCGACGGCAATTCCGCGGCGGCGCTGGGCGCGGTGTTTGCAGGCGTGACGGTTGTGACGTGGTATCCCATTACTCCTTCCTCGTCGCTGGTCGAGTCGCTCATCGAATACGCCAAGGAATTTCGCATCGGCCCCGACGGCAAAGCCACCTTCGCCGTCGTCCAGGCCGAAGACGAGCTGGCGGCAATTGGCATGGTGCTGGGAGCAGGATGGGCTGGCGCGCGCGCCATGACCTCCACCGCCGGTCCCGGTATCTCCCTGATGTCCGAATTTGCCGGCTACAGCTACTACGCGGAAGTGCCGGCGGTGGTCTGGGATGTACAACGCGTAGGCCCGTCCACCGGCCTCCCCACCCGCACCGCCCAGTGCGACATCCTCTCCACCGCCTTCCTCTCGCACGGCGACACCAAACACATCATGCTTTTCCCCGCTTCAGTCGACGAATGCTTCACCATGGCAGGCGACGCCTTCGACTTAGCCGAGCGTTTCCAGACCATCGTCTTCGTCATGTCAGATCTTGATCTGGGCATGAACAACTGGATGGCCGACCCTTTCAAGTATCCCGAAAAGCCCATCGACCGCGGCAAGGTCCTGGACAAAGCGGATTTGGAACGCCTGGGCGGTTTCGCGCGCTACAAAGATGTCGACGGCGATGGCATCGGCTATCGCACCCTGCCCGGCACAGATCATCCCGGCGCCGCTTACTTCACCCGCGGCAGCGGCCACAACGAGAAAGCCCAATACACCGAGAAGCCCGACGACTACGCCAACAACATGGAGCGCCTGAATCGCAAGTTCGAAACAGCCCGCTCGCATGTGCCGCGCCCCGAACTCGTGGCTTCCGGCAAGTCGAAAATCGGCATCATCGCCTTCGGCACCACTCACTGGGCCATCACCGAATCGCGCGACCAGCTCCGCGCCGAGTACGGCGTCGAAACCGACTACCTCCGCCTCCGCGGCTTCCCGTTTTCGCGCGAGGTCCACGATTTCGTCAAAGCTCATGACCGCATCTACGTAGTCGAGCAAAATCGCGACGCGCAAATGCTGACCCTGCTGAAAATCGACCTCGAACCCGCGCTACTCACCCGCCTCCGCAGTATCAGCCACATGGACGGCCTCCCCGCGGACGCCCGTTCCGTCACCGATCACATTATGACCATGGAGGGGAAATAATCATGTCGACCACCCCTGTAGCTCCCACAGCTCCAACGCCGAAAACCAATCGCATTGGCCTTACAGTTTTGGAATACAAAGGCAGCAAGACCACGCTCTGCGCCGGCTGCGGCCACAACGTAATTTCCGAGCGCATCATGGAAGCGATGTATGAGATGGGTGTGCAACCCGAGCACCTCGCCAAGCTCAGCGGCATCGGCTGCTCCTCGAAAACCCCAGCCTATTTCATGAGCCGCTCACACAGTTTCAACTCCGTCCACGGCCGCATGCCCTCCGTGGCAACCGGCGCGTTGCTGGCCAACCGCTCGCTGGTCGGCCTCGGCGTTAGCGGCGACGGCGACACCGCTTCCATTGGCATCGGCCAGTTCATCCACTTAATGCGCCGGAATCTGCCCATGATCTATATCATCGAAGACAACGGCGTCTACGGCCTTACCAAGGGCCAATTTTCCGCCACCGCCGACGTAGGCTCAAAACTGAAAAGCGGCGTAGTCAACGAACTCCCCCCCATCGATACCTGCCTCCTGGCCGTGCAGCTAGGCGCAACCTTCGTAGGCCGCTCGTTCTCCGGCGACAAAAGGCAACTCAGCGCCATGCTGAAAGCAGCCATCGCCCACAACGGCACGGTCATGCTCGACGTGGTCTCCCCCTGCGTAACCTTCAACGACCACGAAGGCTCCACCAAGTCCTACCAGTACATGAAAGACCACGAAGAACCCCTCCACGAAGTCAGCTTCGTTCCGCATTTCGAAGAAATCGATGTCGAATACGACCCCGGCACCGCCCTCGACGTCCGCATGCACGACGGCTCCCACCTCCGTCTCCGCAAGCTGGAAGAAGACTACGACCCCCGCGACCAGGGCATGGCCATGGAACGCCTCCACGACGCCCACCAAAAAGGCGAGGTCCTAACCGGCGTCTTCTACGTCAACCCCGACAAACCCACGTTCCTCGACATGCTGAACATGACCGACGACCCGCTGGCAACTCTCCCCCAAACCCGCGTCCGCCCCCCGAAAGAAGCGCTGGAAGCAGCCATGGCGGAGTTGCGCTAAACATGATTTCTTGTCATTCCGACGAGCCGAAGGCGACGAGGAATCTGCTCTAGCAAGGCTTTTCCGAATCGCAACGCCATTTTTTTCCCTGTCATCTTGAGCGCAGCATTCCTGCGCCAAAGCGCGGGATTGCGTAGTCGAAAGACCCTGCTCCCGCAGTCAAGTCGTTCCCTGACTAACTCTCTCACCGTGCGACTAGCCCCTCTCAGAGAAGGCAAAATGGGCCGCCCGTCACCCCAGGCGGCCAAGAAAGCGCCTCTACTAGGAAGTTTGGCGTGTCAGGTTACTCCCTCTATTCGGGGGAAACGGCGTCGGCGAGCGTCCGCAAAACTTGGCCGACTGATGCCTGAGCCGGCGGTGTAGTTGGTCAAACCGTTATAAATGGGAGTTCGCGCCCCTAAGAAAGCAGGGTGCGAGACTACGAAACAAAAGAAATGCCCTCCGCCAAGGAGGGCTTTTCCAACTTTAAACAAAGGCGCCTAACTAAGTAATCACACCAACACGCCGATACTTCCAAATCCGATACGCCAGCAACACCACTCCAGACCCCATCAGCAAATACGTGCTCGGCTCCGGCACAGTCGGCGGAGGTTTATGCGGCTTGGTAGGGCAAATCAGTTCGTTCTTATCGTGATCGTGTTCCCGCGCTTCCTCCGCGGTCGTCTCGCAGGTCGCCCCGCCACCGCCGCCGATCACCGGACCAATCAGAATCGGGATGCCGCCCGGTCCCGGGCCTACAGGACCATTCGCCACCAGGGGATGCGCCAACGCTGACTTCTGAGCCAGCAACGTCGGCGGCCGCGCCGGATCACCAGCCATCGCAACCGGCTGGTTCAGTTGAGCCTCGGATGGCTCATCCGGAGCAGTCAATCCTTCGGGCTTCGAAGCCAGACGGTTGCCGCAGCGCGTCCGCGCCGTCACCTTGCCGTCCGTTATTACCGTTTCCCCGGCGCGAATCAGGTGCGCCGTCTTCGTCCACAAAATGCGCCCGTGCCGCCGGTACGACACATACATCTTCCGGTCGGCAATCAGCCGAACCAAACGCGCCTGACGAAAGTTCATGCTGGCATAGTGGAACGCCACATCCGGATCGTGCGCCACCGCGTCCGACAACTCCGCCACATCCTGCACGCCGCCAGGAACCACTGAATATTGATAAACCAACCGCCCGTGTTTCTTCCCAAAAACGCCGTCAGTGCCAGCGACTGTCCCGTGCTCCACGTTTGCTGGAGACTCTGTCCGCCGGATCGCACGGAAAGCGCTCGACGACGAAAACACCGCCATCGCATACACAGCAACCAACAGCGGAACAGCCGCAGCCATCACCCGCAGGCGCTTTTTGGAGGCAGAAAGCCCCTCCCGCCGGTGCCAGCGTCTCCGACCACGGGTTGTAGCTTCGTTGAACAATGGAGGCTCTTTAGTTTAGGGGTCCGAAAATACGGCTAACAACACACACGTTGTGGCCCAGGGCCGTTCACGTAAGTTACTGAGTTTACAGGGTTAACGGCGTGGCTCGGCGTCGCGCGGGAAACCCAGGAGAAATAGATTGCACAGTTTTGCTCTTCTCACACAGGCTGGCAGCTTCTACGGCCGCTCTAGCTTCACTGCTTTGCTTCTATGATGCGTTACCAAAGTGCCTTCCGCTATACCACTTTAGTTCTATGGGGTGCCGGCTCGCCGCCCGCACCCCAACTCGAACGTCCAAAAAACATTCTGCCTAAGCGGCCGGAATTTCCAGCTCTTCCCCCACCTTGATCAGGTCGGGGTTCTCAATGTTGTTGGCCCGGGCAATCACGGTAAACTTCTGCGCATCCCCATAGAAATGCTTGGCAATCTTCGACAGGCTGTCGCCCGATTGCACCGTGTATTTCTGACCCCCGGCCTTCACCTCAATGTCGTGCTTCAGATCGGCGAAGGTCGGATCCACCTTCTTGATCGCATCCCAGATCCGATCCTTGCTCGCCTCGGAATTGGCCTCGGCCTTGAGATAAAGTTGCTCGCCGTCGAGATTCAAATTCATCAGTTGCGCATTCTCTTTCGTGATTGCATCCAGAACCGGCTGATATTTCTGTTTCAATTGCTCAAAGTCTGCCACGGGAGATCTCCTTATGAATAAAAAACTGGAACTCTGGAAAATTGCCGTACTAGGGAACTGCGGAGAAAACTCAACAGCGGCCTTCGACGGCGCGGGTGATTGGTTCGGCCAGCATAGCATATGCACCCTCGCCGCAGTCCTGCACTTCCTCCCCCTGCCCTATTGATTTCGTTCGGGTCAGACTTGTTCCTCTCACCCCGATTCATCCAGCTTTAACCGGATCGTAACCATCTTGTAATCCTCCTTTTGCAAACTTCTTGCGACAAAGAGGAACCCTTGGCAGCGGCGGTCGAAGCAGCGGCTTCTATCGATGACAAAGATCTCCCACAAATGTATGCAGTTACAGACAGTAATCAAAGTAAAGGTTTATCTGGAGTCAGACCCGCAGAGCGAAGACGCCAACTAAATGCCCTCCCAACATGCCAACGTCGCGATCATCGGAGCAGGAATCGTCGGCTTGGCGCACGCCTACATCGCCGCCAAAAGTGGTCACTCTGTCGTCGTCTTCGAACGGCGCCTGCGCTCAGCCGGCTCTTCCGCCCGCGGACTAGGCTTGATCGCCCCCATTGCCCAGGCTGACGGCGCGGCCTATCAGATGGCGATCGCCAGTCGCGAGCAATGGATGAGCCTCCTCCAGGCCGCGCGTCTCCCGTACCAGCCCTCCGGATCGCTGCACCTCGCCTATCACGAAGACGAACTCGCCGTGATTCGGGAGTTTTGCCATTTCGCTCCCGGCCTGGGCTACGTGTGCCACTTGCTGGATGCCAAAGGCGTAGAGGCTCGCACGCAGGCCGTGCTGTCGGCAGGCCTCCTCGGCGCGCTCTGGAGTCCAACTGAAGTCGCAGTCGACCCACGCCTCCTACTCCGCAAGATTCCCGAATTCCTGGCCGAGCGCTTCGACGTTAAGTTTTGCTTCGGCTGCGCCGTCCGCTCCATCGACCTGCCCCGCCTCGAGGCGGGAGCTGGAGCCTTGTCGGGGAGTTGGACCGCGGATGCCGCCATCGTTTGCGCCGGCGACGATTTCGAAACCCTTTACCCCAGAATGCTCGCCGGCAGCGGCCTCACCCGCAGCAAATCCCAAGTCCTCCGCACTGCTCCCCAACCCGGCGGCTGGAGGCTAGGCCCCACCTTGTTGGCTGGCCTCTCCCTCCGGCACTCCCCGGCTTTCCGGATTTGTCCCTCGCTCGGGTTACTGCGCGAGCGTATCGCCCTCGAACTGCCGGATTACGACCGCTGGGGAATCGACGTGATTGTCACGCAAGGCCCGGATGGGGAATTGACGCTGGGCTCTTCGCACGAGGAGGGCTTGGTCCCGGAGCCCTTCGACAAGACCATGATCGACAACTGGATCATCAGCTACGTGCGCAACTTCCTCCAGGCTCCCAATCTCGACGTATGCGAACGCTGGCATGCCATCCGGGCCATCCATCCGGAACACCCCTTTCTGGTCTGTTCCCCGGCGGAAAACGTTCGAATCGTCACTGGTTTGGGCGAAGCCGAGCTGACTCTGAGTTTTGGCCTGGCCAAACAAGTCTTGAGCGAAATGGCCCTCGAGAAAACGCAGACCTCCGGAATCCCGTAACCCTTGCGGTACGATGGTGACGGCATGACACCATCACCGAGTGCAGAGCCCAGAAAAGCTTGGCGCGAGTGGACTTTGTTGGCGTTGGCCCTAGCCCTTGCTCTCGGCATGTGGCTGTTCGCTCATTCGGTCCTGCTTCCCGCCCAGCGCGCTCGCTACGCCGCCATGGGACAGCCCATGGACGTCGGCGACCTCTATCCCCGCTGGTATGGCGCCCGCGAACTCCTCCTCCACCATCGCGATCCCTATAGCTTGCAGATTTCGCGCGAGATCCAGCTTGCCTACTACGGCCGCCCGCTCGATACCGCGGGCGCAGACCGCGGCCGCGACGAGCAACGCTTTGCTTACCCGGTCTATGTCGTTTTCTTCCTCGCTCCTACCATCGAATTGCCCTTTTCAGCAACTCAAACGCTGGCCCGCTGGACCTTGGCTCTTCTGGCGGCGGGCAGTGTCTTGCTTTGGCTCCAAGTCTTGAACTGCAAGGTCTTGAACTGGCGTCCATCGGCCCCGATCACGGCGACCTTGATAGTGCTTACAATCAGCAGTCCTCCCATGGTGCAGGCTTTGCGCCTGCAGCAATTGGCCGTTCTGGTGGCCTTCCTGCTCGCAGGCTGTGCGGCGCTGCTGTTCCGCGGTCGGTTATTTTGGGCTGGCTGCCTCCTCGCCTGCGCCACCATCAAACCGCAATTGGCCCTCCTGCCGGTTTTGTGGCTCTTGATTTGGGTCGCAGGGAATTGGAGACAGCGCCGCGGATTCGTTTTCGGTTTTGCCGCCGCTCTCGCATTCCTGATCGCCGCTGGCGAGGCGCTCTTGCCGGGTTGGCTGTCCGAGTTCGTGCAGGGGTTGATCGCGTACCGCCATTACGTCAAGGTCTCCTCGCTCTTGGACCTTTATCTGACGGCCAGAATCGCAATGCCGGTGACGATCGTCTTGCTCGCCGTCCTGCTGACCTTGTGTTTCCAGTGGCGTAAATCCCCCGCAAATCACCCAGTCTTCTTTTTCCGGTTCGCCTGGATGCTGGCCGTAATGGTAGTGGCCCTGCCCATCCTCCCTCCCTTCAATCAGATCTTCCTCCTGCCAGGCATACTCGCCGTCCTCTCGACCTGGAACGCGCTTCGCGAACGCGGATTATTTGTCACAGTAGCGTGCTCCATGGCCGCCGCTCTCCTGCTCTCCTCATGGCTCGTAGCGGGAACCCTCGCCGCCATCCACGCAATCGCGCCCGCGATAGCTCTAGGACGCGCGTGGACCTGGCCTTCTCTGCTGACCTTCGCCGTACCGCCGGTCATTGCAGCCTTGTTGCTGGTCACCTTGCAGGATTTTCCTGGTACTCGCAAATCGCAGGCAGCCGCACTTTCAGGTTGAAGCGTCTGCCCAAGCAGCCCAGCTCAGATGAACAACCCGGCGCTGACGTGAAAAACATCCGCCAATCTTTTCGCCTGCGTTTTGCTGATCGAACGCTTACCGTTTACAACTTCAGACGCAATTCCTTTCGACCCAAAAACCTCCCTGAGATCTTTCTGAGCCAGCCCGCGTGCTTCCATCAAATGTAGTAGCGTCTGCCGCGGGGTGGCTTTGCGAACCGGGAAGCGAACCTCTTCGTATTCGTCAATGAGCAGTATCAGCAGTTCCGCAAGCTGTTCCTCTTCCGGGCCAAGAGTATCACGCTCTTCCAGCAGCAACAACTCGTTCGCAAGACGTTCATATTCCTTTGTGTTATGGATAACCTGAGGAAGGGCGTGCACCAGCAGCTTTCCGTAGGCCTTTCCGCTCGGTTTCTTTCCGTTGCTCTTCGCGATTAGCCCCAGCGTCACCGTGCTCATTGTTTCCAGGCTCCCTTGTCGTACTCGGCGTGCGACAGAACATACAAGATGAAGACACATTGCGTACGGTAATTCATCCGCAAAATTAGCCGGTAACGGTTGCCGGCAATGTTGAAAACCACGCGGCGTCCCACAACGTCCACATGCGCTGCATTTCGGCAGGTGTTTTCCAGTGTGCCTGTCGGACGATCTCATACCCCGATTCCAGACCCACTTGCGCGTCTGGGTGTTTCCGCCAAAACTGTTCCAGAGCGCCTCGCTTGATAAACGCGCATCGCAAGCCGACCTACCGCCCTGGCTCCAGACTCAGCTCATGCGCCCGCCCCCGCCGCTCCGCATCCTTCGAAAACGGCAGCATAAACGTAAACCCCTCCAACCACGCCTCCCACTGATCCATGTAGTACGGGCTGAGAAAATTCCCGCCCTGCCCCGTCACCGTGTTGAGCGTCGACTGGTCCCAATCCCCCAAATCCGCCGTGAACCGCTCCGAAGGACCAAACGAACGTCCGACCTGCTTCACCGTGAAACTGCCGCCCGACTGCGCTTGCAACCCCGGTCCCGTCCAGCGTCCCACCACCGGCACCCTGCTGAGCACGAGATGCCGAATCTCCAGCGGCGACATCGTATCCCACCTCCATTGCGCCAGCTCCGCCGGCGCTTCCGGCTCAGCGACGGCAGCCTCAACCGCTGCCACCAGAAGCTGGTCGAACGTGGCGTACTTCGCCGGCAGCCACCGTTTCTGCTGCTGCATCAGCACGTTCTCCAGCCAGATGCTCGACATCCCCCAGCGATAGCTCTCCCACGTCAGTGATGTTCCGTTCACAGAAATCGTTTTCCCCCGCGCTTCCAGTTGCGGTTGCAACAGCATCCGGGTCAGCTCCCGGCGCGTCCGGACTTCGACAGTAGCCGCCGCCGAGTCCACGTTCAACCGCCCATCCCAATCGCGCAGCAGATTGCGGGCTCTCTGCGCCCGCTCGGAAAGGGAAGGGGCATTGCCCAAAGCTTGCACCAGGCGCTCCGCGCAGGCATGGTCGAATGCCGAGTCCACATCCGTCTGTAGCGCCAGCATGTCCGGCGCCGTAAGCCTCTTTCCCGAATTCAGCACGCGATAGATTCGGTTGGTGCGCCACGGCGCATCCCACATCGTACTGATCGCA
>Ga0209863_10000849_pt1 | contig 13059 bp, 10 predicted proteins | sample OrgsoiDNA2013046_FD_185796 | JGI IMG/M metagenome (GOLD analysis project Ga0209863, IMG submission 185796) | Permafrost soil microbial communities from the Arctic, to analyse light accelerated degradation of dissolved organic matter (DOM) -... | ecosystem: Environmental > Terrestrial > Soil >...
ACGCGGCAACATCCATTGCATTCGCTTGTGGTGTTCGACCTCGGTGGCATCAGCCACTTCAGCAAACAGAACCAGTTTCCAGTCACCTGGAGCGAGGCTGAGAGCGCGCTGCTCTTGAACACCTGCTACCAGCCGACCCAGTGGGACATCTATTGGCGGCTCGAGCCCTGCGATTTTGTGATGCGCAAGGTCGAAGGCGAGGAAAAACTGTTCGGCACGCCGGTGATCACCGAAGCCTGGGCGCGTGCGGTCATGCACCATCCGCTGGCCTATCTCAGGCATCGCACGGCGTTCATGTGGAATTTCCTGTGGGGTAGCAACCCCACGATGTGGCTTGCCGACGTCGAGCACCCGACGGAAACCGTGTTTCCGGATCGCCCGGCCTTCCTCGCGCTCGTCTGGCTGCACGACGTGCTCAAGCCGACGCCGCTGTTCCGCACCGGCTCGTGGCTGCTCGTGTGCCTGATCGTGTGCGGCTTCGCCTGGCGGCGACGGGAGACGCCCGAAGGCGCCTTCGCCCTCGGCGTTGGCGGATCGGCCGTCGTCTATGTGCTCAGCTTCTTTGCCGTCGGCGTCGCGTCGGATTTCCGTTACGGCTACTGGGCGGTGCTTGCCGGTACGGTTGGCGGCGTGGTTGCCGCGATGGGCCGGCCCAAGCCTCGAGCGCCGTGAAGCCTCAAGCGCCGTGAATGACGCCGCAGGCTATGGCGCGGTCCAGGCCTTGTAATCGGGTTCCGAGACGCCCGGCAGTTTTTTCAGGAACGCGACGATCGACCAGATCTCATCGTCCTTGACGCCGGCCAGCGCGAAGCTCGGCATGCCCGTCATGTTGATGCCGTTCCTGACCACCCAAAACAGCTGCGCCGGCGTGCGATGATCGACGATCTCCTTTAAATCGGGCGGATCGGGATGCAGCCCTTCGGAGAATTTGGCCCAGCTAACGCCCGGCGCGCCATGACAATTGACGCAGCCATGCGCGGCGAACGCCTTGGCGCCGGCCTGCACGGTGGCAGGCTCGTTGATGTTGATGGCGGGGGGAGGCTGGTCATGCGCGTAGCGATTGATCGACGCTGACCGCACCTGGGTCAGCGCCCAATGGACAATCGCGGGGTCTTCGGCGGTGCCCGCGACACTGTAATAGCCTGCGAAAAAGAACACCGCAGCACCGATGCCGACGAGGATGGCCAGCCCGCCAACCACTGCAAGGATACGCATGTGGGTCTCCAGGGTGTTCGTCTGCGTTGGCTATTACTCCGGATTTAACACACCGGGCAACGGCTTGCATGCGTAACGAGATCGAAACATCGGCCACTAATTCCCGGAGTGAATAGAATTATTTTGCCCGAGGCAAGCGCTGGCCGATTGACGTTGATGGAACCAGCCGCAAAAAAAATCTGATTGCAGCATAAACATCCATGGACGGGCTTGATTCGATAACCCTGCCGCGCGCCGAATGGAATTAGTGTGAAGCAGGCGTCACCAGATCGTCGATCCGGATCGGAAAACGACGCACCCGGATTCCGGTGGCGTGCCAGACCGCGTTTGCGACCGCGCCGGCCGAGCCTGTGACGCCGATTTCACCGACCCCCTTGATGCCGAGGGCGTTGACGTGAGGATCGTGCTCATCGATCATCAGGGCCTCCAGCGCCGGCACGTCGGCATTCACCGGGATGTGGTAGTTCGCAAGATCGGCGTTCATCGTCCGGCCGGAGCGGCGATCGATGACGGCATGCTCGTGCAGTGCAAACGACACGCCCCAGATCATGCCGCCAAAAATCTGGCTGCGCACCAGACGAGGATTGATGATCCGCCCCGCAGCGAAAGCGCCGACCATGCGGGTGACGCGGACCTGACCGAGATCAGGATCGACCTTGACCTCCGCGAAAACAGCGCCGTGCGCATGCATGGCGTAGGTCGATTGCGCCGCAGGATCGGCGGCGCCCTTGCCGCGGGCCTCGATCTCGCGGAGGCCGGCACGGCCGAGGATATCGGCATAGCTCTCGCTTCGCGTTTCGTCGTCACGACGGAACAGGCGGCCGTCACGCGCGACCACCCCGGCATTGCCCGCGCCAAACAAGGGTGAGCGCTCGTCACCGGTGGCGAGATCCGCGAGCTTTCCGATCACCGCGGCGCCCGCATTGTGGATCGCCATACCCGCCGTGGCGGTGTGGGCCGAGCCGCCGGCGATGCCGGCGTCCGGCAGGTCCGACGTACCCGCCCTGAACTCCATTTGCTCGAGTTCGAGGCCGAGCCCGTCGGCGGCGATTTGCGCGAGCGCGGTCCAGGCGCCCTGACCCATGTCGTGGGCTCCCGTTTCCATCACGCCGGACCCGTCGCTGCGCACGACCGCGCGCGCTTCGGCCTGGAACATCAGCGCCGGGAATGTCGCGGTGCCTACCCCCCAGCCGACGAGGAGGCCCGCCTCGTCACGCAACTGTCGCGGCGCGAGCGGGCGCTTTGACCAGCCGAAGCGCTCGGCGCCCTGCGCGTAGCACTCGCGCAAGGCCTTTGAGGAGAACGGTTTGCCGGAAATCGGTTCGACTTCGGCATAGTTCTTGATGCGGAAGGTGAGCGGATCAATCCCGCAGGCCCAGGCCGCCTCATCGATCGCACTCTCCAGTGCAATCGATCCGGTCGCTTCACCGGGAGCGCGCATGAACAATGGCGTGCCGGTGTCGATCCGCGCCGCCTCGTGCGAGGTGGCGATGGCAGGGCTCGCGTAAAGTGTATGCGAGGCGTCGGCGGCCGGCTCGAAGAAATCGTCGAAGGTGCTCGATACCGTCTTGGCGTGATGATCGATCGCGGTCAGCAGGCCGTCGCCGTCCGTGCCGATGCGAAGCCTCTGGCGCGTCGGCGCGCGATGGCCCACCGGACCGTACATGTGCTCACGACGCAGCACCAGCTTGACCGGCCTGCCGACCATTTGCGCCGCCAGGATGCCGAGCACCTGCGGTCCCGAGATGAAGCCCTTGGAGCCGAAGCCGCCGCCCAGGAAGGGGCTGCGAATATGGATCTTGTCCGGTGAAATGCCGAACAGTCCCGCGATCCGCCCTTGCGCCATGGCGAGACCCTGGCTCGGCGTATCGATCGACAGCGTATCGCCGTCCCATGCCGCCACGATGGCGTGGGGCTCCATGGCATTGTGGTACTGGGTCGGCGTCTCGTAGGTCGCATCGATGCGCTTCGATGCCACAGCCAGACCAGCCTCGACATCGCCAAGTCGTACTTCAGACGGATTGCCGATGCCGACGGCTGGCGGCACGAAGCTTTCACCGGCATCGAGACCGACGCGGGCCGGCAACGCCTCGTATCGTGGCGACAACAGCGCCACGCCTTCCGTCGCGGCCTCGAGCGTCTCGGCGATCACCACTGCGATCGACTGATGAGCATAACGCACCTGGTCGTTCTGCAGGAGATCGAGCCGGAACATGAACGGGTTCGTCTTCGCGTCGGGGTCTTCCGCGAGCGGCGGCCTGTTGGCGGGGGTCATGACGTCGACGACGCCCGGATGACTCTTGGCCGCCTGTACGTCAAGGAAGGTCACGCGACCCCGCGCGATGCTGGCGACCGCCAGAACGGCGTGGAGCATGCCGGGCGGACGGTTGTCCGCGGCGTAACGGGCTTCTCCCTTGACCTTGAGGATGCCGTCGCGGCGGGTCAGCGGTTGCCCGATATTGGAGCCGTGCCGGGCATGGGCTGGATCTCGTGTGAGGCTGATCTCAGGCGTCATGCAATGCTCCGGATACGGATGAGAAAGGGGAGGCCGGCAGGGCCGGAATGCGCCGCGGCGTTCCTGCCGCGGCGAGCGTCAGGGCGCGCACCAGGATCCGCTGCGCGAGCTCGATCTTGAACTGGTTGTCACCGGAAGATTTGGCGTCGGCAAGCGCTGCCTTCGCCGCGCGGTGGAAGGCATCCGGTCCGGGACTGGAGCCCGCCAGCATCTCCTCGGCCGCGCGAGCTCGCCACGGTTTGGCGGCAACGCCGCCGAGCGCGAGCCGGGCATCCCGGATCGTGCCTTGTTCGATCCGCAAGCCCGCCGCGGCCGACACGACGGCGAAGGCGAAGGAGGTGCGTTCCCGGACCTTGAGATAGCGCGCATGCGCCGAGAACGCGCGCGCCTCGCCCGGCAGCCGTAGCGCGACGATCAAGTCACCCGGCTCGAGTACGCTTTCGCGCTCCGGCGTATCGCCCGGCAGACAGTGCAGGGCCTCGACCGCGACCTCGCGTTTTCCATTGCGGCCTTCGATCTCCACGACGGCGTCGAGGGCGACCAGCGGCACGCAGAAATCCGACGGATGGGTGGCGATGCAGGCCTCGCTCCAGCCCAGCACGGCGTGCAATCGGTTCTCGCCGCCGCGGGCTTCGCAACCCGTGCCCGGCTCACGCTTGTTGCAGGCGCTGGCGACGTCGTAGAAATATCCGCATCGGGTTCGCTGCAGCAGATTGCCGCCGACGGTCGCGGCATTGCGAAGCTGCGCCGATGCGCCGGACAGCAGCGCCTCGGCAATCGCGGGATAGGTTTTTGCGAAATCCGGATCGTGCGCGAGATCGGCATTGCGAACCAGCGCGCCGATGCGAATGCCGCCATCGGGCAGGCGCTCGACGCGGTCGAGACCTGGCAGACGGGTGACGTCGACGAGGCGGCTCGGGCCGGTTACCCCACCCTTCATCAGGTCGAGCAGGTTGGTGCCGGCCGCGAGATAGGCAGCGCCTGGTTCGGCCGCAGCCGCGACGGCGTCGGAGATCGTTGCTGGCCTGAAATAGTCGAAGGTCTTCATGCCCTGCGCCTCTGGTCCGCCTCGATGAGGCTTTGTTGCACGTCCAGCACCGCGTCGGTGATCCCGGAATAAGCCCCGCATCGGCAGAGGTTTCCGCTCATGCCTTCGCGCACGCGCTCAGGATCATCGCCGGCTTGTCCTTCCCCGATCAGGCCGATCGCGCTCATGATCTGGCCGGGCGTGCAGAATCCGCACTGGAAGCCGTCATGCGCGATGAAGGCCGCCTGGACCGGATGCAGTTGGTCGCCGCGAGAGACGCCTTCGATCGTGACGATGTCGGCGCCGTCGTGGCTGAGCGCCAAAGAAAGGCACGAATTGATCCGTCGGCCGTCGACCAGGATCGTGCAGGCGCCGCATTGGCCGCGGTCGCATCCCTTCTTGGTTCCTGTGAGATGGAGACGCTCGCGCAGGAGATCGAGCAGCGTGACGCGCGGGTCTTCCAGTTCGACGTCCCGTCGCACCCCGTTAACGGTGAGGCTGATGGAGAGGTTCATGCAGTGCTCCGGTCAATGCTATGGTCAAACTGCATCGCGGCCGCCGGGATTCGATCGACGGGCACGTGCAAGTTCGCGGCTGATCGGCATATACGGAGGCATCCTCCGTTTTGCAAGACATGAAGTTTTGCAAGACAACGACAACCAGAGCATGATCCGGAAAATGGCAACTGATTTTCACAAAAGATCATGTTCAAACAAAGAGATGAGATGATGATCCGATTCAATCTAACCGGATCGTGATCCAAAATAATCAGATGGCAGATCAGTCCGCAGTCACTGTTCGCAGGCTCCGCGCCGATGCGGTTCGCAACCGCGAGCGTGTCCTGGAGGCCGCCAAGGCTGTGTTCAGCGCCGGTGGTCCGGACGCGAGCCTCGAGGCTGTGGCAAAACGTGCCGGCGTCGGCATCGGCACGCTTTACCGCCACTTCCCGACTCGCGAGGCTCTGTTCGAGGCGGTCTATCGGCGCGAGGTGCAGCAACTCGGCGACCTCGCCGAACAGCTGAAGAGCGAGGCCGAGCCGGTCGATGCCTTGCGCCGCTGGCTGCGATCCAATGTCGAATTTGTTGCCACCAAGAAGGGCATGTCGGCGGCGCTGGCGCTTGCCGTGCAAAGCTCGTCGGAGCTCACCGCCTATTCGTTCGATCGATTGACAAAGGCGGTTGGCGGCTTGCTGGACCGCGCGGTCTTGGCCGGCGAGATACGCTCCGATATCAGCCCCGAAGACCTGCTGCGGGCGCTGGTCGGCATGTGCTATATGCACGACCAGCCCGGCTGGCAGAAGAGCGTGCTGCGGCTGCTCGATGTCTTCGTCGACGGCCTTCGCGTGCAAGCCAGCGTCGACGGAAAGACGGCGTCGGTGCCGCGCCGCCGCGATGCCACGGCGCGGGTGAAGGGAAAGCCCGGGCGGACCGGATCTCGCAAGAGCGGCAAGTAGATATCGGGCAATGGTGATATGGAGCCGGGGTCGTACCGTCGCCACGCTTAAGTCGACGGTTCGTCCGTTCGATCCCTGTTAGCTGTATGAAGGCTGCCCGGTTGCGAAATTCAGCCCGATTGATGCGAGCGGCGCCGTTGTGGCGTCAACTGCGCGGATTGGTCGACGCACTCGCTGAGCAGACCATGGACAAGTCTAAGATTGTTGACCACACGGTCGATGTCATAATCGATCGTCTTGAGCCGCTCGATGAAAATGCCGGTCATTGCCACGCTGAGCTTGGCGCGGGTTTTTCCATCGTGGCTGATCTTCCGATCGAGGCGTTCGAGGTGCGCCCGCTCACGCGCTTCCGCGACGCTGCAATCCAGCATGCTCGCCAGTTCTTCGTACGTCATCCAGATCTGAGGCATGGCTGTCCCTTGGAGGATTTGATGGAGGCTGTTTGCTCGAAGCGGAGAACTGTTGTACTTGGCACAAACATTTTAAATTTGAGTTAGTGGAGTGCCTGTGACCGACAGGCCAGCCGCCTCCACGAAAATTGACGGTATAGAGGCAGCTTCCCGGATCCGGATCCTTACCAGCCGGCCGACGCTTTCGATCCGGAATGTGCAGCAAGTTGGAGTAGGCGGCCCCGAAATCTGTGCTAGAAGAGCGATTCCAAAAATCAGGAGCACCGAGTGGCTAAAAAAGCGAAGAAAACTGTCTTGCGCCGCGAATATACAAAAGCGGATGTGAAAGAGTTGCGGGCACACTCGAAGGCGAAAACGCCGGTCGCCAAGATTGCAAAGCTCACCAAGCGTACCGAAGGATCGCTGCGACAGAAGGCGCTCAAGCTTGGAATCAGGCTGGGTCATCGGCGCTAGCGGACGAAAAAGCCCTGAAGGGCTAAGTCGTTATGGGGTCGTCTTCATCTTCCTGATAGTAAGGTGACAGGTGCCCGCCCAGTACGTGGGCAGATTCTTCCCCCGGAAGATCTTGCCGTGGTTTTGGGCGCGATGCCCGCTTTATTGCATTTGTCGGAATGAAATTTATCGCACTTTCGGAATAAAAAATGTCTGCCGGAAATAGGACCGAAACACCCTCCATTACCGGGATGAAGTGCGCACTACGCCGCCCCGACAGGCCGACGTCCATGGGAGGGATCGGATCATGCGGCACGATTGTTTCGGCACCATGTCCGAGAGGATCGTGACGCCCAGCCCGTTTGCAACATCGATCTGACGGCCTCACCTGAGGAGGTGCGTAGCGTCACCGACGGCTGATAGGGTGGGCGCTTTCATCTCGAGTGCGGCGGAGAGCGCCGGTCTGGTCGATCAGCCGGCATCACCGGTCGTTCTGCCGCGTCGCGGCGACCAAGCGATCGAGGATATCGTCAAGGATCGGCATCGACGTTGCGAAGTTGAACCTGACAAACTGCGCGCAATCCGGATCGAACGTCTCGCCGGCACTAAATCCGATCCGCGCGTTGTTGAGAAAGAACTGGAACGCCGGGGTCGAAAGCCCAAGCTTGCTGCAATCGAGCCAGCCGAGATAGGTCGCCTCCGGCGCATGGAAACGGATTTCCGGCACTTCCGCCGCCAGCACATCCTTGACCCGGTTCCGCGCCTTGAGCAGATGTTCCATCACCGCGTCAAGCCAGGGCTGGCATTCGCTCCAGGCCGCGACCGTGGCGTCGACGCCGACGATATTGGCTGAACCTGTCAGTCTCTGCGGGATGCGTTTGTGAAACCGATCGCGCAAGTCTTCGGCGCCGAAGGCCATGAGCGCGCAGCGTAGGCCGGGAATATTGAAACTCTTGGTCGCCGAGTTGAGGGTAACGGTGCGGGCGGCGATTTCCGGCCCGAGCGACGCAAAGGGAATGTGCTGCAGCCCCGGGAATACCAGGTCGGAGTGTATCTCATCTGATATGACGACGAGATCGTGTTCGATGGCGAATTGGCCCAATGCCAGCAGCTCGTCACGGGAAAACACCCGCCCCGTCGGATTTTGCGGATTGCAGAGCACGAAGATACGGGTTCGCTTGTTGACCAGCTTTTCAAGCTCGCTCATGTCGAAGACGAAGCGGGTCCCGTCGTCGCGCATCGGCAGCGCAAGAAGCTCGCGTTCCGTCGATCTGATGGCGTCGCGGAACGGCGGATAGTTCGGGGTTTGCAGAACGACGCCATCGCCGGGTTCCGAGAATGCCAGGATCGGGGCATAGGTGCCCTGCACGAGATCCGCGAGCGGCAGCACAAGGTCGGGCGAGAGCTCCCATCCGTAGCGGGATTTCATCCGCTGGGCGAACGCACCGGCGACCAGCCGGTCCGGCTTTTCGCCGTTGCGCAGCGCATAGCCATAGTCGCGGTCTCGGACGATCCGCTCGATCGCGGCCTGGATCGGGGCGGCAACCGAAAAATCCATGTCGGCGACAAAGGCCGGCAATACATCCGCATCGTACTGGTTCCATTTGGCGTTGCGGCGCGCCTGCAAAGCCGGCTGGGATAGTTCAAAGCTGATCGTCTCGGTGCTGGTCATATGGTTTCGTGGCGCTTTCGTGTGATTTGCCGGAGAGGTAGCCGCAGATTATGCCAGATGCCAAGCGACCGCACTGCCATTGTGCCGTGCTCGTCCTGCGCTGCCTTCGATCGTGGTGGGAATAAACCTGGGGCTTTTTCTGGTCATGATCTCGGAAACAGTTGCGCCAATGATGGCGTCGGCGTCATAATTCGAAAAACGCCTGGCAGGTTCTGACGGTCGACACCATGCGGGTCGGCCTGGGTATGTCGGCCCGCCGGTCATCGCGCTTCTCGGCTTCGTGTTCCCGGTCGTTGCCAATGAGTTCGAGCGGCAGCTCATTCCCTGGAAGTCCAACGCCTGACTGGAGGCAACAATGTCGACGGCTCTGCGGATCGTACACGGCAATTTCGGCAGGGTCGCCCTGCTCGATATGGATTGCTCGCTGGTCCGCCATGCGCACCCGCATTGTCATGTCCTGTTCAAGGTGGCAGGCGCGGATACCCAATTCGTCGTCGGCAACCGTATTCATGCTTTGACCGATTCCGCCGCCGTGCTCGTCGACGGCTGGCAGCCGCATTCCTACGTTCACGATCCGGCGCGTCCACGGACGCTTATCCTTGCGCTCTACGTCGAGCCTGAATGGCTGAAGGCCTTTCGGCCGGGATGGGCGGCAAGCGGCGCGCCCGGATTTTTTGGAACTCCCCATGGCGAGGTATCGCCGGGCATCCGAAAACTCACGATGGATCTCGCGTCCGAGATGATGGCGGATCCCGAATGCCGGGCCGAATATGAAGCGTTGTTGTCGGAACTGATGATCGCGGTGATCGAGCGCTTCACGCCCTGGAAGAGCTTTCCGAGATCGATCCGCGAATTGAACGTGCCGGCATGCGATCGGCGGATCAGGCGCGCGGCGGAATATATCCGTTCCAATGCCGGCGGCGAAGCCAGCATCGATACGCTGGCGAAGGAGGCTGGTCTTTCGCGCGCGCATTTCTTCAGGTTGTTCCAGTCGTCGATCGGCTTGCCGCCCAAGGTCTATCTCAACGTCGTGCGCATGGAACGTGCGGTGGAAGCGGTCCTTCATCGCCAAGTTTCCGTCGGCGAGGTCGGCGCACGCCTCGGATTTTCCGATCCCGCGCATTTCACCCGTTTTTTCCGCAATAATGCCGGTGTTTCCCCGAGCGAGTTTCGGCAAGTATCGCGTCTCGCGGGTTGATGCGGCGTGGCAACCTAAAGAATGAGACGAATTGGCAAGTTGCGAGAGCGCAGGGTATGGTCGGTGTTCTGCTTTGCTGAAAACAGTCTCCCCACGCGCCGTCAAGGCGTGATTGGCAGGATGTTCTTCGGATGCTGCATGCAGCGGGCCCAGCAATAGCCGAGAGCAAAGCGGCTCGCCCTTGGGTTGGCCAATCGATTCCGCGCGTGGAAGACGCCGCGTTGCTGACCGGCAAAGGCCGCTTCATCGACGACCTCGGCGTTCGGCCGGGAACGCTATACGCCGCGATCCTGCGCTCGCCGCACGCGCATGCGGAGATCCTCTCGATCGACGGCGAGGCTGCGCGGCGCGCTGATGGCGTGGTCGCAGTCCTGACCGGCGACGACATCAAGGTACTGACAACCAGCCTCGTCGTTGGCGTGAAGGCCAAGGTCGAATGCTGGCCGATCGCCGTCGGGCGGGTGCGCTATGTCGGCGAATCGGTTGCCGTCGTGGTCGCCTCCGACCGATACAAGGCCGAGGACGCGGTCGACCTGATCGACGTGCAGTACCGTGCGCTTCCCGCCAATATCGACCCGCTTCAGGCGTTGTCGCCGGGCTCGCCCGTTATTCATGACGGCTTCGACGGCAACGTCGCGAGCGACCGGACTTTCCGCTACGGCAATCCCGAGCGCGCATTTGCCGAAGCCGCGCACCGGATTTCGATCGACATCCGCTACCCCCGTAATTCATGCACGCCGATCGAAACCTACGGCGTGATCGCCGACTACGACGCGTCCGAGGACGCCTTCGATATCCTCGCCAATTTCCAGGGCCCGTTCAGCATCCACGCGGTGATCTCGCGGGCGCTGAAAGTACCCGGCAATCGCGTGCGGCTGCGCACCCCGCCGGATTCCGGCGGCAGTTTTGGCGTCAAGCAGGGCGTGTTTCCCTACATCGTGCTGCTTGCCGCCGCATCGCGGGCGGTCGGACGTCCGGTCAAGTGGATTGAGGATCGTCTCGAGCACCTCACGGCCTCGGTATCCGCGACCAACCGCGCGACCACGCTCTCGGCCGCTGTCGCGGCCGACGGCAGGATTTTGGCGCTCGACTGGGATCAGGTCGAAGATTGCGGGGCGCATTTGCGCGCGCCGGAGCCGGCCACGCTTTACCGCATGCACGGCAATCTGACCGGCGCGTACGATATCCCCAACGTGGCGGTGAGAAATCGGGTCGTCGTCACCAACAAGACGCCCTCCGGCCTGAACCGCGGATTTGGCGGGCCGCAGGTCTATTTCGCGCTGGAGCGGTTGATACAGCGCATCGCCGTCGAGCTCGAACTCGATCCATTGGATGCGATCAAGCGAAACCTGGTGCCGGCCGACCGGTTTCCCTACCGGACGGCGACCGGCGCGCTGCTGGATTCCGGCGATTACCAGGAGGCGATTGCGCGCGGCGTCAGGGGAGGCGCGCTCGAACAATTGAAGGCGCGCCGGGATGCCGCCCGTGCCGAAGGCAGGCTCTACGGCATCGGCTATGCGGCGGTGGTCGAGCCCAGCGTTTCGAACATGGGCTATATCACCACCGTATTGACGGCGGCCGAGCGAAAAAAAGCCGGGCCGAAAAACGGGGCGCAGGCCACGGCCACCGTGGCCCTCGACCCCGTCGGCAGCATTTCCGTTCACGTCGCGTCGGTGCCGCAAGGCCAGGGGCATCGCACCGTCTTGTCGCAAGTGGTGGCCGACGTCTTCGGCCTCACGCCCGCCGAGGTCAGGGTCAATACCGAGATCGACACCGCCAAGGACGCGTGGTCGATCGCGTCAGGCAATTACGCGAGCCGCTTCGCCGCGGCGGTCGCCGGAACCGCCAAGCTCGCGGCCGAACGCATCGCGGCCCGGCTGGCGCGCATCGCTGCGAGCCAGTTCAATACCGATGCGGACGACATCGTGTTCGCCGACGGCGCCGTGAGTTCCCGGCGAAACCCGGATAACAGACTGGCGTTCTCGCGACTGGCCGCGCTGAGCCATTGGTCGCCCGGCACCTTGCCCGACGACGTCCAGCAGACGATCCGCGAGACCGTGTTCTGGACGCCGCCCGAGCTCACGCCGCCGGACGACGAGGACCGCATCAACGCGTCGCTCTGCTACGGATTCATTTTTGATTTCTGCGGCGTCGAAATCGACCGCACCACCCTGATGACGCGTATCGACCGCTATGTGACGATGCACGATTGCGGCACCATCCTTCATCCCGGAATGGTCGACGGACAAATCCGCGGCGGATTCGCGCAGGCCCTGGGCGCGGCGCTGTACGAAGAATACGCCTACGCCGCGGACGGCACTTTTCTGACCGGCACTTTCGCCGACTATCTGCTGCCGACCACGGTTGAAGTCCCGGATCCCGTCATCCTTCACATGGAGACGCCGTCGCCGTTCACGCCGCTCGGATCGAAAGGCGTAGGCGAGGGCAACTGCATGTCGACGCCGGTCTGCATCGCCAACGCCGTCGCCGACGCGCTCGGCGTCGAGGATGTCGAGCTGCCGCTGGTTCCCGCCAAACTGGCCGACATCGTACGCGGCGCCGAACCGCCGCCGCCCGCCGGGCGTCGCGCCGATGTGCCGAAAGTCGCCAACGGCGGCCGCAAGCTCCGCGGCGAGGGCAGCGCGACGGTGGCCGCATCGCCCGAGGCGGTGTGGACCATGCTGCTCGATCCGGCAACGCTTCAAGCGGTGATCCCGGGTTGCCACGGCGTGGAGAAAATTTCCGACACGCATTTTCGCGCCGAGGTCACCATCGGCATAGGGCCGGTCAAGGGCCGCTATCGCGCGGAAGTGACGCTTTCCGATCTCGACGCGCCGCGCGCCGTGACCCTGGGCGGCTTCGCCGAAGGGGCGCTCGGGTTCGGCGATGGCGAAGGCCGTATCACGCTGACGCCGGAGCAGGCCGGCACGGTGGTGCATTACGAATATGACGCGGCGATCGGGGGCAAGGTCGCGAGCATCGGCGGCCGTCTGTTGGACGGCGCGGCGCGCGTCATCATCGGCCAGTTCTTTTCAGGCCTGGCCCGTCAGGCCGGCGGGACCTCTGCGCAAGAGCGGCGGTCGCTGATGCGCCGGTTGTTGTCACTGTTCGGGAGGCGGCCGTGAAGCCTGCGCCCT
>Ga0209863_10000850_pt1 | contig 13023 bp, 8 predicted proteins | sample OrgsoiDNA2013046_FD_185796 | JGI IMG/M metagenome (GOLD analysis project Ga0209863, IMG submission 185796) | Permafrost soil microbial communities from the Arctic, to analyse light accelerated degradation of dissolved organic matter (DOM) -... | ecosystem: Environmental > Terrestrial > Soil >...
CAGGCCGGCAGGCACAATTTTGTGAGCAGTGTGCCGCTAGCCGCGGCGGCGCTCAGCTGAAACTGGCGAAACTTGGCCAAATCCGCCGCGCGGTCCTTGGCATAGTTCTCGGAATACCATTCCGCAAAGTGCCCCGCGGCTCTGCGCATGCGCATGAGCGGGGCCAGGGAGTTGCGGGCGGCTTGAATTTCCCGCGGGTCCGAAGAGTTGTTGATGAAGTCGCGCAGCGAGGCAATCGTGTGATTCATGCATTCTAACTGCCGAGAAATGACCTTGTACCGGACTTCGAGAACGTTTCCGCTCATCTTCCATACGCCTCCCCAAGAAAAGCCGTGCAGGGCCGAAAGAGTTCGGCGAAGAGGAAGACGATCCAGAAAGGTGAGGAGACGACGTAGCTCGACCCACACCTCGTAGAGACGCCAGGCCTCGACCACGGCAAGGGTGCAACAAAGATCGAGGCAGACCAGGAAAATGACCGAGTAGCTCTCGGCGCCCAAACTACGGATGGGAACTCCGCCAGCAGCAGCACAAGCGATGAACAGAGAGCCCGCAAAAAGCCACGAACCCAAGCGCAAGACCTCGCCATTCAAGGGCATCGCGGCATCCTCGACACGAGTGGCGGCATCCTCTTCGCTGAACATCTTCAGAAAGAACTTCTCGTTTCCCGACCTGTCCTTGAAGACCAATCTGTTTCGCGGAGGCAGGCAGGGACGATCCATTCCGAATAGGGCCAGTCCGTGGAGCGTAAACCAAAATGCCAAGTAGAATCCTGCCAGCAGGAACAAGACTGGCACAATCGGGGAAACGCCACTGGCCAGATGCATCGCGCGCCAGTAGGTCAACACTCGATTCTCGCCAGTGAGAACCCATTCGACCGGAAGGATGAAGACACCACAAAAAAGGAAGAGAACACCCACAAACAGATAAGGAGCCGCTTTGGCCATAGCTGGAGCGGCGGGACTGCTTGAGGAACCGCGAGCGGGCATCCGGGCAGTTCGGTAGTTCCCGAGAATCGCATTTCCTGACATTCCGCAGACGGCGACCACGCCGATCAGGGCCGGCCAGGGGTAGGCGAGTCCGTGCGCGGGGATGGAGAACATGCCGCAACCCCACCCGGCGACAATCGCGAAAAAAGCGACGCAGCAGCTTCCGCAGAAGACCAACAGGATCTGGCGCCAGTCACCCGTGCTGGCGAAGTGAGCGCGGAACGCTGGTTTCGCGGTATACGACCCTTGCCAGCAGCACCAGTTATGAAACAGAGAGAAGCCGACCACCGCGAGCATCAGCAGACCCATTTGCAGCGGCATTCCCGGTCTTCCACCGGGCTCTTGCTCCCGTTCTTTCCCGCGCCGGGCGGACGGGAGCCCGTCCACGTTTTGCATCTGCGGCCCGGAGAGCGCGGCCACGGGCCAAAACCTGCTGCCGCCGATCACCCCCAACCAAGTCGAGGGTCCGAAGTAAGGGCAATTATCGCCAGTAATCGGCGGATCAACTTCACCGCATTGGCTCGGCAATAGCCAAAACGGCGCAGAATAGTCGGGAATGGGCGGATCCGTAGAACAAGCGATCGATGGCAGGAAGATCGGCTGTTCACCGTCGCGCACATGACATACGGTGGAATCCCAGCTACCCGGATTGAGGCTCCTGTCATTCAGCAGCAGGCGAAAAGCAACGTACGTGCTTTCGGAGGTGTCAGCGCTGAAGACTCGATCCGCGGCGGGAAGGGAGCTATGCTCGGTCCAATCGCGCTCCAAGGGAAAGAGGGGATAGGTGCTCAGAGTCATCGTGCCGTTGAGGCCAGTCGCGTCACTGGCCCGGATGAACATCAGATCGGAACCGAAAATGACGACGCGGCCGTCCGGGTAACTTCGCCGGAGGAAATTTGTCAAAAATAGCTGGTCCAGAAAATTGCTGCTGCGGAGGAAGATGTATTGCGCGCGAAACTCGCGCAAGGCGGCGACAATCTCCAGTAAGAACGCCTCCTGGGTCAGTGGCGTTTGATTCCCGCCGTAGTTACGGATGGAATCGTGTACTTTGCCGGTTGGATCGGCAAGGTCGGAGGGAAGGTTTCTCCTGGCTGCATCCGCAGGCTGCGAGGAAGTTGCCGATTCGAAGAGCGATTTGGCCTGGTAGGCTCCGCGCAAAGCAGAGATATCGCGTGGATAGTAGAGCTTAAGAGAATTGGTGTAGCAATTCCTTCCGGGCGCGGGATCCTCCGCTTTCTCTTTCGGGGGCGACCACGCGCCATAGGCCGTTTCGTCTTCAGAGAGTATGGCGATTCGAACCGGGGAAAACCCAAATTGTTCACGCCCGATGTATCCGCAAAAGCGGCGGAACACGGTGTCGTCATCCTGCAGAAAACTATGAAACCTGATGTGCCCGCCGAAAGTCCTCTGGAACCCCTTTGCCGCAGGGGTATTGCTGACGCTGCCGCTGTAGATTGCAAGGGGCTGGCCATCGGCCGGAGGCATCTGCAACTGCGAGGCCACCGCCGGCTGAGAGAGAGCCTGAGTCAAGGAAGGCAATGAACCTGAGAATGTAGGCCCGAGGATGGCCACACGTTCTCCCGTAGCTCGACTGCCTGGCTGCAGGGCCGCAATCCAGGCCAAAGCATTCTGGAACTGATCCCGGTGAATTCCGTGCGTTGCCTCTTCCCCAACAACGAAAACGACGAGCCCCTTGCGATAGTTGCCCGACAATCCGCCCCCGAACTTCTCCGCCGTCCCGCCGCTCTCTACCCCGCAACTCTTCTGCTCTTTCGCAGCCGTGTCGACACACTCCAGGGTTTTTCTGCGGAAAAGAATGACGCCCGGCTCATTTTCCTTCAGCTCCTTCTCCCGGTCGAATGCCTTCTCATCTGCTAACAACGCGTACTGCGAATCTTCGTCATCCCAAGGAAACCAGGAACGGTCGAAATCGAAATTCTCGTCTTGTGCGCCTTCCTGAATTGCTATCGCAAACTGGTCAAAGACGGTGGACAAATGGGTGTGGGCTGGATCTGGAAGAAATGCGATCACGAACTTCAGCTGTGACGTTTTCTGCGAGAGATCGGGATAGTCCCCATTTCCTTCCCCCTGGTCGTAGCATTGCGGAGGAAGCCTCAGATTCTTGACGGCTAGAAATTCCTCAAACTCATCTTCCAGGCTGCTGCATCCCGGCCTGTCTTTGTGGGTTCGATCTTTTGCCACCGAAGGCTTGGATCGGAGGGTGGCCGCATTTCGGCCCGGAGCTCCGCCCTCCGCCTGTTTGGGGCCACCTTGCACCGAGACTCCTACGATCGCGGCTAAGGCGAGGGCGGTTGCCGCGCCAATTGTTCCTTCTTTTTTCATGGCAGAGGAAGCGCAAGAATAGACGTGGCTTCTCTGTTTTGATAGTGGGTTGAAGAGGATATTCGTTACAGACCCGGAATGAATCCGGCCCTAAGAACAGTATTTGGACCCGAGGTTTCTCGGATTGAGGGGGCTGATACTTACCCCTTATTCCGACGGCAGGGGGCGGCCGCCGCCACGTAGATCAGAACCTGAGAAGAACCTGGTCCGGAACCTGAGGCTGGAACCCAGGCCGCTAAGCGGCTGAGTTCTAGCGATCCGCCGCTTGTTTGGACCACTTGTAGAGCGAATCCAGGAACGGCTGCGAGTCTTTTGGAGGATCGACGAGACCGGTCAGGGAAGTTTTTGTGGGAACCATGCGACCGTAGAAGTCGCGAGTGCTGTCCTTGTCCTGCTTGACTACGGCGCCGTTGAGCGTGACGCCGGCAAAGAGGCCGCGGGCGCGGGAGTAGGTCAGGATTTCGGCGCGCATTTTCCAGTCGGTATTGCCCTCGGCGTGGCGACCGACCGGACCGGCGGCGGCGCTGGCATCGGCTCCCAATTGGAACTGGCTCTCGAGCAGGTTCTTCATGCCGTTTTTGTTCATGACGAGCATGACCAGGTCGATGGCTTGGCCGCCGATCTGGAAGCCTACGCTACCGCCGCTGACGGTGAAAAATGCGGGGGCGCTCCAGCCCTTCTCGGTGCGGCAACTGGCGAGTCCGCGACCATAGCGCGCGCCCACGACGAAGCCGCCCTTCAGGAGGGAGGGGACCACGGCGACACACTCTGCCGACTTCAGGACCTCTTCGGGAATCGCTTTGTCAGGGGTGCCCATGATGTCATCGAGAACGGTTGCCGCCGCTTGCACTCGTTCGGAGGCTTTGGTGTCATCGGCTGCGAAGGCGCTGGCGCAGATGGCAAGAGAAAGTAGAGAAAGAATGACATTTTTCATGAGGAAGAAACTCCTGGAAACGGGGATACGAAGCAATCAGGCACAGAACCGAGACGCGAGACCACTGAGATTTGCCGGCCCGATCAGGGTGGATCTGCTTTCCTGACCCGGAGCAGATTCCTCCCGCTGGTCTTAATGACAAGTCTTAATGACAAGTCGGAATGACAAGTCTTAGTGACAAGTCCTTTAGGAACCACTCCGTGGTTCACGGTGCTGCATGAGCTGATCTGATTGTAAGGATATAGCAGTTCGAGCAGTTGGGGCTGGTGTTGGTTGCTCGGCGAGGTTAACTTCGGGGGTTCACAAAAAATCGGGGCTGAATCCGGCGACTTGATGTCTCCAGTTTCAACCCCGTCTCCCAGGTTCTGTGGTAGGTGAATCGAGTATGCGGTAGAAGGGTTGGGTCGCATAGATTACGGAGGTAGTGTGTCCTGCCGTAAGCGTTACCTTGCGATGGGTCGATCTGCTACTTGGTGGCGACCAGAGAGTGCGTAATGGCGTGAACGGAGAGGGCGATTCGGTTTTGCACGCCAACTTTGCGCATTAATTTGGCCACGTGGGCCTTGACGGTGCGTTCCTCAATGCCAAGAACGGAGCCAATTTCCTTGTTGGACCGGCCTACGACCAGCATCTCGAGGACTTCTTTTTCGCGATCCGTAAAAGCTACCCGGCCAGCGGGAAATACGCGACCAGGGCCGGTGGTGACGCGTTCGATGAACAGGGACAGCACGCGACGGGGCGCCCACACGGAGCCGTCGTGCACGATTCGCAGGGCTTGAGTAAATTCGGCGGGCGGAGCGGCTTCATCCACGTAGCCTTTTGCGCCCGAGGCGATGGCTTTGAGGATGGTTTCGTCGTCCATGCCTGACCCGGTCACAATGATCTTGAGACTGGGGCGTACGGCCTTCATGCTAGCCATGACATCAAAGAGGTTCTGGGCACTGCGGCTGCCGAGGAGGACAACATCGACTTCTTTATCGGTAGCCAGATCCATCTGGGTGGCTGAGCTCAGTTCGAAATCGGAATCCGCGTCGAACAACGCGCGAAAACCCACGAAACGGAGTGGGTCGCTTTCGACAACGGAGATACGAATGGGAGTCTTTTTTGCCAAGGCAGGCTTCATAAACCTTCCGGTAAGGGCTGAACTGCATGTAGCATAACCATCCATGGCGGTTCTGCAAAGCAAAGGGTCGCGCCAGCCGTTACGCGAGTAACCCCTAGTTTCATTCTGATAAGGAGCCAAAGAGCGCATGAAATCAAGTGTTTCGGGCAAAACGGCAGTTCTGGCGGGGCTTTTGTGGGCGGGGACGTGTTTGAGCCTGGGACAGGATCCGGCGCCCGCTGGGCAGGCTCCCGCTCCGGGCGCGATGGAGTATAAGCCGAAGTTCCGGGGCGATCCGGCGCACTCGGACGCCGAGGCTGGGGCGCTGGGGTACATTCGTACCGTTTTGACGGCGCAAAAGCTCTACAAGAAGAAGCACGACACCTTTGCCACTTCCCTGCCTGGGCTTGTGCATACCGGGTCATTCACACAGCGCATGACGAAGACGGATCGCGGGGAATATTACGTCGGCTTTCATTCGGAGGGAAAAGGGACGGGGTTCAGTTTGTCTCTGACGCCGAAACAGTACGATGCGGGGCATCGTGCGTTTTTTGCCGACGATAGCGGGTATATCCGGGTGGAGGACAGCAAGGAAGCTACGGAGAATTCGCCGCGGCTGAAGTAAGAGATCGAGCTCAGCGAAAGACTGGGGGCAAACTGCGGATCCCTCTCGTTGGTCGGGATGACAACCTTAGGGTGTATCAAGGCGGAAAGCAAACGTTAAAGCAGGTCCCTCCACTCCGTAGTTCCGTCGCTTTCGGCGAAGCAACTACTCCGGTCGGGATGACAGCAAGTTCCCCGACAGGATGTTTTACCCGCCCTTCCTGATCTCGATCGCTTTGCCTTTACGGAATGTGACCGTTAGCGGGGTTCCTCCATTGGCATAGTGCAGGGTTCTTTCTTCTCCCGTGCCGGAGCCTTCGAGCAGGCCTAAACCCACGGCGCAAGCAGTCTGCAATTCGTTCATGCCTGGATGCACTTCGTGCTTGGCAATTGCGTCCCAGACTTCGGGTGGCCAGTACTTGTAGAGGGTGTGCGGGTCATCCAGGAAGAGCATGTCGTTGGCGTAAAGGGTAAAGGTACTTCCCTGCTGAGCGCCCATAGGAAAGGCATAGTGTTTGCCGTCCTTGGCGTACACCGCCATGATCTGCTTTTGTCCGGGAGCTTTGGGAGAGCGATCGAGGACCACGCTGGTGATTTGGATTTTCTCCAGCGGCTGGAGGAGGCCCGAGTCGTGTGCGAAGTCGGTGTGTTCCGCGTTTGCGTCATAGGGGTAGTAGAAAGTTCCGTAGCCCGTACGGATCCAGACCGGCGACCTGGTGAGTTCTTGCGTGCCGGCGAGGTCGTAGGCGTAAAGCTTTCGCGGCGTGACGTAGTAGTCGGCGTCGAGTGTGTCTTTCTTGCGCTGGCGTTCTTTTTCCTGCTCGATGGCGAGGGTCGCTTCGCGGCTGCGCTGGTAGAAGATCCACGCGGTGCGCGCTGCGGCGAGCAGCATGGCCACGATGAGGATGGTTTGGATGCGGCGCTTGAGGTCAGCCTGCATGGGGTTACGGTATCACGCGCAGACGGACGCGAGTTTAGAGTTGTCTCCGCGCGGGTAGAGCAGATTCCTCCTGTTGGTCGGAATGACAAGCCTTTAGAATGAAAAACGATGGAAGAACTGGCGAGAGAGCTGATCGGTTAGACTTTTGGTAGCAGCAGGAGATTGATATGCCGGTAACTCAGGAAGAAGTTTTGACCGCTTTGAAGGATTGTCATGATCCGGAAATTCCGGTGAATATTGTGGATCTCGGGCTGGTTTACAACGTTGCGCTGACGCCGGCGGCTGATGCCGTGGCGCAGGATGTCACGATTGATTTGACCTTGACCTCGCCCGGTTGCCCGTCGCATGTGCAGATTAGCGCCGACGTGGTTAAGCGACTGCTGCAAATACCGGGCATCGCGGAGGCCAAGGTGAACATTGTCTGGGAGCCGCAGTGGACCCCGGAGCGGCTGAGTGCTGCCGCGAAGGAGCAGTTGGGGATTGAGGTTTAGTTCTTGCCGGACGGCCGAGGGCGGCCGTCCCCACGTAGGACCAACAAGTGTCTAAGCCATAGCAGAACGGCGGGCTTCCATGAGTCTTTGGCCTACGGCGGTGACCGTCTGCACGATCGGTCCGCTCTTTTCGAGGAATTGCGGTACGTCATTTGCGAGCTTGGCAATGGTTTCCCGATTCTCGTAAATTAAACCGCCAACTCCGACCCCAGCCAAGGCCGTCCCCGCCGCGCGACGTCCCGAAAGGTAGAGAGCAACTCCTGCTCCCATCGAACCAAAGATCAGTACTCGCTTCCAACTCGCCATTTTTGCTTCCATCCTCCCGCGCCTGTATCTCGCCCTTATCCCTTGCACTTCGACAATAGCGCTTCCGGCTTATGCTGCCAAGTCACGTCAGGAGGAAGCTAAGTGATGCACCAAAAACGGGCAGGCACGGGCCTTCATGCTTTCCATGTCTCGACTTGGCGCTGACCGCCAAGACGTTGCGGCCCCGTTTACAAAAAAAAGGGGCACGGCGGCCGGATTGCGGCGCCTGCCCCACAGAGGGTCCGTTGTGGTTGGCGACTCTAGAGATCCCGCCGTGCGGCGTCGGCCTCCTGCGCTAATTGCGTAAGCAAGTTGAAGAACGCCGGCGGCTGACCGATGAATAGCCCGCTCGCGGTTAGACCCTTGACGGCCCCCATCGCCACCCCTTTGGTTGAGGTTGGGCGAATGATGGAACATGGCGGGAAGTGGCGGCTGAGGAAAGCTGTCGGCTCCGGCATGATGAGATTGGTTTGGAAATCCTCGCCGCCGAACGGCGCGGCGTTGAGGTTCGGAAACGTAACCGACACTCCGGTCACCGGATCGATGACGTTGTCGAGTTGAATGGCGTTTCCGGCTTTGTCGTGCCAGGTCTGGAAGTGACAGATCTCGACACCGCCGATGCTTAAAAGGATACGTAGAACTTCGGCGCTGCTGGCGCGTTGCGCCATGGAGGGATAGAGGCTGGTCCCTCCTTGTTCGATGGCCGCGAAGTGAAACCCGGCGGTGTTGGCGATGGCTTGGGTGAAGTCGGAAATGTTGTTGGGCTTGGTTGGATCGGGGGCCACGTCGGCGTCGGTTCTGGGGATGGCCGTGTGCTGACCTTTGGCTAAGGTGGGAATGGCATTGGCGAACGTGTCGTGCAAATCGGGGTTTTTGGTGCGACTGCGGTAACGCGTCCACCAGGTGGTGTCCACGGTCAGTTGCGTGAGATTGGTTAGGCGGCCGATCTGCTGCGCGCCTGTGGCCTTGCTGCTGGGCAAGGTGCGGAAGGCATCCAGATTCACCGGATCGGCGCGCTTGGAAATGAGATATGCGTTGATAAACTGCTCGTGGGTAAGTTCGTCTTCGGTGTTGTCACTGACATACTGATCCATGTCACTGTCGAGCTGCTGAAGCGCCAGGGTGTAAAGCGGACTGCCGCCGGTGAGCCCTGGAAGCTCCGCATTCTGGGTTCCGCCCAGTTCGGCGTATTGCTGCCAAAGGTCCGTTTCCAGAATTTCGGCGGCGGCGGCAAAGCGCAGGATTGCGGCATCGCCACGCGAAATCGAAGAGCTATCTTCAGCTTCGCTCTCACCGGTAAGAAGGGCGCCGGCAGAGAGGGTGGCGCCTGCGACACCGAGTCCCTTGAGAAACGAACGGCGTTCGAAGGCGTGTTGCACGGGGGTTGGTTGATTCGACGTCTCAGATGAGACAGTGGGAACATCCTTTGTGGCCATGGTGCACACTCCGGTTTCATTCGCAAGGATTTGGGGTGACCGATTCCGGCGCGTTCGATCCCGTATTGGCTAGCCTAGAACTCGCTCACAGGGCCAGATGTCACGCATCGGTTAAAAGCGCGTCACGCGGGTGTAAACGTTTTGTCAGCTTTCGTTACGGGAAAGATTCCGTCCAATGACACGGCGGGCGGGCGAGCAGGATGTCGAAGGCGCCTTGTTTCTTTTCACCGCGAAAATCCTGTATACATATCGGTTGCCTCATCGTGGTAATGGAGATGAAAGTGATCCGTCCCTACAAATCTGTTTCCCGGAATCGATTCTTCGCGTCGGCTGCAATCCTTCTTGCTTTGTACTCCCCTTTTTCCCTGGGCCAAAAGACAACCAGGAAAGACGCTGTGCAGAAGCCGGACGCCCGCGCGAAGGAGGCTGCGGTCGAGGGAAAGAAATCCAAGAAAGACACGGCCGAAGAGCCTAAGGCCGAAGAGCCTAAGCCAAAGCCCGAGCACAAGCCCGGTGACTTCGACAGCGACACTTTCTCGGGGTTGCAATTCCGTTCGCTGGGGCCGGCGGCGGCATCGGGGCGCGTCGTTTCTCTGGCGGTGAATCCGAAAAACACGCACGAGTTTTACGTTGGCACGGCTTCGAGCGGGGTTTGGAAGACGGTGAATTCTGGAACAACCTGGACACCTGTGTTCGACGGCGAAGGTTCGTACTCGATCGGCTGGGTCACGCTGGACCCCAACGATCCGGCAGTGGTTTGGGTTGGAACCGGCGAGAGCAACAGCCAGCGGAGCGTTGGCTACGGTGACGGCGTTTACCGGTCGGACGACGGCGGCAAGAGCTGGAAGAATATGGGGCTGAAGAAGTCCGAGCACATTGGCCGGATAGCGATTGATCCTCGGGACAGCAAAGTTGTGTATGTGGCAGCGGAAGGGCCGCTTTGGGGTGCGGGTGGAGATCGCGGGCTTTATAAATCCACCGATGGCGGCAAGACCTGGAAAGCGGCCATGACGGTCAGCGAGAACACCGGGTTCGTGGACGTTGCGCTGGACCCCTCGAATCCGGACATTGTTTATGCGGCGTCGTATCAGCGGCGGCGGCACGTGTTCACGTTGATCGATGGCGGCCCGGAGAGCGCGATTTACAAATCTATTGACGCCGGGACGACCTGGAACAAGGTCAAATCGGGCCTCCCCACGGTGGATATGGGCCGCATCGGGCTTTCGGTTTCGCCCGCGGATCCGAACGTGGTGTACGCGACGATCGAGGCTGCGGACGGCAAGGGTGGCGTGTTCCGTTCGCTCGACAAGGGCGCTACCTGGGCGCGGCAGAACGAATTCAATGCCGGCGCGATGTATTACGGGCAGATCATTGCCGATCCGAAGAATGTGGACCGCGTGATTGTGATGAGCGTGCAGTTGCGCGAGTCGCTGGACGGGGGAAAGACGCTGCACACGATTAACGAGAAGAACCATCATGGCGATAATCACGTTATCTGGATCGATCCGGAGAACACCAAGCACTGCCTGCTGGGGAGTGATGGGGGTGTGTACGAATCGTTTGACGGCTTTGCATCGTGGCAGTTCAAGGCCAATCTGCCGACGGTACAGTTCTACGATGTCGCGGTGGACAACGCGACGCCGTTCTACAACGTGTACGGCGGGACGCAGGATTACTTCACGTGGGGCGGGCCATCGCGCACGAAAAGCGCGCACGGCATCGTGAACTCCGACTGGTACACGGTGACGGGTGGCGACGGATTTCACGCTGCGGCGGATCAGGAAGACCCGAACACCGTTTATGGTGAGTCGCAATACGGGGTGCTCGTGCGGTACGACAAAAAGACCGGCGAGGAATTGCTGATCCAACCGCAGGCTGGAAAAGGCGAACCGCCACTGCGATGGAACTGGGATTCTCCGCTGCTCGTCAGTCCGCATTCGCACACGCGAGTTTATTTTGCGGCCAACAAACTTTTCCGCAGCGACGACCGCGGCGATACGTGGCGCGCGGTGAGCGCGGACCTGACACGGCAGATCGACCGCAACAAGCTGCCGGTGATGGGCAAAGTGTGGGGGCCGGATGCAGTCGCGAAGAATCAGTCGACGTCGTTTTACGGGAACATTGTGGCCCTGAGCGAATCGCCGGTGAAGGAAGGCGTGCTTTACGTGGGCACAGACGACGGACTGGTTCAGGCAACGCAGGATGGGGGAGCGACCTGGGCGAAGTACGACAAGTTTGCGGGCGTTCCGGATATGGCATACGTGAGCCGACTGGCGGCCTCGCGGTTTGACGCCAACACCGTATACGCGACCTTTGAAAACCATAAATACAGCGACTTTAAGCCGTATGTGATGAAGAGCACGGACGCCGGGAAGACCTGGGCGTCGATCACAGGTGATTTGCCGCAGAACGGCCCGACGCTGGCGTTCGCCGAAGATACCGTGGATCCGAATCTGCTATTTGTGGGAACCGAATTTGGTGCGTTTTTCACCCACGACGGCGGGAAGAAGTGGATTCAGATGAAGGGCGGTCTGCCGACGATTGCGGTGAAAGATATTGTGATTCAGAAACGCGAGAACGACCTGGTGCTGGCGACGTTCGGGCGTGGATTGTACGTGCTCGATGATATTACGTCGTTGCGAAAGTCGTCGAGCGAAGCGGTGCAACAGGCGGCGGCAACGTTTCCGGTAAAGGATGCGCTGATGTATATCGAGCGGCGTCCGTTGGGCGGGCCTGCGAAGGGGTTTCAAGGCGATGCGTACTACGCGGCGGCGAATCCCGCTTTCGGCGCGACCATCACTTACTACATGAAGGAGAAAATCAAGACACTCAAAGAGCAGCGGCAGGCGGCCGAAAAGGACGCTGTTAAGAAAGCTGGGAAGGATGAGAAGGGGCCGTATGCATCGCTTCCCTACCCCTCGAACGACTCGCTGCGGGCCGAGGCTGAAGAAGAGAAGCCGGAAGTTTATTTCGTCGTTTATGACGAATCGGGCGCGGCAATCCGGCGTTTGGCGGGGGACACCGGGGAAGGATTCCATCGCGCGACCTGGGACTTGCGCTATGCGACCCAGGCATTGCCGGCGCCGAATCCCGATGGCGAGGGCGATGAGGATTTCCCCAGCGCCGAAACGTCGGGACCGCTGGTGTTCCCGGGTAAGTATTCGGTGCGGATGTTCCGGAAAGTGAATGGGCAGGTTTCCGAGTTGGGGAGCGCGCAGAACTTCGGCGTAACTGTGGACGGGGCGGCGGCGATATCGACGCAGGATTTTGCCGCGCAACGCGACTTCATGAAGAAGACGGCGCATTTGTATCGGGCGGTCAATGGGGCACTGAGTGTGGCGAATGAACTACAGGGCAAGCTTAAGACGCTGCGGTTCGCTTTGCATGAGGTTTCCGCGGCCGAGGAGAAGCTGGGGCCCGCGGCGGATGCAATCGAGAAACAGGATAACGAGATTCTTCGAGCTCTGCGAGGGGACGCTGCTTTGGCTGCGCGCAGTGAGAATATTGCGCCTGCCATCAACGACCGGGTTACGGGGATTCTGGAGGGCGAGCGGTTCTCGCTGGCAAAGCCGACGCAGACGCATGTGGACGATTACGCGATCGCGTCGCAGGAATTGGCGGTGCAGGCTTCCAGGCTCAAGAGCTTGATCCAGACGGACGTAGCGAATCTGGAAAAGGCCATGGATGCGGCTGGGGCTCCGTGGACTGCGGGGCGGATTATTGAGTGGGAGGAGAAATAGTTTGGGGCCCCCTTGCTTTCGGTTTAGAACGAGGGTGGACTGGTTTGGTCCTTCTTAAAGTCCTTAAAACAAGACCACGCGGGCGGGGGCGCTCGCGCCACACGAACTGCTGGTGCTTATGACTTCAACTTCTCGTGAGTGG
>Ga0209863_10000851_pt1 | contig 13014 bp, 11 predicted proteins | sample OrgsoiDNA2013046_FD_185796 | JGI IMG/M metagenome (GOLD analysis project Ga0209863, IMG submission 185796) | Permafrost soil microbial communities from the Arctic, to analyse light accelerated degradation of dissolved organic matter (DOM) -... | ecosystem: Environmental > Terrestrial > Soil >...
TTGCGGTAACTGCGCGGGTTGACCGGGCCGAGCCACTGTGCGGCCCGGACCAGCGGCCCGACGTTGACGCCGACGTCGTCGAGAAGCTCGTCGATGTTGTGCATTGAGAACGGAATGACCTTCGTGCCCCGGCAGTGGTGACCGTCCGTGGCGTCGTCCATGAAGGACAGCTGTGCTTCGACTTGCGAGCGCAACGACTCCCGGTCCGGCAGCTCGAACGTTCGGGCCAGCTTGGCCGCGATCCACAGCGCGGCCACCTCCGCGCTCAGCGGGCTGAAGAAGGACGAGTTGTAACCGGCGAACGACAGGTCCGGGACGTTGACCGGATGGACCTGGCGGTACAGCGCGAAGTTGCCGCGGTCGTCGGTCAGCGCGTCGCGGGTCGGCGCGTCGAAGGCAACCTCGACGGCAGAGCCGCCCAGGGCCTCGCCCCGGACGAGGGCAAGCAGGGTCTCGTCGACATCCTGGATCATCCGGAGGATGGTCCCTCCCGCTCCCGCCCCTGCGCGACCGGCCGCGAGAGATATCCTTGTTCGTGGAGGAGTTCGTCAAGGGGGCTTGCGGTCAAGTCGATCGTGCCGCGCCCCTGGTCGTTTCGCCCGAAGCTTTCAACTGTCTTGCGGCCCACGCCTGGCCGGGCAATGTCCGGGAGTTGCGCAATGTCATCGAGCGGGCAACGGTGCTGTGCATGGGCGACAGAATTTTGCCCGAGCACTTGCCCCCGTCCGTGCTCTCCCCAATCCGGCCATCGACGCCACTGGCCGTCGCCCCCTTCGCACCGACGACGCCGAGCCGCACCCCTCAGGAGCCCCAACCGGGGACGCCGGAACTTCAAGACGAAATCAAATCTCTCGAGCGCACCCGCATCGTCGAAGCGCTCGATCGCTGCCACGGCAACCAGAGCCAGGCGGCCGCGATCCTGGGCATCTCGCGTCGCACTCTCGTTTCGCGGCTCACCGCGTTCGGGCTGCCCCGCCCTCGCAAATGGCCCAACGACGCGGGCACCTGATTCCGGCGCGCACTTCCCGAAGGAGCGCCTACTCCCCTGTTGCGGCGTCGTCGGGGCAGGGCCAGAGCTTGGCTTGGCCGTCGGCGTGTTGAACCTCCGGACCGGGCGTGGCTGTGTAGACTACGGCTCATGAGCATGAACCGGCAGGTCTTCATCGGGACCGATTGCGGCGCCACCATGTCGAAGGTGGGCGGCATCTTCGAGGACGGGACCACCGTGTCCACGAAGCTGCGCCAGCGCCCCACCGGAGCGCAAGGCGGTCCCCAGGCCGTGGTGGCGGGTTGGCTCGAGGCGACGAGCGAGTACCTGCGCGAGAATGACCTCACCTGGGATCAGGTCAGCAGCGTGGGCCTGGCGATCCCGGGACCGTACTTGCGCTACGGCGTGCTCGGGCACTCGGCGAATCTGCCCCCCCAGTTCGATGGCTGGGACTTCTACACGGCTTACAGTCAAGCGCTGGCGGAGAAGGCGGGGCGCGCCGTGCCCCTGGTGGTGGGGAACGATGGCGCCTTTGGTGGCGTGGGGGAGGCGCAGCGGGTGCGCGGCGACAGCAATGGTGGAGTGCTGATGCTGGCGCCAGGCTCCGGCCTGGGATCGGCCTATATCGACCCCCAGGGTCTGCCTCTGCAAGGAGACACGCTGGCCGGGATGGAGACCGCGCACATGGCCGCTCCCCTGCACCTGCTCGGGGCCAAGCCCTACCCGTGCGGTTGCGGACGCACCTGGGGCTGCGTCGAGCTCTACACGACGCTGGCGGGGATGCCCTACCTGCTCGAGGAGAAGCTGGCCGACTACCCCGATCATCCGCTCGGCCGCTCGACCGGCACCCCCCGCGACAAAGCGCTCAGCCTGCGGGGACTGGCGCAGAAGGGGGATCCACTGGCCGTGGAGCTCTTCGATTTCCAGGCGCGCGCCATGGGCCTTCACATCGCCAACCTGACCATGGCCCTCGACCCGCAGTTCGTGGTGATCGGTGGCGGGCTCATGGATCCGGAGAGCACCACCGAGGCCTTCCGCGAACGCTATCTGCGCATCGTGAACGAGACCGCCCGCCCTCACCTGTGGCCGGTGCAGCGCGAGCGGGTCACCATCTTGCCCTCGACCCTGGGCGAGCTGTCCCAGGCCATCGGTGCGGCCCTGGTGGCGCTCTACCGCAGCCGTCGCTGACCCTGCTCTGCGTGTGTGCCAGGCCGCGCGCTCAGGGCGCGACGGCCGTGTCGTCGGCGGGAATCGGCGCTAGATTACTGGGTGGTTCGTAGCCAATTGCCGGAAGTGGTTTTCAGCAACCCTCGGGGACCATCATCCCGCCCACGACGACTCGTCACGATCGCCGCGCTGGGCCTGTCTGTGCTCGCCGCCATGGTCTCCCGGGCCTCCAAAGCCTCCACGGCCTTGGGTTCGCAGCCGGTGGACGCGTGCCGCCTGTTGCAGTACTCGTTCGAACCGGACTGCTTCGACAGGCCCGCGGAAGGCACCTGTCGATTCGACGCCGCCCATCCCGACTTCGGTCCCCAAATCTCCGTCTGGGTCGAGAGCGCGGACGGGGTCAGCTTCGTGGACACGGTGCTCGTGACGAATGCCGTGGCGCTGTACGGCATCGGCAACCGGCCGGGGAGCTGGGATTTTCGCTCGGGCCCTCGCTACCCGTACGGCCGGCGGATCATGGCGCTGCCGGTCTGGGCGCATCGCCGCGGGGTGCTCTACGACAGCGTGGTCATGGGCGACGGGCTCGACGACTACATCGCGGCCCACATGGCGGTGTCATCGCCGGAGCCTTACTTTTGCCGACCGATGCTGCCCTCCGAGGTGGTCGATGCCGTGACCTGTGCCAGCGGTGCGTTTCGCAGCGCCAAGGGGGTGTTCGACCCGAGCATGCCCAAGTCGTATTTTCCTCCGCGGGGTGATCTCCTCAACTGGGGGAACCCGTGCCAGACCATCGTCAGCATCGCAGGGGACTCGTGTTTCTACGGAGACGCCCGCCAGTTCGCGGTGATCAACGATCTGGACGTGGTGGCGGCCGCTACCCCCGCCTACGATCGCACCTTCACGGCGACCTGGAACATCCCGAGCGCGCTCGCGCCAGGCGACTATGCCTTGCTGATCGAGGTCGGCAAGGAGCTGGACCAGAACGACGCCTTTTCCCACCCATCGTTCCTCAACGCGTACGAGCAGAAGTACTACGCGGACTACGGCACCGAGGGTAACGTGGGGCAACCTTCGGTGGTTTATCGGATTCCGTTCCACCTCTCGGAGGCGCCGATCCCCGCCACGGCCATCACCGGGGCCTGGAGATACGGCGACTGGACGGGGGACACCGGCGATGTCTTTCCCGTCGGCCCCGAGATCAACTTCACGCCGGGCAGCGGGCAGGGGCGGCTGCGGGTCGGCGACGGACCGGGTGGGATGGGTCAGGTTCATCTGACGGAGATCCCCTGCGCCCAGCTGGACTGCGCGCAGATCCCCGCACCCGAAGCTCCGCGCGTGATCGATCCCACGGCGGTTCAGGAAGCCACCGCCGCCACGTTCACGTTCCGTCAGGCCTCGGACCATGGAGCGCCGGTCATCACGTACGATCTCAGGTTCACGGCGGCGCCGGCGACCTATCCCTTCGAGGTCGACGAAGGGTCCTTCGAGCAATGGACCGCGGCCCCCACACCGCCGGTGTCGCCCCCGGACTCCCTGGCCAAGGTGACGATTGATGGGCTCACGCCCAGGACCAGCTACACCATCGCGCTGCGGGCCCGCGGCGCCTGCGGCTGGTCGGCGCCGTCGTTCATTCGCGTCTCCACCGGCGAGGTCAAGTACGCCAAGCTATCGGGGTGCGTGATCGCCACGGCGGCCTATGGCAGCGATCTCGATCCCGACGTGAGCCTCCTGCGTCGGGATCGGGACTGGCTCGTCTCTCGCTCCAGCGGCGCGAGGCTGGCGGCGTTACTGTACGCCGACAGCGCGCCGCCCCTCGCCCAGCTGATCGGCCGCTCGGAGATCGCGCGGGCGCTGGTCCGCTCGGTCCTGAGGCCGCTGGTGTCGCTCAATCGGGAGCTGCTGCCGGGATCGAACTGAACGCGGCGTCGAGCCGCCGGATCGCCGTCAGCGAGCGCGCACCTTCGGGCGATCGGCCAGGCGCACCACGAAGCGCAGGCCGGACCAGATCTCGTCGATGGCGCAGACCTTGTTGTCGACCAGACCCGCCGCCAGCCCGCGTCCCCGGATCTCGTTCTCGCTCACGTCGGTGACGATGCCGGAGGCCCGCTTGGGCCAGCAGAACCAGAGACCGCCGGCCGGATCCAGGAGTCGGCCGAGGACGGCGAACGCGCCGTCCACCGCCTCGAGCGCCCGGACGAAGCACAGGATCACGTCGAAAGACTCGGCGGAGGCCCGTGAGGTTCGTTTGCGTGCTCCCGGGACGATCCGGCGCGGCACGACGCCGACAGGTAGAGGGCCGAGGATGGTGGCCAGATCGTCGGGCGGGTACCAGACGCCAAGACGGGTCCCGGGCTTGAGCCCGAGTTTCTGGGGCAAAGGAGCTCCTGAGTAGCCCGCCATCGTGAGCGACATTGTATCGCCCTGCCCACCCCGGGCGCGCCAGGCACACCACACCGGCCAGCCCGCGGTCAGGGGGTTGGCCGTCCCTCCAGGATCGAGGAGACGGCCCGCGTGAGCTCGCCCGGGAGAAATGGCTTGGCCACGAAGTAGGTGCGCGGCCCGAGCGACATCGAGACCAGCTCGGCGTCCTCTGCGTACCCGGACATGTAGAGGACCCGCAAGCCCGCGTCGCGCCGGCGCATCTCCCCCGCCAGCTCGATCCCGTTCATACCGGGCATCGCCAGATCCGTCAGCAACAGATCGATGTGGCCCTGGTGAGCGCGGGCCCGCGCCAGGGCCTGCGCTCCGTCGCGGGCCTCGAGGATGGTGTATCCGCGCAGCTTCAGCACGCCGATCAACATCTCCCGTACGCTGTCGTTGTCATCGCAAACCAGCACGGTCTCGAAGCTGCGCGGGGCTGCAGGATGAGCCTTCTCGACCACCGGGGGAATCGGCGGGACGGCCGAGCCCCGGGTCTGCGGCAAAAAGATGGTGAAACGCGAGCCCTCGCCCACGCGGCTTTCCACCTGGGTCCAGCCACCGCTCTGGCGAACGATCCCCTCCACCATGGCCAGCCCCAGTCCGGTTCCCTGCCCGACTTCCTTCGTGGTGAAGAACGGCTCGAAGATTCGCGGCAGGACGTGATCGGGGATTCCCGCGCCGGTATCGGTGATCACCAGAGCGACGTACTCTCCGGAGGCCACCCCCGGGATCTCGCCGGTGCCGATGACGACATCCTGGGTTTCGAGCGTGAGCTTTGCGCCGCCCGTCGTCCCGGTCATGGCGTCGCGCGCATTCAGCACCAGGTTCAGAATCACCTGCTCGATCTGTCCCGCATCGGCCAGGGTATTTCGTCGGGCGCCGAGCGACATCCGCAGCTCGATGCGATCGCCGGTGACGCTCTTGAGGACAGGCTCGACCCGGGTGATCAGCTCGTTCAGATCGAAGGGTTGGGGATTGAGGACCTGCCGGCGGCTGTACGCGAGGAGCTGGCGGGTCAGCGCCGCCGCACCCTTGGCGCTGGCGAGGATCGTGTCCGCGTGGGCGGACAGCGTGCTCCCGGCGGGGACGCCGGCCCGCAGCAGCTCGCAGTACCCCATGATGATGACCAGGCGATTGTTGAAGTCATGGACCACCCCGCCGACCAGGCTTCCCACCGCCTCCATCTTTTGAGCCCGCTGGAGCTGCTGGGTCAGCTGGTCCCTGGACCCCCTGGCCAGGCGCTCCTGGTCGATGTCCTGCAGATAGATGGTCACATGCTCAAGCCGTCCCTCGACATACCCGGAGCCCACGATATGTTTTCGTACCCAGCGCTGCTTGCCCTCGGGAGGAGCCAGCCGGCTGTCGACTTGAAGGGCGCGAATCTGGCCGGTGGCGAGCCGCTCCACGCCAGCGCGCTCGGCCTGGATATCCTCCGGCCGTACCGCCTGGGTCCAGACTTGAAAAGCATCGCGCGCCAGGATCCCCTCATGAGGCTGGCCCGAGTATTCGGCGAAAGTCCGGTTGGCGATGATGTAGCGACCCTTCCCAGCCGCCACCACGGCGATCCCGATGGGCGCCTCCTCGACCACCTGGCGATAGCGCCGCAGCAGCTCCAACTCCGCGGCCAGCGCGTCCCGCTCGCGTCGTAGGCCCGCGATCTCCAACTCGAGGTCTTCGACTCTTGCGGGCATTTTCGCGATACGGCCTCCGGCGCGGTGGTCAGTTGGCGGCGTCGGCCGACTTCTTGCGGGGGTGTTTGGCAGGTCCCGGCTTGCCGGCCTTGCCTGCGCCGTTCGAGCCCGGGCGCGCGCCGTTGCTGTGGCCGGCGCCGGGGCCCGTCCCGCCGACCGACACCAGCTTGCGGGCCGAGGACTTCAGCTGGTCGGCCTTGTTGGTCTTCTCCCACGCGAAGTCGGGATCGTTGCGGCCGAAGTGACCATAGGCGGCGGTCTTCTGGTAGATGGGCCGAAGCAGGTTCAGCTCCCGGATCAAGGCCCCTGGCCGGCAGTCGAAATTCGCGCGCACCACCTCCGACAGGCGGTCCTCGTCGATGGTCGAGGTCCCGAAGGTGTGGACCAGCAACGAAACGGGCTCGGCCACGCCGATGGCATAGGCGACCTGAACCTCGCACCGTCGGGCCAGCCCGGCGGCCACCACGTTCTTGGCGATGTAGCGCGCGTAATAGCAGGCGGACCGGTCCACCTTGGACGGATCCTTGCCCGAGAACGCGCCGCCCCCGTGCCGGCCCATCCCTCCATAGGTGTCGACGATGATCTTGCGCCCGGTCAGGCCCGTATCACCCATGGGCCCGCCGACCACGAAGCGACCGGTGGGGTTGATGAAGTACTTGGTCTTGGCGCTGACGAACTCACTCGGAAGGACCGGCCGCACCACTTCCTCCATGACTGATTCCTTCAGCGTCTTGTACTTGACGTCCTCGCTGTGCTGGGTCGAGATGACGACGGCATCGATTCCCAGGACCCGGCTGTCGCCGTCGTAGCGAATCGTGACCTGGCTCTTGCCGTCGGGACGCAGGAAGTCGAGCGTTCCCTTCTTGCGAACCTCGGCCAGGCGCTTGGCCAGCTTGTGGGCCGTCACGATGGGCATCGGCATCAGCTCGGGAGTTTCGTCACACGCGTAACCGAACATCATGCCCTGATCGCCGGCGCCCTGCTCGTCGCGGGTGTAGACGCCCTTGCCGTCCACGCCCTGGGCGATGTCCGGCGACTGTTGCTCGAGGGCCACCAGGATGCCGCAAGTCTTCCAGTCGAAGCCCATGTCCGAATGGCTGTATCCGATGTCCTTGACCACGCCGCGCACGATCTTGGGGATGTCGATCTGCGCGGAGGAAGTCACCTCGCCGGCGACCATCACGAAGCCGGTCTTGGTCAAGGTCTCGCAGGCGACGCGCGAGCCCTTGTCTCCCTTGATCAGCGCGTCCAGGATACCGTCGGACACTTGATCGCAAAGCTTGTCGGGGTGACCTTCGGTGACGCTCTCGGAGGTGAAGAGGGACTCGGACATGACAGGGACTCCTTTGGGAAAATCGAGTGCCGGGGTCTTGGGTGTGGCCAATCGGCGCAGCGGGAAGTGGTGAGCAACGAGGCGCGGGATTTTCTCAGTCGGTCTCACGCGAGTCAACGCAAACCAGCCCAAACGTCGCTGATTTACCAGGCCTGTTCGCCGCCCGGGCCGGCGCTTTCACGTGGCGGGGGCGGCTGGCAATGGTAGGTTGAAAGAGGTGGAGCCGCTTAAGAAGTACCGGAAGTCCGGACTCGAGCACTTCACCAAGTTCGTGCGCGAGCTGCCAGCGCCGTCGCCGCGATCGATCTTCGGCCGCCTCGAGGAGCTCGGCTACCGGGGGCAGATCGAGGCGCGACGGGCGGTGTCGCTGCTCGCCTATCGGCACGTCCGAAGGATCAAGCGGGTCCACCTGGAGGGCGTCAAGCGCGAGCAGCTTCTGCCCAAGACCAACCTCTTGCTGGCGGGGCCAACGGGATGCGGCAAGACCCACCTGGTGGAGTTGCTGTTTCAGCAGATCCTGCGCCTGCCCACCGTCATCATCGACATCACGACCTATTCCGAGACCGGATACGTCGGGCAGGATCCCAGCACCATCCTGACCCGCTTGCTGCACGCCGCGGACGACAACCCCTTGCTGGCTTCGGTGGGCATCGTGTGCCTGGACGAATTCGACAAGATCGCCTCGGGTCAGAACAACGCGTTGTTCGCAGGGGCCGGGACCACGAAGGACGTGACCGGCATGGGTGTGCAGCGCGAGCTGCTCAAGATGCTGGAGTCGTCCGAGGTGGTGGTGCCCCTCGAGATCACTCATTCGACTTACGGCGATCACCTGGTGATGTCTACCGCCGACATCTCATTCGTGGCGGCCGGGGCGTTCTCGGGGTTTCAACAGGTGGCGCGTCAACGGGGGGCCAGCAATCGAATCGGGTTCGGACGGACCCCGGGCAGCCGGCCCCCGCCAGGTGGCATTGCGGTCAGCTTCACCGCCGATCAGGTGGAGGATCTGGGGAATTTCCAGGCCTTCGGTTTTCTACCCGAGCTCCTGGCTCGGTTTGGTCGCTTCGTCCCTTTCGAGGCCCTGGATGCGGCGACGCTGATGGATATCCTGAAGACCAACGTGGTCGACAAGTTGATCCGCGAGTTCGAGGACGAGGGGTTCGAGCTCCTCGTCGACGAGGGAGTCCTCGGGCATCTGGTGCAGGAGGGTTTGAAACGCGAGACGGGTGCGCGCGGCCTGGTGTCCATCCTCTCGCGCCACCTGGAAGATGCCGCGTTCGAGGCGTTCGCCGAGATTTCGGGGGGGCGGGTGCGGGTCCAGCTCGAAGGAGACCAGGTCAAGGTCCACATCGAGGGTTAACGCGCCGGGACTGCCTGTCAGCGGTTGTAGGGCTCCCCCTTGATGATGGACAGCGCGCGGTAGATCTGCTCGCTCACGATCACGCGGGCCAGGCGGTGGGGTAACGTCATGGCCGACAGCGATAGGCGGCGGCCGGCGCGCGCCACCACCGCCGCCGGCAGGCCGTCGCTGCCACCGATCAGGAACGCCACCGCCTTGCGGCCATGAACCATGCCGTCCCGAATGTAATCTGTGAGCCGGGCGGTGTCCCAGGCCTCGCCCCCCGCCTCCAGCGCGATGACGTCGGCGGCAGGCGGGATCCGGCGCATGAGAGCGTCGTCGTCATCCACCTCGATCACCTCGACCGGCAAGTGCCTGCGGGCGCGCGTCAGATAGTCATCGCACACGGCGCCGAGGTGGCGGTCCCGCATGCGGCCGACGGCCAGAACGACTATCTTCAGAGGTTGCCGTACAGGGCGTCGGGTTGCGCCATCACCGCCTCGGGCGGGATCCGGAGCTGGACACGAGGCGCGTCGACCCAGAGGCTCTCGAGATCGTAGAACTCACGCACCGGATGATAGAAGACGTGAATCACGACGTCTCCGAAATCCAGCAGGGTCCAGCGGCCACTCCCGCTGCCCTCTTGCCCGAGCAAGGTTCGTCCCCGTGCCTTCATGACGGCGAGCACTCCCTCGGCGATCGCATCCACCTGTCGATCACTGCGCCCGCTCACGATCCCGATGAAGTCCGTGTAGCTGGCCAACGAAGACACGTCAATCAACACCGGCAACAAGGCCTTCTTGTCGAGCGCGGCGTCGATGGCGGCCTTGGCCGCCTCCAGCGAATCTGCGGTCTGTCGGCGGCGCTTGGCTTCGGCGGGAGCGTCGTCATTGCTACCTTGCCTACCACCGGGGGCACCGATGGCCTGCACGCGGCCGCCCGAGCGGTGACCAAATGGGGCCTTGCTGGTGCGGGCTGGGCGTCTCTTGGTCCGTTCGGTGGGCTTGGACGGCCGCTTGGCGGCGCGAGCTCCAGTGGATGTCGACGACGCCTTCGGTTTCGCCGTGGCGGCTCGCTTGTTCGACTTGAGGGCCGGCGCCGGCTTGCCTGGGCTGCTGGCTTTGCTGGGCTTTTTGGACTTTGACGCCAATGATTTTCGTCGATCAGTCGTTCATTCGTTGATGCATGGCAGCGCGCGCACGCGCCCTGGATCAGCTTGCATCGTAGCAAAGCAGGCAACCGATCTCCATCGCCAGCCTCCTCATTCTGACTACTTGCTGGGTGACTCGGGGCCGGTGGCCGCCTGGCGCGCCAGATGGGAGTCGAACCGCGACAACAGGGACTCGAGGTATCCGTTTCCCAGCCCGCTCAAACGCTGTTCAATCAACGCCGCGGCCCGGTCGAGCCACCGCGCGTCGGGCGCGAGGCCGCGAAAGTCGGCCGGAGTGCCGTCGAACGCGGGATCTACGCCCCGGCTCCCGACTTGGCTTTCGTCAAATCCGCCTTCGTCAATCCGGCCTTCGTCAACCCGGCCTTCGGGGCGCGGCGGCGGTGAGAAGGGGGCGACATCCGGATTGCCGCCGGACGCCACGTATCGCTCCACCGCGTGCTGCAGTTGCCGCGAGACCCAGGCTGGCGCCTCGCCGATGGTTCGACCCAACACCCGGCCGCCTTCCTGGAAAATGGCCACCAGGGCCGCCCGCTCCGATTCCCGGATCGAGGCGAAGACCGCTGCACGAATCCGCAGCGCGCCCGGCCGATCCACCCCGGCGCCCACGTGCGTCTCGGCGCAGAAATGATCGAACAGGGTCCCCACCTGGAAACTGGTGGCCATCTCCTCGGCACGTCGTCCGGCGCCGAGGACCACGAAGAACTTGCGCCAGGCCAGCTTCAGCGCGAGCAGGGTTGCCGCGGTCATGGTCGCATTGCGAGCCGCGGTGCCCTCCCTTGGGTCCGCGAGCAACTCGGCCGCCGAGGGCGCCAGGTCCACCTTGCGGCGATCGGAGAGCTGCATCAGCATCCCGGCCCGCACGCGCCCGGCCAGATAGTCGTCCATCACCGGGATTGGCATCACGCCACCGACGGCCGTGGCCAGCAACGATCGTCTCACGATCAGCGAGCGATTGGCGATCAGATGATCGGTGCCACGCCCGCTCCGGGCAGCGGAGCGCGGGAACGAGATCAGCTCGGCCTCGCGCGGCGGTCCGGGTCGGTCACGTTTTCCATCCCGATCGGGATCGCGCTCGCGGTGGTGCTCCTGGTCGCCATCGCCGGCTGGCGGCTTCATCGTCATCGCTCGACCCCCGTCATTCGCTGGTGGGATGTGGCGCCGAGCGGGGCAGGCCGCCGAGCAGCGCTTTTTCGTCAGGTACGGTTCGCTGGCGCTGCGGCAGATCTTCCGCCTCGGGGCGGGCGATCTCCGGACTTTGCCCGATCTCCTCGATCGAGGTGTGGATGTCCAGGCTCCCGCGCATGGAGACTCCACCTTCATCCTCGGACGAGTCCCTGGGCGTAGAGGAACCTGGCGCGTCCGGGCCGGCCGAGGCGATTCGCCCGCCGCCACTACCGCCCCCGGGCCTCCGCATCTGGTATTGCGCGCGAAAGTCGGCCTGCAGAGGTGTTCCGGTCGTGTCGTCGATGACGATGGTTCCCGTCACCTCGCTTGCGACCAGGGTCTGTCTCCAGGCCCTGCGGACGCCGGCGTCGACCGGGCTCGCCAGGCGATCCGGGCCTGGCGATCTCGTGACCTTGTAGACGTGAACCGGGCGGCCGGCCCGGGTCTCGCCCCCGAAATCGTCGACGGTTCTGATATTGCGCAACAGATCCCAGGCGGCGAAGGGAGCGCCGATGCCTTCTTCCAGCAAGTGCTGCGGCTCTGGATCTTCGGCCGGCCGACGAATCATCTTCCCGTAGCGTAGCGCGACACTCAGCTCGCGGCCGTGCAAAACGATCTCGCGTCCGCCATCCTTGTCGTTCAGCTCGACCAGGCGCCAGTTGCCCCGATCGTCGAGCCACAGATCGGTCTCGGTGGTGATGCTCTCCAGCGATTCGTTCTCCGGGCCTGCGGCCAGACGCGCCACGCCGCGAAAGTGCGCGCGACCAAGCCGATGGATGTTGGCGGCGAAGCGATCCGGGCGCAGGGCCGTCTCCACGGCGGCCTCCGGACGCGTGACGACCCGGCGCGTTCGGCAGCCCCCACCTCCGACGATGAGCATCGCCAGCGTCGCCAGCATCGAGATCCGCGGCGCGTGCGTGAAAAGTTTCCCAGGCACCCGACCCGAACCTTAACATTGCCTCCGGGACCAGTCCTTGGAAGCGCTCGCAGACTTTCTCTCGACACCGCTCGCGGTGGCTTGTGCGGTGGCTCTGGGGGCGGTCTGGGGCAGCTTCTACAACGTGGTGATCGGACGGGTTCCGCGCGGCGAGTCCATCGTTCGACCACCCTCGCGGTGCCCGAGCTGCAAGGCGCCCATTCGACCGTGGGACAACATTCCGGTGCTGTCCTACCTGGCGTTACGCGGACGTTGCCGGCGTTGTGGGGCGCGCATCTCGCTCCGGTATCCGCTGGTGGAGGCGCTGACGGCCTTGCTGGCGGGCGTCATCTTCTGGAAGGTGGCGGGCAGCGCCGTCGACGAGGCGGTCGCGATCCGGCTGGGCCGGTTCGCCGTGTACTTCACCTTCGCGAGCCTGCTCGTGGTCCTGGGCTTCATCGATCTCGACACCAAGCGGCTGCCGGACGTCATCACGCTGCCGGGAACTGTCATCCTCTTCTTCGCGGCCTTCGCGGCCCATGACGTCTCCTGGAAGGAGCGACTCATTGGTCTCGGGGCCGGCTACCTCTTCGTGCGCCTGATTGCCGACTTCTACTACTATGTGCTGAAGCGCGAGGGCCTCGGTCTCGGGGACGGAAAGCTCCTGGCCATGGTGGGCGCGGTGCTGGGCTGGAGAGCTTTGCCCCTGGTGGTGTTCGTGGGAGCGCTCGCGGGCTCGCTGATCAGCATCCCCGTCCTGCTGGCGACGCGAAATCGCTCACCAGGAACCTCGCTCCGACACGTGGAGGTTCCCTTCGGACCCTTCC
>Ga0209863_10000854_pt1 | contig 12984 bp, 6 predicted proteins | sample OrgsoiDNA2013046_FD_185796 | JGI IMG/M metagenome (GOLD analysis project Ga0209863, IMG submission 185796) | Permafrost soil microbial communities from the Arctic, to analyse light accelerated degradation of dissolved organic matter (DOM) -... | ecosystem: Environmental > Terrestrial > Soil >...
CGTTTGCGGCCGGGAGGCCAGCATGGTGACGTGAACTTCGTAGTCCTATTTTATCTAAAAGGGATGCGCGAATACGAATCAGCTTATTCTCAGGACGCCGGCATGCGTGATTCGCGAAAAATGCGCTCCAGAGTATGGCCCAGTTCCTCACATCTGCAGGGCTCGACAACAATTTCCTTTACGCCGAAGTGGGCGGGGCGTTCCTCGTCAGCCGGCCGCACAGTCGCCCGAGCGCGTTGTCTCGTTCCCATCCGGTCAGTAATGCAATTTCAGCCACGTTAATGACCCGATGGCTTGCCTTCAAGTTAAATAAGAAGACTATCTGAAGTTTGTCACATAGTTAACAGAGAAGAATGAGGCTATCTTCAGAGATTGGAAACTAAACGTGAAGTATGAGAACCCCGCTAATCTTGTAGGGCTCATACTAATCAGTGAGGTCGCTGCAGTAGTCGCCGACAAAGTTTAGTCTGCGGCTCTCGGACGCCAATCTAGTGGTTTGAGACCTCTGCGGATAGTCTGGTAGTGAAGCTAGTCATGGCTGATCTGGCTTCCGTGATTGGCAACAGCGTGCAGCCAAAACAGTACCACTGTCGCGATGAGTGGCACCGTTAGGCCTGCCTGCAGCGATCCCGCCCTTGTGGATACCACGCCTACAAACCATGGCATGATTGATCCGCCAAGACCAGCCAGGGCAAATAGCGGTCCGGCATTCCTTTTCGCGCCGCCGCCAAAATTCGCCAGTAGTGCAATCGTAATCGGGTAGACCGCTGCCAGACCCAATCCTATAAAAAATCCGGCGGCCGCAATCAACATCCATCCAGACGCAGTGACAAGAGTAAACATCCCCAGGCCGCCAACCGCCAGTCCGCTGAGAGCTACGTGACGTTCGCGAATCCGTTGCAAAATCAGCGGCGCCAATCCACGACCGGCAAGCAGGCCGCCATAGAAGAGTGACGGCGCAAGCACCCACAAGCCGGATAATCCGGCAGGGAACCGTCTTGCCAGGGTTGCTATCCAACCGCCGATGGAGGCTTCAATGGCTACGTACAGAAAAAACATCCCTCCCACCATTGCCATATATCGACCGCCTGGTTTCGTTTGACCGTCCGGCAATACCCGATCTTGGTCAACCGTAAGCCCTTCAGTGGAAATACAAACGAAACTCAGGGATTGCAATACCAGCAGAACGCCCAGCGGAATTACGAATGCAATGGTCTTCCCATGACTTATTGCGAAGTAAACGGCCGAAGGCGTAAGTAAAGCGCCCAGTCCCCAGCATAAATTCAAGATGCTTAGTGCTGCGGCACGCCGTTCCTCATGTGCATTGGAGATCAGCAGATTCGTGGCTGGAATCACCAATCCAAAGCCCACTCCAAAAATGAAAGTTCCCATTAGGCCCGCCGTCCACGGATGCAGGATAAGGGCCATCACGCCACCAGCCATCAGGAAATGAGCTACTGCAATGGTGATTCGAAACCCTTGCTTCGGCAGCAAAAGACTGCTTAGCCCCGCGCCAATGACTGAGCCCAGGAATTGAAGCGCAAAAAAATAGCCGGATTGCGAATCTGTTAATTCCCAGCGCGAAGCCAGTGTCGGCAGGATTGGCCCGAGAAAAGTGCTGACCACTCCCGTCAGCACAAATCCGAGCGACGCAATACCGGTCAGGACTTGAAGGTTACTCACGTATCTCTGGTTGCGGGGCGTTGAAGTTGTGGCAGGCTCTATCACTACTGATATTCTCTCTGAACCTGGGCGTTGGGCCAAACGCTTCGTCCCAAACAGGAAAAACCGTCGAGGCCTCAGCACTGCGCCTGCCTTGTCCACACTTCTCTGGACGGAGCGCATGAGCCACGATAAGATGTTTCGAACTCAAGTAGACGTCATCCCCGCATTTCCACTCCTTAGGACACCGCTGGGGAAAAGGTTGAGATGTCCCGACAGGTAGGCAATTCCAAAACTACGACAGCTACAAGCTTGAAAGGCTTGGCAGACTATCTGGGCTTGAGTCCCGGAACAATCTCCGTCGTTTTGAATGGAGTACCTCGGGCCAGCGAGATCCCGCAAAAGACACAGGAACGCATCTTTGCTGCGGCCAAGAAGCTCAATTACCGTCCCAATCATACCGCGCGGACTCTCAAAAGCAAGCGCAGCCGTACCATTGGCATTCTCGCTCCGGAAATCAGCGAAGGTTACGGTGCGTTGCTGTTGAATGCCATTGGAGAATACCTCATCGGCCACGGCTATTTCTACTTCGTCGCTACCCACGGCCGGCGGCCCGACTTGCTCGCGGAATATCCGCGTATTCTGATGGAAAGAGCAGTGGAAGGCTTTATTCTCATCGATACGGCCCTGGAGAAAACGCTTCCTTTGCCGGCGGTTGCCATTTCCGGGCACAGGAAACTCTCCGGTTTGACCAACGTCGTCCTGGATCATGATCTTGCAGCTCAACTCGCAATTGACCACTTGGTCAAACTCGGACACCGCAAGATTGCGTTCATGAAGGGCCAGGAGTTCAGCGCCGATTCGTACGAGCGCTGGCGTGCCATTCAGCAAGCGGCCAAGAGCCATGGCATACAGACTTCCGATGACTGGACCTTCCAGTTGACCATGCCCGGATTCTCCCCTGAGGTCAGCTATCCGCTGGTCCAACAATTCCTCAAGCGGAAAAAGGATTTTACCGCTCTCTTTGCCTATAACGACTTTTCAGCTATTGGCGCCGTGCGTGCCCTGCGCGACGCCGGCTTCCGTGTCCCGGAAGATATTTCTGTCGTTGGATTTGACGACGTTAACTCTGCTGCCTTCCAGAATCCCAGCCTCACCACCGTGCGTCAGCCGTTGAAGCAGATGGCGGAGATCGCCGCGCAAACATTGCTTGACCGCCTGGCTCACAAGCGTGTTCCCAGGGAAATTCTTGTTGCGCCTGAACTTGTTGTTCGTGAATCCACGGGACCATGCAGCCGCCTCTCTTAGCCCCTCCTTGCTAGGCTTTTTGTAATCTTCAGAACCAAAATGGAGCTCATCCGGGCTTCAGCCCAGCCCACCACTATCCGAAAATTTCTATTATTCATATCCATTAGTCTTATTAATGAAATTTCATTTTTGTGAATCCTCTCCCGTCCCCAAAATTTACATTTTTTTCATCATTGCTCTTGACAAGCGTTTGCATTGGTGGCCAAATGTCATGCCGAGCCTTACCAAAACGTTTTGGTAAGTTCTAGACCGAAAGTGCAAAAGGCAGTTACCAGTTGAGAATGCCGGTTGCGGTACCCGATTTGAGTCTATTGCTCCCGTCCACCCGGGGCTTTAGCTGTGATTTGTCCAGACTTGATGCTGCCATCAATCACAAGGAAACCCGTCTGAAAAAGTCAGGAAAAAGGAGCAGTCCCCCCATGCGAGGCAAAGATGTTCACAAAAAAGAAGTAAGTGGATTCCGGCAGCATCTTTTCGTGTCTGCCCTAGTTGTATTCGTGTTTGTATTCGCCGGCATCTCCGCCATGGCCCAGGTGACCACTGCGGATGTGCTAGGCACTGTTACTGACAGCAGCGGTGCCGTTGTTTCCAATGCCAAGGTGACTGTCACCAACACCGCCACCAATGATTCCCGCACAGCCCAGTCGAATGATCAGGGCGAATACCTCTTCACTTTCCTTAAGCCCGGCCGTTATACCGTGCGCGTGGAATCGGCCACATTCAAGGCGTTTGTCGGAACTGTCACGGTTTCCGCCGGTGATCGCGCCCGCGTGGATGCCCAGATGCAAGTGGGCGCAGTGGGTGAAACCGTTGAAGTGGAAGCAACAACTCCTTTGCTCCAGACAGATAGCTCAACCGTCGGAGCCACCGTTACCCAACGCGCCGTGGAGGATCTGCCTCTTACTTCGCGTAATTTGACTAGCTTGGTGCAACTCGTCCCCGGAGCGAACGAAGCGGCCAGCATCAGCGGCCTGAGCAGCGGACAGCGTCCCGACGATCGCCGCCAGACGAGCTCTTTCTCAGTCCACGGTCACGATGACATTCTCAACAACGAACTGATTGACGGCACTGACAACAACGAACGCATCATCGGCACTATCGGCGTGAAGCCTTCGATTGACGCGATCCAGGAAGTTTCCGTTCAAACTGACAATTACGCGCCTGAAGGCGGACGCACCCCTGGCGCGGTAGTGAACGTCATTACAAAATCTGGAACCAACCATTTCCACGGTTCGGCGTTTGAATTTTTTCAGAACAACGCGTTGAATGCCAGAAATCCATTTGATCCCACGCCGAACGCTCTGACGCCGATCAGCCCACAGTCTGAATTGCGGCAGAATGATTTCGGCGGCAGCATCGGAGGTCCAATTTTCAAGGATCGCACTTTCTTCTTCGGAGCAGTCGAGGAATTCCGCCAAATTGCCGGCGTGCAAAATCCGATTTTCAATACCGTGCCCACGCTCGCGCAGAGACAGTTAGGCCCCGCGGGTATTGTGGCGGCTAATAGCGCCACGGCAGCACTTCCGGTTGATCCGATCGCCGCCAAGCTCTTCGCTCTCTATCCCGCGCCCAACACTGGAGCGCCGGGCGACACTTCGAACAACTTTGTTTTTGATCCCAACAGGACGCAATACAGTACCACCGTTGATCTTCGAGTTGATCACAGGTTTAACGACAGTAATCTTTTGTACGGGCGTTATACCCTCAACCATGTGACTACAACCATCCCGGACAATCTTCCTGCAGTAAACATCGGTGGCACTCTGGTGAATCCGGGAAGCGGCCCGTTCGGTTTCTCCGGACCGGCGACCGATATTGCGCACAACGTCCAGTTGAACTTCACGCATGTCTTCAGTCCTGCGCTCCTGCTGGAATTGAAGGCCGCGTACACTCGGATCGATAATCTCTCCAATTCAAGCAACGGCGGCGTCAATCCTGCCAGCCTCTTTGGTTTCCCCAGCAGTATCAATTTCGGACAGGCGGCTACAGGTCTTCCGTTGATCCAGCCGGCCGGTTTCCAGGCGTTGGGTGACAGCCGTTTCATTCCACTTGAGGACCTTAACAATACCTTCCAATACAGCGGAGCAGTAAATTACAGCTTCGGCCGCCACGCGGTAAAAGCTGGTGTTGCGTTGATTCGCAGACAGGCTCGCGAGGTGCAGAGCGACAATGCGAACGGCAGGTATGATTTCAACTTGCCGCAAGACTCAGGAAATAGTTCTGCCATACTTGCGGACTTTCTCGTCGGGGCTTTTTCAGGAGTCAACCGCAGCACCAGTCTTTTTGCCCCCGATTACCGCATGTGGGAACCGGGCTTCTACGTTCAGGACGATTGGAAAGCCAGACCATGGCTGACTCTCAACTTTGGTCTTCGCTATGATGTCTACACGCCCTTCACGGAAGTTCACAATCACATATCGAACTTTGATGTCACCACCGGTCAGGTGTTGGTGGCTGGCGTCAACGGTGTCTCCGATACCGCAGGCATCAAAACTGACTATTCGAACCTGAGCCCGCGACTCGGCTTTGCTGCTTCGCTGGGGCACGGCATGGTTGTTCGAGGGGGATTCGGACTTACCTACTTCGCCGGCAACTACACCTCGAATGCTGCCCTCAAGAATCCACCCTTCACCTCAAATTTCAGCGGCAACAACTGTGCGTCGCCCCTCGCAGTGCAACTGGAACAGGCGGCGGTGGTGACCGGACCGATTGTTCCTCCCGGCCACATCCTTCAATCGCAGGTGCAAACCAGTTGCGCTACTATCGCCGGCGCGCCAACCACTTTGGCGGCTGGTATTCCCGTACCCACAGCACCTGGTTTACCGAGCGCGACCAATCAAGGTTTGGGCTTTCAGGCCGTGCAAACGGATCTGAAGTCTGGATCGGTAGACCAGTTCAACCTGATGGTGGAAAAGCAGTTTGGCCAGAACGTACTCACAATCGGATACGTGGGCGATATTGGCCATCATCTGCCGATGACGCTGAACAACGTAAACGTTCCAAATCCGACCGGATTGACTCCCGCGCAGGTATTACAGCTAACCAACCTCAATAAACCATTTCCCAACGTGGGCGGGATAGGAAGCTACATCAGCGAAGGATCATCCACGTATCACGCGTTACAAGTTTCGTTCCAGCGCCGTTATAGCAAAGGAATCACAATTGGATCAAACTACACCTGGTCGCATTCGATCGATGACACCACAACCCTGAGCTTTGAAGGTCAGGAAGGTTGGGGCAACGCCAATCCGTATAACGTGCATGCGCTGGAAACCGGAAACAGTGATCTGGATCTCAGGCATCGCTTTATCGCGTACACCACGTATGAACTCCCATTCGGCAAAGGTACCAATGGGATGAGAAAGCTGGTTACGGCAGGATGGCAGACCAATGCCATTCTTGTATGGAACTCCGGCAGTCCGTTCACCATCACAGACAACTTCACGGCTGGCCAGACAGTATTTAACGGCTCCGTTGGAGCAGCTGGACCGGACCGGCCGAACCAGATTGCCGATCCGCATGTTTCGAATCCGAGCATTTCGGAATGGTTCAACCGCGATGCTTTTGTAGTCCCCGCGGCGGGACAGATAGGCAACGCACCACGTAACGGGCTCTTCGGGCCGCACTTCCGCCACTTCGATTTCTCGCTCTTCAAAGACATAGCTTTGAAAGAGAGCGTCAAGTTGCAGTTGCGCTCGGAGTTCTTCAACCTGACCAATACACCAAGCTACTTCGTTGCCAACAACCAAAACTCGGATAGCACCACGAACCTCGTTCCGTTGACTGCGGGGACGGCAAAACCGGCGTTCGGACAGATCGTGCGCACCAGTCCAAACTACACGCCTCGTGCAATCCAGTTGGCGGTTAAATTGTTGTTCTAAAGCAGGTGCAAAAGCGTTTTTAATCTCCTATCGCTCAATGCCGGCAGATTGCTGTCAGGCTATTTGCCGGCACTTTTTAAACTTGTACCAGATCGATTTTTTTGTGAAGCTGTCGGCTTCTCCGGAAGGCAATCCATGTTCAGGACCTGGAAAAGGACCGCATATCTGCTTGTGTGGACAACCGTTCTTTCTCTCAGCGGCCAGGCTTCAGACGTAATTCCTAAAGCGGCCTGGCGGCGCGCACTGGGTCAGCCTTTGCCCACTGCGTTGGGCAAGAAACCAGAAATCAAGCGAATGATTGACGATGGCTATTGGCAAGGCGCCCCCGTCGGCGGCTTGGGGGCGGGAACATTTTCACGCACCTATCGCGGGGATTTCGCTCGGTGGCATCTGAAAGCAGGCATCCACAAGTATGAAAACGTGCCCGCCAACCAGTTCAGTGTGTTCGTGAAGCCAGAAAGCGGACAGGGCCTGGCACAGGTGCTTTGTGCGTGCAAACCCACTGGTGACAACCTTTCCTCATGGAAATGGAATTATCCCGTAGGCGCGGGTGACTACGCGGCGCTCTACCCGAAATCCTGGTTCGACTATCGTTCTCCGGAACTTCCCGTGCACCTTGTGCTCGAACAATTTTCGCCGGTCCTGCCGGACAACTACAGGGAATCCAGCTATCCCGTTGCGGTGTACAACTGGTATGCCAGCAATGACACGCAGCAGATTCAGACCGTGTCCATCATGTTTTCCTGGACCAACATGGTTGGCTGGCTGCGTGACAGCGGTCCCAACTTCTCTAACCAGATCAACGCCCAGAACACCAATCATTTTCGCAGCGAGTCCATGCCGGACGGATCGGTGATGAAGGGCATAGTCTTTGATCGCGTCCGTGCGAGCAACGTAGTGCAGGACGAGTGGGACGGGCAGTTCGCCATCGCCGCCTTGCAATCACCCGGCGTTGAAGTTAGTTACATCAATGCGTTCTTGCCAAACTCAGATGGCAGCGAAGTATGGAAGCCCTTTTCCGCTGGCGGCACACTTCCCAACACTGATCTGAACTATGCCGCCAGTGATGAACAACTTGCCGGCGCCATCGCCGTTAAGTTCACGCTCAAGCCGGGTGAAAAGAAAACCGTTCCCATGGTCCTTTCCTGGGACCTGCCGGTCGTACAGTTTGGGATGGGACGAAAATGGCTGCGCCGTTACACAGACTTTTTTGGCACCAGTGGCACCCACGCCTGGGACATTGCTGCCGCCGGCCTTCGCGATGGCGAAAACTGGGGCCGCCAGATCGATGAGTGGCAGGCGAAGTATGTGAACGATGAGTCCAAGCCGCTGTGGTATCGCGGTATGTTGTTCAACGAAATGTATATCCTCGCCGACGGCGGTACCGTGTGGGCCCATGAACTGAAAGGCCCGAACATAGATCGCGGACCCAAAGCCGATATCGTTGCCAATCCCAAACTTGGCATTGACGATAGCTCATTTTCCTCCCTGGAGTGCTTTGACTATCCCTTTTACGGTACGCTCGACGTGCGCTTCTATGGCTCCATGCCCCTGGTTGTGTTCTGGCCGGAAATCGAGAAGCGGGAGATCAGGGAATTTGCCGCGACGGTTGCCGCCGGCAATCAGCAGCAGTATGTTTGGCGATGGAAACTGGATGTCGAACATCAGACCGAAATATTGAAACGCAAAGTCCCCGGCGCTCTTCCGCACGATATTGGCAACCCGCTGGAAGATCCGTTCACATCCATCAATCAGTACGAATATCAGGATTCCGCCCATTGGAAGGACCTCAACACCAAGTACGTCCTGCTGGTGTGGCGTGATTATGCGCTTACCGGGAAAAAAGACATTGCTCTTCTCAAGTCAACCTACGAGAGCGTGAAGCAGGCCATGCTTTACATGCGCCAGTTTGATGTCGATGGCGACGGTCTGATTGAAAACGGCGGTTTTCCTGACCAGACCTACGATGTCTGGGTGACTCGCGGGGCCAGTGCGTACAGCGGTGGTTTATATCTGGCCGCACTACGTGCAACGGAAGAAATTTCCAAGGCTGTTGGAGATACAAGGGCGGCCAGCGAAACAAAAAACCTTTTTGACCGTGCCCAGGCCAGCTATGTGGAAAAGCTGTGGAACGGTGAATACTTCAACTATGACGCGGACAGCCCCTACCGCACCAATATCATGGCTGACCAGTTGGCTGGACAATGGTATGCGAACCTCACAGGGCTTGGTGATCTGGTGCCGGCGCGTATGCGCCAATCCGCCATGCGCAAGGTTTTTGACTACAACGTAAAAAAATATGCGGGCGGGGAATTGGGTGCCCTGAACGGCATGTCCGCTGACGGTACACCTCTTACCATCAATGAACAGGTCCAGGAAGTCTGGATCGGTACCACGTTTGCCGTTGCTTCAGAAATGATGGCGGAAGGGCTCACGCAGGAAGGGTATGACACCGCTAAGGGGATTTATAACGGCGTCTACGAGCGCTTTGGTTACTGGTTCCGTACTCCCGAGGCGTGGGGGCTTGACGGCCATTATCGCGCCGGAATGTATATGCGTCCGGGAGCCATCTGGGCCATGGAGATCATAAACCAACAGCACACGGGCGCAGCCAACGCCACCGGCGGAAAGTAGACAAATAAGCGGCCGCATCCCGCCACCGGAATGAGCGCATCAAAAAGCTGGCAGAGTAAACTGAACCTGCACATAGCGTCAGCTATCTGCGAAGGGATTTGATGTGAGCTCGATTTCACTCAAAGTAAACGGCCACCTTTATACTCTCGACCTTGATCCCAAGACACCGTTGCTGTTCGCCCTGGCAGACGAAATTGGTTTGCGCGGACCAAAGTTCGGATGTGGAATGGCACAGTGCGGATCCTGCTCGGTCATTTTTCGCGGTCATGTAGTTCGGTCCTGCGTGATGCCCGTGGAAGCTGTCGGGCGTGACGAAGTTACCACGCTCGAAGGCCTGGGCACCCCGGAAAAACCTCATCCTATCCAACAGGCTTTCATGGATGAAGGTGCCGCCCAGTGCGGCTTCTGCCTGAACGGCGTCATCCTTACCGCCAAAGCAGTCCTTGACCAAAAACCGGATGCCTCCGATGCAGACATCAGCTCGGCTCTGAGCGGCGTTCTGTGCCGCTGCTTCACGCACGTTCGCATGTTGCGCGCTATCCGCAAGTACGCTGACGCCACGAAGGTGAAAGCATGAGCGTATCGCGGCGCGAGTTTCTCAAAGCGACTGGAGCTCTGGTCGTCAGTTTCAGCGCCACTTCGCTGGCCGGAACACTTTCATTTGCACAAGGTCCGTTTGATACGCATCTCTCGCATATCGATCCCAAGAAAATTGATTCGTGGATTGCCGTTGCGTCGGACGGGACCGTTACGGCTTACACAGGCAAGTGTGATTTCGGCCAGGGCATGTTCACCGTCCAAACCCAGTTGGTGGCAGAAGAGTTGTGTGTATCTTTGAGTCGAGTAAAGCTGATTCAATGCGACACCGCTGTTGCTCCCGACCAGGGAACAACTTCCGGAAGCCAGTCCACGCCAACTAATTTCAACGAGGAAAATCTCGCTCAGGCTGCCGCCAGCGCACGCGAAGCGCTGATCAAGATGGCGGCAACTCAGTGGAGCGTGGCCGCTGAAGAGCTTACGGTGGAAGACGGAGTAATTGCCGGGAGGAATGGTCGTCGTATCAAGTATGAAGAACTCATAGGCAACAAGCATTTCAATATCCAGCTAAGCAGCACTGCCAGGCGGCGTTCACCGTCGCAATGGAAGATTCTGGGCAAGCCTGTCCCGTCTCTGGACAGGGCCGCTCTGATGACGGGTCACTTTGAATTTGTTCATAACGTGCGTGTTCCCGGCATGCTCCACGGACGCGTGGTACGCCCGCCTGACGTCGGCTCAACCCTCGTCAGTGTCGATGAAAGTTCCGTTCACAACATCGCTGGGTTGATCAAGGTCTTGGTCAGGAAAGATTTTGTTGGGGTGGTAGCTGAAAAGCAATCGCAGGCGATTGAAGCAGCCCGCCAGCTCAAAGTCATCTGGAAACCTGGGCCCGGCCTGCCTGAACAGAAGACTTTCTCTGACCACATGCGTAAGCAGTCCTCCCGGGACGTTCTGGTGGTCGATTCCAAAGATGTTGACCGTCGCATTGAAGCTGCGCAATCTATCATCAAGGCCACCTATTCCTATCCTTTTCAAATGCACGGATCGGTGGGGACATCGTGTGCAGTCGCTGATGTAAAGCCGGGTTCGGCCATGATTTGGTCGGCGACGCAATCTGTCTACCCCACGCGCAGCATTGTCGCCAAAATATTGAATGTCCCTTTGGAATCAGTTCGCGTCCAGTATGTCCGCGGATCAGGATGTTATGGTCTTAACGGAGCGGACGCGGTCTCGTTCGATGCTGCAGTTCTGTCACAGGCCGTCGGGAAACCAGTCCGGGTTCAGCTTTCGCGGCAGGATGAGATGGCATGGGAGAATTATGGCGCGGCCTGCGTGATTGACCAACGTGCAGGCGTCGATGAGAAAGGAGCCATTGTCGCCTGGGAATGTGAGAGCTGGATTGCCGCACGAGGAAATCGTCCCGGGTATGACAAGCCAGGCAATGTCATCACCGGTGTTCTTCTTGGATTTGAGCCGGAAATGCCAAAGCCGCAGCCTGCCAAAGAGCCGGCCCAGAAACTTCAAAATCGCAATAACGCCGCGCCTTCCTACATAGCAGGCTGTATCAACGGAGATTGCGGCGGCGGCGGAAGCATTCACAGCGAGCGTGTTCTCACTCATACCGTGGCATCACCCTTTTTTACCGGACCACTGCGCTCTCCTCTTCGGCTGCAAAACACCTTCGCTCATGAAGGTTTCATGGACGAGATTTGTGCCCATGTCAAAGCCGATCCTGTAACTTTTCGGCTTCAGCATCTTCGTGACAACAGGATCATTGATGTGGTGAAAGCAGCCGCGGATCTCGCTAAATGGGAAAAGCGTCCTTCGCCGCGATCAAATATCCCCCGAACCGGAGTCAGCAGCGGACGCGGAATAGCTTGTGTCGCTTATTCAGGCAGCAATGGCTACGCGGCCTTGATTGCCGAAGTCGAAGTCGACATGGCCAGCGGATTTGTCCAACCGAAAAAGTTCTTTGTTGCGCTGGATTGTGGGCCTGTCTCAAATCCGGATGGCGTTCGCAACCAGATAGAAGGCGGAGTTTTCCAGGGCATGAGCCGGGCATTGCTGGAAGAGGTTACATGGGACGCAAAGCGCGTCACCTCCACCGATTGGGAAAGCTACAACAGTTTTTATTTGGGATCTGCCATGCCTGCAGTGGAAAGCGTGATCATCAAGCGAATGGATGTTCCTGCAACCGGCGCTGGAGAAACCGCAATTACCCTGGTTGCGGCGGCCATCGGTAATGCTGTTTTTGATGCTATCGGTGCCCGTATTCGTCAAGCGCCGTTAACGGCGGAACGCATTGTGGCTGCGCTATCTGTCAGCAGGCAGCCGGTGGCTGGATGAGTAAACCGGGAAGAGAGATGAGTAAACAGAAATATCTTATCGTCGCCATGGCTGCCGCAGTTACGTGCAGCCTCGCGTTTGCTCTGGGCGCGGGGCAAGCCAGGCATGATCCCAGAAACAAAAACGTTGTGTACCGAACTGTTCAGAGTGATGATGCAGCAGCCGCTGAAGCATTCAAATCCATGGTCACGGTTCTACATCATCCTCGATGCATGAATTGCCATTCGAAAGGTGATTTCCCCCGGCAGGGAGATGACGGTCACCGCCACAACATGGATGTTCGCCGCGGTCCCCACGGAAACGGTGTGGCAGGAATGAGCTGCAGCACCTGCCATCAGGATTTTAATCTCACGGGTTCACATGTTCCGCCAGGTGCTCCAGAGTGGCACCTGCCTTCACCGGGAATGCCGATGATATGGGAGGGACTTTCTGACCAGCAACTGTGCGAGTTATTTAAAGATCCCAAACAGAATGGCAACCGGACAGTGAATGAGATTGTTGAGCATATGAACACGCCACTGGTATTGTGGGGATGGCATCCCGGGGAAGGACGCACCCCAATTCCAGTGCCTCAGGAACAATTCATGGCCAGTGTGAGGCAATGGGCCGCAAAGGG
>Ga0209863_10000855_pt1 | contig 12974 bp, 13 predicted proteins | sample OrgsoiDNA2013046_FD_185796 | JGI IMG/M metagenome (GOLD analysis project Ga0209863, IMG submission 185796) | Permafrost soil microbial communities from the Arctic, to analyse light accelerated degradation of dissolved organic matter (DOM) -... | ecosystem: Environmental > Terrestrial > Soil >...
GTCCACCGTCGAAGAAGAATGTACATCCCTATCCCGAGGTAGATGAGCGCGATAAACCGGAGCCAGTCGTTGGCCGAGCGGTCGGCAGGCTCGAGGACCACCACAGTGTCGAGCGGAATTCCGCCGCGCAGCAAGGAATAGGTCGCCTTGGCCCAGACCCCCTTGCGGTAAATCTGGCGCATCAGGGACGGCATTCCTGCCGTATCCTGACGTTCCACTGCGGTCAGTTGGTCCCCTACCTTGACGCCAGCATGCTCCCCGGGTCCCTTTGCCACGACTCGGCTGGCCACCAGATGACCATTGATTTCGTCCCAGACGACTCCATCGTAGGGGATCTGAAAGGCGTGCTCTTTCGAAAAATTGAGGCCTGCGAACACAACAGCCGCAGCGGTTAGCAAGACCAGGAGAACGACAGTGAACCGGGTTTGAAATTCGCTCTTCATAATCGGGTCAGCAACTCGCCGCCACTCAGGACGCAGTTTCAAGCGTGCCTTGTCGGGAATGAGCAACTCGAATGCCACCGTCTCTTAGATTCTGAAGGCATAAGTCCTTAAAAACAAGTAGTTTAGACTGTTGTTAAGATGCCTGTCCATGGAGTATATGCTTTTTGGGAGCAAACTTCTGGAATGTGGATTCCTCCTTAAATGGATTCCATCAAATGTGCTACTCAGGCATGGCCCGGGCCTTAGGAGCCTCGGCACGCCTAGAGCGCGGCATCGAAGGCGTCCGAAGTGGTCTGTTGCGGCATGTCAAAAGGTCCGGAACTTGAGGAAGAGTGCGACAATCGAGAGCTGCGTCTCTGTGGAAGCATCTGAGGCATTCACCAGAAGCAACGGAGGCCTTAGGCTTGCAGGAGGTTGCGAGTTTGGTGGAAAAGGTGTTTCGGGAGACTCTAAGCTTGCAAGACGGAAACGCCGCCACTTTAGAAACGGGGAGCCTGCCGGAGGTGGAGGAGCACTTCGCAATGTTGGATGGCGGCCGCGTGCGGTTTCTGCAAGCCGGCTCCGGTCAGCCACTGCTTCTTTTGCACGGCCTGCTTGGGTATTCGTTTTCCTGGCGTTTCAATATGGCTGCCTTGGCGCAACATCGTAGGGTCTTAGCCTTGGATCAATTGGGTGTCGGCTTCTCCGACCGACCACAGGGACTCAATTGCGACATGCGTGCCGTCGCGTCCAGGACTATAGCGTTCATCGACCAGCAAGCTCCGGGAAAATTCGATTTGCTGGGGACCTCCCATGGGGGCGCCGTCGCCCTATGGGTGGCGGCGCTACTAGCGGAGCGCGGAGACCGCCGTCTGCAGCGGCTGATCCTGTCTGCCCCAGCGAACCCCTGGTCCCAGCACGGTAGGCGCCTGGCGCCTTTTGTCGCAAAGCGCCCCATTTCCGCGGTGCTTCGTTCCGCACTCCCAAAAGCGAGATTTGCCTGGGGGTTTTTTATTCGCCGCTTATACGCCAATGCCGAGCGGATGCCACCTGGCACCGTTAAGGGCTATTCGGCGGCTTTGGCGATGGACAGGAGTTGGGAGTACGGCCTTCGCGTACTGGAGTCCTGGCTAGAGGATCTTGAGATGCTGAAGAGCTTCCTGCCTGCATTAACCGACGTGCCGACACTGCTGATCTGGGGTGAAGCGGACCCTGCCGTCTATCTCCGATCCGCTGAACCGCTGCGCAGACATTTCCGAAACTGCGAATATGTATCCATGCCCGGCGTCGGACACTTGCCTTATGAAGAGGCTCCCGAGGATTTCAACCGCATCGTAACCGAGTTTCTGCAACGACCGATTTAGAATCGATCCAACCGAATTCGGATCCTCCGGGAATGGATCGACGTTGAACTCTGGAGTCCTCTCCCTACTCACTGCCAGTATTGCGGGACGGCACCAGAAAACGTTCGGAGAAGCTAAAAATGAGGCACCACCTGCTGGCCATACTGAAGGGGCACATGGCCCAACACGGCTATCTCACGGTCGCTGTGGCGCTGCTCCTGGAGAATGCCGGCCTGCCCGTTCCGGGCGAGACAATCCTCCTGCTCGCCAGCTTCTTTGCTTATTCCGAGCACCAGCTCAGCCTGCCGTTAATCGTTCTGACTGGCGTCATCGCAGCTACTCTCGGGGACAACATCGGATTCACCATTGGCCACTACGGTGGCCGACCTTTTCTGCTGCGCTACCAGCATTGGTTTCGCATCTCCGATGGCGTTGTGGAGCGAGGAGAACGACTGATGAAGAGATACGGCCCCCCCATCATTTTTGTGGCGCGCTTCATCTTCGGCCTTCGCGTTGTCGCCGGGCCCCTGGCCGGAGTCTTAGGGATGAACTGGGTGCAGTTCGCGCTCTACAATTTTCTGGGGGCGGCGCTTTGGGTAACGGTGATTGCTTCCGCTGGCTATTTTTTTGGCAGCCAGCTTGGGGGGCTTATGCATTTCATGGGCCGTGCCAATATCGTTTTGTTTGTCGTCGCAGCCCTCGTGGCCTTATGTATCTGGTGGCGCCGGAGGCGGTCGGAAGCCTGAGGCCATTTCGCCCCGAAGCAACCATTGGGACGCTATCGCTGGTTACTTGCTGTCGCATCCGGGCATCGAGGAAGCTGGAAAGGCCGTATGACGACTTCCACCCCAACCCTACCCTGGGCACCAGCCTCCATACCCGAAATCTGGAAGCGGACTCTTATTGCCATTGTGGGCCTGGGTCTCTCCTTCGCCGCAGCTCTATTTTCGACCGTTACGCGTGACGCGGGAAATGCTGTCGCTACCGCGATCTTGGCGGGAGGTTCTCTCCTTCTCGCAGTCTGGGTTGGCATGACGACAGTGCCCTATCTGGCGCGTCGCGTCGTGTCCGGCGTACGTTGGCAGGACTCCTTCGATTTTGAAGTGACCCGCGCGGGAATTGTGTACGTCCTGGCCACGTTGTTGATAGGTGTTGCTGCGCTGAATACCGGGAACAATCTACTTTATCTCATCGTCTCCACCATGCTGGCGGCAGTGTATGTCTCAGGAATCTGTTCCAGCTTGGCGCTGCGAGGGTTGGTGCTACACGTCGATTTACCACAGCATGTTTTCGCGCGCGAAAAAGCCCTGGGAAGCTTGGAGCTGCGGAATTCCCGCCGATGGCTACCGTCTTTGTCGGTTTCGATCGTTCCTCCCAAGGAACGCAAAGTCAAAGAGCGATGGCGCACCGAGCCCAGCACTTTCGGATTCCCGCCTCTGCTACCTGCTGAAAAGCAGTGGGTAACCCTACGGGACATCAAGATTCGTCGCGTACCTGACGCCCCCGCCACCCCTGGTCTATTTAACGCAACTATTCACTTCGCCCTGATTCCGCCCGGCTCTTCGGCGAGGTCCGAACTCGAACTATGTTTTCAACACCGCGGTTTATATCGCCAGGATGCGTTCGCGCTGGTGACAGTCTTTCCCTTCGGCTTGCTGGTGAAGCGGCGCAATGTTGATGTGGCTCATGAAATGGTTGTCTATCCGGCCGTCGATGCCACCGCGGAACTGGCGCAGATCCTTCCTGCCATTGCCAGCGATTTGAGTTCGTTACACGCTGGGCCCGGCCAAGACCTCTTGCGAATTCGCCCTTACGAAACCGGAGATTCCGCACGTCACGTCGACTGGAAAGCCTCGGCAAAGTCCGGTGCGCTAAAAGTCCGCGAGTTCGCTCGCGACGAGCAGGTGCGTTTGCGCGTGGTCTTCGACAACCCGATCCCTGGACAGGTTTCGCCGGAGACCTACGAGCGCGGCATTCGGCTGGCAGCGTCTTTGGCCTGGTACTTCGCGCATGTCTCCGAGATGGTATCGTTCGTGGCCCCAGGCTTGCCAGGGTCCTCCAACGTATGGGACTTTCTCCGCTACTTAGCGCTTGCAGAACCTGCCCCTTCCGCACCAGTCCTGGAGGAGTTGAAGGACACGGGCGAGTTCAACTTGATCGTGACCTTAAGGTCAGAAGCGACCATTCCTCTGGGGCTGCGCCCGATTTCCCGCCTTTGCACCTGGCAGTGAGGGAACAAGGCGTTCAATTGGCGGTTTGTGCCCAATTGTATTAACCATATAGTTAACGTTACTTTCGTACTTTGGTGCCCAACGGAGGGCGCTGGTACCTTCTCACCAGCGGAAATTCCCCAGGTCTGTGGCCGTTCTCGTCGCGGTTCGAAAGGAGAACCCGATGGCGTCATTTCTTACAGTTTCGAACGTTTTGTGGGCCTCGCAACCAGTTTTGCAAAGCGTGGTCGTGTTTTCGCTGTGGCGGAAGAAGCTGTATAAGGAATTTCCGGTGTTTATGGCCTATCTGCTTACTCAGATTGCCTTCGTTGCCTTCCTCTTTCCTTTCTACAACTTTGCTTCGGATCACGTTTTCTATCGCTACTGGACCTTCCTGAATTGGGGCGCCAGTTTTGTCGGGTTCTCCCTGGCCTTTAAGGTCCTACATGAAATCTTCATGGATGTGTTTCGGCCCTACCACTCCATGAAGGATCTGGGAACGATTCTCTTTCGGTGGGGGGCGCTCGTGATGCTGCTGGTTGGGGTTGTGGTCGCTGCATCCACAAGGGCAGATGTTCCTCTTGTGGACCAAGCGCTGGTTGCCGTCCAGCGTTGCGTCCGCCTAGCGCAGATGGGGATGGTCCTGTTCCTGATCGCCTTTGCATCTCATCTGGGGATTCGTTGGAAGCACCGCAGCTTTGGACTGGCCCTGGGGTTTGGATTCTTCGCAACGACGGAACTCGTCGTGTATGCGGTGGCGCTGAACGGGCGAGGATTTCTTTCGCCGTCTGCTGCGACGATGGCGAATATGGCCGCTTATGAACTCTCGATCCTGATTTGGCTCGCCTATTGCTGGATCGCGAGCCCAATCGCCATCCCCACGTCAACGCGGCTCAAGACGCAACGTTGGGATCGCAGTCTAAACGAGATTCAGAATCCTTCACCGTCCGACTCGCTGATTCCGATGTTTGAAGACATGGTGGAGAGGGCGTTGGCACGCTCCGGTAGTCCTATCCAGGATGCGCCCTCCTTCGAGAAACCAACTCCAGCCAATAGCTAGTCGGCCGCACACTGCGTACTGCCGGCGGCCATCGCGCAGGGACCAGCTTTGGCCCGCTTCAAAATAAGCAGAACACATTAGAGCTTCCCAAAAGCCGCGCCGTGAGGCCGCTGACGCGAAATTTCGTTCTTGCGCTTCGCTGGTTACTTTGGTAACTATGCTTACCCGCGCGAATCCATCGCGCTGGTTTTTTGAGGAGAATGCCCAACCATGAAGCGTTCGATCAGAGTCGCTCTGTTGCTGTGTGGTTTGGTTGTCACTTACGTTGCTGCAGCCGTTGCAAGCGGCCCAGCAATTGACGGCGGCCCGTTTTGTCCCTATCGGGTCTGCTGCCGTCCCGGCGGTAGCGGTTGCTGAGAGCAACAGGATTCTTGCTCCACGGCGCGAGCCAGAGCAAGATTACCTTCGTAACCTGCTAACACCTTGCGCTCAACTTTGAGTGCCCTTGGCCCCAAGGAAATTGGCCGGAGAGGTTTTCCTCTTCCGGCCATAGTTTTTGCTCGCGATTCGTATCCGCCGATTAGCCCTGCAAATGGGCTTCGAGGAACCACAAATCTTTGTCCGCTTGGCGAACGATCTCCGTAAATACGTCCGCGGTCGCTTGATCGCCGAGCTGCCCCGACTGATCAATGCCCGCGCGCGAGGCATTCGCCACCGCAGCCAGCGATTTCGAAAGCGCCTTCAAGTGCTGTTCTCCAGTTACGGCGTTCAGATCGTACTCGGCCAATGAAGACGTTGATGCCACCAGCCGCGCCGTGCCCAGCGCCACTCCTCCGATCGCCGTCACCCGTTCCGCGAGCAGATCGCCGGCATCGTCCGCGTGCGTCGCGATGTCGTCAAAAAGTTCGTGCAGCTGAATGAAGTGCGGGCCCTTCACATTCCAATGGGCCTGCTTGGTTTGCGTTTTCAAGTCGATGGCGTCGGCCAAACGGGCGTTGAGCAAATCAACGAGTTCGAGCCGTGATTTTTCGGTTAGGTTGACGCTGGTGGAAAAGAGCCTGTGTTGCGTTGCGGTCGGCATGAAAAAGATCTCCTCACGTACTTGGATTCAGGGTTGTTTCCTCGGTTGCAGAATGATATCTCTACCCCCTCTGCCCGCTCACAAGAGGCCGCGAAGAACCTCCGGGTCGGAAGTAGGGGACTGGCAGGCGAAACCTGTACAGACGAGCGCCATCGCCTTGCCCGAACCGAGGTCGGGCAGGCTGGGAATGGTTTCCGCCAGCGCTGGCGGGAGATTTTGCGGCGAAACGTCCTCTATGCGCAGGCGCACGACCGAGCGCTGAATGGCATATCCGGAATGAGCCGCGTCACTCAGTTGCTGCGCCGAGTCTCCCTCGCCGACGATCACCACCTGCGTCGCTGGATAGGCAAAATGCACCGCCGCCAAGCCGTAGGTACCGGCGAAAATTCCATAGCGGCCCGCGACCGCCGCCAGAAGCTCGAGTGTTCCTTCGGCCTTATCCTGATAGCTCGTCTCATGGGTGAAGGCATGCAGCCGGCTGAGGACAATCGCCGCCGCCGGGTTACCCGCAGGTGTGGGCGAATCCTGAAATGGTTTGCGGCGAGCTCCCAGAACCCCGAGCGCCGATACCGGATTTTCGCTGTCGAAGAATCCGCCACCCACCGGATCGAAAAATTTAGCGACCATTGCCTCGGCAATGGCCTGCGCCGCCGTAAAGTAACGCAGTCGGCCTGTAGCTTCGTACGCATCCAGACAGGCACCGGAGAGGAATGCGTAGTCTTCGAGCAGGCCGGTCACTTCCCGATGTTCCGCCGTCGGATCGGAATAGGCAATCACGTGCAGAAGGCTGCCGTCCGGTTTTACCGCAGCAGCGAGCACCCGCTCCAGCGAGCGCAGCGCAAATGCTTGCGCCGGCTTCAGGTTCAGGACCTTGGCAGCTTCGAAATAAGCCGATATACATAAGCCGTTCCAGCCGGTATAGACCGTCTTGTCAACATACGGAGTCCGGCGCAGGAGCCGCGTGGCATACAATTTCCTCTTCGCTGAAGCCAATAGCTCCGCGACTTTCGCGACTTCAAATTTCAGGCGTAGTGCGATCTCCTGTTCTGGCGCACGTTGGTAGAGAACATTCTTCGCCGGGTTGTGGTGCATCTCGCCGATTTCGTTAATGTCGTAGTGCAGGCAAGCCACCTCCGCTTCCTGCGGATCCAGGACAGCGCGCGCTTCTTCTCGAGTCCAGGTGAAATAGTCACCGTCATCGTCCATCGAGTCATCGGCGTCCTGGGAGGCGTAGAATCCGCCCATTTCGCGGTCACTCAGCCACTCGTCCATCCAGCGGATGATGTCCTTCGCAACATCAGCGAAGAAAGTATTTCCTGTGGCTTGGAATGCATGAACGTAGTTTTTCAAGAGTTCCGAGTTGTCGTACGCCATTTTCTCGAAATGCGGAACCACCCAGCGCTCATCGACGGAATAACGGTGGAAGCCTCCCGCGAGCTGGTCATACACACCACCACGGGCCATGCGCTCCAGCGTATTGACGTAGAGATCCTTAGCGCGCTCATCTTTATGACGGGAGGCGTGGTCGATGATCAGATCCAGAGCCGCGGGATGCGGGAACTTTGGAGCGTGGCCAAAGCCGCCGTTGCGGGCGTCGTAAGCCTCGAGCGCGGACTCGACGATCGCTGTGATGACGGCAGGCGAAAAATCAGCATCCTGGCCGTTGAGCGAGTCCGCCCGCGAGATCGCACTCACGACTTTTTCCGCCTGTTCCAAAGCGTCCCCGCGCTTCTCGCGATAGGCCGTCGCAATCGACAGCAGCACCCGCCGAAAACTCGGACGCCCGTGCTGTTCGCCAGGAGGGAAGTAGGTCCCGCCAAAAAAAGGCCTGCCGTCGGACGTGAGAAATCCCGTGAGCGGCCAGCCGCCCTGACCACTCACCGCGCTGACGGCGGCCTGATAACGGCTGTCGATGTCAGGGCGTTCGTCGCGATCGACCTTTACGGCCACGAAGTTGTCGTTGATGATTTTGGCAATTTCAGGATCATCGTAGGATTCGCGATCCATCACGTGGCACCAATGACACCAGACCGCGCCAATGTCGAGCAGAATGGGCTTGTCATCATTCTGTGCCGCAGCAAATGCCTCCTCACCCCACTCCCTCCACTGCACGGGCTGGCGCATGGCGCTTCGCAGGTAGGCGGAAGAGGCTTTGGAGAGGGCGTTCAGGGTCTCGATGCTCATGCGGCTCCTGGTGAATCTCTAAAAAATTTGTCATCCCGACCGGAGCAGGTGCTTCGCGAAGCGATGCACCTGCTCAGTGGAGGGACCTGCTCTTCGGCCTCTGGGCGGGCTTGATGAGGGGTCCAGTCAATCTGCCAACAGCTTCTTGGCGATGCCAACGTACAAATCCACCGCATTCAGCAATTGCTTCTTCTCAATGTATTCGAGGGGTGTGTGCGCCACATGAATCGATCCCGGACCGATCAGCAAGGGCTCGCCCCAATTACCGAGCTGCGGAATATCGGTCGTGTAAGCCGCGACCATCGTCGGTAAACCCTCCACGGTCCGGAATTTCTGGTAAGGAATTTCAAGGACAAATTCCGCCCTCGCTAAACCATGCACTGCCTCGGTAATACGCTGCCGCAATTCGGCTGCGGGTCCGACCAGACGATAGAGCAGTTGTGCCCGAGCAGCATCGGGGATCACATTCGGAGCGCGCCCGCCTTCGATCACGCCGATGTTCAAGGAGGACGGCCCGATTTCGGGGTTCACCGGAAGTTCCATCGCGCGCAGGCGTTGCAGCGCCGCAAGTAGTTTTTCGATTGCGGAATCGCCGAGTTCCGGATACGCGGAATGCGCCATCTTGCCTTCGGCGATCACCTCGACCCGCAAAGCGCCCTTCGAGGCCGTGGCGATGTGGTTCTCCGTCGGTTCGCCATTGATCAGGAACTTTGACCCCGGCGCGCTCTCATTGGCGACCTTTGCGCCGAGGCTGTCGCGTTCCTCGCCGACCACGAACAATAATCCGGCGTAAATGCCTCCGGCGCGCAGTTTTTCCGCAGCCGCAATTTGCGCGGCGATAATGCCTTTCGCGTCGCAGGACCCGCGCCCGTGGATGCGTTCCGCATCTTCCGACGATGGAATGAAGGGCGGGACGGTATCCATGTGGGTGGAGAAAACGACTGCGGGATGGGGATGCTCCGGCACGGTGGCGAAGACGTTCGCGCGCGTGCCTTCGACAATTGTTTTGTGCGCCTGGTAGCCCATGCGGCACAGCTCGTGGTGCAGGAAATCGCCCACGGCGGCTTCGTTGCCGGTGATCGACTCGATGTCGACGAGGCTGCGGGTCAGCGCAAAGACTTCTTTCTCTTGCATAGGGCCGGGTAAGGGCATGGCTTCCAGAATAGCGCACGCTGCGCGGTTCGTGAGAACATCGCTTGTTTGACATCGATGGTTGACTCCCAACTGCAATGGGCGTGCGCGTATGAATGATTCTCAAATCAAATCACTGTCTCTCGAAGGTCCCGCCGGGCGACTCGAAGCTTTGCTGAACGTTGGTGGCGGCGCGGCGACGCATGCGGCTGTGGTTTGCCATCCGCATCCTCTGTTTGGCGGGACGCTGCATAACAAAGTGGTTTTTCATGCGGCGAAAGCGCTGCATGGCTTTGGCTGGCCCGTGTTGCGCTTCAATTTTCGCGGAACGGGGTTGAGCGAGGGCGAGCACGATAACGGGCAGGGGGAAGTTGAAGACGTTCGCACTGGGCTGGATTGGCTGGCGCGCGAGTTCAATCTACCGCTGGTGTTCTGCGGATTTTCCTTTGGAGCTGCGGTTGGGTTGCGCGCCGCTGCTGGGGATGACCGCGTAGTTGCCCTGATCGGGCTTGGCACGCCGGTGACTCCGGTGGATGATCGCGCTTACGATTTAGGTTTCCTGCAAACTTGCACGAAGCCTAAATTGTTTTGTAGCGGGGATCGCGACCAGTTCGGTCCTCGGGCGAAGCTGGAAGCTTTCGTTTCGGCGTTGCCCGAGCCGAAGCAGTTGACGTTGATCTCGGGGGCGGATCATTTTTTCGAGGGGCGGTTGTCGGAGATGCGGACGGTAGTCGAACAATGGGTTCAAGCCCAAGGTCTGGTCTAGCTCGTGTGGCGCGGGCGCCCTCGCCCGCTTGGTCTTGGTTTTGATTTTGATCTTGTCTTTGAAGTGCCTTGATCTCAAATCCAACCCTCAGGTCCAAACCAACCAAGACCACGCGGGCGGGGGCGCCCGCGCCACACAAACTTTGGGGACCGTATAATCGCGCTCGATGTCTTCTTCGGAGATTCGGGACAGCGGTTTGAAAGGCCTCGCCAGGCAGATTTTCGCGCACGCTTTGGCGGAGGCCAGCATCGCCCGCGCTTTTGACCGCCATGTCGAACTCGAGCGCGGCAGCGTGTTGCGGGTTGGCGAGGATCTGTTCGACCTGAATTCTTACAGCCGTCGGTTTGTCGTTGCCATTGGCAAGGCTGCGAACACCATGGTCGAAGCGTTCTCCGCGAAAACGGGAGAGATGTTTGAGGGGATTGTCGCCAGTTCCTTCGCTCCCGAGCAGCAGGTGCGCGGCTATCGATACTTTCTTGGCGGGCACCCCACGCCGAACGCCGATTCTGTTCTCGCCGCCGAGGCCGCGCTGCGTGCGCTGCGGTCGTTGGTCGTTCCAGGTTCGGCCCGGAATGGTGAGCAAAATTCGCTGGTTGTGTTTCTCATTAGCGGCGGTGGTTCTTCCATTCTGGAAAAGCCGATTGACGAGGAAATTTCGCTCGCCGACTTAGTTGCGACCTACCGCGCGCTGGTCCTATGCGGCGCGCCGATTGCTGAGATCAATGCGGTCCGCAAGCACCTTTCCGCGGTGAAAGGCGGACGGCTGGCTCTGGCCGCGAATGGCGTGCAGCAAGTGTCGCTGCTCGTCTCCGATGTTCCCGATGCGACGCCTGATGCTCTCGCGTCCGGCCCAACCATGCCGGATTCCACCAGCGTGGAAGACTGCCGGAGAATTGTTGAGAAGCACAGCCTGCTGCAGCAGTTTCCATCTTCGGTACGCGAGCTGTTCGAGCGCGATGCTCTCGAAGAAACTCCCAAGTCCGGCGATCCTGTTTTCGCGCGCTCGCGCTGGTGCACGATCTTGTCCAACAAGACCGCAGTTGATGCTGCCGCTGCTGAGGCGTCCCGGCTCGGTTTCACGGTAACTATCGACAACTCTTGCGATGATTGGGATTACGACCGGGCCAGCGAATATCTTGTGGGTCGGCTGCGCGAGCTGCGGCAGAGCAACCAACGCGTCTGTTTAATTTCAGGTGGGGAAGTGACGGTGAAGGTCATGGGCGAAGGCGGCGTTGGCGGGCGGAATCACCAGTTTGCGCTGGCGTGTGCGGGGAGGATCGCTGGAGAAAATATCGCCGTCCTGAGCGCAGGCACGGATGGCATTGATGGCAACAGTCCTGCGGCGGGTGCGGTTGTGGATGGGACGACGGTGGATCGCGCATCGGCCTCTGGTTTCGGTATCGCCTGCGTCCTCGCGAGTTTTGATGGGTATCCGCTATTTCAACAGTTGGAGGATACTTTGGTTACAGGCCCAACGGGAAACAACGTTCGGGATATTAGAGTTCTGTTGGCTAAATAACGGAGAGTATTCTTCCAAGTCGCACGGTTTCCCAGTATCGGAACTTAGGCTCGTTAAGCGGTGTCCAAGTGCAGTGTGACCCCATAGCTCAAGATGAGGAAACATCGATTCTCAAGCCGATTCCGCAGGCCGATAACCTTTGCCTCTTTGGCTTGCCTGCCACTCCTGTTAGGCCCTTGGCTGTGGCTACGTTTTGATTCGATACACCAGCGACAAAGAGCTGAATCTGTAATCGAGGGCCTAAAATCCTTTCAATTTGCGTCGGCAACCTTCTTTGACGTGCGAGATTTTGCAGTTGCCCACGGCGGTACTGCAGTTCGTGAATTCCCTCCACCGAAGCCTCCGCACCACCTCCAGCCTGCCTGGGATGCGAAAGGAAAGCTGAGCGTCCTTCAGGTTCAATCCGAGCCTGTCTGTACAGTTTTGGACTGCATTTTTGAGATCTCGATCAGGACTGGGCTGTCGCGACTCCCGTTAGAGGGGCGAACCCCGGAGATACTGTATGCAAGGCTTCCGCTTCTTGGAATTCGTTCGTGGATCTTTGACTCGATACTAGAAGTCAGGGGCGGCAAATTGCTACGAAGCCGCACCCTTGTCGCTGAGGAGAGAGATGGGGAACATCAAATTCGTATCAGGGACTGATCCCATTTGGGTACGAGGTTGTTTCTGTCCCTGTTTCGGACTGGCGTGACACAAACTACGACTACAGAGTTGGATTTCCGCACACTACCGGGCCACCTGCAGATATCTTGCAGGTCCGAGTCGCGCAGACTCCATCTGCGTCCATGCAACGCGTGTTTGATATTCACCTTAGCTGCCTGTCCGCAGTTTTTCACGATTGTCGCGGGCTTGACGAGCTTGCGCCATCGGCGTGGACCGACTATTCAACGAGATCATCCGATGGGCAGAGAAAATAGGCTTGGGAGCTTGTTGAAACGTCCGAAAGTATCATGGCGAGCGAAGCAAAAACTCTGAGTCGAAACTCGCCGAAAGAGCAGATTCCTCACGCCTGAAGGCGTTCGGAATGACAAATCCAGGCATTCAACAAGCTCCTACAAGATCCAGGATGTAACAGCTTTGAAGATGATCGCTAAAAAAACCGCGTAACGCCCTCATCCATCACCACAACCTTCTCGCTAACCCCCGCGCTCGCAGCTTCCTGTTCCAATAACTGCAAAGGCTCATCCACCGGTTCATGCGAAAGCCGGAACGAGCCGTAGTGCATGGGCACCATCCAGCGGGAGCCGAGGTCGACGAAGGCTTTGGTGGCGTCTTCGGGGCTGGTGTGGACGTTGCGGAAGCCTGCGGGGTGGTAGGC
>Ga0209863_10000856_pt1 | contig 12970 bp, 13 predicted proteins | sample OrgsoiDNA2013046_FD_185796 | JGI IMG/M metagenome (GOLD analysis project Ga0209863, IMG submission 185796) | Permafrost soil microbial communities from the Arctic, to analyse light accelerated degradation of dissolved organic matter (DOM) -... | ecosystem: Environmental > Terrestrial > Soil >...
GTGGTTCCCGTAAAGGGATGGACGCGCAGCGACTGGTTCGATTCCACCGATCTGGTTTGGATCAACCTGTCGCCGAATATGCGGAATATGAATGAGGCCGCGCTGTACACCGGGATCGGGATTTTGGAGTATACGAATGTATCCGTCGGTCGCGGCACGGATACGCCGTTCGAGGTGTTCGGTGCGCCGTGGATCAAACCACGCGAATTCGCGCAGTATCTGAATGCGCGCGAAATCCCGGGTGTCCGATTCGTGCCAACCTGGTTTACACCCGCCCAAGATGCCAAGTTAGGCGGACAACGCGTCGGTGGGGTGCAGATGATCGTGACTGACCGGTCTGTTCTCGATGCGCCGGAACTTGGATTGGAACTTGGCTCCGCCTGTTGAAGCTCTATCCCGCCGATTGGAAGTTGGATCGATTGATCGAGCTGCTGGGGAATGAGTCGACCCAGGCGGAGCTTAAGTCCGGCAAAGATCCGCGGTGTATTGCCGAGGACTATCAGCCGGATCTGCAACAATTCATGCGGGTCCGGCAGAAGTACCTGATCTATACGGATCACTGAATGCCGAGTGCCTGCTACAAGGATAGTTGGTGTAACATCGCCATAGCGCTCACAATCCCATGGGGGCACCGGGCACGTGATGCGGTCTCCGGCGTACTCACTTTGAGATTTCGTTCGCGTTCATTCGTGGCAAATCTATTTGCTATTTGCTGCTTTCAACAGCAACCGTGTTGCCCGCGCCCGCGCAATATTCATCACGGATGAATCGTCTGCAATGCTCTGAAGCGTCGGTGCAATGATTTGCAGTTCGGAGAGGTTGTGATATTCCGTGGCATCTTCCATCGCCTTCAAATCGGCTTCCAGTCCTAGCTTGTCATACTTGTGCTTAAATTCCAGCTTGCGCCCGAATTCGACCGTGTTGGAGATGGCCAGGAACAGGTGCGCCAGGTCTTCCACCGCCTTGTTTTCTGAATAATTGAACACGGTCTGGAAATGCCGGCTGGGATCGGCAAACGTCAGTGTCTTGCGTCCGCTGTTGGCCACCTGATGTTTGGTGTAATCGAATGAACCATTGAAATAGTTGGCTTGCTCGGCGTCTTTGAAGATGCGTTGCGCCGTGGCCGGTGACATGGTGAACTCCACATGAAAGTCCGGTTCCTTTTCATCGGACGCCGTCGCCGCCGGTTTTTCTTCACTCCACCTTTTATCTTCTCGAAATTCGGCTGCCTGCGGCGGCTTGGATACGCTGCGGGAAAGATAGGTTGACGTCCCGTCTGACTTCACCGTAACCATGAATTCCTGTGGCGCGGCAGATTCCCACACCAGATCGAATGTCACCGTCGGTACCGTGGGGTTCTGTGCGGGCGTTTGCGCCGCCAGCGGTACCAATGCAGCCAGCAAAAAACAAACAAGCTTCATGAAGTGATTTCCTGCGCCTTGGTCTTCTGATAGCGCTTGAGCGTAGTGGCGGTATGTATGTGACAGATGGCAATCCCCAGCGCGTCGGCGGCATCGGCTGGCTGCGGCGGAGCGGGCAGCTTAAGCAGACGCATCACCATCTGCTGCATCTGCTGTTTGTCCGCGCGTCCATAGCCCACCACGGCGGACTTGATCGAGAGCGGGGAATACTCGGCCACTTCCAGACCGGATGAAGACGCCGCCAGCATCGCCACGCCGCGCACCTGGCCCAGCTTCAGTGCCGATTTCACATTCACTGCGTAAAACACATCTTCAATCGCCACCACTTCTGGCCGGGATTCCGCAATGATATGTTTCAACTCAGAAAAAATCTGTTGCAGCTTGGCCGCCATGGTGTCGCGCTGGCGCAGTTTGATCGCGCCCACCGCATGGCAAAGTAGTTGCCTGTCCGGCATCTCTTCCACCACGCCGTAACCCGTGTATTCGCTGCCACAATCAATTCCCATGACGCGCATAAAGAGAGTTTAACGTATTTAAACGGCGGCGGGAGTCATCTCTTGAGTCCATGAGAATTGTCGGACCGCCATCGCGGGTCGCATTAGATACGGCCGGCCGGAATACGCCTCCCGCTCGAAAGTAGCTTTGGCCGCAAAGCCAACAGAAAAAATCGGCGCCATCTACGAGCGATATCTCACCCGAAGTGGCGCCGGCTTTCAAGTTGGTACCTGTTTTGCTTCCGTGAATCTACTGGACCGTGACCTGTCTACTGCCTTTGTAAATATTGCCCTTGGTGTCCCAGGCCTGGAACACGACGCTGTGCGTTCCTTTGCTTACGGCCACCATCTGGTCAACGCTGCTGCTGGTAGAGGAGTACTTACTGACGTTGTCGACGTAGACCCTCATGGCCGTGATCGGGTTGGGTGCGGTTGCATGAGCAGCCAGTCGAACCGGTGATCCCGTCAGAGTGGCAGAAGTGGGAGCCGTAATGGTCACCACAGCGCCACCGGTCGCGCCCGCGCCAGTGGGTTTGAAGAATTCAGCCATTGCAGGAGCGGTATTGGCTGCACCGGGAAAGCCACTGGTTTCGCCGAACAGTTCCAGGATGGTGCGCAGAACGCTCTGCTGGTGATAGGTGGCAACGGATTTGTAACCGGCTTTCACCTGCGGTCCGATCATGGAAACCACAATGCGTCCGCCGCAACCGCTCGTTACCGTAGCGCTGCAACGATTATCGGAACCGAGATCAGCTTCGTCTGACCAGATAATGAGCACGCCATCGCCGCCGGGCTGAAATGGCTTGCTGGCGAGCAGAAGACCAATGTTGCTCTTGAGCCATGCGTCCGCAGTGCGCTTGCAGGTAACGATCGTGGCTGAGCAATTGTGCAGATCATGGTTTCCATCGGGAGTGATAAACGCGAAATTCGGCAGAGTGCCGCTGGCAATGTCAACCGCCATTTGGTTGCTGTTCTGGTGGTTCTTGATCAGGCTGCTGTTCGCCATGTCAGTGTAATAAGGCAAAGGAGCGTGGCGCTTCATATATGCGCCGGAGTACAAGCCGGTGAAACCAGAGTAGGGAAGTGACTCAGCGTACGATTTGAAAGTCATTCCCATGCCGATCAGGTGGCGGTCGATGTTGTCGACGTTGAAGGTCGCCAGGGTCGAGTTATTGTGCGTGATGTACTGTCCCGCGGTGACCCAGAGATAGTTTTCCAGGGAGCCATGTTCATTGGCATAAAACTGGCTGGCCAATGCGCCTCTGGCGATCAGGCTGTTCAGGTACGGCATGTCCGGACTGCCAACAATCTCTTCATAGCTGCGGTTTTCTTCCGCAACAATGTAAACATGTTTAGACCGTGGGACCTGGGCCGAAGCTTTGGTCGCTGTCAGATGGAATGACGCGCCCGCCAGCAGCAGGAGAGTGAAGGAGTAAATTCTGGTGAGCAAGTGTGTACGCTTCATGACACACACTATGGACGAGTACCTGCTCTGGTTGAATCAAGCAATATCCCTAAGTGAACTAAGGCGATCTGCATGAGCCCAGCTATTGATTGTGAGCGCATCTCCCACATCTAAACGAGATGCACGATCCAGAGTAGAAGTACTAAGGACCAATATTTTTGCGCAGACGGAATACCTTTGGGTGGAAGTTTTCTAGTTTGGGTTACGGGCACCGTGATCAGCAGACGAAGTTTGCGGGACCAGCAGAGTTGCTGGAGTGCTCGCCGGACGCATCATCTCCTGGGAAGCGGTCTTATATGTCTTGGCGCTCCACATCGCCAGCAACATCAGGCCGACTAGGTATGTGGCGGCCAGAAGCAGGCGGCGATTTGCAGCATTGAACGTGACCGACCTCGGTCCCTGAACGAACATCGCGGGATTGTCAGGATCAAAATAAAGCAGCCCGCCGGCCACAAAGCCATTCGGATCCGGAGGAGTGAGGCGCCTTTTATCACGCGCCGGCTTCATCATGCGGTACATCCGGTAAAGCTCATTCGTCTTAACCACGGCAAAGCAAACGCAGGCGATCGACCCGGCGAGGTAAAGATACTGGAGAGCCCAGCGCCAGCGTTCATCCGTTGTAACGTGAACCACGGCTTGTTTAATCATGACGAAGCCGGCAGCGCCACGATAGAAATCGCATGCGAAGAGTAGAAGTTTTCTCCTTCGTTCGCGCACCTCAAGGTAGACCTCTGAATTCTCCAGAGGTGCAACTGCCCGCCAGTCAACAATGGCTTTTTTTATGAGCAGGAAGCCGATTTGCAGATACAGCAACACTAACGGTGGTCCCATGGGAGCGCGCATCTGGGCCAGAAAGATCAGAGTCAACGTGATCACGCTGGCCAGAATGATTTCAAAAATCGGGTTCGTGTAATCGCCCAGGCGACGCGGTGACAGAGAGAAGCTGACGGCAGCTGGGGATGGATCAATTTCCGGTTCTTCGAATTTCTTGGCCACACGGCTGAGGATGGCCAGGGCCAGACGCTGGTTGAGGACCATGGCGATCAGGGCCGCAAGGCACAAACTGGTAAGGCCGTCGTAGTTTTTTCGAACAATCAGCACCAGAAACACTACCAGTTCAGCCAGCAGGGGCCATAACAGCATTGCACGATAGCGCCGCAGCAACGTGCGGCCCACGCCACCATAGAAACCTTCGGAAACGTGAACGCGATAAAAGTAGCGCGAACCATAAAGCAAAGGCATGTCCCAGCGGCGGCGGAATGAAGTCGCGCGCACGGCCACAATCAGAAAATAGATGAGCAGTGAAAAATTTTGGTCCATGGTTATTTCGCTCCTTTGGCCAGAGCCCCCAGCTCTTCATTGACCAGTTCAAGGATGTCAGCCCGGCCCAGCCCGGCCAGGATCATTTGGGTAATTGCGGTGCGCAGCGGCTTGCGCAGTTCCTTTTTATCCGTGGTACTGGATGAACGCTGCGACGCTACCACTGCTCCCAGACCATGACGGACGGCAATCAGTCCTTCCGTTTGCAGCTCGCGGTAGGCCGTTGCGATGGTATTCAGGTTCACGCCGAGATCGGCTGCCATCTGCCTGACTGGAGGAAGCGCTGTGCCTTCCAGGAGCGCTCCTCGAGCTATCAGTGACTTAATTCCCTCAGCAATCTGCTGATAGATAGGCGTACGCGAATTGGCATCAATGGTCAAAATCATCGGCAGTTTTTGAGAGCGTTCCACCCATGGTGTTCAGTGTATGTATACTCCATACACCGGCGATAAATGTCAAGCCAAATCGAAAAACAGAGGGAAAGGCGGTGAAGCCGGTTAAAGCGGATCTACGAAATCTCCAGCCCCATGATCCTGCCGGCTCCGTCGATTTCCAGCGTGCCACGTGCTTCCAGGACAGAGTCACCGTTCATTCCCGGAACCACCACGAACACGCGATCATCCACGACGCTGGCTGAATCAGTCCGCATGACGTATTGGAGTGATTGCTGGTTGCAGCAGCCTCTAGGAAGGGTAAAGGACAGGTCGGCCAGCTCGCCGGTTTCGGTCACGGATACAGCTACGTTGATCTTGTGCCGTGCCTCAGCGTTGCGCTGTTCCTCCGTGGGATCAAGCGAAGGTTTGAAAGACACGTAGTAGTGAAAACGCTCTTTCTCCGGATTGAAAACGCCTCGTGCTACCCGTAATGACATTTGTTTCAAGATTGAAAGGAACGATTTTTTTACCACATTACAGCGCGTTCGGCTACTGCAGGTAAGTTCGTGTTGAAGGCGCTGCGGTTCTAAACTTAAAACGCGTTCTACAATCAAGGCATGAAGATCTTTCTTACCGGCGCTACGGGCTTTGTAGGCAAAACGCTGCTGCCTGAGCTTCTGAAAGAAGACCACGCGGTGCGGGCTGCGCTACGCTTCCCTGAAAAAGGTGCAAGGCTGGTTGCTGCCTATCATCGCAATGGAGACTTTCAGTACGTCGCCGGAGATGTGGTCTCCGGACAAAGTCTCGAAAAAGGCATGGAAGGCTGTGACGCCGTTATTCACCTGGTGGGCATCATTGCGGAGAAGGGCAAGAACACCTTTGAGAGCGTCCATCATCTGGGCACACGCAATGTTGTGGAAGCAGCAAAGAAGACCGGCATCAGGAGATATATCCAGATGTCAGCGTTGGGAGCCCGTGCTGACGGCGTGGCGGAGTATCAGACTTCAAAATGGCGTGGCGAAGAAGAAGTAAGGCAGAGCGGGATTGCGTATTCCATTCTGCGGCCGTCACTGATTTACGGTCACGGCGCCTTTGTAGATGAAATGATTGGCGTGATGAAGCAGGCTCCACTGTTTCGTCCTGTACCGGGCAATGGACAGGGAAAATTCAGGCCCATTTCCAACGATGACGTCGCCTTATGCCTCATGCGCGCATTAACCACTGACGCCTCGACTGGTCAGACTATCGAACTTGGCGGCTCTGATGAGTTGACGTTCAATCAAGTGCTGGATGAAATCGCAACATCGGCAGGGATACGCAAACCGGCAATTAATATTCCCATGCCGCTGATGAAAATCGGGGCGCGTCTCGCGCAGCTTCTTCCCACGCCTCCGGTGACCATAGGGCAACTAAACATGTTGGAAGAAGGTTCAACCTGTGACATCGAACCAATGACACGTATCTTCAATTTTACCCCGCAAGGTTTCCGCGGATGGGGTGCGCGCACGAGAGGGTTTAAAGCGTAACCCCTTCAGACTTACTTCTGAACTAAGCCGTTAGTTTGCCCCGACTAAGCACCTTTTCGGCAACTATGGCGGACCGTGCGGGTTAAAATCAGAAGATACAGATTGGGGACTGCGCCAGTCCCCGTAAAATATTTGGCCTTAAACTTGTAAACCCTTGGCCGGCAAAAATTTACAAGGAGCTGTGAGTTTATTTCGGCAGCTCTGCATCTAAATGTCATAGCCATCAATTGCAGGAGATTGTGATCTTATGAAGAGATATCTTCTCGGGACTGTTTTTGCGTCCCTTATTATTTTTTTAGCCGCTGGTTGCAATCACTCCGGACCGGCAGTCCGCCCGGACGCGCAGATTGCCACCGATGTTCAGAACAAAATCAACTCAGATGGCGGCGTCCCTGAAAAGCAGGTGACTATCAATGCGAACAATGGCGTTGTCACCTTGTCTGGCATGGTAGGCAATAATGCCGCCCGTAATGCCGCGGCCAATGACGCCGCACAGGTCGAAGGCGTGAAGACGGTAGTGAACAATCTTGAAGTTGGTACCCCGACGGCGAGCAACAGCATGCCTCCCGCGCCCGAGTCCGCAGCTAGCGCTCCCGCTCCGGCCGCTAACAGGAAGGCCTCGCCCTGGCGCAGCTACAAAAATTCGCCCGCCACTACCACGAAGAACAACAATAACGACGATAACGGCTTGCGCACCACCGTGCCGCCCACTGATGCCGCCACGGCGTCTTCAACCGGCTCTGGCAGCAACGGCAATAACGCTGACAATGACGGTAACGCGGCAACGAGCACGCCGCCACCTCCGCCGGTTCCGCAACCCATTACTGTGCCTTCCGGCACGCAGGTCAGCATTCGCCTGAATGACCAGTTGGATTCGGAAAAATCACAAGTGGGCGATGTTTTTCACGGAGCCATCTCCACGCCAATCGTCGTTGAAGGCAAGACCGTGGTTCCAACGTCGGCAGACGTGGAAGGTCGCGTGGTGGAAGTGAAGTCAGCCGGTCGCTTTGCCGGACAGTCTGATCTGGTGATTGAACTGACGCGCATTCACATGAACGGCAAGAGCTATTCCATCCAGACGGACCGCTGGTCCAAGGCCGGTAACGGACGCGGCAAGGCAACTGCTGCCAAAGTTGGCGGCGGAGCTGCCGTTGGAGCGATCCTCGGCGGAATCTTTGGCGGTGGTAAAGGTGCTGCCATTGGCGCAGCCGCCGGCGCCGGTGCAGGTACGGGCGTATCGGCAGCTACCAAGGGCCAGCAGATTATCCTGAAGCCGGAGACAGTGTTGAGTTTCCAGTTGCAGAACTCAATCTCGGTATTGCCCGGCAGCAACAACCGTCAGGCTATGAACGAGTAAGCTGACAAAGAAACTAAAGCGATTTAAGATAAACACACGCCGCCTTTCCGGGCGGCGTTGTTTTGCATCCAACCTCTCAACGTTTCGTCGATGAGCGATCCACATAAATGGCAAAAACAAAGATTTCTGCAATGCTCCACACCTGCAACGTGGCTTCTCAGCTTGAGAGATGCCTGGACTCTCTGCGTCCGTGCGACGAAGTCATCGTGATTGACCACGGCTCCACGGATGACACGGTGAAGATCGCGCGTGAGCATGGCGCGCGTGTGATTCAGGGCGTGAGCGGAGTGGACCATGGCGCATACACCCAGGACGTGCGCAATGATTGGGTGCTGGTGCTCTGCCCCAATGAATGTGTGGGTGAAGATCTGGAAGCATCACTGTTTGAATGGCGTGAAGCTGAGCCTGCGGCCGGCGCTTTGGGATACAACATTGGCATTCGTGAGCAGACTAACGGCGAGTGGAAATTTCAAGAGCCGGAAATGCGCCTTGCCAATCGCAAACAGATTAATTGGACTGGTGATCTGCCGCCTTCGGTTCCCAACGCACCGGCGTTGCAGGGCCACATTACCCGAATCAAAGACAACGCGTAAGGGAATTCAATTCCGCAATAGCCCTGTTCTGCCGTAACCGGCGGGAACGCTTGCCTTCTGCGTATAATCTCGCCAGATATCTGCATCAAGGCGGGACTCGCTCTGCATACTTATTCTGACATTTTTCAAAACGCAGCCGTGATGGCGTTTGTCTTCTTTCTCTTCGGATTGCTCTTTGGCAGCTTCCTGAACGTATGCATCTATCGTATGCCGCTTGAGCTCTCCGTGGTCAGTCCGAGATCAGCTTGTCCTTCGTGCGGTACGCCCATTTCCGCTTATGACAATATTCCCGTTCTGAGCTGGATTATTCTTCGTGGCAGATGCCGCAATTGCCGGTCGCCTATCTCGCCTCGCTATGCGATTGTTGAATTGATCACCGGAGCTTTCTTCGCTCTCAGCTCATTGCTGGGCGGACCTGGTCCTGTTGCCATCAAACTTAGCGTTTTTAGTTTCCTGATGATCGGCCTTGTATTTACTGATGCTGAGACCAAGCTCCTGCCTGATCTGCTGACTAAGCCGGGCATCGGCGCCGGTCTCATCTTCAGCCTGTTGGTTCCGCTGGAAGGTCCCGCCGCAAGCCTTCTTCCCAGGTCAACGGACTGGCACGGCGTTTCCTTCCTCAACTCTTTGGCTGGGGCGGTGCTCGGATCATCGTTCATTCTGGGAATCGCGCTGGGCTATGAAGCTCTGCGTGGTGCTGAAGGCATGGGCCGTGGCGATGTGAAACTCATGGCGTTGATTGGGGCATTCGTCGGCGTAAAACTCACTCTGCTGGTGCTGCTTCTCGGTTCGCTGGTGGGAAGCATCTTTGGTCTTCTGTTGATTATGGTTGTATTCCGCAAGAGGATTGGCCGCAGGCGCAGCCGCCATCCCGCGGAAGCGCCGGCAATCACTCGCAGCAGGGCATGGCAGTCTGCCATTCTGATCTACCGTAATTTTGAGATTCCGTTCGGGGTATTCCTGGGTACAGGCGCACTCGTCGCTGCGTTTTGGGGCGATGGTATTTTGCGCTGGTATTTGCAGTTCTTTTGGGTGCGTTAGGCAAGGACCTTATTACCATGGTCTATTACGAACGCCCGATACAGGGTTTACCCTATCGTTTCCGCCGCTATCAATAGGGCAGAATCTGCTCTGCTATCGGCAGTACAATAGAGCAGCAACTCTGTCTGAGGTTTCCATGAGAGCTATTTGTTCCTTTGTCTTCGTGTTTGCTTTGTCGGCTGGTTTATTCGCGCAGCAGTCCCTGGGGGACATTGCACGCGCAAACCGCAACAAGAAAAAGGGCACGTCCAACGTAAAGCTGGATGATGACAACATGCCCCGCACCGCCCGGCCAGACATATCTACGGCCGACGCCAAAGTCAAAGACGATAAAGACGACAAGAAAGACGACAAAGATAAGGACAAAGACGCCCAGGCAAAGAAGGCCGACGAATTTAAGGGCAAAATAGAGGCGCAGAAGCAGGAGATTGCCCGCCTCCAGCGCGAGTTTGATATCTCCCAGCGTGAAGCCAAGCTGCGGGCTGCCACGTATTATGGCGATGCCGGTACCCAACTACGCGATTCCGCAAAATTTGGGGAAGAGATGCGTAAGAACCAGGAAGAAATGGATTCCAAGAAACAGGCCATGGATGCTGCTCAGCAGAAACTCACTGATTTGCAGGAAATCGCTCGCAAGGCGGGCGTAAAGAGCGAGTAACTCCGGAATTAATCACTTGGAGACATGCACCTTTGGGGCATCCAGAATGCCCTGTGTTCTCGTCTAGAATGATGAGACACATGACTACTACGAAAAAGATCCGTTTGCTGGCAGGAGTAATCTTCATGCTCGTCGCAGGCCTGGTCATCTCTGGCTGCGATGACCCCAAGCCCGTCGAGGCTCCCAAAAAAGTCAACCATTATGAAACTGGACGCTTCGCCTTGCAGAACATGCTCCCGGTAGCCAGACTTTGGTCGCCAGACGCGCAACCGGTTACTCTCACATCCAGCCCTATGACAGACAGTACAGGTCAGGATGGGAAATCCGGCAACTGGCGTGCGATGTTCGGTTCTGTCTCGCGCAAAAAAGCGGAGCCCTTCATGTATTCAGGCATGGCGGATTCCAAGACCCGCGTTGATCATGGTGTTGAAGACAGCTTCAATCCCAATAACCGTTCGGAGGCTCCCTGGGATCTCAACTTCTTGAAAGTAGATACTGACAAGGCCTTTGAAGTGGCGCAGCAGCATGGGGGCAAGGCTCTTACCGAAAAAGACCCCAAGCTCCAGATCTTGTACGAGCTCGACTGGGACAGCCACGGCAACCAGTTGCGCTGGCATGTGGTCTATGGCGGCAGCGACTCCAACTCCAAGCTTACCGTGTTGGTCGATGCCAGCAGTGGGGCCTTCATCCGCAAAGAATAACGGACTATTGGCGCATGGGAGATGGCCGGGAACTTTGGCTCGGTAGAGGTGGTGTGGCTGCGGGAGCAGAGGTGGAGATGACCCCAACTGTTCCTATCACACCTACCGAGTCTGCCGTTACTTCCACAGTCGTGCTATTCCCGGCCAGGGACAGCTTCAGGTTTACCTGCACGTTCTTGCTATGTTCCAGATGTACAGCGTTAGTAATGTCTTTGAATCCGCGCACTGCCACCATCAACGTGTAGTCGCCGGCTGGAATGTCGCTTTTCATCAGCGAGCCCGCGCCGTCAGTCTTGCCATTGAATCTTGTTTTGCCTGACCGATCGATGAATGTGATTTTCGCGCCGGGCACCACCGCGCCGTCAGGGTCCGTGACCACGATGAGTATGTTTGCTGACTCGCCTGCCTGCGCTCTTTGGCAGGCCTGCGGCTGCGTTTTGGTCTTTGCTGCCGCGAAGTTAATACTGACCATTGCCGACAATATGGCAGCTCCCAGTCGTGAAACTTTTTTCGCCATTAGCCGCATTCCGCGGGGACAGTCCTGCGTGAGCATGGTGCCGTCAGCCCGCCGGTAGAAGCGCACACACACTCGTTGGCCCTGCCGCTCTGCCAGCAGGTGTTGAATCTCAAGCTCTGACATGGCGGAAAGGTTGTAGACATTGAGCTTGCAATCGTCGCAGTGTCGCACCAGAGCGTTTCCACTCATGGCTTCCCATGGCATCAGGCACGGAGATGCCACTCGGATGTCATGGATGTTGATGAGTTGCGTTACTGAGGCTGGTGGACGATGGACGGTCTCACGGGAAAAATAAGGAAGTCGCAATGGGCTCCTCCGGATCTCTGGATTGGAACGAACCCAGAGGAGCTTCTTGCGACTCAATTCTTTCAATAGGTAACTGCCCTGTTAATTCTTTGTCAGCGTCATTGCCGACCGGAAGGTAGCTCCTGACGCATCCCATCCTTGCACCGTGACCGAATGAGTCCCAAGGGTAAGGCTCATTGCCTTGCTGGCTGACGATGTGGTGGTTTGCGCTTTGAGCACGCCATCTACATAGATCTGTGTCGCCGTAATCGGATAGCCGGATGACGCAGTGCCCGTGATCGTTACCGACGAGCTGGTTGTGCTGCTCACAGTTGGGCTGGTGATAGTGGTAAATTGCGGTTTCACCGTTACGCTTTGGCTCTTGCTGGAACTCGCCCCGGCGTTGTCGGTGACGGTTGCTGTCACCGTGTAGGTTCCGGCCTTGGTGTATTGGTGAGTTGCGCTGGCGCCAGACGCAACCGCGCCGTCGCCAAAGTTGATGGTAGTGGAAACAATGCTGCCGTCCACGTCAGTCGACGCGGCCGCGCTGGCCGTGACGGATCCGCCCATCAGCAGGGAAGCCGTATTCAGATTCAACGCTGCTGTCGGCGGTGCATTTACCGTGACGCTGAAATTGCTGGAGAAGCTCCGCCCAGCACTGTCCCAGCCTTTGATCACAAACGCATGTGCTCCTGGTGACGCCGCCACATTGGTATCAATGGCTGCTGCGCTAAAGCTGTTGACTAGGTTACCGTCAATGTAGATCTGCATCGCTGTTACCGTAAATCCAGAGAAACCGCTGGCGACCAGGTGTAGTGGTGAGTTCAACAACGGAACGCTCAGCGTCGCCGCGGTTTGCATGGATGACACCGGACTCTTCACCACTACTTGTGGCGCTTGCGCCGTAACGCTCGAAGTGGTGGAAGACGTGGCGCCAAGATTGTCGGTTACGGTTGCTGTGATGGTGTATGTTCCGGCAGTTGAGTAAACATGGGACGCAGAAGGCCCTGCCGATGATGTTCCATCACCCCAGTTGATCACCGAACCTGCGATGGTGCCATCCGGATCAGACGACGCTGCCGTGCCGGCCGTGACAGTAATTGGAGCATAGCCGCTGAGGGGAGTCACACTCAACGCCGCGACGGGCGGCTTATTGGCTGCCGTCACAGTAACAACTGCCGTCTGGCTCGCAGTGGCGCCAAGATTGTCGGTTACGGT
>Ga0209863_10000859_pt1 | contig 12947 bp, 9 predicted proteins | sample OrgsoiDNA2013046_FD_185796 | JGI IMG/M metagenome (GOLD analysis project Ga0209863, IMG submission 185796) | Permafrost soil microbial communities from the Arctic, to analyse light accelerated degradation of dissolved organic matter (DOM) -... | ecosystem: Environmental > Terrestrial > Soil >...
TCCGCGGCGCGGGCGAAAATGAACACGGTGTCGCTCAGCGCGACCTTCGACGCCAGCGCGGCGTTGATGTCGACCCGGCCGGCAATCGACGATCCGGCGGACGCGGCCGCGCTCCGCGGCGCGGCTTGCGCTGGTGCGGGCGGCGCGGCCAGCGCGGGTGCCGCCGGCGCGGCGGCAACCGGCGCGACTGCGACCGGCGCGGCCGGCACCGCTGCGATCGGCGCCGGAGCATGCGACGCATCGGCCATCGGCAACCGTACCGTCGACGGCTTCTCCGTTGACTGGAAACCAACGTCGATGATGTAGTTTCTCTCCTCGCGGAAGGAATGCACGTCGACATCGCCGATCAGCTTGACTTCCACCGTGGAGGCTTCGCCGTCGATCTTCTGATTGATCGACGCGATGTTCGACGGCGCGGCGAGCTTGGCGTCCGCCAGATCGAAGGTGAGCGCGGCGTTGAAAAACAGCGTGAGTTTCTGATCGTTCAGCGCCGACGAGACGCCGACACCGTCGGGCATTTCAAATATGAAGCGGACGAAGGTCGGCGCCACCGAGGCGCGAATGCGAACCGGCGGACGCTTGGTGGCGTCGGCGACCGCGCGCTGCTGGCGCAAGGCGCGCTCGGCGACCCGCGCCCGCTCCGACAGTTCGCGGACCACCTCGGGAGGAAGGCCGGGAAGCTGACCAGTCCAGCCGTCAGGCAACAGATCGACGAACACCCGTTCGCCGGCCGTCATGGTGTTGATGGTCACCTTGCGCGCCGTCGACAGGCGGATGGCGGAGCCGTCGGGATCGCGCCGCGCCGAGGCGATATAGTCCGGCGCCCCCTCGTACAACCGGTCGACCGGAATATCGACCGGGCGCTTGAACCGGATCACGATGATCGAGCCGGCCGCGGTCACTTCGGACTCAACATCCTCGGCGAGTTTGAGAACCAGCCGGGCGTAGCCGCCGCCGACCGACACCGCGGCCTCGCCCTTGACCGGCGGCGCCTGACAGACGCCTGACAACGTCGAGCCGATCAGGACCAGCCCTGCGGCAAGCCATGACGGTCCACCGAGGCAACGCCAGGCCGTCCGCGCGCCGGCGCGGACTTGCGACCAAAATCCAGCGGCTGCCTTCCGCGCCATTCCAACCCGGTCTTTCAGTTTCAACGATCCATCGGCGACGGGACGCCCTCACCCCGCGCATTCGAATCTAGGATTGGCGGCTTAAGGTCATGGTAACGCCAACCGATTGATTTTATTGAGCGTCGTGCGTCTTCGATCGGACCGATAGACAATACAAATCCAAGCCTTGTTTGCTGGATTGAGGCACAAAACGCCTTAAATATTGATTAACCATTCGGTCGACCCGAACGTAATTTGTTGGAGTGAAACGCGAGATTTGTGACCGTTCGGCACTCTGTAAAATTGCAGTGCAACGATCTTGTTCCGGAACCCCGTTGACGGCCCCTCTGATTGCCGGACGCATCGCGTCCCAAACTTACTAGGGCGTGTACCCATTAACGCGCAAAATATACTGCGTTCTCCGCTCCTTGATCCCTTCCAAGAGGCGAAAGTACCCAACTATGATGTCATTCCAATCGATGGATCGGAGTGGAGATCGGACATGCGCCCGAAGCTTGGACATCCCCTTGACTGCAATTGTTTGGGCCGCCGGAATTTTCTTAAGCTGACGGCCGGCGCTATGGCCGGCCTCACGGGTGGCGGCCTCTTCCTGGCCGATCAGGCACGCGCAGACGCCCTGTCGAAGGAGATGCGCAACAAACTGACACCGGACCAAATCATTCAAGCAATGAAGAAGGGCAACAAGCGTTTCCGTGCGGGCGAGAGGAAAGACCGCAACTACCTTCGCGAACAGAAGGCGAGCGCGAAGGGACAGTACCCAGCGGCCGTCTTGCTGACGTGCATCGACTCGCGCGCGCCGGCCGAGGTCATCATGGACCTTGGAATTGGCGACATCTTCAACTGTCGGGTTGCGGGGAACGTCAGAAACGCTGACATTCTCGGCAGTATGGAGTTCGCGTGCAAATTGGCAGGTGCGAAAGTGGTTCTTGTGATGGGCCACACCGCATGCGGCGCTATCAAGGGAGCAATCGACAACGCCGAGCTGGGCAACCTGACGGGATTGCTAGCGAAGATCAAACCCGCGATAGACGCCACCACCTATACCGGCGAACGTTCGGCGAAGAACTACGCCTTCGTCGATGCTGTCGCGCGAAAGAACGTCGAGATGACCGTGGCTGGAATCCGACAGGACAGCTCCGTCCTTGCTGAACTAGAGGCGAAGGGCGCGGTCAAAATGGCTGGTGCCATGTACAACTTGGAGACGGGCGCTGTAGAATTCTTCGACTGAGGCTCCGGAGATTTCGGCTCCTGAAGCAGGCCGGTTGCGTCGGATGACCGTACAATCAAAATGAGCCGTGTCGGCGCTGCGGCATCAATTGCGCGGACCGCGGTTGGCTCGGCAAGGGCCTTGGGCTGAACTGGATCTACGACTGTCTCGCATCATGCACGATGCAGGGATCGATCTATTGGTGGGGGATCGGCATGGCTGTGGCAGGGACGGTTCGGTGGACGTGGATTTGGCCCGCGCTCGCGTGGACAATCCTGGTGGTCACACTCGTTCTCGGCGGGGGTGGAGTCATCTACTCCGCAGCCGGAGCAGCTTTGTTCGGCACCGTTTTTGCTGCGGTATACCACGCGGAGATGGTTGCACACCGCGTTGGCGAGCCGTTTGGCACGCTTATCCTTGCCCTGGCAGTGACGGTGATCGAGACGGCGCTCATCGTCTCGGTCATGATCGCAGCGCCCGCCGAAAAAGCCGGACTGGCCCGAGACACGGTTTTCGCGGCCGTTATGATCGTATGCAACGGCATCGTCGGTGCCTGTCTGCTGATGGGCGGCGTCCGCCACCGCGAACAGGAATTTCAGGCTCAAGGAGCGAGCGCCGCTCTGGCGGTCCTCGTTGCGCTGACCAGTCTCACGATGGTTCTTCCGAACCTTGCGGCCCAAGAACTCGGTCCGTTGTACAACAAGCCGCAGCTCATCTTTGCCAGCCTTGTGTCGCTGGTGCTGTATTTCGCATTCGTCTTCATCCAGACGGTACGCCACCGCGACTATTTTCTGCCGGTCAAGACTTCGGCCCCCGAGGAACATGCCGCACCCCCGGACAACAGAACGACTGTCCTGAGCGCAGTTCTCCTCGTCGTCTCGCTCGTCGCAATCGTTGGGCTGGCCAAGGCTCTGACGCCCACGGTCGAGCGAGGAATCGATTATCTCCAAGTGCCGAAAGCGGTCGTCGGCACCATCATCGCTGCGTTGGTTCTTCTGCCCGAGGCAGTGGCGGCCATCAAGGCGGCTCAAAGCGATCGATTGCAAACTAGCCTGAACCTCGCGCTGGGCTCGGCGCTCGCGACCATCGGTCTGACTATCCCGGCGGTTGCCGCGGTATCGATCGTGCTGGGGTATCGCCTCGAACTCGGGCTGGACACCAAAGAGCTGGGCCTGCTGGTGCTGACGCTGCTTTTGAGCGTGATCACTCTGGGCACCGGCCGGACGACGGTGCTTCAAGGCGTCGTCCATTTGGTCATCTTCGCCGCGTTTCTGTTTTTTGCGGTGGTGCCGTGAGCAACCGCTCGGACAAGCCAGGTCGATTGTCAGCCTTTTTCGGCCTGCGTGACGGGGAGAGCCGGCAATGATCCGACAACTCTCACGATTTGCGATCTCAGTGGTGCTTGTGGCCGGCTTGCAAGGCTGCGGGGATAAAAAACAGGAAGCAAGCGAACAGCCGGTGCGCGGCCTTCGCGCCTACAAGGTCGCCGCAAAGGCCGAGAGCCGCATTCGCCGTTTTCCCAGCGTCCTGCAGCCGGCGGATGTCAGCAGCCTATCGTTCGAAATCGGCGGGCAACTGAAAGCGGTCACCCTCACCGTCGGCCAGAAGGTGCAACTGGGTGACGTGCTGGCGGAAATCGACCCCCGATCGCTGCAGACCCAGGTCGACCAGGCCAGCGCCGGCGTGCAGCAGGCGCAGGCGCAGCTCGATAACGCGGATGCCGATTTCCAGCGGAAGGAAGAGCTTTTGAAGCGGGGCGTCGCGACGCAGGCTGTGTTCGACCAGTCGAGGGCCACTCTGCTCAGCTCCAGGGCTCAGCACGACCAGGCGCGCCGTCAGCTCGACTTGGCAAATCACAACCTGGACCGAAGCAAGCTGCTGGCGCCGTTTGCCGGCACCATCGCCCGCGTCGAGGTCAAATCCTTTGCCCAGATCGCTGGGGGACAGCCCATTACGACGCTCTACAGCGACGACCGCTTCGAAATGTCGTTTCTGGCGCCGTCACCGACGTTCCAGAGCCTCAAGGTCGGGCAATTGCTCGACGTCAAGATCGCCGACAAGCCGGACCTTTCGCTCAAAGGCGAGATCAAGGAGCTGGGGTCCAAAGCCGAGCAGGTGTCGGCCTTTCCGGTGGTGGTCAGGCTCGACAACAGCGCCCCGGGTCTGAACGCAGGCATGTCCGTCGAAGTCACGATCGAGGAACCATTGATCGGCGGCGGCAGCGGCTTTCTGGTGCCACTCAGCGTTCTTGTGCCCGAAGGGGGCAAGGTGCTGCAGACTACAGGGATCGTGTTCCGTTACGACGAAGGAAGCTCAACCGTAAAAAAACGCACCATCACGGTGGGCGGGATTCGTGACAACCGTCTGGTGGTCACTGAAGGCATCGCGGCGGGCGACATCCTGGCCTCGGCCGGCGTCTCTTATCTGTCCGATGGGCAAAAGGTGAAGCTGCTTCCTTTGGAGGAGGAGGCGCCTTGAATCTCCTCACCCGATTTGGTCTCGCGCGGTCCCGTTTCACCATCGCGGCCATGATCAGCCTGCTGGTCGCCGGGCTCGGCCTCTATCCGAATTTTCCGAAGCGAGAAGACCCGGTCATAGTCATTCGCACGGCGGTGGTATCGGCTCTCTTTCCGGGGATGGCGCCGGAGCGGATGGAGAACCTTGTTGCCGTCCCGATCGAGCGCAAGATCCGCGAGCTTCCCGAAGTCAGGGACATCAGGACTCTCGCCGGAGAGGGTTCGCTGACGGTCTACGTCGACCTGAAGGACGAGATCGGCAACGTCAATGCCGTCTGGCAGCGGCTGCGCGACAAGATGGGTGACGTCAAGATCGAACTGCCCGACGGTGTCGTCGGTCCCTTCGTCAACAGCGACTTTGGCGACGTCGCGATCGCGACCATCGCGATCACTGGCGAGGGCTTTTCACCGCGCGAACTGAAGGACGTCGCTGAGGACTTCCGCAAGAAGCTCTACCAGCTCTCCGGAATCTCCAAGGTTGAGCTGCTCGGCGTGCAGGATGAAAGGGTCTGGCTGGAGCTCGACACCCGCAAGCTGGCGGCGGTCGGCGTCCAAGTGAATAGCCTGATCAAGGACCTCCAGGGGCAGAACGTGGTGCTGCCATCCGGAAACATCAACGCGGACGGCACGCGCCTGCTGCTGGAGACCTCCGGCGATTTTCCGAACGTGCGCGCGATCGAAACGATGCTGACGCGGGTCGGGACCACCGACAGCCTGGTGAGGCTCGCCGATCTCGTCACCGTGCGCCGCGACTACGTCTCTCCCAAGGTCAAGCCGATCTATTTCAACGACCGTCCCGCCGTCATACTCAGCGTCATCATGCAGCCGGACCAGGATGTCACGCAGCTCGGCCGCAAGCTCCGTGCGGCGTCAAGCGACTATCAGCGGAGGCTGCCGATCGGCTACGCGATCGATTTCGCGACGTATCAGGCCGACCAGGTCAGCGCCTCCGTCAATTCCGCACTGTCGAGCGTGGCGCAGACCTTCATCGTCGTCGCCGTGCTGGTGGTGCTTTTTCTTGGTTTGCGGGCTGGAACCGTTGCGGCGATGATCGTTCCGTTCGCCGTGATGTTTTCGCTGATCGGCATGCGGGCGCTCGGCATCGCGCTCGAGCAGGTGTCGATCGCCGCCATCATCATCGCGCTTGGCCTGCTGGTCGACAACGGCGTAGTGATCGTCGAGGATATCGTTAGCCGGATCGGTCGCGGCGTGCCGCCCCAGGAAGCCGGCTTGGCGTCGGGCGAGCAGTATGCGCTGCCGCTCCTGATCTCCTCCATCACCACCATCGCGGCGTTCCTGCCGCTGCTGCTATTGTCGGGGCCATCAGGAGAATATGCGTTCTCACTGGCGGCCGTAGTGGCTTTGACACTGGGCGGCTCTTGGATCACCGCGCTTTACATCCTCCCCGCGCTGACCGTTTGGCTGATCGGCCGGCGGGGCGCGTCGGGAAGCGAAGATGCGGCTCCGTCGCGTTTACAGCGCTTCTATGCCTCGGCACTCGGCTGTGCTTTGCGTTTCTCGCCCTTCGTGTTGGCCGCGTGCATCGTGCTGGTCCTGTTGGCGGTGACGCAGTTCGGCCGCCTGCCCAAGCAGATGTTCCCGCTCAGCGAACGCAGCCAATTCCTCGTCTACATGAACATGCCTGACGGGACCGACATCTCGCAAACCGAAGTCCGGGCGCGTGAAATTGAGCGATGGCTCGGAGACAAGGCAGCCAATCCCGAAATCGCGAGCGAGATCCTATATGTGGGGGACGGCGGCCCAAGGTTCTATCTGACCCTGACTCCGGTCGCACCGGATCCGGCCTCCGCCTTCTTCCTGGTCAACACAAAGGACTATGAAGGCGCGGTGCGGGCATCAGATCGCGCCTGGAAATATCTCTATGCCAATCATCCGGAGGCCCAGTTCAAGATCAAACGGCTGGCGATGGGAGCCGTGGAATCTGGCATCGTGGATGTGGAAATCTCAGGCCCGGACGAAGACCGGCTGCTTGCGCTCGGCAAACGCGTGCGCTCATTGCTCCAGGCCGCTCCAGACGTTCGCGACAACGATGACGACTGGGGCAACAAAATCGTCAAGGTCGTCATCGAAATCGATCAGGACCGGGCGCGGCAGTTGGGCGTGACGTCCGAGGAAGTCACTCGGCTGCTCAATACTTATTTCAGCGGCACCGCGGTCTCGATCTATCGCGAAGGCGACAACGCCATTCCGATAGTTCTCCGCGCCGGCGCATATACCTCGCAGAGTCTGGAAGGCCTCACCAGCGCTACCTTCGCGAAAAATGGCGGCCTGATCTCCCTGGCGCAGGTCGCCAGGTTGAAGCCCGGATTCAATCTGGCGCGCATCCGCCGCAAGAACCAGGAACGGACGATCACGGTCACCGCCCGCAGCACCTCGCTGACCGCCGGGCAGCTATTGGATTCCATCCAGCCGGGCCTGCAGGAGCTGGATCTCGCCGGGACCTATCACGTTGCTATCGGCGGCGAGATCCAGAAGAGCGCCGAGACGAACCAGAAACTGGCTGCGGGACTGCCGGTCGCGTTGGCCGTGATGGTGCTGGCGATCATCCTGCAGTTCAACTCGTTCCGTCGCACGTTTCTAACCTTCATGAGCATACCGCTGATCCTGATCGGCATCCCGTTCGGCCTTCTCACGGCGGGACAGCCGCTTTCGTTCTTCGGCACCCTCGGCATCATCAGTCTTTCCGGCATCATCATCAACAATGCCATCGTGCTCATCGACCAGATCGATATCGAGCGGGAGATGCTCCCGCTGCGCGAAGCGGTCGTGGCAGCGTCGCAAAAGCGCTTGCGTCCGATCCTGCTGACCTCGGCAACGACGGTGCTTGGACTCGCACCTATGGCGATTGCCGGCGGCGCGCTGTGGCAGCCGATGGCGGTGCTCATGATGTCGGGGCTTGCTGTCGCGTCGCTGCTGACGCTGTTCTTCGTTCCAGCCGGATACTTCCTGCTGTTTTGGTTCGATAAAGACCTCCCTCCGGCATCCTAGCGTGAACCTTGAACGCTGCAGCGGCATGACCCAGGGCGTGCGGGCATCGATGAGTTCTGGCAACACCTTTCGCGCGCCGGCCGACTCGCCTGACAGACCCATCGCGTCATTTCGCTGCTTCGCAGCAATGGCGTTGCTTTAGGAGCCGAGCAACGCGGACATCAGCTTCGGTACGCACGCCACCAGGTTTTATGAGTACACGGCCTAATTTCCAGAAATCCCGCGATCCTCACCAAAGCGCGCGATGTGCTCGAACGTCTGATAGGCCAGCTCTCTCAATCGTCGAACTCGTCGTCATCGTCCCTTTGCGCCACCGTGGTCGCACGCTGCAGGAATTGCGGCGCCTGATGGCGCGGTTCGCGCGGAGCCGGGCGCTCGGACGGATCGCGGCCGATTTTGGTCCTTAGTTCCACGAGGTCGGTGAAGACATCGGCCTGGCGCCGCAGCTCGTCGGCAATCATTGGGGGCTGGCTCGAAATCGTCGAGACCACGGTGACGCGGACGCCGCGGCGCTGCACCGCTTCCACCAGCGAGCGGAAGTCGCCGTCGCCTGAGAACAGCACCATCTCATCGATATGTTGGGCGAGTTCCATGGCATCGACGGCAAGCTCGATGTCCATGTTACCCTTCACCTTGCGCCGGCCGCTGGCGTCGACGAATTCCTTGGTCGCCTTGGTGACGACCGTGTAGCCGTTATAATCGAGCCAGTCGATCAAGGGGCGGATCGACGAGTATTCCTGATCTTCGATGATTGCCGTGTAGTAGAACGCGCGCAGCAGCGTTCCGCGACTATGAAATTCCTTGAGCAGGCGCTTGTAATCGATGTCGAAACCGAGCGTCTTGCCTGTTGCATAGAGATTGGCGCCATCGATGAACAGCGCAATCCTGTTGGAGGAAGATGACATTTAAGTAACTCACCTTTTCAAATAGATACGGGGGGCAAGCGACCCGCTGGTTCAAACTCCGCCTGGATATCAAGAGAGGCAAAAAAGTCGCGATTGAGGCGGCCTCTCAAGTGATCCTCGACAATCAAATCGCATCAGAGCGTTCGCAAATGCGAACGAGCGAGGGCAAGCAGCTACAACCACAGCGCTCACGCCAGTCTAACATCGAAATGTTTTAGGTTTCAAATAGCTTTATCTCGACCGGTGCGTTACTTCTTGTGAGCAGGCGCAACACGCTTCAGCGGTTCGATCCCGCGCGGCCATATTCAGGGCTCCGAGGCGGGCTGAGCCCGATCGATCGATACGGCGCGGACAGCAAAAGCAGGAAGAGTGCCCTGGCAGCCTTGTATTTGGCCGCGGGTCGGCTGCCTTCCGAACCCTGCATCACGACCGCCCCTTCGGTTGTGCAGACGCACCACCGCCATGTTCGGCCGCGCTTTCTCAGGGCCAATTCAAAAACCGGAAGCTGATCCAGGCATAGCGAGCGTGCCTTGCGAAGCGCTTTCAAAGGGGTCCCTCCCCGAAATGAGGAAAAATCAGTTACCCAGTTGGTCGGTGGAAATGCACAATTGGTTGGCCGAAAAGCGATCTCTTTTTCGTGTAGTGACCCCGGGAATTTCCGTCTGCCGTGATTCAGGCGATGGCCCGCTCGTTTATCGCTGGTTTTGGATCGAAGATCATCCGAAAAACTATTTATTTTTCAAGTATTTATACGGAATTTTCCACTTAAGGGCCTGTTAAATATCCCCGCTAATTGGACTTTTGCGGCAGCACCTTGCCCTCGATTTTGGGAAGCTCGACCGCGGAGGCGGATCGGTCCGGCCCGGCGCGCCGGGCCATTTCGACCGTCAGGCGCTCGGCCGCTTCCGGCGCCATCAGGCCGAGGATATCGGACATCTTCCGCGGCGCGATCTGGGAAGCGATGTCGAACAGCACGGACATCTCGAGCCGGTCGAACACCTTGGCGGCGTCCTTCGGCTTCATGCCCTCATACATGGTGATGATGCCCTTGAAGCGGGCGGCATCGGTTTCGCTCTTCTGGTCGGTCGCCGTGGTGATTCGCGATTCGACCGCCTTCAATTCTTCGACGCGCGAATCGATCCGCCTCTCGGCGGCCTTGAGCAGGCTCTCGCGAATGTCGATCTCGCGGGCACGCGCCTCAAGCTCCTGCCGCCGCGACTGCAGCCGCTCCAGGATCGCCCGCTCCGAGGCGGACACCGGCTGGCTCTGCTCGGGATGGACCATGGTGCCTTCGGGTTTTGCCACTTCCGGGACCTGCGGCGCCGGTTTGGCGGCCTCCTCCTTCGGCTTCTCATGGGTCGAGCCGGTGATATCGGCGGGATCGAATTTGCTTCCGCCGGGAAAGCTGAGGGTGTCCTGAGCCCAGGATTTCTGGTTGCTCTGCGGCTGATAGTCGAACACGTAGCCGCCATCGAGCACCAACCCGGCGACCTTGAGCACGGCAAGGCTGAAGATCGCGATCAGGACCACCGGGAGCACGCGGATGTCACGGAACGATTTCATGCGGCGATGCCGTCAGCCCTTCTGCGGTCGGAAAACGCCTGGGCCGCCGCGGCGACCGCCTTGGCCGCCGACACCTTGGGTGCCGCGCGCTCGGGCTCGGACTCCGGCTCCGGCTCGGCCGCCGGCCTTGCCGCGGTCGCGATCCTGGACAGCCGCCGAAAGATGTTGTCGCCTTCCGCGAGTTGCTTCTTCAACTGCTGGGACATCTGGGCCGCGGATGTCAGCTGGTTGCCGAGATTCTCGTTGACGTCGCGAACGGTGTGCTTGAGGCCGCCGATCGCGCGCTCGGCGATTTCGGTTGCCGTGATCAGCTCCGCAATCGTCGCCTTCAGCGAATGTTCGTCGGCCTTGAGACGCTTCAGCCGCTTGTTCAGCAGCATGCAATAGCCGATGGTGACCATGAGCAGGACCGCGACCAGGCTCTCGATCACAATTCCGAATACGTGACTCATTGGGCCTCCATCAACTTGGTTTGCTCATCGGCCTTCTCGAACATCGCGAAGGTGGTGTTCGGCTTGCGCAGCTGCTTGGTGACGCGAATGGCGACGCGATCGCCGACCCGGCCCATCCGTCCTTCGGTCAGGGTCACGGTGCCGCAGCGCACCGCGACCAGGGCGTCGGCGCGCATTTCAAGCGGCAGGGTATCGCCGATCTTCAGCTTCATCAGCTGCTTGAGCGGAATATCGGCCTCGTAGAGCACGGCATCGACCGAGATCTGCGCCTGGGCGATTTCGGTCGCGAAATGGCCCTCCCAGACCGGATCGCGGCCGAATTTCTCGCCCATGAACATCTGCATCAGCACCGGGCGGATCGGCTCGATGGTGGCATAGGGCAGCAGCAGCTCGATATTGCCGCCGCGGTCCTCCATGTCGATATGCAGCCGCACCAGGATGGCGGCGTTGGCGGGCCGGCTGATGGCGGCGAAGCGCGGATTGGTTTCCAGCCGGTCGATCGAGAAGGTCACCGGCGACAGCGGCCGGAAGGCCTGCTCGGCGTCGGCCATGACAACTTCGACCAGCCGCTTGACGAGGTTGGTTTCGATTGTCGTGTAGGGGCGGCCCTCGATGCGCAACGAGGTCGAGCCGCGACGGCCGCCCAGCAGCACGTCGATCATCGAATAGATCAGGCTCGAATCGACCGTCGCGAGACCGAAGTTCTCCCATTCCTCTGCCTTGAACACGCAGAGCACGGCCGGCAGCGGGATCGAATTCATGTAGTCGCCGAACCGCACCGAGGTGATGCGATCGAGCGAGACCTCGACGTTGTCGGAGGTGAAGTTGCGCAAGGACGTGGTCATCAGCCGCACCAGCCGGTCGAACACGATTTCGAGCATCGGCAGACGCTCGTAGGACACCATCGCCGAATCGATGATGGCGCGAATGCCGGAATTGTCGTCGAGGTTGACCTCGCCGACATTGAAGCCGAGCAGGTTGTCGATTTCCTCCTGCGACAGGACCCGTTCGCCGCCGTTCTTGCCGCCGCCGAAGTCGCGGCTGCCGTCCTCGACCATGGCGGCCCATTGCAGCGCCATGGTGCCGGAGAGCTCGTTGGCCGCAGCCGCAGCCGCCGCCTCCGCCGGATCCTCGGAATCCAGCGACGCTTCCCATTGGGCTGCGATGGCGTCCTGGTCTTCTGTGCTGTTGCCGGCCATGGTTTTCTAAATCCGTCTCGTCACTGAACGACGATTTCCTTGAACAGCACGGCGTTGACCTGGCTTGGCGCGATCGCCGTATTGACCCGCCTGGTCAGCTCTTCCTTGAGACGAAACAGGCCCGCCGAGCCGGTGAGGTCGGCCGGCCGCAGCTCGCGCAGATAGGTCTGGAAGATATCGGTGACGCGCGGCATCGAAGGCTTGATCGCCTCGACCAGCTTTTCCTCTTTGACCTCGAGCACGATCTTGGCCTTGAGGTATTGCACGCGCTCGCCGGGCGCGCCGACCAGATTGACCAGCATTTCCGGCACGTCGATGAAAATCGCCGGCTTCGGCGCCGCCGCCTCGGCGTGCACCTCTTCGCTGTGGCCTCGAGAGAACATGAACCAGGTTACAGAACCGCCGCCGATAATGACGAACAGGCCGACCGCGGCGATGATGATCTTGAGCTTGCCCTTGGGGGTCGCAGCCGGCAACGCCGCGACGCTATCTGCAGAATCGGTATCTGACATCGCCTGCCCGTCCGGTTGGAAAAAACCTCGATGCGCGAGGCAGGCTTGATGACGCGATACAAAACAAAGTCCGCCGGCGCACACGCGCTCTCTTGATGCAGACGCTAAGTAACAATGGTTAATGGATTCTTTCGTTTGGCCTGCAGCTAGGAAAAAGTTGCCGGGCAAACATGGTCAACAAGCCCTTATTGCCGCCCCGTCGGCGTCCGCGAAAACATCTAACCCATTGTCTAGTCGATATTTTCTCAACTGGCACGGGATTCGCTGTGTATCAAGCGAACCGCGGCTTGGGAGAGCTTTTCGGTTCGCTCGATCCGCAACCAGCCTGGGAGGGCCGCGCGCGGATCATTTGAAGGGGGAGAACCACCGATGGAGAATATGCTTCTCGTCGGACTTTCGCGGCAGATGACGCTGGAACGGCAGATGGATGTCGTCGCCAACAACGTCGCGAACG
>Ga0209863_10000860_pt1 | contig 12945 bp, 11 predicted proteins | sample OrgsoiDNA2013046_FD_185796 | JGI IMG/M metagenome (GOLD analysis project Ga0209863, IMG submission 185796) | Permafrost soil microbial communities from the Arctic, to analyse light accelerated degradation of dissolved organic matter (DOM) -... | ecosystem: Environmental > Terrestrial > Soil >...
CTGGCCGAGTACCACGCTTCGATTCAACGCAAGAATGCTTTTTCAGCCGCGCTGTATCTGGCGTCCGTACCGCTGGCGTACGTTTCGATCTACGCTTCGTTCTTCATCTTTGCGCTGATCCCAGCAATGTATTTCCTGCCGGAGAAAATGCTTTCGCCATCCGAATAAGCTAGGCCAGCGCCGCTCATCGAGCCAGAGACTGGACCCAACCGGCGAGCGAATGCCACGCCGCCGTGTGGCCGAGGTAGGGCCGGATCTGTTGCACAAGGACAAGCAACGCCCCGGCCCAAATCGTAGCCCGATGCACTTTGTGCGTCGACCATAGGTCATAGGCCACCATGAAAATCAGGAATACGTAGGAGAGCAGAGCCGCCTCACCTGGATTGCGGTGGACAAGAGGCCAGCGTGCGATCGCGGCGATCGACAGCCCAATGGTCGCAACAAGAATCAGGCGTTTGTGCTCCGCCGGCTTGGAGCGGGCGCGGAACGCGAAAAAGATGAGCGTCGCGAATACCACCATGTCCGTCATGGGCACGATATAGAACGATCTGGGGTCTCGTCCCGGAGGACTAGCGTTCCGCATGAGCGTATCGGTAGCCGCCATGACGCCAAGGATCACCATGAGGCAGGCCAGAAGAAATCCGGCAATGCCGAGCCGGCGGTGGATATCCACCCGGCCCGCCGAAACCAGCGACGTCTGCGCAACGAGCAAGAGGATCCAGCAAGAGAATGCCGCACCATGCAGATGAATGATCAGACTAGGAAGCGGAGCGTGAAACACGCCCGCCATATAGTAAGTGGGCGCGAAGCCCACGAATACGGTCGCGAGCAAGAGCAGCGACATCCCAGAAAAAAAGAAATGATCGAAACGGCCACCGGGTAGCCTGGGCACAGGCCTCGCAGGACTACCGCCTGGATTGTGGGGCCGTGCTTCGTTGGGACGTGAAACGACTGTTGCCATTGTGTCTCCGCGGTCGAACTGTTTTGACTGGATTTCTTGGAGCTTTCGGAGTCTACGCCAAGGCGTAAGCGATAGCTATGGGAAACGACACGGCGGGTCAGGAACCACAGGGCGCATCCCAGCGAAAATCTGGGGGACTTAGCGGCGGTATTGCGTGGGCTGCGGGCCTTTTTCCAGCGTCTTGCGGTCCCAGATCCAGCCCTCGCGGGTATAGCTGGCGAGTTCAAAATCCTGCGTGAGTTCAAGGGCGTCGACGGGGCATGCGTCCTCGCACAGGCCGCAGAACATACAGCGGCTCAGGTCGTAGGTGAAGTCGGTGAGTTCCTTGCGGCGAGTGTTCTCGTTTCGAGCGCTGGAGACGACGATCAGATTCTCCGGGCACGCCAGCGCGCACAGGTCGCAGGCAATGCACATGGTCTCGTCGGTGTCAGGATTCACGTTCAACCGCGGCGCTCCGCGATAACGCTCGGCGACTTGCGGCCGCTCCAGCGGGTACTGTTCGGTGTAGATTTCCTTGGGATCCTGATAGCGGAACGTGACCTTCATCCCCTGCAGCAGGTCGACGAGAAATACTTTGCGCAGCAAGCTTGCCATGCCCATAACGCCGCTAGCATACCACGAAATAGGATTCTCCAAGGGACGGTCCCTTTTCCCGGTCACCACTGTGATCCCCTGTGTCCCCTGTGGTTTAGAGCGCCTTTTTTCTTTCATGCCGCGCCGGGAACTTTTCCCGCCGCCCGTTCGTAACCATCTGCAGAAGGATTGTCATGAAAGCCTATTTCACAAATCTGCCGACGAAAACCTGGCTCCTGCTGGCCGTCGCTACGGTCGGACTCGCGTACCCCTGTGGTTCGGGTCGTGGTCCCCACCGTCCTGCACGCGGTTGTGCCGGAGGTGGTTCGCTCGGTCCTGAGCGCGATCTGAGTCCGCCGAAACCGCTAGAATATCTTGCGGAGATTGCCTGAGTGTCCGTATCGAAGCCAGGAGCGGCACAGCCCTCGCAGGAAAACTCATCGGCTGAGTCCAGTGGGTTCCATCCCCAAGACCATCCCGATGAACTCTGGATGGAGGAAGCACTGCGTTGCGCCCAGCGCGCGCTGGAAGCGGGAGAAGTGCCGGTCGGCGCAGTCGTGGTGCGCGATGGACAGATTGTTGGCCGCGGATGGAACCGCAACATTACCGACTCCGACCCCACCGCCCACGCCGAGGTCATCGCCCTGCGCGAGGCCGGTGCCACCCTTGGTAACCACCGCCTGGAGCACTGCGATCTGTTTGTTACAATTGAGCCGTGCGCCATGTGTGCTGGTGCGTTGACGCATGCCCGTGTAAAGCGTCTGGTATACGGGTCCGATGACCCCAAAGCCGGCGCCGTAAAGTCGGTAATGCAAATCCTGAATCATCCGCAACTGAACCACAAGATTGAGGTTCGCGGCGGGGTTCTCGCGGGCCGCAGCGCGGCATTGCTGCAATCGTTCTTTAGAAGTCGCCGCTAGCTGTTGGGTTTTGCTGATGGTTGAAAGTTAACAGCTGAAAGCTGCTTTCCGGAGAGGTGCGTGAGTGGTTGAAACGATCCGCCTCGAAAGCGGACATACCTTAACGGGTATCGTGGGTTCAAATCCCACCCTCTCCGCCATATTTTCCAGTCCTGTTGCGTTCAAGTAAGCACCCAGAGCACAGTGCCCAGATCCAAGCCGGCCCCCGATCCCGCTGATAACTCCCCCGCTCCCGGCCTGATGCGCTCGCCTCTTGTCCTCTCGCTGATACTTTTCGTCGGCACGCTGGCTCTCTACTTCCCTGCTGTTGACAGCGCGTTCGTCAACTACGATGACCCGTCCTATGTGACCGCGAATGCTCACGTGTTGCAGGGACTCTCGTGGAATAACTTCGCTTGGGCATGGACGGCGACCCTTGAGGCAAACTGGCATCCGCTGACATGGATTTCGCACATGGCAGACGTGCGGATGTTTGGCGTGAATCCTCGCGGTCATCATGCAGTCAGCGTGGCGATGCACGCGTTCAACGTGGTGTTGCTGTTCTTCGTGTTGCGGCGCGCCACCGGGAAAGTGATGGCCAGCGCGGTTGTGGCGTCGCTGTTTGCGGTCCATCCGTTGAATGTGGAGTGTGTGGCCTGGGTGGCGGAACGCAAGTCGCTGCTCTCGATGCTGTTTCTGCTGCTGACATTTGCGGCGTATGGCTGGTATGCAAAGCGGCGAAGTGTCAGCCGATATGTTGCGCTCGCCGCGCTCTTCGCCCTTGGCCTCTCCGCCAAGCCGATGATTGTGACTCTGCCTCTGCTTCTCCTAATGTGGGATTACTGGCCGTTGCGGCGACTCGCCTCAGATTCCGCAGCGCACAGCGTGACATTTGTTCAACTGGTCATTGAAAAGGTTCCGCTCTTTGCACTATCGGCCGTAAGTTCCTGGATCACGCTCTATGCGCAGCGTGCAGGCGGTGCGCTGGGCAACACCGAACTGCTGCCGCTCAGTCAACGAGTGGCCAACGCCCTCTATTCCTACTGCGTTTACCTGGGTAAAGGAATTTGGCCGACTGGCTTGGCCGTGTTCTATCCGCATCCGGAGGGATCGCTGGCAGCGTGGAAGGTTGTGGCTGCGACGCTTCTTCTTGTTGCGATTACTGCGCTGGCCTGGCGCTGCCGCGAGCGCCACCGTTATTTTCTTGCCGGATGGCTGTGGTATCTCGTGGCCATGATTCCGATGATCGGCGTCGTTCAAGTCGGACGCCAGGCGATGGCCGACCGCTACGCTTATCTTCCGTTCGTCGGGCTCTTCGCGATTGCAGTGTGGGGAGGAGCCGAACTGTTCGCGCGGTTGAGGCTATCGAGCTTCGCGGCCGGAGCAATCACCGCTGCCCTGCTGATCGTCTACGCTTCAATGGCGTTTCTGCAAATCAACTATTGGCATAGCAGCGTGACGCTCTTCTCGCACGCGCTCGCGGTGACCAGCCGCAATGGCATTGCTGAGGACAATCTCGGCACCGCGCTGATGGAGATGGGACGGCCCGACCTGGCGCTACCTCATTTCGAGGCTGCCGCCGAGTTCATTCCCCAACTCTCGACTGCGCACTACAATCTCGGCGTGCTCCAGCAACAGCAGAATCATGCAGACGCCGCTCGCCGCGAATATGAACTGGCTTTGCAATACAGTTCTGACGCAACCGAAGCCGCACAAACTCACAGCAACCTGGGATTTCTGCTGTTGGGACAAGATAATCCGACGGCGGCGGCACATGAATTTTCCGCTGCGCTTGAGATCAATCCTGACAAGCAAAACAGCCTGCTGGGCCGTGGCATCGCAGAATATCGCATGTCGAATCTGGATCCAGCGGTAAGTGACCTCAGCCGCGCCGCCCAGATCGCGCCCTTAGCCCAGGCTGACTATTGGCTCGGCCGCGCTCTCGAAGACAGAGGCCAGAGGGAAGCATCCGCCAGCGCCTATGCCGCTGCCTTACAACTTTCCCCTGCCATGTCCGAAGCGCAGCAACACCTCGATGCATTGCGTCGCAAACCGTAGCGGTGCCACCCTCAGCGACGGTTCCGGCAAGAAAGCACTCCACATCGTCACTTGCTCGATTGCAGCGCATACAGGGCGGCGCGGCTAGTCGCAACCGGTGGCGGGGCATCTCCCTTCAACATCAACCACAGAATTCTGTTGTATAGCTGGTCGTCGACACGATCGGGCGCGCTGAGATCCAGACCTTCCGACAGGCGTGCGGCTGCAGTGTTCGGCGGATTTTTTTCGTTCAAGTCTTGCTTAGGGATGACTGGGTCATACGGCGTCAGGTCGGGCGCAGGCGCGAAGATATCCGCCAGTGATCGGCTGAAGTAATCAAACTTCGAAAGCCGTCCCATTCCGAGGATGTCCTCGATCGCGGCGACCACATCCGTTGTGTTGATAAAGCGATGCACAGTGCCCGGCCGATTGTAGGCCGACATAGCGTAGAACGGCGCGCGATGCGAATCGGTGTGATCGGGCCCCGCTTGCGCATCGTCTTCCACAACGAAGATCACCGTGTCCTTCCAGTAGGGGCTGTGCGAGAGCGCCTGTACGATTCTTCCAAGTGCGAGGTCGTTGTCGGCCATGCACGCGCGCGGAGTGCACTTTCCAGGACGGCCGGCGGTTAGATGGTCCATGGGCAGCCACATCACTTCGAGCTGCGGCATGTTGCCGTCGTGAACAAAGCGCTGCAGTTCTGCGATCCAAACATCCGCCCGCTTCTGATCCTGCGTTACCAGATCCATCGGGATGTAGTCAGGGCTCACGTCGGGACCCAAGCCGTGTTGGGTGACCGGCCAGCCCGGATTCCCTTTGACCATTTCGCCGTAGTCGCGGAAAGTGATGGCCTCTTTGGCCGCGAGCGTCCAGAGGAAGCCGCGTTCCGGTTCGTCGCTCTCCTCCCCGTCCACGTCGGCCCGCTTGCCGGCATAACCAGACGGCACGACCCTCTCACCGTAGTTCGTGACGTAGGCGGCGGTAGACCAGATATGGCCTTGCGAACTGACTTCAGCATTCACCAAGAAGCGATCGAACAAGCCGAAGCGGCGCGCCAGCGCGTGGTGGTTCGGAGTCACAGCGACATCGGGAAAATAGACGAGGCTCGCGTCGCCATCGCCTTCCTTCATGTCTCCCAGAACCTGATCGTATGTTCGATTCTCTTTGATGATGTAGACGACGTGGTGGAACGGCGGGTAGCGTCGCACGGCGAGTGGTTGTTGCCAGTTATTGGCAGCGGCTACGCGTTTCGTGAATGCCGCAAGTTGTGCCGCCGTCATCGCGGACGACGGCACACGCAGGCTGCCGTTCAACTGACCTAGCGCATACGCAGTCGGGTTCCCATCCGGCCAGTTGGTGAGCGGCACCGGGCCATCGGGATTAGCGTGCGTGCCATGGCCTTTGCCCGAGAGGATCAGCAGTTCTCCATTGTTTTCGGCGACCGCAGTGGGATACCAATCGGCCGGAATGCGCCCGAGCAACTTGCCGGTAGTCTCGTCGAACAATGCGACCGCATTGTTGTCAGCTTCCGCGACCAGCAGACGCTTTCCATCGGAGGTAAGTGCGACAGCGTTCGGTGTACTGCCCTCGGGCGGGGCTCCCGGCGCAGCATCATGAAGATAGCGCCTCACCTTTCGCAGCTTTGTATCGACGACAGCCACACGATCGCTGCCCGCGAGCGTGACGTACAGCGTTGTTCCCTTCACCGCCATGGCCGACGGATGCCGACCGACCTCAATGCGGCCGATATCGGCGAGCGTTCCGTCCGGCAAAACGCGGAACTGTGATAATGTGCTGCCGCCCCACGCCGAGACGAGTACATAACCATCCGACGTGAGCACGACTGCGTACGGATAGTGATCGGTAGGAAATCGTTGCGCGATCTCGCCGGTCGCTGCGTTCACCACTGCGAGCCGATCACCAACGTCCTCAGCGACGTAAATAAATTTTCCATCAGGCGAGAAAGTCAGCCCCGCTGGATAGCTGGTGCCCGTTCCGTCAGACGTTTTTGCCTTCGTCAGTTCGAATTTGTTCTCGAGGGTGGCGGAGTCGTCCTTCCAAGCGTAGACAAACAGTAAGTCCGTGTTTCCACCAGAGACGCAGAGGTGATGGCCGTCGGGCGAGAAAGCGGCGCCGTAAAATGCACCGTCCTGGAGTAAGGTCTGCGTGACCTTCCGCGTCTTCAGATCGACGACCTGAACTCCCTGTTCGCGCCAGCCGCTAAGCACGACCACGGCTCTGTCTTTTTCAGGGGTGACTACGAGATTGATCGGCATGCTGCCGAGGTCAACCGCTTCGCCGGCGGGATCAAGCCGTACACCGGTCGGCAGTGGCGTTGTGAAGACCGGCTGCCGTTGGGCGGACATCGAGATGGACACTAGAGCGATCAGCGAGAGAGCGAGTCGACGGATAGGGGATGGAAACATACGAGGCCTTCCAGACAGTGTACTGAAGCCCGTAGTTTGATGAGCCGCTATCTGAATTCGGCGGGACTAATCGTCGGCACTGCGTTCCTCTCGCGATCGAACGATCACTATTTCTGAGCCAAGGTTAAAGCTGCGGGCGAGGACGCTTCGCGGCTCATCTGTCCGTCAATCATCCGCCAGATTTCGAGCGGATTCGAATCTTTCAACTCTTTCGGCAACGCCTCGTCGGGAAATCCCTGATAACACACTGGGCGCGTGAACCGGAAAATTGCGCGGGTTCCGACAGAAGTGGAACGGCCGTCCGAGGTCGAAGGATAAGGCCCACCATGGACCATCGCGTGGGATACCTCGACTCCGGTCGGGAATCCGTTGAACACAAGTCTGCCAACCTTGCCCTCGAGAATCGCAATGAGGTCGGCGAAATTGCGAACGTCTTCTGTCGTGCCATGAATCGTCGCCGTGAGGTGGCCTTCCAGCGAACGGGCAATACCGAGTATCTGTTCCCGATTCGAATGACGTACCAGAAGCGTAGTTGGACCAAATATTTCCGCGTCAAGATCTGAGCCGAGAAATGTATCCGCATCCGTTTCAAAGAGGGCAGCCCCCACCGTAAACCCAGGCCCCGGCGCCGCTTTCGGAGCTTCGGCGACAAGCCTCACAGCAGTCTTGGCCTTCCGCCCGGCCAGCGCTGAATCGTACGACGAGTAAATGGCATTAGTCAGCAGGTGAAACGGAGGCGAGCCCGTAACCGACTGGCGCAATTTTTCGGTGAACGCGGAAGCGTCGTTGCCGTTGGGCAGAAAAACCATTCCCGGCTTCGTGCAGAACTGGCCGGCGCCCAAGGTGAACGAAGTATGTAACCCGGCCGCAATGCTGTCGCCACGTTCTCGCAAGGCGCCTGGCAGAATGAACACAGGATTCGTGCTGCTCATTTCCGCATAAAACGGAACCGGCTCGGGGCGCGAGGCTGCAACGTCCATCAATATTCTGCCCGCGGTGCGGGAGCCCGTAAAACCTCCGGCTTTCACCAGCGGATGTTTCATCAAGGAAGTGCCGATCTCAGCCCCGCTGCCGAACAAGAGCGAAAAAACTCCTTCCGGCAGACCGCATTCGCGAACACTTTCTCGAACCATCTGCCCCACCAGTTCGCTGGTGCCGGGGTGTGCCGCATGCGCCTTTACGATCACCGTATTCCCCGAGGCGAGAGCTGATGCTGTGTCTCCACCGGCCACGGAAAATGCTAGTGGAAAATTGCTGGCGCCGAAAACCACCACGGGGCCCAGTGGACGCAATAGCGAGCGAATGTCTGGTTTGGGAGCAGGCTTACGGGCAGGATCGGCGCGGTCGATGCGCGCGGCCACCCACGATCCTTCTTCCGCAACTTCGGCAAACAATCGAAGCTGCGCGCAAGTGCGAGCGGTCTCGCCTTGCAAACGTGCCGGGGGAAGCGCCGTCTCGCGGCCAGCGCGCTCGATGATCTCACCCGCAATCGATTCGATCTTCGTCGCAATCGCGCATAAGAACGCACCCCGCGCACGTCCCGGAGTGTGGCTATAGGCGGCGAATGCCTCAGCGGCAAGGCGGACTGCGAGGTCTACTTCCTCTTTTGTTGCCGCGATGAATCCCGGCTGCAGATGTTGTCCAGTGGTGGGGTCGGAAGCGTACAACGGTTCCCCAGAACCGCTTCCCTCACGAAAACCAATCAGCGACCGACCTGCGATTCTTGTCATCTTCCTAGTTTACTTCCCTGGTTTACTTTCTATTGGGCAGTGCAAAACTTCCGACAGGCTGCGGCCGGGAAAGCAGCGCTTCACGAATGATGCGACGGTTCCGATCCAGTTCCTCGCCGACCAACTCCAGACGCGGCGCGCGCACCCTCGGATTTCCCATTCCAACTTCCGCCTGCACAAGCTTGATGAGCTGAACGAAGTTCGGCACCGTATCCATGCGGAGCAGCGGCAAGAACCAGCGGTACAACTCGAACGCTGTGTCGCTCTCGCCGTTCAGCCCGCAATTGAACAACTCCACGGACTCCCGCGGCAATGCGTTGGCCAGGCCGGCAATCCAACCGGTCGCGCCCACTCCGATTGCTTCGAGCACAGCATCATCTACGCCAACCGAGATCTCCAGGCGACGATCGAGAACCGCGCGAATTGCAGATACACGCCGAACATCCGTGCTCGATTCCTTAACCGCTTCAAAGTTTTTGTGCTCCGCCGCCAATTCGCATATTTGTTCCGGCACAAAATCGGTCCCATAGGCCACGGGATTGTTGTAGAGCATGCACGAAAGTGGCGTGGCTTCAAACACAGTGGCGACGTGCGCTTTCATCTCCCGCCAGTTGCCCTGATAGACATACGGCGGCAACACCATGAGAGCGTCGCATCCGACATTCGCGGCGGCCTTCGCGATCGCCACCGCTTCGGACGTAGAGAGCGCCGAGATGGAAGCGACGACCGGTCCGCGCCCTTCCACCGCGCTGACACACGTCCGTAGAATCTCTAGTTTCTCGTCGAACAAAAGCGTCGCGCCCTCGCCCAGCGAGCCGAGGGCAACGATCCCGGCGCACCCGTTGTCCAGGAGCCAGACGCAGTGTTTCCTCACGTTACCGTGATCGACATGAAGATCTTCGTTAAAACTGGTGGTGATTGCAGGCATCACGCCCTTCCAGTTCATCAGTGTCCTCCAGTTAACTCTGTGGGTTGCACTTCCAATTGCCTCGTGATGGCGCTCAGATTTCCATTTCGCAACCCCACCCGCCTCGGCTAGGTATGCGCATGCTCCTTCGCCTTCCGCGCAGGCAAGTAAGGTTCGACGGGAATCGCTGGTTTGGTGCCGGTGATCTGATCGGCTAGGATGCGGCCCGTTCCCAGCGATGTAGTGATTCCCAAGCCTTCATGCCCAGTTGCGAGGAATACAGATTTATCGCCGATCCACGGACCAATCAGGGGAAGATTGTCGGGGGTGGCGGGGCGAAATCCCGTCCAGGTGCGCACGGTCGCCATCTGAGACAAACCCGGCAAGTATTGCTGTGCTCGTTCAAGCATGCGCGCCAGGATGGCGTGATCCACTTCCTTGTATTCGGCGCCGGTCTGCCGCGACGATCCGATAAGAACCTGGCCGGCGCGGCGAGGCTGAACGTTGAAGGCAACGGAATCGCCGCTGAGGGCATGCGCGCTCTTCAAATAGCCGAGTTCCACTAGCTCATGCCGCACAAATCCCGGATAACGATCGGTGATCACCAGATGCCCCTTCCGCTTCTTGACATCAATCCCGGGAGTGAGATCGGGGGAGGAAACTCCGGCGGCATTGACGATGATTTCAGCCGACATCTCCGTGCCGTCCGTCAGACAAACTGTTCCTTCGCCGATTCGCGCAACCTTGGCTCCGAGCATCAGCCTTGCTCCGAGCGCCTGCGCCCGCTCCATCAGGAAGAGCGCCGCGCTCGACGGAGAAATCACAGCATCCTCGGGAACGAGAAGGCCTCCGCTCATTCCCAGGCGAAGGTTGGGCTCGAGATTCTTCAATTCTTTTGCATCGAGCACCTTCGTGGTTACACCGCGCTCACCATAGTAAGCATGCTTGCGATGCACCTCGATCATTTCCTCGTCGCCGGCAGCGACCCAGATCGTGCCGCACTGTTCATACTCGACATTGCTCGGCAATTCGGGCCTCAACGCTTGCCATAGCTGCTGCGAATAGCGAGTCAACGCAAACTGGGCCTCGCTGTCGTCCATGACGACGATGTGGCCCATCCCAGCGGCGGTTGCGCCGCTGCCTACAATATCCTCGCCAATGACCGCGACACGTAGGCCACGGCGCGCAAGTTCATCCGCACAAGCCGCTCCTACAATTCCGGCGCCGGCAATGGCAACGTCGTAGGAGGCTCTACTCATGCTCGGATGCCCATACAAAGCGGGTCGCGCGGATCAAGCACCAATTCTGCCTCGGCATTCACGAATGCCGATCCCTTGATGCTGGGGTAAACCTTGCCGTCGCGCACCTTCACGCTGCCTTCAAAAACGCTGCCAACGATGCTTTCCTGCTTCCAGATTTGTCCTTCGCGAATTTTGCCATCGGCATAAAGGCAAGCCAATTTCGCGCTTGTCCCAGTGCCGCAGGGTGAACGATCATAGGCTTTGCCAGGACACAGGACGAAATTCCGGCTGTCGACGCCCGGCATTTGAGATGAACTAAACAGTTCGACGTGGTCGATCTCTTTCCCGTCCGCGCCGGCGATGCCCTGGTCGCGAAGCGCCTGGCGTATCGCCCAAGTAAAAGTTGTGAGTTGATCGACATTTCTCAGAATCAATTCCATGGTGTGATGGCGCACCAGGAAGAACCAGTTCCCTCCCCAGGCGATGTCCCCACGCACCTCCCCATATCCGGGAACGGCGACAGGGACGTCCGCCGCGCTGCGATAACTTGCGACGTTGTTGACCGTGACCTCTCCGCTTTCATGCAAAACAGCGCTCACTATGCCCACCGGCGTTTCGATCTTGTGTTCTCCCAGGCCGATGCGATTCATGGATGCCAACGTCGCCACCAGGCCAATCGTCCCGTGACCGCACATGCCCAGGTATCCAACATTGTTAAAGAAGATGACACCGGCGGCGCACGCGGAATCGACGGGGTCACACAGCAAGGCCCCTACCATCACGCCGGAACCTCGCGGCTCGTTGACCACGGCGGAGCGAAAATCGTCATGCTTGCTGCGGAAGCACTCTAGGCGGTCGGCTAGCGGCCCAGCCCCCAAATCAGGACCATTCCTGACCACGAGGCGGGTGGGTTCGCCGCCGGTATGGGAGTCGATAACCCGGATTTTGCGGCATTCCTCCATTTGTTCAGCCCCGCCGAGAACCCTTGTTTGATCCGATTGTCCCCGAAAGGACATGTTGCACTCGCTACTTTACAGCGCGCCGATTAGTTAGGCACCTTGCAGGAATGAAAATCCAGCTCAGTGTGAATCTCGCGCCACGTGCGCGCCACTATTCCCGACGAGGAAGTCGAGATCGGCTCCCTTATCCGCCTGCTGAACGTGCTCGACATAAAGCCTCAGCCAGCCGCGATCTGGAAGCGGCGGAGGCGTCCACTTGGCGCGGCGCGCGGAGAGGATGTTGTCCTCGACCTCCAACCGAAGCGTGCGCTTCGGAACATCGAGCATGATCATGTCCCCCGACTGCACCAACGCAAACGGCCCTCCGGCAGCGGCTTCAGGACACGCGTGCAGCACCACAGTTCCATACGCTGTACCGCTCATGCGCGCGTCAGAGATTCGAACCATATCGGTCACACCCTTGCGAAGGATCTTAGGCGGCAGCAACATGTTGCCGACCTCCGCCATGCCGGGGTAGCCTCGCGGGCCGCAATTCTTCAGTACCATCACGCAGTTTTCGTCGATGTCCAACGCCTCGTCATTAATCCGAGCGTGACATTCTTCGATGGATTCGAACACCACCGCGCGCCCTCGATGCTGCAACAGGTGCGGGCTGGCAGCGGAAGGCTTAATCACGGCGCCATCCGGCGCAAGGTTGCCGCGCAGCACGGCGATTCCAGCGTCCGCCTTGAAGGGCTCCGCGAAGCGGCGAATCACATCGCGGTTCCAGCACGGGGCCTCGGCGACATTCTTCCAGATCGGTTCTCCATTCACAGTCAGCGCATCTCGCCTAAGAACATTCGCCTCGCCCAGTTCGCGAAGCACGGTCGGCAATCCTCCGGCGTAGTAAAAGTCCTCCATCAAGTGCTTGCCCGAAGGCTGAATGTCGAGCAAGCAGGGCAGTTTGGATCCCAGCCGATCAAAGTCGTCAAGGCACAGCGGTACGCCGATGCGGCCGGGAACGCTAGGGCATTACGATCCGACGTCGAACCGCGTGTTCCTGTTCGACACGACCGGCGGCAAGGACACAGGCGACTGGACTCAAAACGCAGACACCATCATCCACGAAGCAACGCATCAAACGGCGTACAATATCGGCGTCCACACACGGTTCACGGAGATGTCCCGGTGGCTCGTCGAGGGTTTGGCGACCATGTTCGAGGCCCGCGGCGT
>Ga0209863_10000861_pt1 | contig 12943 bp, 10 predicted proteins | sample OrgsoiDNA2013046_FD_185796 | JGI IMG/M metagenome (GOLD analysis project Ga0209863, IMG submission 185796) | Permafrost soil microbial communities from the Arctic, to analyse light accelerated degradation of dissolved organic matter (DOM) -... | ecosystem: Environmental > Terrestrial > Soil >...
GCCACGAAGATGGTATTAAGTGAACCGAGCTTAAGCAGCACCTCGTCCCTATGGGTCGACTCGCCGGGATTGACCAGTCGCTCGAGGACGATGCCATCGAGAGAAGCCTTGATGCTGGAGTGTTCGAGGTCGATCTCCGCTTGCTTTAGAGAGAGCGTGGACTTGGCCAGATCCTGCCGCGCATCGGCGAGGGAGATCTCGGCTTTCTCCAAGTCGAGTGGCGTGCCCATCGCCTTTTGCTGCAACGCTATATAACGATTGACCTGGTTAGTCTCGTTTTTGATTTTTATCTGGCTCACATCCACGTACTCGCGGTTGGCCTCAACCGTTGCCCGTATCAATCGGTCATCCAAGCGAACGAGAAGGTCACCTTTCTTGACCAGATCGCCAATTTTTACCGGCACCTCGAGCACATCCGCGGTGAGTTGAGTGGTGAGCTGGACTGTACTGGATTGTTCCACCGCGCCGCTCCCGCCGATCACTTCGTCGAGTGTTTGCCGGCTCACCGGAACCGTCTCAACCGGCGTCGCCGCATGGACGCGCCGAGCCACGGGCGTGCTTGTCCTGACGACGTGAACGACGGCCATGACGATGAGAAGTCCAAGCACAGCACAGATGACGAGGAAGACTATCCAGTGTGAGCGTTTCATTTCTGATAGGAAAGTTCCGGATGACGAGGTGCGTCCGTCGCCGGGTCGGGACGAGGTGTCCGCGCTTTGAGTTTTCGTGTCCATAATGCGAATAAGATTAAAGTAATTGCCCCGAAGACTATGAGTTCATAGGCGCATGACCAGAAATTGTCGATACTAAATAGTGCGGATAAATTTTGGTGGCGGACGCCGAACACCAGGATCAACGGCGAATTGAACTCCTGGCGCCACGGCCAGAAAAGCGGAATTCCATACCCGGAGTGTGTCCACCCAAGGCTGCTGCCGGTGCAGAGATCGATCAAAAGATGCGAGCCGTAGGCAATGAAGCAGAGGAGAGCGCTTCGCCAGAAGCCGGGAATGATTTGCCACAAACAACTCAAGCCTAACGAAACAACCATGGCAGCTGCGAGGCTGTGTGTAAAGCCCCGGTGTAGTTCGTTCGCATGTAATCCCAATTGGAAGAAAAAATCAAGATCCGGCAGATTCGCGAGGAACACGAGCACGGCGAATTTCAAAAAATAAGGGCGCCATTGCTGAGCGATCCAACTTCTGTGCTGCGCGGTCAGAAGCAGAAAAATCCACGAGCCAGCGAAACTATGTGCAATGGGAGAAGCCACAGGATAGAGCGGTCAAACCCTCACTTCGTCAAAACAGGCGTTTGAAGATAGGGGCTCACAACTTCTCGCGAGATGATCCGCGCCGGCACTCCCATGACGGTACAATTGTCAGGCACGTCCGAGACCACAAGAGAATTTCCGCTTACGACGACATTGTCACCGACCGTCACTCCACCCATCACTTTGCAGCCTGCGCCGAGGTAGACATTGTTACCGATCGTCGGCCAACCGGTGCCACGTATGCTCGTGACGCCGACGCCCTGGTTAATGGTGCAACTGTGGCCGATGCGCTTGGCGAGAATAAAGATCCCCATGCAATTGTGGATAACCAGGCCCGGTCCGATGTCGCTCTCTCGATGAACGTGGATGCCGGTAATGGCCAGACAAATTGTATTAACGATCAGATAAGTGCCGATCAAGATCTGTCGGATCACAGGAACCTTGATGTTGTAACACCAGCGGCCAAACCGGTGCACGACCACGGCGAGAGTTCCAAATTCCAGCAAAGGCGTGATGCTCTTGCGAAAGAAAGTCATGTCTTGCGGTCGCACACCGTAGCTGAGAATTTTTCGTTCGATGTCGGCCCGGATGGTTTCAAACATGATGGTCGATTGATCGGATTTGCAGCGTGAAGCAAACGATCACTTGTAGACGCGCCAGGTTTGCATGCCCGTCGCGTCGAAGCGGAAATCAGTAATCCGTGCGCCCATCTCGGTCATACGCTCCCGCACGATGTGACGCTTGTTAAATGGACAATAGAGCAACATGTGTCCGCCGCCGCCCGCCCCGGTGATCTTGCCGCCAATGGCGCCAGCTTTGCGGGCCTCGGCATATAGCTCGTCGATGTGCGGCGTAGAAATTCCCTTGGCTGTTTTCTTTTTCTGCAACCAGCCCTCGTGCAGCATGTCGCCGAATTCATCCAGGTCTCCCTTGAGTAACGCCTTCTTCATCTCGTAGGCGATCGCTTTCACCTCGTCCATCGCGGCCAGAATATCCACGTCCTCGTGCTTAACGCTCTCCATCTGCCCCTCGATGATGGGTTGCGATTCGCGGCTGCCCGTGAAGCACAGGAGCAGGTTATACTCCAGTTCATTGATGACGAATTCACTCAGCCTCAGGGGCGTGACGACCACATCCTCGCCATGGAACTCCATGAAATTAAAGCCGCCAAAGGCAGCGGCATACTGATCTTGCCGGCCGCCTTTAATTCCCACGTCATTGCGCTCAATGTCGAAGGCTAATTTCGCCATGCCAGCAGGCGTAATCGGAAGGCCCAGCAACTCCCGAAACAAACCGATGAGCGCGACGGTGAAGGTGGAAGAGCTGCCGAGCCCGGAGCCCGGCGGGGCGTCAGCATGGACGAACAGATCGAAACCATCCGTGCGAAACTTGTCGAGCTCGAACCGTTTCAACACTCCCTTGACCAAATCCATCTGGCCATCAAAGCGAAAATGCTCCTCCTCCGTCCAGTAAACCACCGTGCCATAATCGAAGGAACGAAAGCCAATCGAACGCTCCGACTTCGGAACCAGCGTCCCATAAACGTAGCGCGAGATGGTGGCGTTGAGCACACAACCGCCGCGCGTTTCGGCGTACGGCGTGACATCGGTCCCGCCCCCGCCAAAACTCAAACGCAGCGGCGTGCGGGCACGCACCATCCTTATTTGTTCGAGGAAATTTTGCGGCTGCACAGAGACAACGGCGGGATTGAAAGCGACGGCCTTATTCATAAAGCGCTTTACCCTCCATATCTATGGGAATCGGGAGGCCGAGCAACTGCAAAACGGTGGGCGCAATATCAACGATCTGCGCGCCGTCGAGCTGGCGCCCACCGGGTAGTCCGCCCCCAGAGGGGCGAAGAAGGAAAATGCCGTATTCCGCATGATTGGCGCCGTCCGGTCCGGTGTCGTTTTCGAAGGTATGCAATTTTCCCCCGCCGACGGTGCCGACTGAACGCCAGTAAAGATCGCCAAAATAAACAATCAGATCAGGCGCAACGCCACGCACTTCTTTGTAAAGTTCCTCCGGTCGATAAACCTGCGTGCCAATGTCGCGTCCGTTTTCGTCAGGGATCGCTTTCAGCCCGGCAATTAGTTCGTCGCGCACCTTCTCGTAATCCTCCGGAGGGATTGTTCCTTCCGGCTCGCGTCCGGCGACGTTCAGAAAAACACGCGCATAGTACCCGCCGTCACCCCACGCCTTCGTCCGCGGCCAATCGATCTTCACTTTCCCTAGCGGCACAGTGCTCGACGGATATTCAGCGAGCGTCAAATAGCCGTTAGCGATCAGCCATTCATTTACACAGATGCCGCCGTCCATCCGTTTCGCGCCATGGTCGGAGACCACCAGCACGTCGGTCCCGTCGTCGGCAAAGGCAAGCAGCTCGCCAATCTCACGATCGACTTCCTTGTAGTAGTCGCGAATTGCGTTCTCGAATTTGTTCCCCGGCTCGTAGAACCGATGCGCCGGATCCATGTTATCCCACAGGGCGTGATGAATACGATCCACGCCCATTTCCACCATGATGAAATAATCCCAGTCTTCCTTGGCCAGGAGGTGGCGCGCCAGTTGAAAGCGCTTTCGGGTCATCTCATAAATGTCCGCCAGAATCTTCTCCTTGTTGCCAGATCTGAAATCGCGGACATCCAGAATGTATTCGCCCACCACTCGCTCTATTTCCTGCTTGAGCTCGGGCGGATGCGTGTACTCGCAACTTATGTCAGGAGTCAGAAAATCAGTCACCATCAGGCCATTCAATGGTCGCGGGGGATAGGTTCCCGGCACACCGATGACGATGGAGCGTTTCCCATTGCGCGAAAGGATCTCCCAAAGCCGTTCTTCTTTAATCGCGAGCGAGTTCGCGATCGAGTACCGGTCGTAGGAGTGATCGACACGGTTCCGAAATCCGTAGACTCCAAGCCGCCCTGGACTCTTCGACGACATCATCACCGACCAAGCCGGCACCGTGATGGGCGGATCGCACGAGCGCAGTGCCCCGTGCAGTCCGCTCTGGTAGATCGACTTCAAATTTGGCAAATCGTCGAGCCAGCGATCGAAGATCAATTCCGGCGCCGCGCAATCGAGTCCGATCACCATGACCCGTTTCCGCGCCTTTTCAGAAGGAGGCGGCGAATCTTGTTCGGACGGCTCGCGCTTGGCCTGATGTGAAAATAGCTTCTTTAGCATTGTGCTTTAGCGATCAATTATCGCCTTCTTGGCGTCCGGCAATGTCGCTACGTCGTCTTTTTTCTCAGAAGATTGCGGTGTGATTGGCAAGCTGGACAAAGCAAGGGACGGGCCATCGTGCAAGTGGCGAGTCAAGGGCGAGCGGCTCCGGTCTAAAATTCCTGCCGTCAAAACCGGAGTTCATCCGCGGCATGCAGCTTGCTCAATTATAATAGGTTTGCTCGTGATGAAAATGGCCTAACAAAACCTAACTGGATTGGACACATGAAAGCAATCTTAATCGAACCCTTCCTGGTCGTAATCGTCTCCCTCTTCTGGATCATCCTGTTGCCTTTCGCTGCGCTCTTTCGCTCCGGCATCGCCATCTCAGACAGATTCGAGGCTTACAAGGCTTGATTAGTTGGTGCTGGCTGGCCTGAACGATTTGGGCTTCGCGCCGGATCCCCCTCAGCTATCGTTTAACCGTTCGCCCCAGCTAGAAAATGCTGGGATGCCTCTCTCCAAGCTGCAAAGCATTCTCGATGGGACAGGCTAACTGGCCTGCTCCACGTTCAAGTGACGCGCCATTGCTCCGACACTGCTCCTGGTCGACTCCGACGCATCGCGATGCCGGGACGTTTCTGCCACAGAGGTTGGTCGGTCGGTCCGATACAGCCCAGGCTGTTCATGCGTCACATTGCGAAGCTGCCGCCAAAGGCGAAAGAGTTCACGAAACGCCTTAATGATCACATGGATATCCGCGCCGGAAGGCTTCCCGTAACGCCGCGGAAAATGGCTGACTTTTACCTCGTGGATTCGCATCCCGAAGCTCATGGCCTGCGCGAGGATTTCCGTGTTCACCATCGCACCGACGGACCGGATTTGCACTCGATCGAAAACCGAACGCTGGAAAATTTTGAATGCACAATCAATGTCCCGAACCTTTACCCCCAGGACCATGCGCACCAGAATTTTCCAGCCTAACGCATTGATGAGCCGATGCGGCGGATCCTGTCGCTTGGCGCGATAACCCGTAACGATATCGTAGTGGCTCGACCACTGAATTAATTCCCCGAGCTCCTGTAAATCGAATTGCCCATCGGAATCGGTGAAGAAAATAAAGTCGTAGCGGGCGGCCAGGATGCCGCTTTTAAGGGCAGCTCCATACCCTCTGTTGTCCACGTGATGGATCGCCAGCACTTCCGGGTATTGCTCCGCCAGTTCATCGCAAATCGGCGTGGTGGCATCCCTGCTCCCATCGTTAACGAGAATGATTTCCCACGTCTTCGCCAGTTTCGGAAGCACCTTGCGGGCTGATTCCACCGTATGCCTAATATTAGCTTCTTCGTTAAATGCGGGGAAGATGACAGAAAGCGTCGTCGCGGCCGGCTCCCGAGACCCGTTGCGAACGTTCTTGCCGTGTCCTTTGTTCTCTAAATCTTTCATTGGCATTTGAGCAGAAATTCCGGTGATTTGTTCTAGAGCTTATAAACTTTTGGGAATTCTGTATAGGATTTTATTTTCGAGCGGGCCTCAATTTTCCCGCGCGGCCCACGAAAATACGCATTTGGGCCAAGCCGGCAACCTTCTCTCAGCCTGATGAGCGTACAGAATTATACGCGCCCCGCACGTCATTGCGACGCATCCTTTTCGCTCAATCAAATGGGCGACTGCCGGCCCTTTCCGATTGAGGAAATCCTTTGCAACCGGCGGCACGCAGATGTATCGGCACGGCGATCGCGACGCGATCGATGCATTCAAATATGAGTGACGTAACCAACCAACTGCGCGACTCAATTCGCGCCGCTTGCAGCACTTTCGAATCGTTGCAAGCGCTCGCCCGACCAATCGGCGAAGCGGCCGATTCAATCGCCGATTGTCTTTGCGCGGGGCGAAAATTGCTCGTTTGCGGCAATGGCGGCAGCGCGGCGGACGGCGCGGATTTTTCTGCGGAGTTTGGCTGCCGCTTCATCACCGATCGGCGACCGTACCCGGCGCTCAATCTCGCCCAAGGCGGCAGCCTGATGAGCGCGATCGGCAACGATTACAGCTTTGACGAAGTCTTTGCGCGGCAGGTGGCGGGACTGGGGCAACACGGCGATGTGCTGGTAGCGATTACGACGAGCGGCAATTCAAAGAATATTCTTCGCGCCCTGGAAGAAGGAAAGGCCCGCGGCCTAACGACCGTCGCACTGCTCGGACGCGACGGCGGAGTGGCCAAGGGCCTGGCGGAGATCGAACTTCTGGTGCGCAACGACACCACCGCCCGCATTCAGGAGGCGCACAAATTTTTGTTGCACGTCATTTGCGGAATCGTCGACGCCCGTCTGCCGAAAGCTTGAACACTCGTTAGGCATGGAAGCCTAACAATGCTTCAGGAACCGTGATTCACCTCGACCTCGAGCAGGCCACGGATCGCTTCATCGAGTCGCTCGAAGTTGACCGGCTTCGTTAGGTGCTCGGAGAAACCGGCGGCGCGCGCTTCGCTGATGTCGTTCTCCATTCCGAAACCGCTCAACGCAATCCCGCGCAAGGAGCTTTTCGCCCGCAGCTCCCTCATCAACTCGTAACCGCTGCGGTCAGGCAGCCCAATGTCGCTGATCAACAAATCGAACTTTTCCTGCTGCGCTTTTTCCACTGCCTGATCGGCCGTGTGGGCGAGGGTGATCCGGTAACCACGCCGTTCGAGCAGCATTTTCATGCCGAGGCAGGTGTCGTGGTGATCGTCGACCACGAGGAGATGGCCCTTACGCGCCGGAACTTTTTTCTCTTGCGCATCGCGGGTCGCGGTCGGCGGACTCGGTACCAAGGGTTTTGCTTGCGCAGGCGTCGGAACGGTGTTGAGCGTGACGCTGAATACCGCGCCCTTATTCGGGCCGACGCTTTCGACGGAAATCGTACCGCCATGCGCGCGTACCATCGCCTTGGAGATCGCGAGGCCGAGACCAAGGCCGCCAAACTTGCGCGTGATCGAGCTTTGCCCTTGCTCGAAGGCGTTGAAAATCTTTGCCAGTTTTTTCGGATCTATCCCAATCCCGCTGTCGATCGTGCGAATCTCAATATGATCATCGGTGGGGTTTGAGGTCTCGACAGCGATTCGTCCGCCTTCGGGGGTAAACTTCACCGCGTTCTTGATCAAATTCCAAAAGACCTGTTGGAGTCGCGCTGGATCTCCGTTGACGTGTTCGTGGGCCGCGCGCAGCCGGAACTCGAAGTCGAGATTTTGTTGCAGAATATCTTCACGGCAAATTTCGTAGGCCCGCAGCAGGGTCTCGTGCACGGAGGTGATCTCGAAACTAAGTTGCAATTTACCCTTCGAGATGCGGGTAATATCGAGCAGATCGTCGATCAAACGCGCCTCCAGCTCGACGTTGCGGCGAATGACGGCCAGCGCCTGGCGCACTTCCGGGCCGTCCGGCGCGCGCGCTTCCAGCTCCGAGACCATCGCGATGACAGGTGAGAGCGGGTTGCGCAGCTCGTGCGAGAGCAATGCCAGGAATTGATCTTTCGAAGCGTTGGCTGCAATCAATTCCTGCCGCAGCCGCATGTCGCGCGTCTTGTCTTCGACGAGAAAAAGCACGCCCTGCACGGTTTGTTTCGAATCCTGAAGCCGCAGAAGGTTGACGTTGACGAAACTGGTCATGCCGGCGTGATCGACGAGCGGCTGCTCGACGAGTTGGAACGGCGTGCCGAAAGCGAGAACTTTTTCGATCGCATCGGGCGGCGCCATGTTCACTTCCTGATAGGTCACCTCGCTCATGTCTTTTTCCGGCAGATTTCCAAAACGCCGCGCCATTTGCCCGAAGGCTTCATTCGCCTGGAGGAATCGGCGCGAGCTCGGATCGACGAGCGCGATGCCGCTCGGCATATTCGCGAGGATTTTGTCGTTGAAAATCACTTCGCGCTCGATTCGAGCCGCCGCTTCACTCTGGCGCCGGTAAAATTTCAAAGCGCGCCAGGCAATAATCGCGGTCCCAACGATGAGCCAGGTCGCGAGGACCGTCATTTTTTCGAGAAGATTTCGCACTGGTTTGTAGGCGATCGCGCGCGGCTGATCGACCACCGTCGTCCAGCCGGTGGATTCGACTGGCGCAAAAGAATAAAGAATGCCCTGCCGCTCGAAATATGGTGTCTTGTTAGCGCGAATTTGGGCGATCAGCGCTTTGTCGGCGGGCGAGACGGGCCCGCGATTCGCCTCAAAATTTCCAGTGAAAAGGGCCTTGCCGTCTTGATCGACGATCTGGCAGTGCGCCTCGTCGGCAAAATCGATCATGGACAAGCGCTTCCCGATTCGTTCCACCAAAACCGAAACGCCGATGAAGCCAACCGTTGAGCCATCTGGGTCACGGATCGCCCCGACCAAATCGGTGGCGTTGCGCTGGTCGACCGAACGGGCGTGGACTGGCGAAACATAAAAGCTCCGGGAGGCATTCGCGCCGGGCAGCCAGGCTTGCGAATTGAAATCGTGCCAGACCAGGTTGGGCTCGCCAGGAATCGAACCGATAAGAAGGCCGTCCGCCGTGGCGAGGAACATTCCGTCGATGCGCGGATGAGAATAGTAGGTCTCGTTAAGCCACTGCTCACTTTCGTTTTGGGCAAACGGGCTGGTCAGAATTTCCGGGAGTTTGTGGAAGGTCTGGTAGTAATCCACGATCGCGCCGGTGCGGCTGAGATCGTCACCCACGAGGTGGGCGATGAGTTGCACGAACGTCTGTCGATCACGCAGGATTTTCGATTCCAGCGTGTTGGTGAGAATTGTGTGGGAGACCACGAGCATCAAAATTGACGGCACCCAACCGGCGATCAGAATGCTGATGACCACGTTGAATCGCTCGAGGCGGCCGCGGGGCCGGAATCTGGATTTGCCTTGCTGCTGCACGATGTCGGCCGGACTTACTGCGTCAGTTTTCGGCCACTTCGCCCGCGAAGCAACCAACGAATGCCAGCGCCATCCTTCTTTAAGATCGCGCGCCGGAACCAAAGTCTCAGTTCTTCCCTTCAATTTTTCGCTCGATTTCTGCGCCGCCGTTCCCGAGATTTGATTTGACGCACCACACGGAAGCGGCATCATGTCGCCTCTGTGCGCCTTCACCAGCGGCACTTCTAGAATTGATATGGGAGGAAGCGTTGTAGATGTAATCTGGACGTTCTGTTACCTGAGCGTCCTTATTGGCCTCTCGTGTTACGGACTGCACCGGTATTTTATCGTTTACCTGTTTCTGAAAAATCGGGAGAGAGCGCCGCAGCCGCTGGCCCATTTCGAGCAGCTGCCTGTTGTCACGGTGCAGTTGCCGCTTTTCAACGAAATCTACGTCGTCCAGCGTCTGCTGAAATCGGTCAGCGAACTCGCTTATCCGCGCGACCGACTCCAGATTCAAGTGCTCGACGATTCCACCGACGAGACGCGCGACCTAACGAGATCATCCGTCGCCCAGCTTTCCGCGCGCGGTTTCGATGTGGAACTGATTCATCGCTCCAACCGCGTTGGTTATAAAGCCGGAGCGCTGGAAACCGGGCTCGCTTCCGCGCGCGGCGATTTCGTCTGCATTCTCGACGCCGATTTTGTTCCGCAACCCGATCTACTCAACGAAACGGTACACTTTTTCACCGACCCGAAAGTCGGAATGATCCAGACGCGGTGGGGCCACCTTAATCGCGGCTACTCGCTCCTTACGCGCGTGCAAGCGATGTTTCTCGATGGTCACCTGCTGCTCGAGCAGGTCGCGCGCAGCCGGAGTGGACGCTTTTTCAATTTCAACGGTACCGCCGGCCTCTGGCGCAAGTCTTGCATCAAAGAATCGGGCGGCTGGCAACACGACACCTTGACTGAAGATCTTGATCTCAGCTATCGCGCGCAGCTCGAAGGCTGGAAATTTATCTTCCTCACCGATGTTGTGACGCCGGCGGAATTGCCGGTCGACATGAACGGTTTCAAATCGCAGCAACATCGTTGGACAAAAGGCTCAATCCAGACCTGCAAGAAGTTGCTCCCGCGTATCTGGCGCAGCGATTTGCCGTTGCCAATTAAAATTGAAGCGACTGGGCATCTCACTTCAAATTTTGCCTATCTGCTCCTCGCCTGTTTGTGCGTGCTCCTGCATCCCTCCGCCGGCGGGCCGCAATCTGGCTGGCTGCGCGTGCTGCTCGTCGACGTTCCGATTTTTCTGACGGCTTCGCTTTCAGTTGCCGTCTTCTACATTTGCGCGCAGCGCGAACTCCATCCGCGCACCTGGATGAAAGAGATCCTTCTTCTGCCGGCGCTGATCGCCCTCGGCGTCGGTCTCTCCATCAACAATGCGCGCGCGGTCCTCGAAGCAGTCTTCAATCATCAATCGGAATTCAAGCGCACGCCGAAGTACGGCATCGAGCGCAAATCGCAGCCATGGCGTTCCTGCCGTTACATGCCGCTCAAGTCGCTCCTGCCGATCATTGAAATTGGATTTGCGATCTACTTCAGCTACTTCGTTTGGTATGCGCTGCTGCACGGCCAGTATTTCACTCTGCCGTTTCTTGTCCTCTTCCAGGTTGGATTTCTTTACGTCGCTATTTCTTCAGTTGCGCAGTGGTGGCCGAAGTCGCATTATCCGGCCGTGCAACAAAACGTAGTTCCGGCGTGATACCTAGCGCGAAGCTCAATAGAAGAACGCCAATGTTGTTGCGCACCCTGTTTCTCGCCTCGGTTTTTCTCAGTTCCATTGAGGCGGATCTACAGGCCAGCACGGAAGTCGTTAGTCTCCCTCCGCCACGCGTCATCATCAGCGTACGCGATCAAAAATTGATGGTGGTGGAGAACGGCCAGCGCGCCGCGGTTTATCCGGTTTCGACTTCGAAGTTCGGGCTAGGCGATCGCTGGGGCAGCATGGCGACGCCGTTAGGCTGGCTACAGGTCGCGGAAAAAATCGGCGACCATGCTCCTCCCGGCGCGGTTTTTCACAAGCGCCGTTTCACTGGCGAAATTCTGGCGCCGAACGCTCCCGGCCGCGATCCGATCGTGACCCGGATCATCTGGTTGCGTGGCCTCGAGGCGTCCAATGCCAACGCATTCAATCGCTGCATCTACATCCACGGCACTCCGCAAGAACGCGTCATCGGAAGGCCGGCCAGCTACGGTTGCGTCCGCATGTGCTCGAAAGATGTAACCCAAGTCTACGCGCAGCTCCAACTTGGCGCGCTTGTTAGGATCATTCCCGATTCACTGCCGAAACTTCCCAAGTTCAAGGGCTCGCCCAGCAAAGTCATCTTCACCGCCGCGGCTCCGGAGAAAACAGTCGCTCCAACGGTGAACTCGGCCGCCGCCAGCAAATCGAATTTGTTGCACAAACGCGTTTCCGCAACAACCGCGGATCGCTCCGGCGGCCACGCCTAACGAGTGGCCACGCGGGTGACGCGCGCGTAAATCTTTTGACCGTGCCGCGGGCGTTTCTATACTGAATATCTCTCGGCCAATCTCAGCGGGATTATTCATTATGGCACTCTCCGTCGGAAACAAAGCACCTGACTTCACACTCCCAACCAAAACCGCTGAAGGCCCGCGCCCAGTGCGGCTGAGCGAAAATTTCGGTCAAAAAAATACGTTGCTCCTCTTTTTCCCGATGGCCTTCACCGGTACTTGCACGACAGAAATGTGCGACGTCGGCAACGGCTTGCGCGAATACGCAGACCTCAATTGCGAAGTATACGGCATCAGTGGCGATAATCCGTTCGCGCAGGAGGCCTGGGCAATGAAGGAAAAGATTAACGTTCGGCTGTTGAGTGACTACGAGCACAAGGTGGCAAAGAGCTACGACGTCGCTTATGACTCGTTTCTGCCGCAATTGAATCTTGGTTTCGCGGGCGTGGCGAAGCGCGCGGCCTTCATTGTCGATCGCGATGGCGTTATTCAATACGCCGAGAGCAACGATGACGCTCGTCAGCTGCCGAATTTCGACAAGATCAAAGCGAAACTCGCGGAGCTGAAGTAGTGGTTCTAATGAAGGGCGAATTTAAAACGCTGCAGAAGTTCGACGGCGGCACTGGCCGCGACGCCTTTTTCCACTCCCTGCCCGCGCTCGAAGAACAGGGCATCGGACCGATCTCGCGCCTGCCGGTCAGCATCCGGATCGTGCTCGAATCGGTCCTGCGTAATTGCGACGGAAAAAAGGTCCGGCGCAAAGATATCGAGACGCTCGCCAACTGGAACGCGAAATCCCCAGCTAACGAGGAGATCCCGTTCGTCGTTGCACGCATTGTGCTGCAAGATTTCACTGGCGTGCCGTTAGTCGTCGATCTCGCGGCGATGCGGAGCGCGGTGCAACGGCTCGGTGGTGATCCGAAAATCATCGAACCCCTCGTGCCGGTCGACTTAGTCGTCGATCACTCCGTGCAGGTCGATTTCGCCGGCTCGGCCGAAGCGCTGCGTCTCAACATGGACATGGAATTCAAGCGCAATCGGGAGCGCTACGAATTCCTGAAATGGGGACAGCAAGCCTTCAGGACCTTTGGCCTTGTGCCGCCGGGCATCGGCATTGTTCA
>Ga0209863_10000862_pt1 | contig 12937 bp, 16 predicted proteins | sample OrgsoiDNA2013046_FD_185796 | JGI IMG/M metagenome (GOLD analysis project Ga0209863, IMG submission 185796) | Permafrost soil microbial communities from the Arctic, to analyse light accelerated degradation of dissolved organic matter (DOM) -... | ecosystem: Environmental > Terrestrial > Soil >...
TTGGGCGCGGGCTAAGGCAAGTGGGCGGAATTGCGATGCCAGGCCGGCCGCCGCGAGCCAGGTAAATTCGCGTCGAGTGAGATTCATGAAATTCCCTCAATTCCCGTGTCAGAGCTTGATGCGCATTTCGTTACTGTTCTGAAAACCCATCGACTGGTACAGCGGTCGGCCATCCGTGCTGGCGTGGAGCACCGCGAGGTCGATTCCATTCTCTTTGCACCAGGTTAATGCGGTCTCGGTCAGTCGGCGGCCTAAGCCCCGGCGGCGAAAGTTCGGTTCGGTGTAGACATTCAGGATATAGCCACGGCGGGGACCAGAACCGAGCACATGCGGAGGCCATTCCATGAGCCATAAACCGACGCCGGCCACTACGGAATCCCTGGCAGTGACTGCGAGCCAAGCATGGTATTCGTGACCGTTCATTTTGGATCGAACCCAGGGCAGAAACTTCGCGGCCATGGCATCGAGTACTGCATCGTCGCAGAATCCCTGGTCGCGGTAACTCTGATCGCGATGGCCTTGATCACGAAACATCGCGCGGCGGTGAGCGACGATGGTCGCCGCGTCCTGGAGAGAGGCAGGGCGTAGGGTGATGTCTTCAACCAGTTTCTCCGACATAAAGCTCAGTAACTCCCCGTCTTACGAATTCTCTACTCCGGTTTCCGGTCGGAGGATGGGGTGGGTTGTGACCCGCCCATTCCGTGGCCCATCGATTGCATGTGTTCGAGCATATTTTGCATGTGCGCGAGCATGACTTCCCAGAGATCAACGTTAGCCTCCCAGCGGGCCTTTTCGGAGGAATCACTGATCTGGGGCACGTTGGCTCGGATCTGTGCCAGCGAGAGCTTCATTTTTTGGATGTCGGCTTTCATGGACCCCATTTCGTGCTGGTGCATCTGCATCATTTGTTCGTGCACGGAGTCGTTCATGCCCGCGTTCGGTGCCCCGTGGGAATTGGGCGGAGGAGCCTGGCTCGAGGGCGATTGAGCGCGGATAAGGGGACTCAGGGCTAACAGCAGTATGACCGGAGGAACGCGGAGAAATTGTCTCGTTCGCATTGGGTATCTCCTGTGGTGGGCTAGTTCTTCCGAGAGTATAGACGCTGCTGGAAAGCCTGCGCAGGCGGATAAGATAACAGCAATCCCGCATGCAAACGCAGGCTAACAAGGAAGTAGAAAAGGGAGCCGCTGTCTATAGCCGGGCGGTGCTGGCTGCTTACGACCCGTTTGTGCTGTGGTTCTCCAATACATGCGCCTGGAACTGCCCTTCGCGCGTGCTGCTGGAGTTCTATAACCAGAATGTGTCCGGGGAGCATCTTGAGGTCGGGGTAGGCACTGGCTATTTTCTCGACAAATGCAGATTCCCCACACTGTCGCCGAAGTTGACGTTTGTGGACTTGAATCCGAACTGCCTGCGCATCGCGGCGGGGCGGACGCGGCGGAACCATCCGGGATACGAGGTATCGGCCTGCCATTTGGCGAATGTGCTGGAGCCGCTTTCGTTGGGTGAGGGGACATTCGGATCGATTGGTTTGAACTACGTGCTGCATTGCCTGCCGGGAAATATGGCAACAAAGAGCGCCGTGTTCGCAAATCTGAAATCCTGGCTCAGGCCGGGAGGGGTGCTCTTCGGAGCTACGATCCTTGGATTGGGCGTGTACCATGGGCTTCTGGCGCGCCGGTTAATGAGCTTCTACAACGCGAGGGGGATCTTTGGCAACGCTTGGGATTCAGCGGAGGGGCTGAGGACCGCTTTAGGGGAGCACTTCGAAGAGTCGTCGGTGAGGGTGAAAGGAAGTGTGGCGCTGTTTTCGGCTAAGCTCCACTAAGCTTTTGCTGATCCGGGCAAGTGCGTGTTCCGCAGGCCAGCGACAAGCCACAGGGGAACTTATCGCGAGCTGCCGGTGGCCATCTTCTTGACCATAGCCAGGACCAGCTTGCGGTCGCTGTCGTTCAACTGTCCCGTGTAGCGGCGCATCTGGGTGACGAAGCGAAGTTCATCTTCGCTAAGCTTGGGCAGGTTCTTGGAGCCGTTCTCGTGGCCATTCTCCATGAAGAACTGAGAGAGCGGCAGGTCCATGGCTCCGGCAATCTTGGCGAGCGTATCGAGCGAGGGAACAGTGTGGCCGTTCTCGACGCGGGAGAGGTAGCAGCGCAGCAGACCTGTGCGCTTCTCGATGTCGCCCTGCGACATGCCTCTTTGCAGGCGGTAGTCTTTGATGGTTACGCCAATATTCATAGGAGCCGAGGGGTCATTTCGTACAACCCAAGCAGACTCGCATAGTAATTAGTTTGGTACCTGTTGGCAAGTGGAAATCCTGGATGGGAGAGATAAAGGGAAGCGATGGTGAAACGGCGAGCAGCGTAAGGCGTCGAGCCCAACTATGGCGGCTCTAGCCTTCAGGAGATTTCCGCTACTTTAAGTTCGCCGCCAGAAACCCGACCGTCAACTTCCAGGCATCGGCTGCGTCGTCGGCACGGTAGCCAGTCTTGTTATTGGGGTTTTCGAAGGCGTGTCCGGCGTCAGGATAGATTTTCACTTCAATCTTTTTCCCGCGCTTTTTCAGGGCGGCTTCGAACTGGCCAATATTTTCCGCGGTGATGCCCTCATCTTTTCCGCCGAAGATGCCGAGGATGGGGGCGTGGATTTTGTCCAGGCTCTCCGGTTCGGTGACCAGGCGGCCGTAGTTGATGACCGTCGCAGCCAAGTCGGGAACGACAAGGGCCACCAGAAGGGAGTAGCCTCCGCCCATGCACCAGCCAATGGAGCCAACCCGGTCTTTCTTGACATTGCTTTGGGAGCACAGAAAGTCGACAGCAGCGCGCAGGTCGCGTCCGGTGCGGTCTTCGGGTAGGCCGCGCATGAGTTCATGCGCCATGTCGGGATTCTGCGCGACCTTGCCGCGATAGAGGTCGACGGCGAGGGTAACGTAGCCTTGATCCGAGAGTTTGGAGGCCTGTTCCTTGACCCAGTCGCTGAGGCCCCACCACTCGTGGACGACGACGATCGCCGGGAACGGGCCTTTGCCTTCGGGTGAGTAGAGCATGCCCTGGACCGTGTCCTCCCCGCTCTTTTAGGAGACCGGTTTTCCTGTGGCAGCCGAGGCCGTGCTGGCCAGGATGGCGATTGCGAGAATCAGAATGGCTTTTTTCTTCATAGTTCCAGCTCCATGTATAAAGCGCCAGGGATCGGGTTCTCACGGTACGGCGCGATTTCGCGAAAACCCATACGGCGATAGAGGCCGATGGCATCGTTCATGATGCCAGCGACTGTGTCAAGGCGAATGCGCTGGAATCCGATGCTCTTGGCTTCCCAGAGGATGCGCTCGGCCAGTTTGCGGCCGAGGCCGAGCCCGCGAAAGTTGCTGCGGATGTAGAGGCGTTTCATTTCGCCGGAAGAGGTGTCGAGGCGGTGGAGCGCGGCGCAACCGGCGAGTTGTCCGTCGTGTTCGGCCAGGAAAAGGCGACCCTCAGGAGGGGTGTAATCTCCTGGAAGTTCTGAGAGCTCTTTCTCGAAGTTCTGAAAGCAAAGGCTGAAGCCCAAGGATCGTGCGTACTCGAGAAAAAGTTCGCGGGCTTGGGCGACTTGAGCGGAAGTTTGGACTTGGGAGAGTGTCAGCATTCGGGAAGCCTCTGCCACTAACTAGCACGATAGCACCGGGCTTCGCCCCGGCGACATGGCGCACGGACTAGCGGCCTTAGACCTTGAAGTGACTTTTGAATTTTCTGTTGGTCCTTGCGGCGCGCGAAGCCTTAGAAAAATCGATCTCTCTGCCACTATCAGGCGGCTCGCGTAACCGAAGGCTGAGCCGCGTCGAGAATCTGGGTCTGCCGCCAGGTATACAAGATTCGGTGAATGACTGTGATGTTCGACAGCACCGCGATCACCCACAGAGCCGGGGCCATGCGATTGAAGAGGGCGCCGATAATGAGCAACACAAGACGTTCGGGGCGCTCGAGAAATCCGACACGACAGGAACCAATGAGCGACTCGGCACGGGCGCGGGCATAGCTGACCATAACTGCGCCGGTCATCACTAAGGCCGTGAGGACGACATAAAAGAATCGATTCCCGCGAGCGTAGAACACGAGCAAACCGAAAAATAGAGAAACGTCGGAGTAGCGGTCGACAACGGAATCGAAGAATCCGCCGAAGCGCGTGACCTGATTCGAAGCGCGGGCGACGCGGCCGTCCACCAGATCGAAAAATCCCGAACCAATGATGACGAGGCCTGCGTAAAAGAACATGCGCCGCTGGTTGTCCGCAGTCGCGTAACCGAAGAGAACGGCCGCCACCGTGTTGACGCCGAGGCCGATGAGCGTCAGGGCGTTCGGATTGATGCGGGCCAGAGCAAGCCAGTTCACGATGGCATCGAGCAAAACGCCGCAAGCTTTTCCGAATTCCTTGGTCCAACTCATGCGCTTAGCTTACTCCGCGATGTCATGCATTGTGGTGAGCTTGAGAATCTCGATCTCGCGATTGCCGCCGGGCGTGACGATCGTCGCCGTGTCCCCAACCTTCTTGTTGATCAAAGCGCGGCCGATCGGCGACGTCGTGGAAATCTGGCCCTTGCTCACGTCCGATTCTTCGGACGTTACCAGCTTATATTCGATCTTTTCGTTCTTGCTGCTGTCGAAAATTACGACAGTCGAACCCAGGCCAGCGCGATCATGAGGAATATTCGCCATGTTAATCAGCGAAAGATCCGACATGCGTTTGGTGAGCTGGCTGAGCCTCGCCTGCACGAATTCCTGGCGCTGTTTTGCCATGTGATATTCGGCGTTTTCGCTCAGGTCGCCCAGTGCCACGGCCGTCTTGATTTCTTTGGGCAGTTCATGGGTGAGTTCATGCTCCAACTGGTTGATCTCTTCCTGGAGCCTTTTTTTAATGTGTTCCGTCATGGTTGCGTAGGAGGTGCTGGTGAATTATACCGCTTGCCGACGAGAAGCGGAGGGACGGGTGCCTAGCCGGAAATTGGTCAGGGCCGGTGTCTAGAACTCATTGCGAAACCTCGAGCCTAATAACTTACTAATCAATCACTTAGCGCCGTAAGTTACAAACTTTTTCACCTACCTGTCAGTGGGGTTTTCGGCGGTAAAGTACTCATCCCATTGACCGTTCGGGCCTTCCTGGACTAGACTCAAATATAGAGCGCTTTACAATCCTTCCGCGCTTTTGGGTGTCCTGCATGATCGCTAGTGACTCCGTTTTCCACATCGGTGACAAGGTCGTCTATCCGAACCATGGGGTAGGCATTATTGAGCAGATCAGCAGCCAGACCATCGGTATGAATGTCCAGCAGTTCTATCTGCTCAAGATTAAGGCCAGCAGTCTGAAGGTAATGATTCCGTGCCATAACGTAGGCAATGTGGGCTTGCGGAAGGTAGTGCGGAACGTCGAAGTCAAAGAAATCCTAGACTACCTCATGGCCGGCGCAGTCGCCGCGTCGACCGACTGGAAAGATCGCTTCAAGGAAAACTCCGAGCGCATGCGTACAGGATCGTTACTCGATGTGGCCGCCGTCCTGAAGGGCCTGGTAGTGCTGAGCCAGCAAAAGTCGCTGTCTTTCCGCGAGAAGAAGATGCTGGAGAGAGCCCGCTATCTGCTGGTGAGCGAGCTGGCTATGTCAAAGAACTGCGAAGAGCCCCAGATTGAAGACCTGCTGTCGGACGCGCTCGCCAAGGCCAAGCTGCCCTTCCCCAGCGCCGAAGTCTTCGAAGCCTAAGATCGTGTGGCGCGGGTGCCCTCGCCCGCGAGATCTTGGTTTTCAGAAATTGGTCGTACGGGCGACGCCTATAATGCGCTGTGGTGCCTGATTCTCCGCTAAATTCCTTCCAGCTCCCACCCGTTTGCGGGCGCGTTCTGGCTCTCGACGTGGGCGCGCGCCGCATCGGTGTCGCCGTCACCGACCCGCTCGGCATTACCGCGCAAGGGCTCGACACCATCCAGCGCAAGAACAAACGCACCGACTTCGCCCACCTCGAGGGTGTAATCCGCCAATACGAAGTGGTGGAACTGGTAGTTGGCTACCCACTGCGCCTCAGCGGCGAAATCGGCATCCAGGCGGAAAAAATGACCCTGTTCGCCGCCGAACTGGAGAAGCGCTTCCGGATTCCCGTCCACCTGTTCGACGAACGACTAACCTCAACCGAGGCCAACCGCGTCCTGAGGGAGTCCGAGATCAGCATTGAGAAGCGCGCCAAGGCCGTGGACCGCATGGCCGCCGTGTTGATCTTGCAGTCGTGGATGGAAACGCGTAGCCGGAAAAGCAAGCTGTCGGATGGCGGGACAGCCAACTAGAGAATGCTGGGCGTCACCTCGACCGGAAAATTCACCGATCTGGCGATGAAGCACAGGTGGTGTGCTTCGGCGTGAAGCGCCATAGCTTTTTCGTGGTCGTTGCCAGCGACGACCTTCACGGCCGGCTTTAGCCGCGCGCTGACAAACTCTCCAGAGCCATCGTCGTGTTCCTGCATCACTCCCGAGGCTTGGTCCTGATAGTCGACCACCGTTATGTGGTTGACCGAACACAGGTGCAAATACCAAAGCATGTGACAGGAAGACAGGCTGGCCACCAGAAGATCCTCCGGATTATAGCGAGCCGGGTCGCCGCGGAAGGCGGGGTCACTGGAGCCGGGAATGGGCGGCTTTCCGGCGGATTCGATAGTGTAATCGCGGCGGTAGCTTTTGTAGCTTTTCGTGCCCTCGCCAGCGTTGCCGGTCCAGTTCAAGTGGACTTGGTAGGTATGCTGTTTCATTTCCGATCTCCTCGGCTCACGAACTACGATGCGCGCTCCCGTTCCCAGGCCGCAGACACCAGGCGCCCCTTTTCGATATTGTCCACCACCAGGATGAGCCGGTGTTCGTGGTCGCTATAGAGGACCTCGATGCTGACACCCGCATCGGCCATGCGGCGGGTGAGTTTGCCAAGCTGGCCGGGTTCGTCCTGCCGCAGGAGTTGGACGAGCACTTCGCGCTGGTGAAGTACCCGGATCCCCGCGGCTTCGAGCGCACGCCGGGCGGCCGGTCCGTCGTGGAACAGAAAATGCGCCACGCCTTGGCCATCCACGGCAAAAGCGCCGCCTCCCTCGATGCTGACGCCCGCGCACCCCAGGGCATCGCCCATATCGGCGAGAGCGCCCGGTCGGTGCTCGAGTGCGATGGTTAAGTCTTGCATGACTTCTCCTTAGGTCCGTACAACAGGTCCCTGCGACAGGCCCCTTGCATCCTCAATTTGACGAAACGAGAGTTCACTCGGCGACCGCCTGAATATGCTCCAGAGAAATCGCGCTGGAATCGCCACGCCTGTAGAGGTGTCCCGTGATTTGAACGAGCTTGCCCAAGAAAGGCAGCAGTTTCGGGCGCACATCCACATCGGGCATCTCAGCGGAAATCGGGTGGTACACATGCTCGTCCTTGGTCAGGATGACGAGCGGCGACTCGCCGCGCGCGCAAGCCTCAACGCATCCGTTGGGCAGCGGCTTTACCACCTCGTGAAAGCGGTGGACGCAGCCGCTGTCGCGAACATAGCCGATGATCGTGACGGGCGGCGCATTCTTAGTCCCAGGTTCCTGAGCGAATGCGATCCCGAGGGCTGCGATTGCAGGAATCAAGAGAAAAGCGAAGGCGCGGACAGCGGTTTTCATGAAGTCTCCTGATCCAAGGCTACGTGCTAAACCGTAAGTATGTTTCAATGTGCATTGAACTATTGATGCTCCTACATATGTAATCTTGTCGAATGAGTATTCCTCCCATCGCGCGCCTAGCGGGCCTCATCGGAGAAGCCGGGCGAATTCAGATGCTTACCGCTCTATTGAGTGGGAACGGGCATTCAGCGTCGGAACTTGCCCTCGCGGCTGAGGTATCGCCGCAGACGGCGAGTTCGCACCTGGCGAAACTTCTGGCAGGCGGCCTGATTGTCTGTGAACGCAGCGGCCGCCAGCGACTCTATCGGTTGAAGAATGCAGATGTTGCTGTGGCGATTGAAGCGCTGGGCGCGCTAGCGGAGAAATCCAACGCCGTTTCCGTGCCCGAATTGCGCTTTGCACGCTCCTGCTATGACCACCTGGCGGGCGTGTTGTCGATCGCGCTGCGGAATGAGCTTCTAAGAAAAGACTGGCTGCGCCAGCGCGGCGGTGAATTCCTGCTTACTCAGTCCGGCGAGCACTTTCTGCGCACTCTCGACATCGACGTCGCACCACTCCGCGGGATGCGACGTTCTTTCGCGCGCAAGTGTCTGGACTGGACGGAGCGCCATCACCACGTAGGCGGCGCGGTAGGGGCGGCGCTGCTTACAAGCTTTCGCAGCAGAAAATGGCTGGTTCCTCTCCGAGGTACGCGTGTCGTCCGTTTAACGCTCGAGGGAGAGCGAGCTTTCGAGCGGGTTTTCGGTATTAGCGCGAGGATGCTGCGATCACGATCTGCACAATCTCACATTTGGAATTGAACCTCGACCGGGCCAGGCCGGAGGTTTCGAGCGGGGATTTTTGTGGAAGGGCGATGGCATTTCGGGTTGCGCAAAGGAGTAGGAGCGGGACAGCGATACGGCTTGAGAAGGGCATAAGAAGAATTGTTGCGAGAGCCTATTACTGGATTTCGATGGAAAAGACGCTGCCGGTTGAGTCCCCGGTTTCGTGATAGTTGAGGGCAACTTTCTTCTGGGTCCAGGAGCAGGAAAAACTGTCGGCGCCGATGAGCAGGACGTGGCCGCTATCGGTCACGAGCATTTTCCAGGATTTCTTTCCGGAAGCGATGGTGAGAGTGGCGGCAGGTGGGGACGAACAATCGATGGCTTGGATGACTCCCTTGAGGAATTTGGGGGGAGTTTGGTTGGGCAGGTGAACAACAACTTCGTCTTTTGCTGAGCGGTCGTCCGAAGAATGATCGTCGCCTGGCGCACGAACGCGCGTGAAAGACTTCGGACCTTCCTTCAGCTCAGCCTGAAATTGCTCTGCCTGTTCGAGGGCTTCTCCAGCGCGCTGAACGATTTGCGGATTATTGCTTTTCTGCAGCCCCTTTAGGACCGCAATGGCCTGATCCGGCTTGCGGGTTCCCAAGTACATTTGCGCGAGATTGAGCTGATACATCTCGTTGCGGGGACTCAGCGCGACCGCCTTCTGAATGCTGCCGAGGCCGGCTTCATTGTCCCCGGCATTCACCTGCGCAAAGGCGAGCAGCATGTAAGGGTCCGCGAAGTTGGGGTCGAGCGCAATGGCGGCCTGGAGTTCTTTGGTCATCTCCGGTAAATGGGCATTGCCCGAGAGAGAAGCCTGCCGGCTCATCAGGAGTGCGGAGTAGTAGTGCACGCGAGGGTCTTTGGAATCCGCGGCCGAAGCCTTCTTGAAGTATTCGCCTGCCTGTTCGAAATCCTGCTTCTGCAGGTAGGCGTAGCCCAAGCCGCGGCAGGCAGCGGAATTATTGGGCTCCTCTTTCAAAATATTCTGAAATTCCTCGATTGCCTTGTCGCGGTAATCGAGGGAATGCAAATGGATGTCGGCCAAAATCGCCCTGCTGCCGGTAAGACTGAGCGGGTTCATCCCGTAGTCCTGGCTGACAATGCTGGCCGGAGATGGCATGGCGTAGTACTTATAGCGCCCGCTGAAGAAATACTCGCGCAGGGATTTGTCGAACTGCGTGGCGTTCATTCCAAATGCCTGTTGAATCGCCTCTTCCACAGGAGAGTTCTGATCGATCTTCAGTTCAAAGTAACGCGAAAGTTTCTGCACGAGTCCGTTGTCGTAGAGGTAATGCATGACCAGGCTGGATTCGGCGTAAAAAACCGTTCTGTGGCTGCCGCTCTCGTTATAAGTGGAGGAATTGTGCTGAACCTTGAACAGGTCCGAAGCCTTTACGAGCCCTTCCTGGCGAAGTTCCTCGTAGGTGTCCGAGGGGATTTTTCCCACGCGCGCTTGTTTGCCATCGACTTCGATGGTCGAGAAGTATTCGGCAAATCCCTCCTCGAACCACGGGTCGACCTGGGCTGTCAAAGTGCCGTTCATCAACTGATGAGCGTATTCATGAAAGACCACGGACCAGGGATTGTCGACCGACATATCCAGCATGATGAAGCTGCGGTCCTCGCCGGCCTGAAATAGCCCCGCCAGTTCCACCGGCTTTCCGTTCCACAGGGGGGAAACCTGGCGAAGCTCCTTCGTGTTACGGAACGCGACAATTTGCAGAGGAACGGGAATATTTACGTTGGCCTTTACCAGCAGGGCGGAGAACACAGCTCGCATCTGCTCGAAGCGCATGGCGACTTCGCGGCCCCTTTTCTCTCCGGCATCGGTGGCGACGGAAAAATGGGGAGACCGGATCTCCACCCATTGAGCTTCGGCAGCCGGGGCAGGCAGAGTTGAAGCTATGATTGAAGTGAAGCCCAGCAGCCGAAAGAACTCGCGGAAGGCTAGTTTCATAGCAAACGTTGACGGAGATAATACGCTAGTTGTCCCGTTTGTCAAACAGAGCAGCAGTGCGTTGACAACAGAGCAGCAGTGCGTGTGGTTGCCGCCTGTTTCGCGTAAGGAAACGGTGTTACAGCTTCGATTGAACTTCGACGGGGGCGGGGAGACGCATGGGGCCTTTGGAGTTTTCCTGGATGACGATTTTCTGTCCGTGTTGCCGGTAGCTTTCGATTACGGCCGGCTTGGCCCAGTCTAGGTCCCATCCATTTTCAATCGCGAGAATGGTATAGGAGCCGGGAACCACCTGGGCGAGAGCGAAGCTGCCGTCGAGATCGCTTTGGTCGCGGCGGAAGAGTTCCAGATTCGCTTCGGGGTCGTCGGGGACCAAAACAACCATGACCGCCGAGGCCGGCTTACCTGAACGCTGAGCGATGCCTTCCACCGTGGCGGATCCGCCGGCTAAAACCGCCGTTGCTTGCAGGGAAGCCGCTGCGGCTACGCTGATTGTGCGGCCGGGGGTCGCGTTGTCTTCGGCGGTGATTTTGACAACCGAGTAGCTCTGTCTGGCAGACCCGGCCACGACCTGATACGTGCCCGCTGCCACTCCCGAGAAAACAACCTCGGCTTTCTCGTCGACCTGGGACAGACCGCCGACGTTGCCTTTCTCGTCGCGCAGCCCCAGGTAGAGGCGCGGCGGTAATTCCGTGGCGCCGCGGAGTTGCACCGACATCTTCACGGTAGAGCCTGGACCTGCGGCGGAAAGGTCGACATCCTGACCGTCATTAGCCAGGTCGACCTCGGCCGACCCCGGCATGGCTCCGTTGGAGTTACTATTTGCCTGCAACGTGTACTTGCCGGGGGCGAGCCCAACCATTTCGTAAACACCTGGCGCAGTCTGTTCGGCGCGTCCATCTACGGGAGTTCCTTCGCCGTCAAAGCCAGGCTTTCGCAGGATCGGGACGGCGCCGGCGGTCTCGGATGCGCCATGCAGAACCACACGGAGGGCCGGCACCGGGTTCATCTGAAAATCTACTTCTAGATCGTCGCCAGGCCGTAGGGGAATCGGCGTGGCATCGTCAGCTTGCATAGCCTCTTTGTAAAAGCTGGTAGGGTAGGCCACGTCGAGGCCCCTGTCGATTAGGGACAGTCCCGCACTGGCTTGAGACGCGAAGGGATGTTCGGCGTACCAAGGCTGGGCTGTCGCGGAAATGAAATATGTTCCCGCTCCGAGGGAGTCGACTTCGTAGGTGCCCAGATCGTCGGTGGCGACATTGGCGGCGGCCTCGATGCGGCTCACTCCCGAAAAGTGGTTCTCGCGAAATATGGTGACGGTGGCGGCCCGAACCGGCTCGCCGGTTTCCTCGGTGATCTTCCCGTGAATCATGGCAGTCGGCGGCAAACGCAGAGTCAGGTTTTCGGTGTCGAGACCAGCGCCTGTGACAATGCCAGTCCAGAAATTCTCATGCTGCTCGTAGGCGTAGCTGAGAAAGCCCCGCCTGCCGCCTTGGAGAGAATACTTTCCGGCGGCGAGCTGAAACTGGAATCGGCCATCCTCGCCGGTCACCAGTGTTTGGCTGATCTTGGGGTTCTTGGTGTCGGTCACTGCAACGAGGACTCGGGCCAAGGGTTGGGCCGTCTTGGTGTTGACTACTGTTCCAGAAATGCGGTAAGCGCCCTGCCGTTTGGGAGCGGGTGTTCGCCGTGGAGTTTGTCCAAAAAGAAGCGAGGAGGCGCAGAGCGCCGTGACGAGCATGGCGCAAGCGCGAAGCCAAAGAATTTGGCGTTTCTCCATCGTTTTACTCGCCTTTCACGCTGAGCGGCACTGTGATGTGGTCTTTCTGACCGCCGGTCAGGTGGATCACGGGACCGGAAGATTCGTAAGTCCGGATCGCCTCGGGATTGCGGAATTCCAGACTGGGTTGCGGGCGCTTGAAAGCCAGCACGCGATAGACGCCGGGAGGGACGTTGAGGAAGGTGAAGGTTCCATCGGGAGAGGCCGCCACTTCAGAGAAACGCCCGGGACTATCCGGCAAGGGTACGCAGTACACGTGAGCGAACGGGGGGCGAGGACCCGAAGATGGCGACGCCGACCCTTCCGCGCCCTCGATCGTGCCGTCCACTTCCGCGGTGTCATCGCGCATGGTGACGTCGATGGGCGCGACTGAGCCGCCGCCTACGACGAGAGGCTCGGTCAGCAAGTCCACGCCTCCCGAACTGACCGAGGAAGCGTAGCCTCGGGAGGAATCGACGTGAACCCAATAGCGCCCGTGGGCCACTCCCTCCAGCACTAGGGACTCGCCTTTGCTGTTTGCTGGAGGACGCATCGCATTCCCGCCATGCGGAATGAAATCGTCGACCGGCTCGAGCCGCAGGTTGAGGTAGCTTCTTGGCCCGGTGGTCGCACTCGATAGCCGAGCGACAGAAGCGCCATTTTCGTCGTTGACCTGTTCCGGGGTCTCGAACTCTTCCTTGACATTCACTGAAATGGACTGCGTCGCGACCAACGTCATACTGCTGACTGACAGGGGGGCGTTGTG
>Ga0209863_10000863_pt1 | contig 12934 bp, 9 predicted proteins | sample OrgsoiDNA2013046_FD_185796 | JGI IMG/M metagenome (GOLD analysis project Ga0209863, IMG submission 185796) | Permafrost soil microbial communities from the Arctic, to analyse light accelerated degradation of dissolved organic matter (DOM) -... | ecosystem: Environmental > Terrestrial > Soil >...
AAGATTGAAAGCAAACCGTGGTAAAAGCAACTAATAATGCAGTTAAACCTGCCAGGGCAAAGTCCCACCAATGGACATTGACCCGGAAAGCAAACGCCTGAAGCCATTTCTGTATGGCCATATAAGCCAGGGGAGTTGCGATGAAAATGGAAAAAATAGTCAGTCTGATAAAGTTTTTTGAGAGTAATAGTAAAATACCTGATACACTTGCACCGAGTACCTTTCGAATACTTATTTCCCTGCTACGTTGCTCAGCTGCATAGGCGGCCAATCCAAACAATCCCAGGCATGCAATTATAATTGCAAGACTCGTGAAGGTCACAAAAATTTTTGCCATTCGTTGTTCACTCTCATAAATGGCATTGAAGTCATCGTCCATAAAAGAATATTCTACTGAACGCATTGTACTAAGTGACTTCCAGTAACTTTCTATGGATGATATTACTTTAGTTAGATTTTCTGATCTTATTTTGATGCATAAGTTGTCGCCACCATCTCCCTCTTCTTTCTTAGCCCAGTCGTTCATCATCATCATTAAAGTTGGTGTCACATTTTGCCTGAGTGAATTGAAATTAAAGTCCCTGGTAATGCCGATGATGTGAAACACTTTGCTTTTACCATAGAGGATTTCCTTGTTTAAAGGATCATGATCAGGAAATTCAAACATCGCAGCCGCCTTTTCATTTATTAAAACTGCATTTGAATCGGTCGGGAATTGGTTGGAAAAATTTCTTCCTTTTATAATACCCATTCCCATGGTAGGTAAGTAATCTTCATCAACCGGCCAGAATTGTGTTTGTATTTCGCGATTGTTACCGTTAACAAAGTTTTCCCATCTACGATTGCCGACAGGCAGAAACGAACTTAATGTGGCATTGATGACACCGGGTAATTGCTTCACTTCCCGTTTCATCCGGAATGCATCTTTTCCCATCAGGCTGTTCATGTTTTTTACAATCAACACATGATCTCGTTGAAAACCTAAATCCTTATTCTGGATAAAACGGAGTTGATGGTATATGACCAGTGTGCAAACAATCAGAAAAATAGAAATTGAAAATTGAATGATGACAAGAGAATTTCTCAGGATGCTACCCCTGAAACCAAGAGGTAAGTTGTTTTTTAATGACTCACTGGGTTTGAAAGCGGATAGTAAGAAAGCGGGATAGGATCCGGCTATCACACCTATAAAGACAATAAAAAAACCAGCAGCAGGTAATAGCCAGCCAATGATCTGGGATGTAATTTTTATATGTTTGCCTGACGTTTGGTTAAACCATGGAAGTAGCATCCACCCCAATAAAAGTGCAATCGGGCAGGCACAAATTGTCACGATGATAGATTCAGATAGAAACTGTCCGATCAATGAGGTTCTTGAAGAACCCAAAACTTTTCTAACACCTACTTCACGTGCACGGTTGGACGATCGGGCGGTTGACAGATTCATAAAGTTGAAACAAGCGATAAAAAGTATCAGGGCGGCTGAAATGGAGAATATCCTGACATATTGGCTATCGCTATTTTTTCCCAATTCATCCGTTTTGTTTGAATGCAGGTGGATATCTGTCAGTGGAGTCAGATTAATCTTTATATAACTTCCCTCCTTTAGCATGGCATCGTAGAAATCCAAATTGGCTCTTAGGAGTGCTGGAAACTTTGCTTCGAGTTTTTTATAATCCGTCCCTTGTTTAAGAAGTATATAGGTTCTGAAAGGAAACAATGCGGCGAAGTTTTTGTTTTTACTGATTTCATTGTCGACCATTGGTAACAACAGATCAAAATGAAAATGTGAATTGGCCGGCATATCCTTAATGACCCCGGTTATCTTGTAGTCAAACCGGGCATTACTATCACCAACAATTGTCAGCGTCATACCAACGACATTCAGCTTATTAAAATATTTTTTTGCGAGACTTTCGCTGATAACTACGGTGGTATGTTCCTTTAAAGCGGTTTTTGGGTTCCCATATATCATGGGAAGGCTAAAAACGTCGAAAATATCAGCGTCACAATAAGCTCCATTATTTTCAGAAACGGCTTCCTCTCCCTTTTTTATTAGTTCTACGTCGGGCAAGATTCGCACTGCCCTTTCTATTTCGGGAAAATCTTTTACCATCATTCCGGCAACTACCGGGGCGGCTATAGCCCGGGAAGTAAATGTGTTTCCGAATTTAAGATCCGTGTTAATTCTGTAGATCCTTTCCCATTTTGTATTGTATTTATCAAAACTAAGTTCATCAATCACATAAAAAAGAATGAACAGGCAGGTCATAATTCCCAAAGAGAGCCCTACGATATTCAACAGAGTGAATCCTTTATTCTTCAGGAGACTACGACACGCCGTTTTTATAATATTCTTTAACATGACTTCGATTATGTCGGTTGTTGCATGGACAACACCAATTCAGAAAGATAATTAAATGTATAACTAATTTATTAGTTAAAGGAATTTGCAATAAAATATTTTTTACCTAAAATAACAGGAAGGGAAAATTGCAAAATGTATACCTTCCACTGCTTCGCAGATTTTTCATCCCCTAAAACATCTATATGAAAAGAATTGTCTTTTTGGCCTTGTGTTTATCCATGGCCGTTTGTTTTACCAAATGCAGCCGCCTGACTTCGCAAGATTCTGTTTCCATCAATCCGGACAGCGTAAAAAAAATCATCATCACACTGAATGGTGAAATGATGCAGGCTATGAAGGAAAAGAGTCCCAATAAATACCAGGCCCTATGTGTGGATAGTTTACTTACTGTTGGTGACAATATGTTTATGTCTTCAGCGTATGCACTTTCGCACGACCTATCGGCTGGTCTTACCGTTCCCGCCCATGATTATACATTCAGATTAATTGGGAATACAGCGATACTTAGCTATTTGTCGGTTAGTTATGATATCGTACATGGCGATTCCGTTTTTGACAGCAAAAGAACATTAAAGACATTTGTCCTGGACAGTGGCAAATGGAAAATGGCAGCTGTGGCGTTTGGGACAAGGGACGTGAATTATTTTACTCCGGTAGCAGAAAAACACCAAAAAGAATACCCGCAATATGCCGGCATATATCAGTATGATGCTCAAAATGCAGATACCGTGTTTGTGAAGGATGGAAAATTGTATGATGCGACAACGGGAGACAAACCTGACCTAAATTTTCCGGTAAGTGATTCCGAATACATGACTAAAGGCAACCTCTTTAAGGTTGTTTATGGAAAGGATGCCAAGGGCCGCATTGCCTACTATACCGAAATCCGTTCTGACGGACAACGGTGGAAGGTTCCGAAAGTAAAATGAAAGACGATAACATCTGAAGTTCACTCTGAACGTAAGCTAGTTACCGGGTTTGCAACAGCCGCTCTGATGGATTGAAAAATGATTAACAGCGCCGTTACCAAACCTAAAAATAACATGGACAGGAAAAAGGGCTGGACAGTTATATGAATTCTATAAGCATATCCATTCAGCCAGTTTTGAATAATTAAATAGGCGAGAGGGCATGCGATAACGGTAGCTATCCCGATGATCAATAAAAATTCCTTTACGAATAACAGAATGATGGCGGATACGGATGACCCCAGCACTTTGCGGATGCCGATTTCTTTTCTTCGTTTTTCAATACTTAAAGAAACAAGACCGAGAACACCGAGCAATACGATGATGCCTGTGAGCGCCGTGGCAATATAAGATGCCTGTTTCAATTGTATTTCCGTTTTGTAAATCTTTCTGAGTATATCATCCATGAACCGGTATTGAAACGGCGTGCCGGGCATCAGGGACGACCATTTTTTTTGCAGGGATTCAATGGTAGCACCGATATTTCCACGTTTCATTCTGAAAGAAAAATACCGGTATTGTTTCAGGTAGTTTACATGAAAGAATATAATCGGACCGATTGCACCTTGCATGGAACCAAACTGAAAGTCTTTGCTAACACCAATCGTAGTAAACAGTGTGCCGCCAAAACCCTGCATTTTCAATTGCTGGCCGATGGCCATATTGGGATCCTGCCATCCAAATGTTCTGGCAGCTGTTTCATTGATAACAATTTTTGTAGAATCCGCATTTGCCTCCGACTCAGAAAAAAAACTACCGGCGACTAATGGGATCTTGTAGGTTGACAGAAAGTTGGCATCTGCTTTTAGCATACCGACTGACCTGGCCTGTGTTGAATCCTGTCCTGGTTTAAAGGCATTCGGCACATCACCGAAACTCCCATCAGGTATTTCATAGGAAAGTGTTACGTTATCTATAAGCGGCATTTTCGCAAATTCGTTTCGGATCGTCTCCATATGGTTGACGCCTTTTTGGGTCCAGTCCCTCGGCACCTGTGCGGATAAAATATACGATTTGTCATAACCCAGATTACCATTTAGAAAATAGTCGACCTGTTTGGCGATCAAAATCGCCCCGATCAATACAATAGCGGCGATGGAAAACTGAAAACCTACTAGAAATTTACGGAGCAGGATATTTTCTTTTACAGAAATTAAACTTCCCTTGATCACTTCAGCGGGTCTTAGGGACGATAACACCAGGGCCGGATAAATGCCCGCCAGCAGGCTGATGAAAAGGATCAGCGCCAAAAGGATTCCATATATGTATACCGGGAAAGCATATAAGGCCGGAATTTTTGTGTCGAGCAGATTGTTAAATACGGGTCTGAATAATTCATACATGCCGAGTGCGATGACAGCCGATAACATGACCAGTAAAAATGATTCGGTAAGAAATTGAAGGATCAGTTGTCTTCGCATTCCGCCGAGGACTTTACGCACACCAATTTCTTTCATACGGGCCGACGACCGGCTGACGGCAATATTGATAAAGTTCACGATGGCCATGAATAAAATAAAAATGGCGATGATGGTCAGCGTGGAAAGCATTTTTTTTACCAGGCCGTTGTTAGCTTCCAGGTAGTAGTCCTTCAATGGGACGAGAATGGGTTTCATCTGATCACTGATACCGATCGGCGTATTCTTTTTTACCAGCTGGCGCATCAGCCGTTCCAGCTCAGCGGGCCTGACCCCGTTTTTAAGTTCAACATAACCAATGATCCATGGATTGGCCCAGCTGTTAATGACCCTTCCGAAGAAACCGATACCGGTGGAAGAAAGAAAAACAGAAATCCGGTTATTGTCGTTAATACGCGTTATAGAGTTGGGCGATAATTTCTTCAGAATACCGGTGATCAGAAAATCATGTTTTGTACCTGAAAAACTTTCGATGGTCAGGGATTCACCCAGCACATTTGTTTTCCCGAAATATTTTATCGCCGTCTCTTCTGTTATTACAGCAGAAAAAGGATCATTTAATGCGGTCCGGGGATTGCCGTATAGTAACGGGAAGCCATACATGGGAAGCAGGGTACTGTCGCCTATCTGAATATCCTCGCGGAAAACCTTATCGCCTTTGGAAACATTTGAACCGATTCCGTCCCAACGATAATAGTTTGCGACGAGGTTGGGATACTGGTCTTTCAAAGCCTTTGCCAACGCACCGACGGTAGTCAAATCAAATGATGTGGCGTCGCCCCATTTGCTTTGAATAATATATTGATTGGCCGCATTTTTCAGATTTCTGTTTACCTGGAATTCGTTCCAGACATAAGAACCAATCAACAGCATGAATGCTATTCCAACAGCCAGGCCAAAAATATTTACTGATGAATAGGAGCGGCTTTTTACGATATTTCGCCAGGCTATTTTGAAATAGTTTCTTATCAATGTTGCAGGCTTTTAATCAAAAAGACTATGTAAGTTAATAATTTAGCTTCTTCCCTTTGAAGATCATTGGTATAACCGGCTAACGTGAATAGGTTTTTTCAAAAAAAGTCTGGTTAGGAATTCCAGGCGAGGCAAAACTGCCTTTCTGGACCAATTTTAGAGTATCAGGGGTAACTATTTCGAGTTTGGCGATATTTAATGATGCAAAAACACCCGTGTCTGTCTTCAACCCAAAACCCAATGATGAGTCCGGAAGAAATTGCCAATCGCCATTAAACGAAATGGGAGCCGGTTGACCGCAAACCAGTTGAATATAATAATTGAAGTTATTACCAAATGACAATTTTTCCTGCTTCTCGCATGTACTGGCAGGTATCAGATGATGAATAACTATATTCGGACTATCGATGGAAACAGAGTCGGTGTACGCCAAAATCCATGGATGTGCCATCAGAAGTCTTTGCGCCTCCGGTGAGGGAGGATCAACATATCTGGTGCAACTGGCGAAACAAAAGCAAACGAATACAACCGTCGCGGAACTGATCGAACGTCGCATAATTAAAGATAGGAGTTTGTCAACAGGTATCAGATGAGAGCAACGGTTTGTGTTGGGGATTAACCTGAATTTAGTAAATCCTGTTTCCCTACCTTCTGATAGTAGGTATTGTGGAAACTCGATATATTTATATGGCAAATTCTACACTTTTGGCAACACTGAAGGAAGACATACATAAACAATCTGCCTGGCTCGTGAAGGCCTTTAAATCTGACCGAATTGGACTTGACTACACGATTGAAAGTTTCAAAAAGATTGATCTTTTCTTTGAACAAAACTCAGTACCAGGTAAGGCCAACCCCAATGGAAGACTATCTAAAAATCTCGGCCCGGTTTTATTCTCGATTGGTGCTTATGTCGGGAACACCATTATTAAGGCCCTTCCAGGCTCCATTTGGATAACAGATGATAAGGATCCTGAAGGTGAGATCACTGCTCAGGTTAAACTGCCAAATGGTTCTATTATCTGGCCCATGCAAAGAGTTATTAACAGGTTTAAAAATGGTAGTGAGGATAGCATTTTTCCATATGGGGCTGTTTTAGTTAGTGAAATATCAAATGACCATTACTGGGAAAAAACAAAAGAAAATCAAATGAATCTTAATAAAGTAGCGGAAAAGAAGCCCTGGTGGAAATTTTGGTAACAACGGATTTCAGAAACCTCTTTTCATAATGAAGTAAGAGTTTCCCCTTATTCCAAACTATCCATGTTCTGTGTATATTTGAAAATGACCAAACCCCTTTTCTGCTTTTTAGTTTGTTGTTTTTTGTCCTGCAACTTTACTGTTAAAAAGACGGGTCAATTATTTGTCAATCAGCAGCTGATTGAATCGAATATACGGTCTGTACAAACCGCTGAGCATATCGAGCTGAGCATACAGATCACAAATAACCGTGACTCGATACTGATCGTTAGCCTGACGGTTGATCCTAAAATACCAGACGACAGTCTGAACGCTGCCCGGGCTAAGCTGGTCCTGTCTTCTTTTATTACCATATTACCAAATCAGAACCTGAGATCCTTTTCTTCCTGTAAGATCGTATTTTTAAAAAAGGAAGGATCGCTCGTTAGCAAGAGCAAGGCGATCGAATACATTTGCCCGATGACTGCTGACCTGGTAACCCGGGTGGACAATTATAAGGATTCCGCGAGGGTCAACATAGGATATATCGATCCCAACTGGACCTATATCAATCAGGATCTGAATTTATCCCTGCCATTAAAAGCCGGCTGGTTATATGTATCTGAAGAACAAGATTCAATCAGGTACTACGCCATCGGATCCGACATAAACCAGCTTCCTCAATATCGTACGGATATGGATAGAAAAGTAACATTCCTTACCCTTCAAAACCTGCATCCCGGAGACGCCTATCCGGTTTTACAGCTCATCAAAAACAAGGAGCTTTTGACGGTAGCTGATAAAGAGAAAACTGAGCACCGGGGTCCGGCGATTGTTGCGGGATTGGTTTTGATTCATTTTGATTCAGAAGATGAATACATGAAAAATCTCTTTGAGTTGTATTTTAAGAAAAAGCTGCCCGACAATGAGATTCATTCATACCATATCGGTAATGCGGATTTACGGGGTCATCAGTTCGCGCACAACGATAAATATGGCCAAAGAGTTTATTATTTATCGGTTATCAAACGATTCTGAAAGGTAGGTTTAGTGCTGACTATGAAGTATTCAAATGATAAAGAACTGGAAGAAATCAAAAATGAATTAAGCAGCCTAATAATAAACTAGCATCAACTGACTAACAGATCAGGACGAGCCGTCCAGTATATTTTCTGTTATCTCCATTCCCTCATCTGAGAAGTGAACTGTTCTGATATAGGCGCCATCTTTTATTTTAATGAACAGTTCTTCCTTTTCCAGATTGGTCAGCTCAGTAACCATCATAATTGTGCAACCGGGAAATTTTTTTAACAGGGTTGATTTCCGATTCACGTCCAGCGCATCGGCCAGATAATATTTTGTACAACTTTCAAAATTGCCGTTAAGCTTATAGTATACCCTGACAATCGAATCCCCTTCATTACAGAGGGCGACAAAACCATGATTTTCCTCAAACCAGATTACTTCGGCTGAGGGCGAAAAATGTCTAAGAAGATGCCTTTCTGCGGATACATTCACTTCATTCAAAAGCAATTTTCGGGAACTATTCATATCCGGCTGCTGACCAAAGGCATGTATGGTTAGCAACAAAAGGGAAAAATGCAGGAAACGCAATGCTTTGGCCGGAAAGCGGCGATAGTATATGGCAGGCTTCATGACTTAGTCTTATTAATTAATGATAAGTTAACATTAAATTAATGATTAAGACATCTTGAAGTCGGAGGAATTTATGAACACTTGGGCTTGGTTAATTCTTCTACCCAAAGCACGTTATGTCCGTTTATCTGATAGACCAGGCGGGCCATGTTCGAACTTTTTGATAGAGGATTTCACAAGTTTTGCTATCTTATAGTGTAAACGAGGCAAAATTCAAATGCCAATGAATATCCCAGCTATAAAAGGTATTATAGATCGGCGTATTTTAATCAACTTTACGGTCGATCCCGATATAGTCTCCCGGATCATACCCGCACCCTTTAAGCCGAAGATCTATTTAGGCAAGTCCATTTTGGGTATATGTTTAATAAGACTCAAAAAAATCAGACCGAAAGGCCTCCCTGATTTAATAAGCCTTTCATCCGAAAACGGAGCTCACAGAATCGCTGTTGAATGGGTTGAAAATGGCGAAATACGAGAAGGTGTATTTATTCCACGACGTGATACTTCGTCTAAAATAAACAGTTTTGTTGGAGGCAAAATTTTCCCTGGCAGACATTACCATGCTGAATTTAATGTAAAAGAAGCAAACGGTCACTATGATGTTGCATTTAGAAGTTCAGACGGAACAACTATAGAAATCAATGCACATAAAACAAATCATTTTGATCCTAATTCCATTTTCAAAACTATAGAAAACGCTTCCGAATTTTTCCAAAGGGGTGCTGTAGGGTATTCCCCAAGTGGTAAAAAATTCGAGGGTTTAGAACTCAAAACGTATAATTGGAAAGTTGAACCTTTAACTGTTTCGAATGTACAATCCAGTTTTTTCGAAGATGAAACAGTTTTCCCCAAAGGATCAATTCATTTCGACAATGCACTCTTGATGACTCAGGTTGAACATGAATGGCATTCCGTTGAACAAAAATTAATTATTCCAAATGTGGTTACTATTTGAGATAGGGCAAAAGGCCAATGATATATTAGTTGCAACTATATGAACGAAGAAAGACCGTCACTTGGCCGGGAGTGGAAAAATCATGATTGACAGGAAAATTGTTGCAGATTATTTAAAACTTTCAGATTTAGAAAGTCTTGACTTGAGAAATACGAATTAGTAACCATCTTAAAGACAGATAAGAAAAAATTTATAGACATCGAAAATCGGAGACTTTATTAAATTGGCGATTCCAACCAGTTGATGCAAGATGATACATGTTATAAGGTTTATTTATTTCTTGGGTCGTATTTATTAAAATCAGGTCTTTCCTGTTTTTTCCAGGTCAGTTTGTAACCTGTCGTCATAATTTGCATTCGCCAATCCCTTTTTACTTTGATGATTTGGTCCGGCATACTGGCAATAATAATTGCTAACGTGAAAATTAGCGTTGACAGGGTCCACAATAACATTGTCAAAATTCTAGAAAACTTTATTCGTGTCAGGTAACGGTCAATAATGAATATCAATAGAAACCAAAACAAAAAGTAGATTAGGAAGTCAATAATAAATTCAGCTAGAAAAATTTGAAGAGACATTGAGGTATGCCATCCATCACTTACATAAGCTAAAGGAAATCCAGCCATCATAGTGTCAGGCGCGTCATCAGGTAAGACATACCACCATTTTGTAAATGTTGCAAAAGAAATTATAGTCAATGGAAATATTACATTCCGGCTACTTTTTTTCATTTATCCATTTTATTGCTGCCAGCACTTTTTTATCTTTTTTTATATCATTAAAACTATCCGGCTCATCGATATAAATATCCGAAGAAATCGCCTGCTCATAAATTTGGCCTTGCCGGTCTCTGCCATATCCCGTTGAAAGCATAAGCCACACGCCATCATTTATTTTATATCCCGATGTCGATGTTACATAGCCAGCTGTATTTGATCCGATAAAAACCGTGTTTGCTCGCTTTTTGAACGCGATCGTTAGAAATTCCCCGGAACTTCCGGTTCCCTGGCCAATCAAAACCGCAACCGGAATGTTCTTGTCCGGGATGCTGCATTTTGGAACAATGGAAGTCATTATCGCTGTATCCAGGTAAAAGCCATTATTTTTTATTATCCAGTTGTCGTGGCCTTTTGCTTCGAAAGAACCAACTTTCCCATTATGTAAAAGCTGTTCAAGACCTAACATCATCGGATACATGGCACCACCACCATTGAGCCTCAGATCCAGAACAATACCGGTAACATGCTGATCAAGTAATGCACAGAGGCTGTCATTCAGGGCCTGCGCTTTTTTGTCCAACTCATCCCGTTTTGCAAATGACATATAAGGAACTCTTAAATACCCGATATGATCCGTAAGTATTTCCTTCTGAAGAAAGACCCCTTTTTTCCATTCGTTTTTTATGGAGTCGGAAAATTCCGGTCCTGGACGATGCCATTGATAGTTGCTATCCCAACAGGTAATATTGCCATGAAAATCATTGAGCGATTTGAAGAGCATTCTGAATATCGGTCCGAGTTGATAAGCATTTTCCTTGCCTGCGGCTTCAGATAAGGCGACTGCCTCCAACTTTGCCCAGTCAACCTTCTCCCGATTGACCGCATTATTTTTCATGATCGTTATGGTGGTGTCAATAAGGAATCTGACTTCCCGCGATTGACCGAAAGCAGAACTTATGCCAAGACTGATCAGTATAATAAATGTGATAATGTTCTTCATTGTTGATAAGATATTTTTTTCGGGTTATCAGAAGTTTTACTTCTGATCTTCAAACCCGGCATTGCCGGCTGCTTTGCATTTCGTAAGATCCAGATTCCAGGCTGTGGTGACAAAAAACGGTGTAGCTCCTTTCGCATCCTTATTGGCATAACTGCACAAAATGCTGCGGGTTTCACCTGGCGCTAATTCCAGATAGTTGTCACTAAAGATGATCGGCAAAATATCGTCGCCTGACTTACCTTTTAATGCGCGCAGGTGTGTCTGGAAAGCCACTGTTTTACCGGTGTTGGTAATGATTACCGTATGTAAAGTGCTGTCCTGTTTTGTCGTACTGGTGTAGGACATTTTCAACGAAGTTTTACCGATGTTTTGCAATGCAGTAAAATCGGTGTATCCGCTCTGTGGCGTCATGTACCATTTTGATTTCACCCAATCCAGGACATCAGCTTTTTTCGACAGCCAGTACCAGTTGATACTTTTCACTTCACCTTTTGCATCACTGAGTTGCAGCCGCAGGAAATAAGTGTCTGAAAGATCATCGATCTGCGGCAATACAAAACATTGTTGTACGCTGTCGGGTTCTACACTGGTCGTAATGTGTTTGGAATATTTCAAGGCGCCATCTAAATTATAAATATCAGCTTTGGCTTGTAGTCCGGAAAAATTTTGCAGCAACGAGTTGGTGATATCCACTTCGTTATTAGCATAAGAATACATGATATGCAGCGGTTCCATCGACTTTTTCATGCCGAAGTAAGTACCTGCAGGATATAAATAGTAATCATAAGTATGCCAGATCAAGCCTGGCCATGGATTGCTGCCCATCCACTGTACCACGCCGGTAGCCGTATGATATTTATGCAGGCCATAAGATTCCATCATCGCGCGATGTGCCTCGTAATTTTGTGCCTGCGCTTTAGCAACATAATCTTTTATATCAGTGGCTTTCCCGTAACGCCCCTCAAGCGCATCATTAAAAACCTGCGTGTTGCCGAAGGTCATGGTACCGCAATGATATTTCCAGGATTCAGTGGTAAACCACAACGAATCTTTTGGTATGAATTTTATCAGGCATTCATAAGGCGGTATGGACGGACCCGGCGATATCTCCGTTGCGAAACTCCATGCACCGCCGTGTCTCCGCGACGTGTCGGTTTCCCAATAAATGGGAGGTACCCACTCATAGGGGCCGTTCATTTTTACACCACTAAAACCAGAAATTTTCGATTTGGAAGCATCAGCAGTTGAAATAGTTGGGTTGGGCCATTTCAGCGACGCTTCAATATTCAGATAATCTTGTTCAACAGTTGAATCGCGCGGCGGCATATCGCTGCCATTGAGCCATACCATCATACTTGATTTGTTTCGCAGCCAGAGCATCACACTGCTGTCGGATGCCATTGCCGATGCCCGTTTGGCTACGTCCCAATTTTCGGGATATTGCCAGGCGCCGCAACACATCCAGCCACTCATTACCAGCATACCATATTTATCACACAGCGCATAAAAATTATCGTCTTCCATTTTCCCTTCTGAGCGAACGATGTTCATGTTCATATGACGATAGAGTCGGATTTCCTGCTCCTGACGTTCAGGTGAACGACGTTGAAAAATATCCGGCGACCAGGCCGCGCCTCGCAATACAATCCGTTTGCCATTCACGATAAACACACGCGATTTATCATCGATCAGTTGC
>Ga0209863_10000864_pt1 | contig 12926 bp, 12 predicted proteins | sample OrgsoiDNA2013046_FD_185796 | JGI IMG/M metagenome (GOLD analysis project Ga0209863, IMG submission 185796) | Permafrost soil microbial communities from the Arctic, to analyse light accelerated degradation of dissolved organic matter (DOM) -... | ecosystem: Environmental > Terrestrial > Soil >...
CTGCACAGATCACCCAAGGTGCGCCCGTCGACGTGTTCGCGGCGGCAAGCACAACCACGATGGGCACGGTAACGAAAGCCGGTGACGCCACCGGAACACCGCAAGTATTCGCGAAAAACGAGCTCGAGATAGCCGTGGCGCCCAGCAACCCCCTGCACATCGCCGGCCTTGCTGACCTTACGAAGGCTGGCGTGAAGCTCGCCGTGTGTGCGCCGACGGTGCCGTGCGGTGCCGCCGAGACCAAGGCGTTCGTGGCCGCAAAGCTCACCCCGCACCCCGTCACCCTCGAGCAAGACGTGGCATCGGTACTGACCAAACTCGAACTCGGCGAGGTCGACGCGGGCATGGTGTACCAAACCGACGTGAAGTCGGCCGGCAGCAAGGTGGCCGGGGTGAACTTCGCCGAAGCCTCGGGTGCTATCAACACCTATCCGATCGTGGTCATCAAGAACGCGAAGAACCCGACGGCAGCACAGGCATTCGTTGCCTACGTGGTGTCAGCAGCCGGGCAAGCCGTCTTGCATGCCGCCGGGTTCCAGCAGCCCTGATGAGATGCACGCCACACTGGCGCCATGAGTGACGTCGCTGTCGAGACCGCAACAGTTAGCGCGCGCCGACCGCGGGCGCGAGTGCCGTATGCGCTCTTTGTGCCAGCGGCGGTCGGCGTGGTCTTCCTGCTGCTGCCCCTGGTCGGCCTGCTGATCCGCACCCCGTGGCGGCGGTTGCCGGCTTTGGTCGGCAGTGCCGACGTGCGCACGGCACTGCGGCTGTCGCTCGAAACGGCAAGCGCAGCGACCGTGATCGCGATCGTGCTCGGGGTGCCGATCGCCTGGGTTTTGGCCCGGCTGGAGTTTCGCGGCCGCGCTTTGTTGCGTGCGTTGATCCTGCTCCCGCTGGTGCTTCCGCCGGTCGCCGGCGGCATCGCACTGCTACTCGCCTACGGACGTCGTGGAGTTGTCGGCGGCTGGCTGCTCAAAGATTTCGGGATTTCGCTGCCCTTTACGACAGCGGCCGTCGTCATGGCCGAGACGTTCGTCGCCATGCCGTTTCTCATCGTGTCTGTCGAAGGCTCGCTGCGCGGGCTCGACCGCCGCTACGACTACGCCGCCGCAACTCTGGGTGCATCGAGGCTGTTCACCTTTCGGCACGTCACGCTGCCCATGCTCGGCCCCGGCATCGCCGCCGGGGCGGTGCTGTGTTGGGCCCGCGCGCTCGGCGAGTTCGGTGCCACCATCACGTTCGCCGGGAGCTATCCGGGCACCACGGAGACGATGCCATTGCGGGTGTACCTGGCGTTGCAAGACAACCCGGACGCCGCGATTGCGTTGAGCCTGGTTTTGCTCGTCGTTTCGGTCGCGGTTCTCGCTTGTCTGCGTGACCGATGGCTGCGCATATGACCACGCCCGCCGCCACCATCGCGATCGCCGACGCGGTGCTCGAGGCGCACGTCAGGGTCGAGCGCAGCGGCTGGCAGCTCGATGTCGACCTCCAGGTTCGCAGCGGCGGCGTCCTGGCACTTCTCGGGCCAAACGGAGCAGGCAAGTCCACCGCATTGCGGGTCATCGCGGGCCTGCTGCCTGCGGCCAGTGGCCGCGTGACGGTCGGCGGGCGAGTCTGGGAGGACACCAAAACCGGCGTGCGGCTACCCGCCGAGCAACGCTCGCTTGGCGTCGTCTTCCAGGACTACCTCCTATTTCCGACGATGAGCGCTCGCGACAACGTGGCGTTCGGACTGCGCGCGAAAGGGTCGGACAAACAGACCGCTCGCGCGCACGCCGACCGATGGTTGGCCCGGGTAGGGCTACTCGAACAAGCAGCGCAGCGCCCCCACCAACTGTCGGGCGGTCAAGCACAGCGAGTCGCCTTGGCGAGGGCGCTGGCCGCCACACCCGAGGTGTTGCTGCTCGACGAACCGCTGGCAGCGCTCGACGCTGGCACGCGCATGAGCGTGCGCAGCGACCTACGGCGTCACCTCGCCGAGTTCGATGGTGCGACCGTACTCGTCACGCATGATCCCCTCGATGCGCTCGTGCTCGCCGACCGGGTGGCGGTCATCGAGGCCGGCCGCATCGTCCAGACCGGCACACCTCAGGAAATCACCCGACACCCACGCACCCGCTATGTCGCCCAACTCGTCGGTCTCAACCTGCTGGTTGGTAGCGCAACTGGTACCCGAGTGCGGCTGCACGATGGCACCGAACTCATCACCTCGGAGCCGCACGAAAGCGACGTGTTCGTCGTCGCGCGCCCCACCAGCATCGCCGTGCACCGCGACGTCCCGCATGGAAGCCCGCGCAACGTCTGGCCTGGTGTCGTCACGTCGATCGAACAGCATGGAGATTTGGTACGGCTGTTTGTCTCCGGGCCGCCCGACGTCATCGTTGACGTCACCCCGGAGTCAACGGCCGCGCTGCGTCTCGGCGTTGCGGAACCGGTATGGCTGTCGATCAAAGCGACCGATCTCACCGTCTACGACGCCGGCGTCTAGTCGGCTGGCTCGGCGGCGACGTGCTTGCGCATGCCCTCGTTCCACTTCTCCTCGATGTGACCGAATCGCCAGATCAGCAGAGCCACCGCCCAGGTCACGACGAACAACCCCACGATGACGAACCCGAGTGTGTTGATGTCAGCGTTTTGCATGTCGGTCCAGAATCGGCCGGTGATGTTGAGCTGCTGCGAGAGCAACCCGAGAAGTTCCACGCCACCAATGACGAACGCCACCATGACCGACAATGACGTGATGGTGATGTTGTAGTACACCTTCCGCACCGGCTTCGAAAATGCCCAGCCGTAGGCAAAGTTCATGAACGTACCGTCGATCGTGTCGAACAGGCACATGCCCGCGGCGAACAAAATCGGGAGAGCCAAGATCGCGTACCACGGCAGTGCGCTTGCGGCACCCGCTGCAGCAAGCACGAGCAGCGCCACTTCGGTAGCGGTGTCGAAGCCGAGGCCGAACAACAAGCCGACGCCGTACATCTGCCCCGGCCGCTTGATCGACTTCATGATGGGCCGCAGGATGCGATTCATGAGCCCACGGTTGTTCAAATGCTCTTCCAGTGTCGCTTCGTCGTAGACGCCGCGCCGCATATCGCGGAAAACCTTGACGATGCCAGCCAAGATGATGATGTTGATCGTGGCGAGAATGAACAAGAACGTCCCCGACACGCTGGTGCCAATGAGGCCGGTGTAGTGGTGCAGCGCCGAGTTGTCGTTCCTCACTGGGCCGACGAGCGCCTTCACGCCGAGGGACAACAGGAACGCGAGCGCGAACACGATGCTGGAGTGACCGAGCGAGAACCAGAAGCCGACCGAGAGCGGGCGTTTCCCGTCGCTCATCAGCTTCCGCGTGGTGTTGTCGATCGCCGCGATGTGGTCAGCGTCGAAAGCGTGCCGCATGCCGAGGGTGTAGGCCGTTAGTCCGATCCCGACCCCAAACGTCTTGGTGCCGACGCTGTAGTGATGCGGGGCGACCAACGCGATGATGATGAACCAGCCGATCACGTTCAGCGCCAAGATCACGGCGCCCATGCCACCCAGTTTGGTCCACTCCGCCGGGCTGAGGCCTTGGCGGATCCGCGCGATGCGGCTCTCGATCGGCCTGGACGTCAGCTGGGTGCTCATGCTCGTGACCTCCTGTGTGGGACTGTCGTCTCGCCGCCTACCAAGACAGGGCGGACGGCGGTCAGTTGCGACAGGTTCGCAGTGGAACTCGGATCGGTTTGCTCGATGCTTCCAGGAAACCTATCAGCACTGTTGCGACTGTGTCGCATCTTGCCCAGCAGGTTGCGACGGTGTCGCATCATCGGCGTCGGTCTTGCGACTCGATCGCGCTGACCTGCGGTAACAACGGCGGCTACCGCGCTACGCTGCTCGCGACGAGCGGCCCGAGTGGAGGCGATACACGTGGCAGCCAGCACCCAGGCACGCACGCAGGCCCGAACCCAGACCGCCGAGCGGGTTGCCGCGGCTCTGGACGAACTCCGCGCGCAAGGAACCCGGATCACGAACGCTCGGGTGGCCATCCTCGAGGTGTTGTCGGGCACGGACGCCCACTTGTCAGCCGACGACGTCGCGCGGGCGGTCAACGGCCTCCAGCCACGGGTTCATCGCGCCACGGTGTACCGGACTCTTGAATCTCTCGTCGCAGCCGGCCTTGTCGCGCACACCCACCTGGGTCACGGGACTGCCGTGTACCACCTGACGACGACCCCGCACGCCCACTGTCAATGCCAGCGCTGCGAAGCGGTTATCGATGTGCCGCGCACCCTGCTGCGAAACTTGAGCAACCGGCTGCTCGACGACTACGGCTTCCGTCTCGACACCGGTCACAGTGCGTTGCTCGGATTGTGCAAACACTGCGCAGCGACTGCAGTTGCCGTCGACCATCAGTAGGCAAGGGCGCACCTACGCGGGTGCCGCACCGGCGTGCCGCCGGATCCTCTTCCACACTCCGAAGAACGTCAGCAGCGCGATCGCCAGGTACAGCACGTAAACCACCGCCTGGAGCAGCGTCGGACTATCGGCATAGCCGAAGAAGCTATGCAGCATGTCGCCAACCGTCGTGTCCTCGCTGAGAATTCCGCCCGTGTGCCAGAGCTGGTTTCCCGAACCGGGCAGCCAGCCGAGTTCTTGCATGTTCTGAACGGCGTCAACGAGCAGCCCTGCGGCGAACACCATGAGCAAAGCGCCGATGATGCTGAAGAACTTGCCAAGGTTCAACCGATGACCGAGCCGGTAGATGACGAACGCGATCACCAGCGCTATCGCGAGGCCGATCAACGCGCCTGGGAGGGCGCCGCCAGCATGTGTGCTCGAGAACAGAATCGCCAAGGTGAAGACCACCGTCTCGAGACCTTCTCGTCCGACCGCCTGAAAGGCCAGCAAAGCCATTCCGGTGCGGGCCCGCCCGCTAACCGCCGCGTCGGTGCGCGCTCGCAGGTGGGCCGACAGACCGCGCGCGTGCGTTCGCATCCAGAACGTCATGTAGGTGAGAACAACAGCGGCCAACAGATAGGTGCAGGTTTCAAAGATCGTCTGAGCGCGCGAGCCGTCGTACTCCTTGACCGTGCGGTACGCGATCACGCCACCGCCGCCGGCAAGCACCAGCGCAGCACCCACGCCGACGAAGACGTCACGGAAGTATTGGCGCTGGCCGGTTCGATCCAGGTAGGCAAGCAGGATCGCGATGATCATGCTGGCTTCGACGCCCTCCCGGAGGAAGATCACCAGCGTCGCGAGCATCGACTACCTCCGGGAAACAAGTACTTAGGGCAGGCTTACCTTATAACTGCACGATAGCCAAGCGCGCCCATGATCCGCAAGCTGTCGGAGGCTGGCGCAGCCTCCTCAAGACCGACCTTGGCCGCGGTGTAAGGTCGCGGAGACAGTGCTGGTGAATCCGGCTGAACCGCAGCCCATCGCCGTCCCGTGATGCACCTAAACGGTTCGGAGATCCGGCATTGACACTTTCTTATCCCTTGCCATACTGAAACCGCGATGTTAACGCTCACTACCCCTGATGCCACTCGGCTGACAAGACGTCCAGCCCGCCGCGGTGGGCCGCCTCGTCGCGGTCGTCGCGCTGCCGCTGCCGTTACCGCTGCCATGCCGGCGTCGAATCGTCGGCCCGCCGCGGTAGGCGCGCGTGACTGATCTTCGCTCCGGAAGTCCCTCGAACGGCGGTCCCGTGCACGGTGGTCCGTCGCACGGTGGTCCGTCGCACGGTGGTCCGTCGCACGGTGGTTGGTCGCCGGCCCGAGGGCCGGCGATGACTGACGTCGCGCAGTTGGCCGGGGTGTCACATCAGACGGTGTCGCGGGTCATTAACAAGCATCCAAGCGTGGCTGCGACGACCCGCATGCGGGTGTTGGCCGCGATCGAGGAGCTCGGATATCGGCCCAACAGCGCCGCGCGGGCACTCGTCACCGGCCGATCGCAGACCCTCGGCATCGTGACCCTCAACAGCACGCTCTACGGCCCCGCGTCGACGCTCTACGGGATCGAACAGGCAGCGCTTGAATCGCAGTACTTCATCACCGTGGCGAGCCTGCGATCGACAGATCGACCCGCCGTGCGCCAAGCGATCAGCCGCCTCGTCGACCAGGGCGTCGAGGGGGTCGTCGTCATCGCACCGCTGGTGTCCGTGGCGGAGGCCCTCGCGGATCTGCCGCCGGGCCTGCCCGTCGTGGCGGTCGAAGGCGATGCGGATGCCGACATTGACGTCGTCACCGTCGACCAAAAGGCCGGTGCCCAAGCCGCGACTCGGCACTTACTGGAGCTTGGGCACCGCACGGTGTGGCATGTCGCCGGGCCCGCCGACTGGCTAGAAGCGCGGCAGCGCACCGATGGCTGGCGAACAACACTTGAGCAGGCGGACGCCGAGGTGCCTCCGCCGCTGCGAGGTGACTGGAGCGCCCGCTCAGGATTTGAATCCGGCGGCGTGCTGGCTCGGATGCCCGACGTCACCGCTGTGTTCGTCTCGAACGACTCGATGGCGGTCGGGGTGTTGCGAGCGTTCCACGAGTACGGCCGCACGGTACCCGGCGATATCAGCGTGGTCGGCTTCGACGACATCCCTGAGTCGGCGTACTACAGCCCGCCCTTGACCACGGTGCGCCAGGATTTCGGCGAAGTCGGCCGACGGAGTCTCGCGCTGCTGCTTGACCAGATCGAGTCCGGAAACCGAGTGGCCCAGCGGCACGTAGTGGAAACAATCCTCGTTGTCCGCGACAGCACCGCGCCGAATATAGGTACGAAGAAGCGTACGACGACGAAAGCGCGGATGCACTGACAATGAGCGAGTTCACCGGCGATTCTGAGCCTACGAATGTTAACGCTAACCAGGATCTGTACGTCGTCGGCGTCGACTACGGGACGCTCTCCGGCCGGGCCCTGGTCGTACGGGTGTCCGACGGCCGCGAAATGGGCAGCGCGGTCCACACCTACGCCCATGGCGTGATGGACCGTGCGCTCGGGTCGAACGGCAAGCCGCTGCCGCCCGACTGGGCGCTCCAAGACGCTGAGGACTACGTCGACGTCCTGCGCGAAGCCGTGCCCAAGGCGCTCTCGGCAAGCGGAGTCGAGCCCGCACAGGTCATCGGAATCGCGACCGATTTCACCGCGTGCACGGTGTTGCCCGTGCTCGCCGATGGGACCCCACTGTCCAGAACCTCTGAATTCAGCAACCGGCCACACGCGTACGTCAAGCTCTGGAAGCACCATGCCGCGCAGTCACATGCGGATCGCATCAATGCCTTGGCAGCCGAGCGCGGCGAAACCTGGCTGCCCCGCTACGGCGGCCGCATCTCATCTGAATGGGAGTTCGCCAAAGGCCTCCAACTGCTCGAAGAAGATCCGGAGGTCTACGCGGCGACGAAGCGTTGGGTCGAGGCAGCCGACTGGATCGTCTGGCAGCTCTGCGGCGTCGAGACCCGAAACGTCTGCACTGCCGGCTACAAGGGCATCTACCAAGACGGCGGCTGGCCGTCGACCGATTTCCTCGGCGCACTGAACCCCGGATTTGCGAACTTCGCCCACGACAAGCTCGAGCACCCGCTGTCGCCGCTCGGCGGCCGGGCAGGCGGTCTCACGGCCCAGGCCGCCGGGTGGACCGGCCTCCCCGAAGGAATTGCGGTCGCGGTCGGTAACGTCGACGCCCACGTCACCGGCCCCGCCGCGAAAGCGACGCTGCCAGGCCAGATGCTTGCGGTGATGGGCACCTCGACGTGTCACGTCATGAATGGCGACCGGCTCGCCGAAGTGCCTGGCATGTGCGGCGTCGTCGCCGACGGCATCGTGCAAGGGCTATGGGGATACGAGGCCGGGCAAAGCGGCGTAGGTGACATCTTCGCCTGGTTCGTCGACAACTCCCTTTCGGCCGATTACGTTGCACGCGCCGAGGCCCTTGGTCTCGATGCGCACGAATACCTCAGCTCGCTCGCCGCTCAACAGCACGTCGGTGAGCACGGCTTGGTCGCTCTCGACTGGGAGAGTGGCAACCGATCGGTGCTCGTCGACCACGACTTGTCCGGAGTCGTCGTCGGGCTCACGTTGTCGACCCGCCCCGAAGATGTCTACCGGGCGCTGGTCGAGGCGACCGCCTTCGGCACCCGGAAAATCATCGAGACCTTCAATGCGGCGGGCATACCGGTCGAAGAGTTCGTGGTCGCGGGTGGCCTACTGAAGAACCCGTTCGTCATGCAGATCTACGCCGACGTAACCGGCATGTCGTTGTCGCTCCTCGACTCCGAGAACGGACCGGCACTGGGTTCGGCGATCCATGCCGCCGTCGCAGCGGGCGCCTATCCCAATGTCACTGCGGCATCCGACGCCATGGGCCGGGTGCGCCGCAACGCCTACGTACCCGACGCCGCAAACCACGCCGCGTATGACCGCCTGTACGCGGAGTACTCGGCGCTGCACGACTACTTCGGCCGCGGCACCAACGACGTCATGCGCCGACTGCGGCGGCTGCGGGTCGAAGCGAGCGCCAGATGACGGTGAGTGCCCGATGACGGAGCCCGAACCCATTGCCAGCGTCCGTGCCACTGTCGCCGAACTGCACGGCGAGCTCCTGCGGTGGGGTCTTGTGGTCTGGACCTCAGGTAATGTTTCGGCCCGAGTCCCTGGCGGCTTCGTCATCAAGCCGAGCGGCGTGAGCTACGACGACCTCACCGCGGCCATGATGATCGTGTGCGATCTCGACGGCAATGTCGTCGACGGTTCGCACGCACCGTCGAGCGACACGGCCGCGCATGCCTACGTCTACCGCGCGATGCCTGAGGTTGGCGGCGTCGTACACACCCACTCGGCGTACGCGACCGCGTGGGCGGCGCGCGGCGAAGCGATTCCCTGCGTGCTGACCGCGATGGCCGACGAGTTCGGCGGCGAGATCCCGGTCGGCCCGTTCGCCCTCATCGGCAACGACGACATTGGCCGCGGCATCGTCGAGACCCTGCGCGGGCACCGATCTCCCGCGGTTCTCATGCAAAACCATGGCGTCTTCACGATCGGGGCTGATGCAAAAGCGGCGGTCAAGGCGGCGGTCATGTGTGAAGACGTTGCGCGCACGGTGCATCTCGCGCGCATTCTCGGTGAGCCGCTGAAGATCGACCTCGCCGACATCGATCGGCTGCACGAGAGGTATCAGACGGTCTACGGCCAGCGCTAGATCAATGACTCGTGCGTGCCGGCGCAACATGAGTCGCCCGGCCTCGGTTCAACACCTATCGGGGCGCCGGGATCAGTGATCCCAGCGCCCCGATAGGCCGGCGGCATGACCCCCGAAGTACAGCCGCGCAACGCGCGCCGCGGCACATTCCCCCCTGCGCGCCGTTGCGCTCGTCAACCTGCGACTGCGTTACACACCGACGTGTCGGTTCCCCCAGCCCGTCACTACAAAAGAGCCGGGACGTCGCCGGCAGATACATCGGTCAGCCAAAGTTTCCCCAGAGCCCCGACGAGCAGGGTTCACGCGGGTGACCACGCCCGACGCAGCTGCTCAGCGAGTTGCCGAAAGGCGACCCCTCGATGGCTGATCGCGTCTTTCTCATCGGCCTCGAGTTGCGCCGTCGTCCGATCGCCGCCGTCGGGCACGAAGATCGGGTCATAGCCAAAGCCGTTGCTACCCCGAGGGGTCCTGCTGATCCGACCGGTCAGCTGACCGCGCACCACCAGTTCGCGGCCGTCGGGAAAAACCGCCGCGGCCGCGCACTCGAACGACGCTCCGAGCCGCTCATCGGGAACGTCGAGGATCTGGGCAAGTACGAGGTCGAGATTGGCGCGGTCACCGAGCCCGCCTGACCATCGCGCTGACAGCACACCCGGCATGCCATTCAACGCGTCAACCGCAAGACCTGAGTCATCGGCCACCGCGACCTCAGCTGTTGCGGCTGCGACGGCCCTGGCCTTCAGCAGAGCGTTCGCTTCGAACGTGGCTCCGGTCTCGGGTACCTCCGGCAACTCCGGGAACGACTCCAACCCGATCAGCTCAACGTTACCGAGGCCCGCTGCGCGCAGGATGCGGCGAAGTTCAACGACCTTATGCGCGTTGCGAGTTGCGAGCACGATCCGTCGACTGCCTACGGCGTCGCTCACGGTCGACCGGCCGCATCGCTCATGGTGGACTGCCTCCGCGGGCTGGTCACGACCCGGACAGCGCGGCTCGTTGCATGACGGCGAGGCTAGCGCAGCCCCCAACTGCGAGGTCGAGCAAAGCGTCGATTTCAGCTCTACGCAAGGGATTTCCCTCAGCCGTGCCTTGAACCTCGATGAACTCTCCGTCGCCGGTGACGACAACGTTCATATCCGTGTGCGCTCGGACATCCTCCTCGTAATTGAGATCAAGGCGCGATTCGCCGTCGATGACGCCAACGCTGATCGCCGACACGGAACGAATCAGCGGCTCCCCAGGCATCTTGCCGTTCTTCCGCAGCCATTCGATGGCGTCATACAACGCGACGTACGCACCGGTGATCGCCGCAGTTCGGGTGCCGCCATCGGCCTGCAGCACGTCGCAGTCGAGCTGCACCGTCGCCTCTCCGAGCGCCTTGTAGTCGATGCATGCACGCAAGGCGCGCCCGACCAGCCGCGAGATCTCCTGGGTGCGGCCACCGAGCCGACCCTTGACCGACTCCCGCTCGTTGCGCGTCGTCGTCGCGCGGGGCAGCATCGCGTACTCGCCGGTGATCCAGCCGAGACCACTTCCTTTGCGCCACCGCGGCACACCCTCTGTCACGCTCGCCGCGCACAACACGCGGGTGCGGCCGAACTCGACCAGCACCGAGCCTTCGGCGTGGTCGAGCCAATTGCGGGTGATCGTGACCGGCCGCAGTTCGTCGTTCGCGCGGCCGTCGAGTCGGTTCGTTGCTGGCATGGCTCGACCCTACCGGCCGGCATTGCGTCGGCTCAGAGGTCGTACACGGCCCCCGGTACGGCCAGTGTCGTCGTCCCGGGGAAGGCGCTTGCGGCGGCTCGCCGTGCTGCTGCCGGGTCGTCCCAAGGCGCGATGTGGGTGACCACCAGTTGGCCGGCGTCGCAGTCGCGCGCCAGCTGGCCGGCGTCCGCGCCCGTGAGGTGCATGCCAAGCTGGTGTGAACCCTGCGAAGCGCCCGCCTCAGCGAGCAGCAGGTCGGCCCCGCGAGCAAAGTCGGTGAGCGCGTCGAAGGGACCCGTGTCGGCGGTGTAGACGAGCGTTTTCCCTTGTGCAGTAAGACGAATCGCATGTGTCTCGACGGGGTGGGCGGTGCGGATCAGCCGGATCTCGAAGGGTCCGAGCACGCCGTCCGATGGATCTGCGAAAGCAAACACGTCAGCCAACTCCGTCGCCGACCGGCCGAACGCGCCGGCAATGCGACCGCGCTCCGCGACCGGTGCCATGACCGGCAACACCCGCCGAACGGCATCCGGCTGATGGCGTCGCACGTGGGCAAGCGGTACAAGATCGAGCCAATGGTCACCGTGCAGATGGCTCAGGTAGACGGCGTCGATCAGGCTCGGGTCGAGGTATTTCTGAAGCGGACCGAGTGAACCGTTACCGAGGTCGAGCACCAACCGGAATCCGGCGTGCTCGACGAGGTAGCACGAACACGCCGAGTTCGGACCGGGATGGCTTCCGGAGCAGCCGACAACAGTCAGGCGCATGGCGGTGTGGTCAGGCGCCTTCGACGGAATTGATCTCGGGGCCAAGAAAACGGCGGCCGAGTTCGTAGAAGGCGGCGGGATCACCGGTGGCGACGAAGCGATGCCGCGGCGAGGGTGCGTCTTCGGATCGGGACAGCGAGTGCCGCACCAGAGTTCGGTACACGTCGCGCGCCGTCTCGTCGGCGCTGCTGACGAGCATGACGTCGTCGCCCAGCACCAGGCTCAACGCACCTGCCAGGAACGGATAGTGCGTGCAGCCGAGCACGAGGGTGTCGCAGCCATGCTCGACGATCGGCGCAAGGTATTCCTTCGCGCACCCGAGCAACTCGTCGCTCATCGTGACACCGGCTTCGACGAACTCGACGAAGCGTGGGCACGCGGCGGTCGTGAGGTCGATCTGTGTCGCGGCCGCGAAGGCGTCGTCGTAGGCCATGCTGGTGATCGTTGCGTGAGTGCCGATGACACCGACTTTGCCGTTGCGGGTGGCGCTCACTGCCTTGCGCACAGCAGGCTGAATGACCTCGACGACCGGCACGGTGTAGCGCTCGCGGGCATCTCGCAACATGGCGGACGACGCGGAGTTGCACGCGATGACCAGCATCTTCACGCCCTGCTCGACCATCTGATCGAGCACCTCGAGCGCGTACTCGCGCACCTCAGCGATCGACTTCGGGCCGTACGGGAAGTGCGCGGTGTCGGCAACGTAGTAGAGGGGCTCGTGCGGCAGCAGGTCGAGCATCGCTCGCGCGACCGTCAAGCCGCCGACGCCGCTGTCGAAGACGCCGATCGGCGACCCGTTCGGTGTTGCCGCGTTTGCCACGTTTGCCACTGTTGCCACGTTCCCGGTTCCCACGAGCGCCAGCCTACCGACGTCCCGCCCGCGTCTTGGTGATCGATCGCGCCGAAGACCGGAGAATTGCGGCTGCTCCAGCGACCCTAAGCCTCCGAGGATCAACGAGCGGTGCCGACCAAGCATCCCGGACCGCACGACGTGATGACTCCCCGCCAGCCCCGAATCGTCAGAACGCGCGCGACCTGAACCGCAACGACACATGGCCGCGTGGTGACGTCGACCCAGCCGTATCGCAGGGTCATCTCACCGAGCTCAGCCGTCCGATTGTCGCGCGCCATGTCACGAAACGCGTCGACTTCGCGGTGCCCAATGCGTCCGTCCAGCTCCACGACCAAACCAAACTCTGCGTAGGTGGCGTCGCGGAACGTGTGGAGACCCTCCGGCTGCGCGTGGTGCTGCTGTCGCTGAGCACGCGGCAACCCATGCGCCA
>Ga0209863_10000865_pt1 | contig 12912 bp, 11 predicted proteins | sample OrgsoiDNA2013046_FD_185796 | JGI IMG/M metagenome (GOLD analysis project Ga0209863, IMG submission 185796) | Permafrost soil microbial communities from the Arctic, to analyse light accelerated degradation of dissolved organic matter (DOM) -... | ecosystem: Environmental > Terrestrial > Soil >...
ACCGGCGGTGGGATGGCGGTTCGGCGCTCGGGGGTCTTCCCGGCCGTCGATGCGGCCGCTCTGGCCAAGGCGGCGTCGACCGCATCGACGGCGCCCACGGCGCCCACGTTGCCCGTGGCATCGACGCCACCCGGGTCCCCGACGGGCGCCGCGGAGCAGACGCCGATCTCGAGCCCATCGCGATCTGGCTCGCCCTTCACCCCGGTCTCGAAGACCAGCTTCATGGCTTCTCGAACCGCGGCCCCGGCGCCGGCGGCGAGCGCCGGCGGTCCGTTCCGTCCGCGCACGACGACCGGCTCGGGGATGCGACCGGCGCCGGTCCCCTCGGCGCTCTTCGAGCCACCGACCGCGGATGACATCGACAAGGCCCTAGAGGCGCTTGCCGAGACCAGCGGGACGCACGTGCCACCCCCTATCTCGCCCACCTCCGATGTGCAGCCAACGCCGCTGGCCGATCCTTCCCCCGAGGCGCCGCGGTTCGTGTCCGACGACGCTTCGAACGAGCCGACCCGGGTGGTCGACGTGGTCGAGGAGCTGGTGGGGGGAACCGCCGCCCACCCGCCGGCGCTGTCCGAGAGCGCGCCCGATCACCCGGCAACGGCGTCGGATGACGGCAACGTGGAGACCCGCAAGCACACACGTTCCGAAGCCAGCCCAAGGGCGGCCTCGCTGGACGCGCCGATCGAGCTCCAGCTGCAAGACGTGGAGCCGGCGCAACCGCTGCCCCCGGAACCGCGCGTCCGAAAGGCCGGCCCGGTCCCGAAATCGGGCGGGGTCGAGCAGGCGGTCGCTCCGGAGAAGAGCACGCGATTCCGGGCGGCGTCGTCCGCCTATCCGACGCTGAAGCGGCGCAGGCTCACCGTTCTGGGCGTCACCGTCATCGTCGTCGGTTCGGTCGCGATCATCGGTGTCTTGAAGCTGCACTGGAAGGAGCGGTTGTTTCCCCCCGCGCCGCCTACCGCCCCAGCGGCCGTCGTCGAGGCGCCGTCTCCCACCGCACCCGCGCCGGCGCCGGCACCGGCCCCCCCGCCTTCCACAGGCGAAGCGCCTTCCAAAGTCGAAGCGCCTTCCAAAGTCGAAGCGCCTTCCAAAGTCGAAGCGCCTCCCCAGGAGAAGTCGGCGCCCGGCATCACCGGCAAGGCCGCGAGCGGAGGGCCGGCCGAAGGCGAGGAGCACGCCTCGACGAAGCACGCCGCGGTTCGCCGCCGTGCGCATGAAGCGCCCGCGGGAGGCTCCCCCGCGGAATCAAAGGCGCCGGGCGAGAAATCCGCCGAAAAGGCCCCTGCCAAGGCCACCGACAAGGCGCCCGCCAAGGCCACCGACAAGGCCACCGACAAGGCCGACGACGAAAAAGCCGCGACCGACAAGAGCGCCGCGACGGCCGCGGCGCCGCCCCCGACAGAGGCCGCCCCACCGGCACCGCCCGCGCCAGTTCTGAAGGTCACCTCCACGCCGGCGGGGGCCGAAGTGATCATCGACGGCAGCTCGGTCGGAACCACCCCCTTTACCAGCAAGACCATCGATCCGGCGGCGCCGCACGCGATCACCGTGAAGAAGGACGGCTACGAATCCGCCGAACGAATGATCGGCGGTCTCGACTGGTCGCGTCCGCGCGGAAACGGCGCGCCGTCGCTCAAGGTCAACGTCAAGCTGCGCCGCGCGGCGGCGGCCCCCCCGGCGGCGCCGAAAGAGAACGCCGAGCCGGCCGACGATTCGGGCGGCCCGTACATCAAGGAAATCAAGCCGGACGCACCGTAATGACGTCGCCCCGGCCGACGTCTGCGCCGAGTCACCTCCAGCTCGTCGCGATCGCGATCCTGGCCGCCGCCTGTCACCGCCAGGCCCCGTCGGCGGATCCGCCGGCCGCGCGCCGCCTGCACCGGATCGACGTCCACACGCACATCGCGCCGGACGGGATCGGCAACGCGCTTCGCCTCATGAACGAATGGGGAATCGACGGGATGGTCAACTTGTCGGGCATGCACCCGGGTCCGCCGCGCAACCCGCTCGAGCGCCAGCTGGCCGCCGCCGCGCAGAGCGGCGGTCGCATCGCCGTCTTCACGACGCCCGATTTTCACCTGGTTCGCCAACGCCCGGACTACGGCGTCGCCATGGCCGACCAGTTGACCGAGGCCCACCGGCTGGGCGCGATCGGGCTCAAGATCACCAAGGGCCTGGGCCTCGGCTATCCCGCGCCGGACGGGCAGCACCTCCTGACCGTCGACGATCCGGGACTCGATCCGCTCTTCGAACGCGCCGGCGAGCTCGGCATGCCGGTCGCGATCCACGTCGGCGATCCCAAGGCTTTCTGGCAACCCGCCACCCCCGACAACGAGCGCTGGGACGAGCTGCAGGCGCACCCCGACTGGTCCTTCCACGAAAGCGGCGTCCCCAGCTGGCAGCAGATCTACGACGCGTTCGAACGCCGCGTCGCCCGCCACCCCAAGACCACCTTCATCGCCGTCCACTTCGGCGACGATCCCGAGGATCCCGACAACGTCGCGCGCATGCTCGATCGCTACCCCAACTTCTTCCTCGACACGGCGGCGCGCGTCCCCGAGATCGGGCGCCACCCGCAGGACAAGATGCGGCGCTTCTTCCAGAAATACCAAGACCGCATCCTCTTCGGCACCGACACCGGCGTCGGCCCAGACCAGGAAGACATGATGTACGGCTCGAACGGCGCCGCGCCGCCCACGCGGGCCGACGAGGTCCGCTTCTTCACCGAGACCTGGCGCTACTTCGAGACCCTGGACCGCCAGTTCGAGAGCCCCACCCCCATCCAGGGCCGCTGGAAGATCGACGGGGTCGGGCTGCCCGAGTCGGTCCTGCGCAAGATCTACTTCGACAACGCCGTCCGCGTTCTGCGCTGGCGTCCCGCCGGAAGTTGATTCGGGCGAGCTCGGTCGAGACCGCGGGAATCTGCGCGAAAACCGGCCCAACACTACTTCCAAGTCCTTCCGACCCCTTGACTGACGAAGGCCGCTCCTCATAATGGTCCGTCCTCATTCCGGAGTAGCTCAGTGGCAGAGCAGGCGGCTGTTAACCGCCGGGTCGGGGGTTCGAAACCCTCCTCCGGAGCCAGTCTTGACGGCTAGGCGAGCGACGACGTCTTTGCGGCGCCGTTCGGTCGCTCGATGGCCTTTCAGGTTCGGTGCAGGACGAGGCCGACGAGCCCGGCGACGACAATCACCAGCGGCTCTGGCAGCTTCTTGAAGCGGCTGAAGAGGAGCCAGGTCACGAGGGCAATCAGCGCGGCGCCGAGATCGGTGAGCGCACGCCGGCCGAGCACGAACGCCGCGCCTGCGATTGCGCCCGTGGCGGCGGCGGTCACGCCGTCCACGAAGGCCTTCACTTTGGGGTTGTCGGCGAAACGCCGGAAGTACGGCGCTGGGATGATCACGAACAGGTAGCAGGGGAGGAACACACCCACCGACGCGGCCGACGCGCCGAGGGGCCCGGCGACGAGGTAGCCGATAAACGCGACGGTGATGACGACCGGGCCAGGCGTAATCATCGCGACCGCGACAGCGTCCAGGAACTGTCGCTCGCTGAGCCAGTGGAACTGGTTCACGACGCCACCGTGCATGAACGGAACGATCGCGAGGCCGCTCCCGAACACGAATGAGCCCGCCTCCGCGAAGTAGAGCGCGATGCGGCCGAGCATCGGCCAGGCGGGAACGATCGGCGCCACCGCCGCGGCGAGCGTGAGGTGAAAGCCGGCCATCGGCAGCAAGGCGCCCGCGGCGCCCCAACGGGGTGGAAAGCGGACAAACAACGTCACCAAGCCACTGCCGAGGAACAGCCACACGATCTCGGATTCGGTCCAGGCGGTCGCCACGGCGCTCGCGCCGAATAGGACTCACAGCAGGCGGTCCTTCGCCAGGGTCAGCTTGACCAGTTTGAGCGCGCTGCGCGCGATGATGGCGATGACCGACGCGCCCACGCCGTAAAACACGCTCTGCATCCAAGGCAGACCGCCGTAACGGACGTAGAGCGCCGAAATCACGAGCACCATCAGGAAGGACGGCAGGATGAAAGCGGCGGCGACCAGCGTCGCCCCGCGGACGCGGCCCTTGGCCCACCCAAGGTAGATCGCGAGTTGGGCAGCGAGCGGGCCGGGCGCGAGCTGCGCCAGGGCGAGGCCGTCGACGTAGTCCCTCTTCGTGATCCAGCCGCGCTTCTCGACCAGGTCGCGCTGCATGTAGCCCGCCAGCGCGATGGGACCACCGAAGCCGAACGTGCCGAGGTAGAGAAAGTACCTCAGCACGTCCGGAAGGCTCCCGGGCCCAGCCTCGCTCGGACCGGTCGGTGCCGGCGCCCTGACCTCGCTCATGGGGCGGTCGGCGGCAGGTGCTTGGTCTTGTCGAGGGCAGCCTTGAGCGTCTTCGCCAGACCTTCCGTCGGGCCCACGCCCCAGTAATGCAGGAAGATGATGCGCGGGTTCTCATTGGTCATATGGTTGTGGATCGCGACGACGTCGATCCCTCCCGCACGCAGCGCCTTCAACACGGGCTGCACCTCGGATTCGAGCATCGCGAAGTCACCGTCGACGACGGCCTTCTCGTCGCTGCCCACGAAGGCGGCCCAGGTGTTGACGCCCATCGACTTGCCGACCGTGTGCCCGCCCATTTTGGTGGTGCGGCCGATGACGACCTTGTAGACGCCGTCCTTGAGCTCGCCCTTGTAGACCAGCACGGCCTCGATCTTCGCGGGCGTTAGGGTCGTCTTCGCGGGATCGATGTCGGCGTGGAGCACCTCACCCTTGCCACCCTCCGTTTCCTTCAGCCGCGCGAAGACCTTCCCGATGCCGGCCGCGAGCGCCTTCTCCTCCCCCATACCGCCGACGTGCATGAACATGATCTTGGGGGTGTCCCAGAAGAAGTGATTGTGGAGCGCCGTCACCTCGAGCCCGTTGTCGAGCGCCGCGCTCATCACCGGATTCACTTGGTCTTCGAGGAGGACGATGTCGCCCATGACCATCGTATGGCTAGACGCCTGCTTGCCCGTCTTCGTGAACGCCGCCCAGGCGGTGAGACCGAGCGGCGGCGTCATTCGCACCCCCGCAGCGGTCGCCTTGATGTCCGTGCGGGGCAACGAGACCTTGAAGACGCCCTCCTTGGCGTCGAGCGCGCCCTTGGCGCCGGTCAGCGCCTCGATGGCGGCGGTGTCGAAGCTGACCGCGGGTTTGTCAGCCGCCCACGCGGCCGTGGCCGTGGCAAGGATCGAGGCCGCCCAGAGTGCGGCGCATGCGGGGATCGCTGTTTCGGTTCTCATGTCTTCTTCCTCCTCCACGTCTCGTAAGGGGCGTCGAACAATTGCGCGCCAAGCGCGATACGGGTTTCGTCGTTGGGTTGCGTAGGCTACACACGTATCAGACCGTCGCCCTGGTCGGCTACCGGGCGGCTCGGGAGACGTGCGATCGATGATGACATCGCTCATCATGCAGGCGCGCCGTGAGCCGTCCGTCGACAGAGGGGAGTGTCCGAGCTCTGCTGGTGGTGGCAGGCGTCCTGGCGGTGACGTCCGAGGCCTGGGCCGTGGATCCTTTCGAAATTCAGGTGTACGACGGTACGGTCAATCCGTCGGGAACACCGGGCATCGAGCTCCACGTTAATTCGGTGATCTCGGGACGGCAGGACGCAGTTCCGCCCGAGCTGCCACCAAATCACCAGACGCACTTCACCGCCGAGCCGTCGATCGGAATCACCGATTGGTGGGAAGTGGGCGGGTATCTGCAGACCACGCTCCGTGCCGACGGCACGTTCGACTACGCAGGCAACAAGCTCCGGACGAAGCTCGTCTGGCCGCCGCGAGGGGACAGTCCATTTCGTTGGGGCGTGAATCTGGAAATTTCCCGCCTTCCCCAGCAATACGATCGAAACAGATGGGGTGGCGAGATTCGACCGATTGCGACCTGGACATCGAGAGGCGGAAAAATATTCGTATCCTTCAATCCGATCGTCGATCTCAGTCTGGCAGGCCAGGGTAGAAGCGACATGCCCTCATTCGAGCCGGCGACGACCGCATGCTACGTGATCGAGGGACTCATGTCGGTCGGCTTCGAATACTACGCGGACCTCGGTCCTCTCGGTCGATGGTTGCCGCCGAGCGAGGAGGAGCACTACGTGTTCGAAGTGATAAACGTCCTGCGGTGGAAGCGGTGGGAGGTCAACATCGGCGCGGGAGAAGGCCTCACCCAAGCCTCCAATCGCTTCGTCGGAAAGATGATCTTGGGTTTCAAATGAAGCGCGGGCCAGTGTCCAAAGTCGTTTTCTTCGTCGCCGGCGTCCTGGCTCCGTTCGCTTCGTTGGCTTGCGGCGGCGGTGGCGCCCCCGCGACCACCGGGCCCATCGACGCGCCCGCGGGACAGTGGACCTGGGTTCCGTTTCCGGATGCGTTCTGCGCCGACGGGTCGACGACGGGAATCGGCATCAACCTCGGCGCGGCCGGCTCGCGTCCGCTCATCTACCTCGAGGGTGGCGGGGCCTGCTGGAGCGAGGACACCTGCTACACGCTGATGCTCGCAGCGAACTTCACGACCGGCTACTCGAAGGCGAGCTTCACGGCGGACGCCGCGGGCGCGACTGGTTTGGCCGAGCCGGGCGGCTTCTTCGATCGGCAGGCGGCGGACAACCCGTTCAGGGACTGGAGCTACGTCTACGTCCCCTACTGCACCGGCGACGTGCACGCCGGCGACAACGTGGTCCAGTATGGCGCCCACACCGCGAAGCACGTCGGTTTCGCGAACTTCGCCGCTTATCTCAAACGCCTGGTTCCGACCTTCGCGGCCGCCGATCGGGTGGTCCTGGCGGGGAGCAGCGCGGGCGGCGTCGGCGCGGTGTTCAACTGGTGGCCGACGCAGCAAGCATTCGGGTCGGTCCGCGTCGATTTGATCGACGACTCGGGACCCTTGATGCCGGCCGACGTGGTGAGCGAAGGCGGCGGCTTCGAGGCGATGGAGCGGGTGCAGTGGAATCTCGCGGCGACGGTACCGCCGGGCTGCACGGCCTGCGGAAGCGATCTGAGCACCATGTTCGGCTTCTATGCCCAGGCCTTCCCAACCCACCGCGGGGCGCTCCTCTCGTATACGCAGGACTCCGTCATTCCGATCTTTTACGGAATCTCTACGGCAGAGTTCACCACCGGTCTCGACGAGATGCTGGCGGCCCAGTTCGCGCCGTCCACCAACCTCCGGTCTTTTCTGGACGACGCCGTGGGCCACGTCCTCTGGTTCACGCCGACGCTGTCGAGCTCGACCGTCACGGTCAAACAATTCGTCGCCCAGATGGTGACGGACGACACGGCCTGGACCGACGTCCACCCATAAAGACGCTTCGAAGGCTCGTCGCTTCCAGGAACTTCCAGCCACCCCAAAGACTCGAAAGATTCCCGAAAGATTCCCGAAAGATTCCCGGAAGATTCCGATGAAAAGCGCGCCGCGACCACGCACTTGGGCCTTACACAACTATGACTTGACCTGGGCAGGCTGGGGCCCGATGCTCCCATCTGGCGAGTCAGGTTCGGCTCGCACATCGCCCACGCCACAGCTTTTGGTGACCTGGCCGAATGGCAGGATTCAGAAGCATGTTCACGGGGAGAAAGCGATGAGTGGGCAGCAATGGCAACGGCAGGTTGGTCTTTGGGTTGTTCGTCACTGCTGAGGCAGTCTCCACGCGATCGACGGTGGCTGGTTGGTTGACGAAGGCCAACATGCGGCCTGCGTAGACGACTGGCTGAGTCGATCTGCAAAGGGCCTATCGTCCGAGGCACTCCTGCGTCTGTTCGAAGCGGCGCTCGGCGCGCTCTGGACCCGGACCAAGACCACGCTGGGTGAGGTCACGCTGACGGCGATCGCGGAGCGCGTGCTTCACAATGCCTCCGAGAAGTTTTCGCTTCTGTGGTCGCTCAAGGTCGAGCCGACCAGCGGCATCCAGTGCCGGGAGCTCCGGGAGCGGATCGGCTCGGTGCAACTCTCCGAGCTGCGGGCTGCGCTCCGCTTCGTGCTGGTGGAGCTGCTGACCGTCATCGGCAACCTCACCGCCGAGATCCTCACACCGGAGCTGCACCTGGAGATCTACAGCGTCGTGCTTCCGGAGGCCATCCATGTCGGCAAGTCGGCGTCGGGCCAGAGCGCCGGCGGCGTGGGTGACTCGGGCGAGGAGAAAAGATCATGGAGAAAGTAATCGGCATTCCACGCCTCGCGACGGGCGTCCCCAACCTCGATGCGATCTTCAACGGAGGACTGCCCAAGGGCTCGGTGACCGTCGTGGGCGGCTCACCCGGCTCGGGGAAGACCATCCTGACCCTGCAGATTTGCTTTCACAACGCTTCGCCCAAGAATCGCGTCCTGGTCTTCGGCACGCTCTCGGAGCCGACCGCCAAGAGCCTGCTGTACCTCAAGCAGCTCTCCTTCTTCGACGCGAAGAAACTCGATGGAAGCATCCAGTTCGTCGACCTCGGCGTCATGCTGCGAACCAAAGGCCTCGAAGCGGTCTCCGCCCTCATCATGGAGCATCTCAAGAAGGTCAAACCTTCCTTGGTCGTCATCGACAGCTTCAAGGTCTTCGACGACCTGGCCAAGTCGAAGGAGGAGCTTCGAAAGTTCGGCTACGAGATCGCGGTCAACCTGATGGCCTGGGAAGCCACCGCGCTTCTGCTCGGCGAGTACGGGCCCAACGATCTGGCCAGCAATCCCCTGTTTTCCATCGTCGACGGCCTGGTCACCCTGTCGCAGCGGGAGTCCCTCGGCGAGAACCAGCGATTCTTCAAGATCGTCAAGATGCGCGGGACGAATCACAGCCGCGACGATCACCCATTCCTCATCACCGACGGCGGCCTCGAGATGTTCGCCCCACGCCTGTCCATCAAGCGTGGGCCGACGCCGGGTGGCCAGCCGGAGCGTTGCAAGACCCACATCGCCAAGCTCGACGAGATTATCGGCCCCGGCATTCCGTGGGGCTCCAGCCTCCTCATCAGCGGCGTGGCGGGGACCGGCAAGACCGTCCTCTCACTCGAATTCATCTATCGAGGCGCTCAGGCGGACGAAAAAGGAATCCTGTTCTCTTTCGAAGAGACCGAGGAACGACTCCGCGCCGCTGCGGAGGGCCTGGGCTGGGATCTGGGCCGCGAGATCGACCGCGGAATGATCGAGATCGTCTTCATCCCGCAGCCCGACATCATGGTGGAGGCCCACCTCCTGATGATTCAGAAGCGCATCGAGGCATTGAAAGCCAAGCGCGTGGTCGTCGATTCCATTTCGGTGTTCCTGCACAAGGTGACGGATCCACAGCTCAGCCGCGAAAAGGTTTTTCAGCTCTGCAGCATCATCCAGAACGCCGAGGCCGTCGGCTTCCTTCCGACCGACATTCCCTACGGGTCCCATCAGGTCAGTCGGTTTGGCGTCGAAGAAACCGTCGTCGATGGGGTGATCATCCTGAGCTCCACCGAGGAAGGGCTCGAGCGCCAGCGCTACCTCGAGGTGTACAAGCTTCGGAACACCGCGCATCTCAAGGGACGGCACAACATGGTCATCGGGCCGGGTGGCGTTTCGGTCTTCCCGCGCTATGCGGACGATCTGCGTCTCGACGCCCCCCCGCCGGCGCTGGAAGTAGCCACCCGCCTCGGCTCCGGCGTTCCAGGTCTCGACGCGCTCCTGGGCGGCGGATTCTTGAAAAGAAGCGTCACCCTGATCTCGGGCAGCGCGGGCGTCGGCAAGAGCGTGTTCGGACTTCAGTTCCTCCTGGAGGGCGCCGCGCGGCGCGAGCCGGGTCTCTACGTCACGCTCGAAGAGGGACCCGAACAACTCCTCGCCAGCGCCGAGGCCATGGGGCTGCCCCTCCGGGCGGCGGTCGACGGGGGTTTCATTCAAATTCTGTACGTCTCTCGCGAGAATCTGCGGGCGGGGCAGTTCCTGACCGTTTTGGCCGATCGCCTGAAGGCCCTGAAGGCGGCTCGCGTGGTGCTCGACGCCGCCACGCAGATGCTGACGGAGCGAGCGGCGATCGACGAGCTCCGGCACGTGCTCTACAAGCTGATGGTCCGTTTCAAGACCCTCGGCATCACCAGCGTCCTCACGCTGGAGGCACCAAGCCTGTACTCGACCGAGAGCGGGACCGAGCTGGGCCTCTCCCCCATCGCCGACAACCTTCTCATGGTTCGCTACCGCGAAACCGACGGGGTCCTGGCGCCCGCGCTGACCATCGTGAAGACACGTGGCAGCGGCCACGATCGCGGGACATACGCCGTCACTGTCGCAAAGGGCGGCATGCGGGTCGAACCGCCGGTGAGCGGAAGCCGGAATCCAGGCGCGGAGGACGGGCGACACAAATGACCATTGGCGCCAGCGACGCGATCATCGGACCGGAGCAGGCGCACCTACGCCTCCAGCACCTCTACGAGATCGGCAAGCTGTTCGCGAGCTTCGAAAACATCGAACAGAGCGTCGATCCGGCGCTGACCATCGCCAACAAGACGCTCCCGCTTCGCAGCGCGATCCTCACCGAGGCCGAAGGCGAGCGCTCCACGCGGGTGGTCTGGCGCTCCGAGGGTCTGAGCGCCCAGCAACTGCAAACGGTAAGGGAGCACGTGAACGCGGCTCACAGCTACCTGGTCGGCGCCGCGCCGCTGGAGGCCCGAGATCTCAGCGAGCGCGCCGGCAAGACCGCCTGGCCCCGCTCGGCGGAGACCGAAGGCGCGCTCGGCCCGAGGTTCATCATCATCCCGCTGGTGGTGCCTCACGGACCGCCGTTCGGCACCCTGGCGCTGGAAGGCGCCCGCGCCCTCGACAAGACCGATCTGATGTTCGTCAACGCCATCGCCAATCAGCTCGCGATCGCGCTCGACCGAGATCGCTCCTGGCAGCGGGACATCGCGCGGCGGGAACAGGCCGAGAAGGGACGAACCCACGCCGAGGTGAAGGGGGCGACGGCGGAAAGAGATCTCGTCCTCGTCGACGCGCTGCTGGAGAAGTCCGAGGCATTGGCCGCCGACAACGCGCGGCTCTTTCGGGAGGCGCAGCAGGCGGTGCGCGTCCGGGAGCAGATCCTCGCGATTGTCTCGCACGATCTGAGGAATCCACTGGGGACGATCCTCCTGACCGCGGGGATCCTCTCGAAAAAGGTGATCGAGGAGGAGCGGCGTCGCGGGCTACCGCTGGCGGTGGGACGAATCAAGCGCGCGGCCGAGCGGATGCTGCGCCTCATCGAAGACCTCCTCGACTTCGCGAGCATCGAGGCCGGACGCCTGGCCATCAACCGCCATTGGCAGGATCCGAGCGGGATGATCGATGAAACCCTGGCGAGCTTCGAGGCCGCCGCGCAGGAGAAACGACTGCAGCTCACGGCCGAGATCCAGCCGGACCTGCCCCAGGTCTGCTGCGATCGCGATCGCATCCTTCAGGTCCTCTCCAACCTGGTCGGCAACGCGATCAAGGTCACCGAAGACGGCGGGCACATCACCCTCCGCGTCGCGGCGCGGGAAAACGAAATCGTGTTTGCCGTCTCGGACGACGGTCCGGGCTTCGGCCAGGAGGATCTCGCGCACCTCTTCGAGCGCTACTGGCGCAGCGACGACGCCCAGTACAAGGGAACAGGCCTCGGTCTGGCGATCGCGGGCGGAATCGTCGCTGCGCACGGCGGCCGGATCTGGGCCGAGAGCGAGATCGGCAAGGGCGCGACGTTCCGGTTCACGGTGCCCGCGACCGTTCCGGACGGCGGCCTGCCCGACTGAGCGGCCGGTGGCCGCCGCTCGCGCCTGCGGCGGAAACGGTTTACAAATGCTCCCGAACCCAAGTCAAGGAGTCCCGCCAATGAAGATGATCCTCGCGGCAATTCTCGCCGGCACGTTCCTGGTCTCCATCCCCGTCAAGGCCGCCGATAAGGCCGACGACAGCGGCAAGGCCGACAAGGGCGCCAAGAAGGACAAAGCCGACAAGGCCGACAAGGCCGACAAGGGCGCCAAGAAGGACGACAAGAAGGCCGGCGGCGGCTGGTAGCAGATCGCTTCCATCGCTTTAGGAGATCGCGTCGGGAGCGGGACGGCTTTGCCGGACCGATCCCATCGCGGGAAGTAAATCAGAGCACCTTTAGAAACGCGAGCAGCGCCGCTCGCCCCTCGGCCGAGAAGGCCGGTGGACGGGCGGCGTTTTCTTTTGCATGGATCGTGGGCGCCCCTGGATCGGTCCGACGAATCACCTCTTCGATCGTCCGCGCGCTGCCGTCGCTGAAGTAGGGAGCGGCGTCCCAGACGCCGCGCAGCGATGGCGGGTTGTTTCCCCCCTCGCCGAGCACGGGCGTCCCGACCGCGTAGCGCCCCGGGCTGGTGAGCGCGACCTGCCCCGCCAGAAGACGCGCTTCGAGCGACGCCTCCGGGACGTGGTTGCCGATCGCGCTGTCGTCCACCAACTGGTGGCAACCGGCGCAGTTGTCGCGAAACAGCGACAGCCCCCGCCGCGCCTCGCCGCCGAGCGAATGCGCGCCGGGGCCGACGAACGGTGACGGCTCGATCGGAATCCGATCCATGTAGCGCGCCAGCGCCTCGCGCACGGCGGCGGGAGAAAGGGTGGCGGTCTTCCAGCCGCTCGGCCCCCGCAGCCGGAGCGTGACCGGATACTGGTCGAAATGCGCCGGATCGCGCTCGGCACCCTGCGCGTGCGTCGACACGATGTTGTCGGCGAAGACGTCGATCGTGGCCTGGTTGCCGAGCCGCAGATAGGGCGCCGTCGTCGCCAGGCCCCGGCAGGTCGCGGTGGTCGAAAAGAATCGGTCCTGTTTCGCCGGATGACGGCGGCCGTCGACATGCCCGTCGGCGTGGCAGGCCGCGCAGGTGTAGAGCGACAGCGGCCCGTCGGCGACGTTGTTCGGCACCAGCGCGCGGCTGTAAAAGAGCAGCTCTCCGCGCTCTGCGGGCGCC
>Ga0209863_10000866_pt1 | contig 12908 bp, 8 predicted proteins | sample OrgsoiDNA2013046_FD_185796 | JGI IMG/M metagenome (GOLD analysis project Ga0209863, IMG submission 185796) | Permafrost soil microbial communities from the Arctic, to analyse light accelerated degradation of dissolved organic matter (DOM) -... | ecosystem: Environmental > Terrestrial > Soil >...
CAGAGCGCCGTCATCGCGCGACATCGCCGAGATCGGAAAACCAACCCCCTACCGCGGATTAACGCGGATGGTCGCGGATCAGAGGTTTACTGCTTGTCGCGGGATTCGTTTGGGGCGGGCTGGCCACCGGCGTTCGCTGTGACGGCTGCCGGCTTGGCGACGGGGTTAATCATTTCTGAAGAGGAATAGTTTGGTCCCAAGCCCAGCTTGATCAGCGCACGGGAATCTGGTGTGACCTTGCTCTGCCAGCCATGGTCGGCCTGGTATTTTGTGATTGCTTCCTGGGTGCGTGAATCCCAGACACCGCTGGGTTCGCCACTGAGGTACTTCTCGCGGATCAATGCTGTTTGGATTTCTTTGGCGCGTTCCGGCTGGATGCCCTGTTGTCCTTTGCTCTTCCAGGAAGTCTTTTTGGGTCCTTTGCGATGCTTCGCCGAGCTGTGGCTTTTTCCTGAAGCCCCTTTCTTCTTCGTTGCAGCAGCTTGTGTTGCAGCAGCGTGAGTGCTGCTGAGGCACAAACCTAATGTCAGCATCATGCTGACAGCAAAGAAGCTTTTGGAAAGTAAGCGCAAATTAACCTCAGATTCAGCCAAATTATTGAACGCGCAACATCATGTCACGGTTAGATGCAGATAAGCCAGTTTTATGTTAACCAGTACTGGTTACGGAAGAGTCCCGACTTCTCTGGATTTACCCGATGATTTTTCGGCTAAGCTTAATATTGTCAACGATTTAAACCGTTTTGACCGTTGGGTGCCGCGAAATCAATCCTCAGGTCGAATGGCGGAAAATCGATGGACATCGACTTTCCGCCTGATTACTTTTGTAGGTTTACGGTAAGGTTCCTGAAAGGAAGATATTGCCTGCGTTGGCAGCGCGGCCGCTGTGGACGAGGAACACCACGTCCTGCCCGCTTTTGAGTTGGGATGTTACGCGGCGGAATTCTTCCTCACTGTTGACCGGCACTTTGTTGACCTTCAGGATGATCATTCCAATCTGTACGCCGATATCTTCCGCGAAGGAATCAGGCTTCACGTCAGAAACCTGAACGCCTTTGCCTTCCGGCGTGCCAAAGCGCTCAGACATTTCAGGCGATACTGCTTTAACCGCCATGCCCAGTCGTGTTGGCGCTGGCTTGGCAGGGTCAGCCGTATCGTCAGACGCATCCGTCCGCTCAGCAAAGAGCTTGGTGCGGTCCGCCACGCCAATGGCAACCTGCTTCTGCTGACCGTTGCGGACGTACTCAACCGGAATCTTTGTCCCTGGCTTGATCGCGGAGATGATTCCAACCAGGTCGTCGCCATTCTTCACCGGCTTGCTGTTCACCGTGGTGATGGTGTCTTCCGGTTGTAGACCGGCGCCTTCGGCAGGGCCTCCGGGAGTAACACCGGAGATGGTTACGCCATTCTTCACGCCATACATGCGTGCCAGCGCGGGGGTCTGCGGATTGAATGTGACGCCAATGGAGCCGCGTGCCACTTTATGGTCCGGACTGGTGAGCTGGTCGTAAACTTCGCGCACCGTATTAGACGGCATGGCAAATCCCACGCCCTGATATCCGTATGACTGTGTGTAGATGGCCGTGTTGATGCCAATGACTTCACCGCGCATGTTCACCAGCGGGCCGCCGGAGTTGCCGGGATTGATGGCGGCGTCCGTCTGGATGAACGACTGAAATTGCCGTGCGGGATTGATATTGCGTCCGCGAGCTGAGACGATGCCGGCGGTAACTGTGTTTTCCAGACCGAACGGGCTGCCCATGGCAAGCACCCAATCGCCGACTGTCATGGCGTCAGAATCGCCCAGCTTGGCCACGGTGAGCGGCGAGTCTTTGGGCGGATCGATTTTAATTACCGCCAGATCCGTTTCAGAATCGGTGCCAATCAGTTTGGCGGTGCGCAGCATTCCCGGTGCGTCATCTTTCAGCTTTACGCGAATTCGATCCGCGCCTTCTACCACGTGAAAGTTGGTAATGATGTAGCCGTTCGAGTTCAGGATTACGCCGGAACCAAGTGAACGTGAGCGTCCGCCATTGGGCCCTTCAGGACCGCCAAAGGGATTCTGGTCGTCATCGCCACCGCCTTGGCCGCCCTGACCGCCCTGGCCGCCCTGACCTTGGCCGTTACCGCCAAAGAAGCGATTGAAGAAATCCTGCAGATCGTCATTGTTGCCGCCGTTATCGTCGCCCTGGCCCTGACCCTGGCCTTGACCTTGCCCTTGTCCGCGACGCAGACGACGGCGTGGCTTAGCCGTGGATTCAGTATTGATGTTGACCACCGCGGAGCCAACCTGTTTGGTGACCTGGCCAAATGTATTGCTGAGCTGTTGCGGTGATTGCATCGGCAGCAGGGCTGCGTCACTGGTGGAAACATTCCCGCGCACGCCGGTCCGGCTTAACACTGTTCCAATCAGGATGCCCACCGTGAGCGTCAACAATACGACCAGTATTGAAAGCATTCGCTGGGTCTTAAGACGTGTCATAAACGTGGCAAAACGCGAATTCATCAGGACGTTCCTCCGGCCTATTTCAGCCCTTGGGGAAATTATAAACGGACGCTTCAAGAAAGGATTGTAAGACCCATTTGATTAAGACCGCTATGAATTAGACGCAGAAAGGGTTACGAGCGTTATCCGTGTGATCTGGTGGACAGCTCCGGATCCGCTGCCAAGCCGGTCTTCGAGTTGGAGTCGGGTTCATTCACAGCGCCTAACAGCTCTGAAATCAATATCCCAGCCAGGATCATCAACGCTCCAGCGCCCGCACGCAGTCCCAGGCGTTCATGTAAAAAGATGTAAGAAGTAAGCCATGCAAAAACTGGCTCAAGATTGAAGATCAAGGCAGCATGCGTGGCTGGAGTAAATTGCTGTGCCCAGGCCTGCACCGTAAAGGCCACAGCCGTACCAAGAATACCGGTGACCAGCACTGTGGCTATCACAGCAGGCGTAGGCCGGAAATGTGGATGCTCAAGCATCGGAGCTGCAATTGCCGTAAGCAACGCACCAATGCCAATCTGCAGGACGGCCATCTGCTCAAATGGAAATCGCCGGGTGCTGCGTCCGAGGAATACGATCTGGAACGCAAATCCGAAGGCGCAGGCAATGGTCAGTAAGTCACCGGTATTGATGTTGGCAAAGTCGGCCAGTGCCTGGCTTCCGCCTGGGACTGTCATAAGGAAAAGTCCAAGCAGCGCTAGACCGATCCCGGCTATTCTCCAGCGATGGATTTTAGCTCGCCAGAATACGACCAGTACCAGAGGCACCAGCACCGTGGATATGCCGGTCAGGAAAGCAGATTTTGATGGCGTGGTGAGCCGGAGCCCGGCAGTCTGGAAGGCGTAGCCGAGGCCAAGAAATACGCCCACCACCGAGCCGGTGAAAAAACCCGCGCGCGTGAGGCGGCGTAGCTGCCTGCGATAGTATATAGCTAGCATTACGGCAGCCAGTGACATGCGTACCGCGTTCAGCGTGAGCGGAGATGAATCGGCCAGTGCCGCTTTAATCAGCGGAAACGTGCAGCCCCAGATCAGGGTTACCAGCACCAGAAGAAGATGAGCTTTGAGAGATCGGGACACAGGCTGATTGATTAAAGTGACGGCAACATTTTACAGTGAGGGACCTCGGAACCCGGGAGCGGGCCTTTTCTGGCGGGTATCAGGGGCGGTCAACCAGAGACAATGTTCTCGCATCGAATGGTGCGTTGATTTGTGTTTGCAAGAACGTTGCTTTGCAGGGTCAAACTCTCTCGATTAAGTGACAACATTGAGTCCAGTCAACGCTACTCAGTCTTCAATGCAAGACGACGTTCAACTCCGCAATGAGATTTTTGCCGGCGGCGGCGAAACCGGCGCGCTTATGCGTGCTTTGGAGTGGTCTCGAACTCCCTTGGGACCGGTACAGACATGGCCGCAAAGTCTCAGGACTGTTGTTCGCATCCTGCTCACCTCGCGGTTCGCTATGTGGATGGGCTGGGGGCCTGAGCTCACGTTCCTTTACAACGATGCTTATGCTCACATGACCCTGGGTAAGAAGCACCCGTGGGCTTTGGGCAAACCCTCGCACGAAGTATGGGCTGAAATTTGGCCGGATGTTGGGCCGCGCATCCGCAAGGTATTGAATGACGGTGAGGCCACTTGGGACGAAGCCCTGCTCCTGTTCCTGGAGCGCAGCGGATACACTGAGGAGACCTATCACACCTTTTCCTACAGCCCTCTGACGGACGACAATGGCAAAATTAACGGCCATCTTTGCGTGGTTTCGGAAGAAACAGACCGCATCATCAACGAGCGTCGTCTCAGTTGCCTGAGTTCGCTCGCCGGCGTTCTGGGGTCCACCATCACGGAAACCGAGGTGCTATCGAACATCTGCCGCGGCCTGGATACGAATACACGAGACCTCCCGTTCACTCTGACGTATCTTTTCGAGCAGGGCTCCACGCGCGCTCGCTTGGCATGCGCCACCGGAATAGAGCCAGGACATCCCATTGCCCCGGTTGTAGTTGAACTGGATAGCGAGGCTATCTGGCCTTTTCCACAGGTGCTCAAGAGCGATGTCTGCATCCTCACCGAGTTGCGCAAGAGTTCCGTGGACGTTCCCAAAGGAATATGGGACAGGCCGCCGATTCAGGCTGCGGCGATTCACATTGCTCCGTCAGGGAAAGAAGGTCTAGCCGGTGTGCTCATTTCCGGCCTGAATCCCTTTCGCCAGTTTGACGAGAGTTACAAAAGCTTTCTCACTCTTGTGGCGGGCGGCATTTCTGCCAGCATCGCTAACGCGCGCGCTTATGAACAGGAGAGAAAACGTGCGGAGGCACTGGCGGAAGTTGATCGCGCCAAGACAATCTTCTTCAGCAACGTGAGCCATGAATTCCGCACGCCGCTTACGTTGATGCTGGGTCCCACTGAGGACGCCCTCTCCACGCCGCAGCAAAGCCTGCACGGCAAGGCGCTGGAAACGGTCCATCGCAACGAACTCCGTCTGCTCAAGCTCGTCAATACTTTGCTGGATTTCTCCCGGCTTGAAGCGGGGCGCATCAGCGCGAGTTTCCGTCCCACCGATCTCGCCGCTTATACCGCTGAGCTAGCCAGCGTTTTTCGCTCCGCAGTGGAGCGCGCGCAGTTGTCCTATGTGGTGGATGCAACGCCGCTTCCGCAACTGGTCTACATCGATCGTGAGATGTGGGAGAAGATCGTACTGAACCTGCTCTCCAATGCGCTGAAGTCAACCTTTGAAGGAGCTATTGTCGTCAAGGTGAGCGACGCAGGCGATCACGCTGAGATTCAGGTCAGTGACACCGGCACCGGCATTCCTCAGGAAGAAATTCCAACACTGTTTGAACGTTTCCGTCGCATTGAAAATGCCCGGCGTCGCACGCATGAAGGCAGCGGTATCGGACTGGCGCTGGCCAATGAGCTGGTGAAGATGCACGGCGGTGAAATCACTGTGCGCAGCACCGTGAATAAAGGTTCCAGCTTTACCGTATCACTTCCATACGGCACTGGGCATCTCCCATCCGCGAGGGTAAAAACGGATGCCTCATTGCATTTGGACGCCGCGGGACGGGCGGCTTTTGTTCAGGAAGCTATAAGCTGGCTGCCAGGCACCCAGGCCACGCTGCTTGACGGCGCTGTGCCGGATATTGAAACGGCCGGCGGACTGCTGTCTGGCCAGGCTCCGGGCCGCGTACTGCTGGTGGATGACAATATTGACATGCTGGACTACGTGCGCCAGCTCCTGGCCGGACGCTTTCAGGTTACCACCGCACCCAATGGCCGTTTAGCTCTGGAGATGGCGCTCAGGAACGTTCCGGAACTTGTACTCAGTGACGTGATGATGCCGGAGATGGATGGGTTCCAACTGCTTCATGAACTGCGGAGAAATCCGCTCACTCAATCGGTGCCGGTGATTCTGCTTTCGGCGCGGGCCGGTGAGGAATCCCGTGTGGAAGGCATGGAAGCCGGCGCAGATGATTATTTAATCAAGCCGTTTACCGCTCGCGAACTGGTGGCGCGCGTGGATGCCCACCTGAAGATTGCGCGTTTTCGCCGCGACGCACTGGAGAAAGAGCTCAAACTCCGGCAGGAGCTCGATGAAGCCCGGCGGCTGGCTGCAGAGGCAGTGGAGAATATCAGCGACGGTTTCTTTATGTACGACCGCCAATGGAGGTTGACATACGCCAATCCCGCCGCTGAACGCGTGGGTGTGGTTAACGGTCGTGATGGCCTTGTTGGCACCACCCTATGGCAGGCGTTCCCTGATCTTGCGGGAACTGATATGGAAGTTCAATTTCGTCGCTGCATGGAAGCGCGGGTCCCTGTGGAGTTTGAAATGCTTCACGGGCTCAGGTATTACGCGACGCGCGTGTATCCATCGCCCGATGGCGGAATTGTTTCCTATGTTGCCGACGTCACCGCGCGCCGCCGTGCCGAAGCAGCTTTGCGCTTGAAGCAGGAGCATATGCAACTCGCCCAGCGGGCCGCGGGCATCGCCAGTTGGGAACTGGACATGGAAGCCGAGGAACTTACGATCTCCCAGGAATTCGCGGAGATGATTGGTCTTCCCGGTTACGTATCTCGCCTGCGTTATGTCGACTTCCTGAATTCGCTCTTTCTCTCCTCTGATCGCACGGCGGCCCAGTCAGCAATGCAACAGGCACTGCGCGGCAAGAAGGAATTTTCCGTCGAGTTGAGACTAAAGAGGCCTGACGGCTCGGTTCGACTTGTTTCCAGCCGCGGCAAGGGTTTCTATAACCAGGGCAAGCCGCTGGTTCTGGGCGTTCTGGTTGATATCACGCCTGAGGATCCGCGCGAACTCGCCAGGCCGCGGGCCAGGAGAGCCCGCAAAAAAACGCTGCGCAAAACTTAACCCCAAATAAAAAATGGAGGGTCGCCTTGCGGGTGCGGCCCTCCATAGTTACATCAGGTTGCGACGTGCCAAACTAATCGCAGTTGGCTCCAATGTTCTGGCAGAACGTTGGCAGCGCTGCACCACCATTTTTGCCTGTCGCGGGCAAAGTGATGGTTTGCTCCAGAGGTGCTCCACCGACCAGGTCCATCCCATTCGGAACGGTGAGCGAGGGGTGATCAAACGGTGCACTCTGAGACCTTACACGTTCATCGGTCAACGATTTGAGGAACGCCACTACAGCCGCTTTGTCATCCGGGCTGAATCCGGCTCTCTTCAAGTTGGGATCAACGTCTGCGGTTGGGAAATCTCCACCGCGGGAGTAGAAATCGACCACCTGGCTGAGCGTCGCCTGTCCGCCGTTGACGAAATACGGACCGGTCAGCTCAATGTTGCGCAGGCCCGGAGTCTTGACGGCTCCGTTGACTGCCACAGGAGCGTTGAGGGGAACAAGTGTTCCTGACGCAAGACCCTGTGAAGCCAATGCGGCTACCGAGAGTGAAGCCAGACCAGAAGGATCGCCGGCGCCAACTCCCATATCGTCATTCGTTGGACGAACGCCGATGTTGTGGAAGCCGACATCATGCCAGCGTCCGCCAGGAAGCTGTTCCACCACGCCGCGTGTCAGAACGCTCGACACGGCAGCGTCAGTGAACTCAGCGCCGTTGTGGCAGTTGCTGCAACCACCCTTGCCGGTAAAGCGATCAAGTCCGCGCTGTTCCAGAGCAGTAAGGGCGGTGCTGTTGCCCTCCATGAACTGGTCAAAGCGTGAGCTGTCAGAAACCAGCGTGGCCTCATATGCCTGGATGGCAACGCCCCAGAACATGGAGAAGTTGTATTCCATCATGGAGTACTCGCTGGTGTTCTGCGCTGTGCCGGTGTGGAGGAAGCTGCCGCTGGCGTCAACCACGGCATTGGAGTTCCACCAGTTGGACTGGAAAGCAGCCTGGATCATGTTGACATAGGTTGCGTTCAGTCCGTTGGCCGGTGTGTTGCTGAGCGAGCCGAGAACGCTGTCATCGCCGGCGACAAGCTGTTTGGCCAGAGGAGACAACGAGAGCATCTTCTTGCCCATCTTCACAAAGGAACGTCCGGCGGCGGACATTTCAGTGTTGCTGCCCGGAGGCCCAACGGCCTGCGATGCGAGTGCCGAGTTGGATAGACGCAGTTTCACTGGGCTGAAGCCATTGGCGCTGCCGTCTGCCTGGAGAATAAAGGCATTCGGATCACCGGCGCCGAAGGGATTCACACCGTTGAAGGTGCCCTGTGCGCGGCCGTCCCAGAAGTTGCGATAGTTGAATACTGCATTGACTACGGACGGAGCATTACGCGGAGTGCTGCGCCGCACATTGGCCCAGTTACCGGAACCATCCTGCATGCGGAAGACATCGTCCGGAATCGGCGTCTGGTCTTCATTGGCCTGTCCCATCACCACGTCAACAAATGTGGTGTTAAACACACCCTGCGATCCAACAATGTTGTTGTTGTCAGAAAACACAGCGGAACCCGCGTCAGCAATGTTGCTGAGCTTGTGCAGCGGGAAATCCGACGCTGTCAGGTAGTGGTTCGCTGACAACGGTGAAGAGAACGTGTTGGAATCAGCTGCGGAATTGCCGTTGATGTCTACACGGCGCTGTCCGGGGTTGATCTGGTTGCCAAACCGGCTGTCAGAGCCAGACGTGAAGTGGCAGGTGGCGCAGGCTGTAACGCCGTCGCTGCCAAACTGCATTTCCCAGAAGAAGGCTTTACCCAGCGCGATGGCTGCTGCCTGGTCCGCGATGAGGTTGCTGATCTCCGCCTGTGACGGGCCGGGGATGGAAACGGTCTTCAGAGAATTGAGCTTGCGTTCTCCGCCGCCGACTCCACCGCCACCACCTTTACCACCGCCACCACCTTTTCCACCTTTGCCGCCACCACCACCCTCGTCACCACCACCGGTGCTTACAATGCCGGGCGTTGGCGCTGGTGTGGGTGTTGCTGTGGGTGCAGGAGTCGGCGTAGGCGCCGGAGTTGAACTCGGTGTTGGGTCAGGTGTTGGCGTAGCGCTGGGTGCCGGTGTAGGTGTTGGTGTCGGGTTCGTCTTGCTTGTGCCACCGCCACTGCCGGAAGGTGAGGCGGTGCTTGAACTGGTTAAGTTGTTGGAACTTGCGTTTGCCCCGCCGCAGCCGGCCATTACCAGTAAACCACCGATCACGGTTGTCAGGGCCAATTGATGTAACGCTTTCTGGTACCGCATTCGTGCGCTCCTTGCATTCTCCACAATTCGGCTGACTGCTGGCAGTGATCACGTACACACTGCGGTTGCCATGGGAGGGAGGCTGCGGCTGCCGGAAACAGCGGTCCTGACCAGACTTGCCTTACTCATGGCCGACAGTCAACCCAACTTGCGCCGGTATGCCCAGCGCAAGTGGAGGGTCTTTGAGTTTGTGGTTGCGTACGGAACGCTCTTTAAGGCTTTTAAAGCGTTCTTGCCGAGATTGCCCCGATAGCAAGCCACCCGTCGATTCGCAGGTAGTTTGGGTTGAGTACATTTGGAGAGTGATTAAAACGACATTAAATTTCTTAATCGCTATATTTCGTCGGGGTATTTCCTGCACGCAAATCAGGGTAAACCACTACTGGGCTAGCTAAGTCTTTGCTATTTCTGGTTTTAAATCGATTGTTAGCTGGCCTATATCTTTTTTGTGAGGTCAAGCCACACCTCGCAATCTGCAAACGACAAAAGCTGTGGTTGCGAACAAAAGCAACCGTGTATGCGAAGGGCTTCTTAATGTGCGCGTCGCCGGGAAAGGGAATCGGAAGACGCTTAAAAGACTCTAATGAGCATCTTTAATCGGCCTCTAATCAGATCTTAGGATGGCGGGCGCATTCTGGTAACCGTAGAACGGCTACTGAGGACAATCAGGAAGGCCGATAAACAAGTTGAAGTTGCTTACACATGTTAGGCGATAGGAAAGTTTGAACGTCTACCCCCGACGTCAAGATCTTCCGGAGCGGAGGGACAGTCATGAAGCAGGAAAAGGACACGACAGCAATCAAGGTTCGCATCTGCGGGGCACTTTGCGTCGCAATGCTCTACGTATTTGCCAACAGCTCCTACGTGCAGGGTCCGGCGCAGCCACAAAATAAGGCCGCGGCCGTTGTAGAGATTTCATCCCGCTAGGAGAGGCCAAAAGTTTTCCAGGTGACCGCCGGAAGCACCATCCGCTTCCGGACGGTTTTTGAGAAGGGTGGAGTGCAGCCAAACCAGGTAACACTAGAGGGTTCAACCAGACCCTCGGGTTTAAAAAACCCACGATCAGCACGGCCGAACCTGACTGTGCTGATTTGTTTTTCCCCCTTGATATTCAGGGCCGATGTTATGCGCCCGTTCTAGAAGCCGCGCCTGACCAGGTCCCCGACTTCCAGAGCGGGCGACTTTTTTTGCGTCAGCTTCTCCACATATTTGGCCAACACATCTACTTCCAGGTTCACTGGCGACCCGCTGCGCAGATCGCGAAGGTTGGTTTGCTCGTAGGTATGGGGAATGATGGCGATCTCCAATTGCCGGCCGTGAATCGCCGCCACGGTCAGGCTGATTCCTTCCACGGTGATCGATCCCTGAGCGACCACATACTTTGCCAGATCAGCAGGCATATCGATGACGAGCCGCCAGTCATCTCTGCCTTGGACCTTTGCCATGCTTGCCAGAGTTCCTGTGCCATCCACGTGGCCCTGCACAATGTGCCCGCCCAGGCGGTCTTGCGGCCGCGCCGGTAATTCCAGGTTGACCAGTGATTTCTTTTTCAGGCGGCTGAGTGATGTACGTTTCAAAGTCTCTTCGGCCAGATCGGCGGAGAATTTCTTGCGTCCAATCTCCACCGCCGTCAGGCATACGCCGCTTACGGCCACACTGTCTCCCAGTTGCAACTCTTTAGGAACGGCTTTGGCTGCCACCGTGATACGCGTGAGAACGTCGCCATTGCGTGCTTTTATCCGGCGCAGGTCGGCAATCTCTCCCGTTTCCTGCACTAAACCGGTAAACATCAGGCTTTCTCCTTTTCATCTGTTGCAGGCCTTTCCACAAGCTGCGGTCCGGATTCAGGCTCATCCGGAGCATAGGGATCACGCAGGTAACCTTCCACGGCAAAGTCTTCGCCGAAGCGGTGCAGGGAAATATTCTTCACCATGGCCGCGTCACTCATGTTACTGAAGCCTGCTCCGGCCGCGAATGGAACCGAGCCCATGCCGGCCAGAATCTTGGGTGCGTAATAAAGAAAGACCTTGTCGGCCATGCCGGATGCAAGCGCGGTCCAATTCACGAGAGCGCCGCCTTCGATCAGCAGACTGGTGATCTGGAGTTCCCCCAGGCGCAAGGCGATCTTGTTCAAGTCCGGACGCCCATCACTGGAGCCCAGAGGAACTTGTTCCACTCTTACGCCGCGATCTTCCAGCGAACGCCGTTTCTTCTCTTCGGCGAAAGAACACAACACCAGCACGTCGTCTTTTGCTGTTTGCGCCAGACGGCAATCCAACGGCATGCGCAGCCGTGAATCCACCACAACGCGCAACAGAGGACGGCGGCGCCCGCGTCCCGTGCGATCCGTGAGGAGAGGATTGTCAGCCAGCACCGTGCCTACGCCGACCATGATTGCGTCGGACTCATGCCGCAATTCCTGTACGTGTGCCCGGGCTACTTCGCTGGTGATCCAGCCGCCGGAGGTTCCGCCCGCGCTGGGTGTGGCGATCAATGGTGGTTCGCCCGGTGGTGGAGCGATCTTTCCATCCAGCGTCATGCCGGACTTGATCGTCACCAACGGCTTCTTCGCAGTGATGTAGCGTGTGAAAGCTTCGTTCAATTTGCGCGCTTCTGATTCGAGCAAGCCGACACCAACCTGGATCCCGGCCGCTTGGAGTCTGGCGAAGCCTTGTCCGGCGACCTGAGGATTGGGATCCTGCATCGCCGCTACTACTCGTTTGATTCCTGCGGCGATCACCGCATCCGCGCAAGGACCGGTGCGTCCCTGATGGCTACACGGTTCAAGATTCAGGTAGAGTGTTGCGCCGCGCGCGCGTTCACCGGCGTGTTCAATGGCCAGTACTTCGGCGTGCTTTATGCCTTCATAGGTATGAAAGGCGGTTCCCACAACTTCTCCCGAAGATGTGACGATCACGGCTCCAACGCGCGGATTGGGCGAAGCCAGAGCTGTACCTTGGCGCGCCAGATCGAGCGCCTGGCGCATGTAATGCTCGTCTTGTGCTTTGAAGCTCATGCCCCAGCGAATAGTGAGTCGACAAAATTCTCCGGGCTGAAGGGAAGCAGGTCGCCGATCTTTTCACCCACCCCAACATACCGCACAGGAAGACCAAGCTCGCGCGAGATAGCGATCACCACCCCGCCCTTGGCTGTGCCGTCCAGTTTGGTGAGCACAATGCCGGTCACGCCCGCGGATTCCGTGAACAAACGCGCCTGCTGCAATCCGTTCTGCCCTGTGGTAGCGTCCATTACCAGCAAGACCTCATGCGGTGCGCCCGGAATAATTCGATGCGCCGTGCGCTTCATCTTTTCCAACTCCGCCATGAGACTGGTCTTGGTGTGCAGACGGCCCGCCGTGTCGATGATGACGGTATCGGTCTTGCGATTCTTCGCTGCCGTAAGCGCGTCATACATCACTGCCGAAGGATCACCACCGGGCTTGGTCTTGATCACCTCAACACCGGTCCGTGAACCCCAGATTTCAAGTTGTTCAATGGCCGCAGCACGAAATGTATCAGCCGCACACAGCAGAACCGTCTTGCCTTCCGTGCGCATGGCATGCGCCAGCTTGCCGATGGTCGTGGTCTTGCCCGTTCCGTTCACGCCGACCACCATCACGATCTCCGGTTCGCCCTTAAACGGTTTGCCGCCGCGTGGTGGCGTTGCTTTCAGGATCTCGAGTATCTGATCCTTGATCAGTTGCTTGAGCTGGGTTCCATCTTTAATCTGTTTGCGGTCGGCTTTTTCCCGTAGCTTGCCCAGGATTTCTTCC
>Ga0209863_10000867_pt1 | contig 12904 bp, 10 predicted proteins | sample OrgsoiDNA2013046_FD_185796 | JGI IMG/M metagenome (GOLD analysis project Ga0209863, IMG submission 185796) | Permafrost soil microbial communities from the Arctic, to analyse light accelerated degradation of dissolved organic matter (DOM) -... | ecosystem: Environmental > Terrestrial > Soil >...
GACGGCCGTTACGTTGCCTACGGGGTCTGCTGCAAATACTCGATCACAAGCGCATTGTGGCGTTTCTATGTCAGGAGGTTGAGCGACAATGCTGAAGACTGGGTGGCCGATATCAACAACATTCCGCACGGAGATACCGTTCATTGGATACAGACGGGCGGACTGGAAACACGGAAAAACGGGGACATCCATGATAAGTAGAAGTCAACGGGAGACGGCGGGTGGATGGGATTCCAGAACATCATTCAGTGTCCAGCCTCAGGATCCCGGCTCCCCGCTTTCGCTTTCTCCCGCAGTTCCGCCACCTGCGCATAGACTGCTTCCGCATTCTCAATATCCACGAACACCGGGACCCCATACGTATTGAGGCTGTCAAAGCCGGACATGCCTCTGCGGCCGGTTTGCAGCGGCAGATGACCAAACCGGAGAGTGCCAATCCCATCTGCGCGTACGCTCTTGTCGATGACGGGAATCTGGTCAATGTAAGTCGACTGGAGTGAACGCTTCCAGACCGTATCCAGTATCAGCAGGCGTTTCTGCGTAAGGCCGTACAGGATGCGGCCTTTTTTCCAGGCCGCGTAGAAAAACCGTCCCCAGATCAGGTACTGGCCCACCACAACAAACGGAATTCCCCAGAGCGCCATGAACCAATCAAGATGCCCACTGTTGCTGCGCCATCCCAACCCTCCGGTCACACCAAGTTCCCAGAAAATAGCAAAGGCTCCAAACATGAGGCTGAATGGGATGGCCGCTGCATCTTCCTTGTGAAAGATCACGCGCCGGCTGGGCTTGCCGGACCAGAGAAGGGTTTCACCCGGCAATAGCTCGCTCTGCAGGGCCTGTTGGTCTTGGTAAATGTCTTCCATGTTCCGTCCGAGTGTAGGACAAAAGCGGCCACGGAACAATTTAGATTTTTTGCCATGCGGGGGACAGCAGGCACCGTAGCTATTGCGCTTACCAAATTACCCACTTACCAAATCACCCAATTACCCAATCACCAACCGCTCAATTACCAAATTACCAAATTACCAAATCACAAATCACCAATTACCAATCACCAATCGAAAAGCTATCTCGGTCCGGTCAATGGAGGCATCGGGCGATCTGGTTTTGAGTCGCCGTCATCCGTACGACGCTGCGTTTCCAGCGTGTCCGGCTCGCGCACAAACGCTGACGCCTTCGGCATCGGCCCGTGGGCGCCGCGCTTCAGGTGCTTGAGCACATCGTCTTTGTCCAGGTTGTAATCGCGCGCCAGCCGGGTCAGCGCCAGCGTCACAATATCTGAGTGGTGAATGTCCTCGGTTCCCTGGATCCGCTTGATGTCCAGCCATATCTTGTGCACCAGGTGGACATCTTCCGTCTTCATCGTCGGCGTATGCGGACCGATGCGGTAGGTCTCTACCGTGGAATCCGGTCGCACCAGTTGGAACACGAACTGGCGCTTGGGCTCGGGCATCGCTTCCCACGCCTGTCCCAGTCGAAACGCCTGCTCTTCTCCCGTCATCTTGCTGGAGAGTCCAGACACCACTGCCGATGATTCCAGCGAATTCGCCGTCTGCACAATGGCCGACCACACGTCGCGCGCCGGCACCACCAGCAGCGAAATGGTCTTGCCATAACTCTCCGCGATCGATACAGCCTTGGTGAACAGCGTCTGCTCGTAATCGCTAAAGATCTGTTCCATGGCCAGGTCGTACTCAGCGCTGCCATAGCCGGTCAGGCGCGCTTCCATCACCACAATGTCCTGTTCATGCGTGTCAGTGACTTCCAGCGTCCAGCGGAGATGGTTCAAAGTATTCGCGTCGCGCACGGTCACCAGCACGTTCCCAGCGCGCACCTGCACGCCTTCACGTTCAATGGTTTCCTGGTGGTCGAGCTGAAAATGCTCCTTCATCTGCTGTTCCACGTGACGGAACTTGCGTTTGTTGATCTTTTCAGAGACCAGGAAGATGAAAAAGAACGCGAACGAAAATGCCAGGCCGGCCACCGTTGCCACCTGCTTGGTAAACAGGTTCACAATAGCCGTGGAAAGCAGGACCAGGTGAACTGAAGCCAGGCCAATCGGAAACTCAATCTTGCCTATCTTGATATTCGGAGGCACACGCCAGCCGCGTTCGCCTTTGTACTTAAAACGCAGCACCAGCATGGCCAGGCTGTTAAACGTGAAACTCCAGATCACGCCAAAGGCATACGCTTCACCCAGGACGTACACATTGCCGCCGCTGGCCAGGATGGTGATCAACTGCAGCACCACAATCAGGTTAACGATGCGGTAACTGGTGCCAAAACGTTTGTGTGGACGACGGAACCAGTCTGTCAAAACGCCATCTTCTGATACGCGGTTCAAAACGCCGTTCGATCCGATGATCGATGTGTTTATCGCGCCCGATAGAATCAGGAAGCCCACCACCACCACGAAAATCCGGAAGATCACCTTCAGCATGTGCGGGCCGACCATGTACATGGCCATGCCGCTGATCAGGTTGTCTTTGTAAACGCTGACGCGGACTTCGTCCGGGATGATCATCACGGCCAGCAGGGAGCCGATACCGGTGAATACAAAGCTGAACACTGCAATGATCAGGGCCGCGCGCTTCAGGTTGCGCAGCTTGGGGCTTGCGATTTCCCGGTTCACCTGCGCCAGTGATTCTTCACCGCTCATAGCCAGCACGGAATGGCCAAAGGCTATCAGTATTCCGAACAGGCCAAAGCTCTTGGCCAGATCAGTGTTCTTGAGGAAGCCCAGCGCCTCCGGGCTGAACTTCAAGTTTGAGGGAATCGGCAGTGGCGGCAGCGGCGCCCCGGTATGGATCACCGTATAGATCGCCCACACCATCAGGATAACCACCATCACGGTGGTGATCTTCATTACGCGCAGCGCTTTGTCACTGGATTCTTCAATGCCCTTGATGTTCTCCCACCAGTAATACATGGTCACCAGCAGGGCAAATCCCGCAGCCGCGTAGTTCTCATTGATGTGCAGCGGGTGCCCGTGCAGCATGGTGTGCAACGCGCGCGGAACCCAGCCATTGTGGTCGGCGGCGGCAAAAACTTCATTGATCAGGCCGGCAATGTATTGTCCGGCGGAAACTCCGGAGATTGGGCCAGTAAGAATGTAATCAAACATCAGCGCGGATACGCTGAACTTGGCAAACGTCCCACCCAGCGCTTCTTTCACTACGCGATACACGCCGCCGCGCGTGAACATGGAACAGCTTTCCACGTAGACCGAACGCACCGCGAAGGCGAACAGCATCACGCCCACAATGAACCACGGCGCGGACTTGCCTACAGCCTGCTCCGCAATACCGCCCGCATAAAACGCGGACGAACCCAGATCGTTGAGTACGATGGCAGCGGCGCGCCAGTACGATATGAAAGTCAGCATCACCGACGTGGCAACGACGATGCGTACCCTGTTCGACTGTGCTGGAATGATCCCGGATCCTTCAGACATGTTGAAAGTGATTACAGCCTTCTAAGCATGCAACGCGCCCAACGGGGCCCCGAAGCCGGCTGTCTGCTTGAGAACTTTGGTTCCTCTCTTATCCTTTGTGTTCCCGAGCCGGCTCGTCTTCTTCCAGCATGCTCCCCGCGGTACGGATGGCTGTAACAATAATCACAGGAATCGCGCCGATGAGTCCTGCAAAAAAAAGATATTTGAATGCCGGCAGGAAATATTGGACCAGGAAATTCACGTCAGCAATTGTAGCCCTGCTCACAGCCGGAATCAAAATTATCTCGCAATACGCATCCAGCTTACATCCCTGCTGACGCACAAAATCGTCATGATGGGCAACAAGATCAAATATTCAGATCATGTGCTTACGGGGGAATTTCAATTTTCAGGTTTTGCTAAAATCGCCCACGTGCAAAACATCCCCGGCAGAGCATGGTTGTTGGTGGCGGCATCCGGCCTGCTACAGGTACTCGTCTTCCCCAAACCCGGAGCCTTCTTCCTGAGCTGGATCGCCCTGGCTCCGCTGATCTATGCGCTGCTCCGTGGCCGCGGCGGTGAAGGAGAGCTTGTCGATTCTGAAGGTCGTTCCCTCCGCCCATTCACCTTATGGCAGGGCTTTGTGCTGGGCTGGGTCTGCGGCTTTATCTGGTACCTGGGCACGTGTTATTGGATTTACCCCGTCATGCACGACTACGGCAACCTGAACGCCGCCATCTCTGCCCTGCTTATGTTCGCGTTGAGCAGTTACATGGCGCTGAATCACGCGCTCTTCTCCACCCTGGTCGTTTTAATGGCCCGCCGCTCGTTTTTGGGAAACCGGCGTCCGTTGTTCCTTGCTCCATTTTTCTGGGTCGCCATTGAGCTATTCCGCGACCGCGTGATCGGCTTTCCCTGGAACCCGCTCGGCGGTTCGCAGATTGATAACATTCCCTTCGCTCGCATTGCCGAAGTAACCGGAGTCTACGGTCTCTCTTTCGCCGTGGTGCTCGTCAATTGCGCCTTCGTTGCCGGCATGCTTCTCTTCGGACGTCGTCGCACCAACCTGCTTATCTCCGCCACCGCCGCGACCATCGCATTGCAGATGGGATTCTTCGCCAAGCCAGACGCCTTCCCCGTCAGCAAGGAGGCCGTGCTGGTACAGGAAAATGTTCCGGTCCTCGATCCCGCACAGTGGACGCCGCAATTTTTTGATCATACGGTGGGTGATCTCGCGCAACTCAGCGTGACCACGCGCAAACAGTCGCCATCGGAAGACCAGGGCTTGATCGTCTGGCCCGAGTCTCCGGCCTTTTTCTACACCAGTGATCCTCGATTGCTGGCCTGGCTCACCACCATTGCCCAGGACACAAAATCTTACATGTTGGTCGGCAGCATCGGCGTTCAGGATTCGCCGCAGGGAATGCCGCAACCCTATAACTCCGCCCTCATCGTTGATCCGCAGGGTCACGTCACCGGACGCTATGACAAAATCCACCTCGTTCCTTTTGGTGAGTTTGTTCCCTTCAAGGATCTTCTGGTCTTCGCCCAGAAACTTACACGCGAAGTTGGCGAACTCGGCCGCGGGACGGATCGCAAGGTCTTTGATGTGAACGGCACCCGCGTTGGCGTTTTTATCTGCTATGAATCCGTGTTCCCAGACGAGGTTCGGCAGTTCGCCGGAAATGGCGCGCAGGTTCTCGTAAACATTTCCAATGACGGATGGTACGGTGACACCAGCGCTCCCTACCAGCATTTGCAGATGGCGCGCATGCGTGCCGTGGAAAACCACCGCTGGATGCTCATTGACACCAACAGCGGCATCACCTCCGCCATTGATCCTTTCGGGCGCGTCGTTACCCGGGCCCCGCGCAACGTGCGTACCGCCATCCGCGTCTCGTATTCTGCGCTCATTGAAACAACTTTTTACATGCGCAACGGTGATATTTTCGCGTGGCTCTGTGTGTTAATCTCTGTATTGGCGGTGGTTGTGCGCACCCGCATTCCAAGCCGCACAATGATTGAAGTTCGTCCGGTTTAAATATTATGGTTGAAGAATTAGAACGTGAATACGCTGCCGTCCGTGGCAAAGTCGCGGACCTGCGGAGTTATCTTTGACGCGTCTACTCTGCGCGCGCAACTAGCTGAAATTGAAACCAAAATCGGCGATCCCGCCGTCTGGACTGACCAGGAAAAATCCCAGCAACTCATGCGCCAGCGCAAACGGCTGGAGAGTTCCATTGCCATGGACATCGACCTGGCCCGCCGCGTGGATGACATCGACGCCTATTTCGACCTGGCGCGCGAAGGCGAGTCCGTTGCCGGTGAACTGAAAAAAGAAATTGACAGGCTGCGCGAAATTTCCGAGAAGCTGGAAACCCAGACGCTTCTCTCCGGCGAAAATGACATTCGCAACGCCATCGTCACCATCCATCCCGGCGCCGGTGGCACTGAATCCCAGGACTGGGCAGAGATGCTGCTGCGCATGTATCTGCGCTGGGCTGAGCGCCAGGGCTTTTCCACGGAAGTCAACGAGTATCAGCCCGCCGAGGAAGCCGGCATCAAGTCCGCCACATTTACCGTGACCGGTGATTACGCTTACGGGCTGCTCTTCGGCGAGATCGGCGTTCATCGCCTCGTCCGCATCTCGCCCTTTGACCAGCAGAGCCGGCGCCACACCTCGTTTGCCAGCGTATACGTCTCGCCGGAAATCGATGACTCCATCGAGATCGATATCAAGACAGACGATATCCGCATTGATACCTACCGTTCCGGCGGTAAAGGCGGACAGCACGTAAACACCACGGATTCCGCCGTGCGCATTACCCACATGCCAACAGGACTGGTGGTCGCATGCCAGAATGAACGCTCGCAGCATAAAAACCGTGAGCGCGCTTTCAAGATGCTCCGCTCCAAGCTTTATGAATACGAATTGGAGAAAAAGAGAGCTGCCTCGCAAAAAGTGGAGGACTCCAAACTCGGCATCGACTTCGGTTCGCAGATTCGCTCGTACGTGCTGGCTCCCTACCGCATGATCAAGGACCATCGCACCAAGGAAGAGGTTGGCGACGTCGATCGCGTGCTGGATGGCGACCTCAAACCTTTCATCCGCGCCTACTTGTTCGCCAAACGCGGCCTTGGTGATGACGGCGAAGGAACGGCCTCAAGCAAGTAAAATATTGGCGAATCCCAAAATCTCATGTCAGCGATTCTTGACCAGATCAAACGCAACGCCGTACCTGCCGCTGTGCTGCGCACAGCCTCCAAGGGCGCTCTTCCGCTCCCCGGGCCGGAGATGATTGAGATCCTTGTCTATCTGACGCAGAATCCCATCTTTGCCAAGGAAGCCAGAATGACACTCGCTGGCTGGGATTTGAGCTCCGCTATAGAAGCCGTCAGCAGCCCGGACGCTCCGCCGGAAGTTCTTGGTTACTACTGGTCTGAGCAGAATCGCCGCCGTGCTTTAATGCCCACCCTGATCGAGAACCCGGCTATCACTGACAATATGCTGCTGGAACTGGCCGGCGAAGCTCCACGGGAAATTATCTCCATGCTGGTGGCCAGTCCGCGCGTGCGTGCCGTGCCGGGCGTGGTCGAATCTCTCTCCACCAACCCTCGTGTGCTGCCCGCCGAACTTCAGGCGATACATGGCGAACCGCCGCTGAATCTTACCGTCTCCACAACTGTAATCGTCAACGAATCCTCAGTCGAAGCTTCTTCAACTGCGAGCCAGGCCCCACAGGACCAATTGCCGGAATTTCCGGTCGTCCCGCCAACCTTATTTCCTGAAACAATCGCGGCCTCGGCTCCGTCAGTGTCGGCGATACACGCCGCCCGCCACGAAGAGATCGATCTGAACGCGTTGTATCCGGACGATGATCCTGAAACCCAGGCCATTCGCATGGCATGGGAAAAGCAATATGCCGCGGAAATTGCCGCTGCTGAGATCGAGCCCTTTGAGTTGGTCAGCTTTGAAGAGGAAACTTCTGCGGAACAAGCCGAAGCCACAACCGCCGGCGATAGCGACCGGGAAAACGAAGAAGCCTCACCGCACTCTTCCCAGGACGGTGGCGGAACGCCCGATCAGAACACTTCCCCCGCCGTCATCGAAGACGCAAGCTCAAGCAGTGCGATTAAGGCCTTGTCGCTCCAGCGGAAAGCCGACAGCATCGACGCAAGAAAGCTCACCATCATGCAGCGCCTTGGCCGAATGAGGGCCTCTGAGCGCATCAAAACGGCGTTTATCGGCGGCAAGGAGGAACGTTCCATCTTGATTCGCGACCGCGCACGCATCGTTCAGAACGCCGTGCTCTCTTCACCCAAAATGACGGATTCCGAAGTGGAAGTGTTTGCCGCTGCCAAGAACCTCGACGAAAACGTGCTTCGTGAAATTGCGCGCAGCCGTCGCTTCATGAAAAATTATCCTGTCGTGCGCAACCTGGCCACCAATCCTAAGACTCCTCTGGACGTAGCCATGCCTCTGGTGAAGATGTTGATGGTCTTTGATCTCAAGTCACTGCAAAAGAGTAAGAGCGTCTCCGAGATCATCCGTAAGATGGCGCAAAAGTATTATCAGGAGAAAGCCACGTCAGGCGGTAAGACAAAGAGCTAGAAGTGCGCAATTTGGGATGAACATTTCCCCCGGCTGCGGGGTGGAGCAGGCATTTATGCCTGCGTAGAAGATATTCTAAGAGCTGGGCTTTAGCCCCCGAGGTTTTAATCATGAATACAGATGACGAAATCGGCAAACTACTAAAAGCAGCAAAGAACATTGCCGTCGTTGGGCTCTCTGACAGTCCTTTACGCCCCAGCTATGGTGTCTCTGCCTACATGCAGAGCCATGGCTACAAAATCATCCCGGTGAATCCGGCCATCAAGGGAGCTTTAGGCGAAAAATCCGTCGCAACAATCTCTGACGTAAAAGACAAAATCGACATCCTTGACGTCTTCCGCCGCTCTGAATTTGTTCCCGAAATCGTGGACGAAGCCATCCGTCTGAAAATCCCGGCCATCTGGCTTCAGGAAGGTGTGATCCATGAAGAGGCCGCTGCTAAAGCACGTAAGGCGGGTATTCAAGTCGTCGTGGATCTGTGCATTCTGAAGGAACACCGTGCGCGTTTCGCGTAAACCAGGAGCATGACCCCACTCTCTGCCTTCGGACTCTTCGCCGTCAGCGCCATGATGATTTCCTACGCGCTCGAATCGCGCAGCCGCTGGTTCATCCTCGCTTTCGCCGCCTCCTGCGTCCTTGGCTCGATCTACGGTTTTCTCCAGGGTGCATGGCCATTCGGACTCGTGGAAGCCGTTTGGTCGCTGGTTGCCCTCCGCCGCTGGTGGAGAGACTCAGAACCATAGCAACCCTTCCAGACAACTCAAATCAAATTACCCGATTACCCGATTATTTTTTCTTCCTTATCTCTTCCCTCATCCGTTTGATTTCCTCTAGTCTCTGCTTCAGCAGTTTTTCCCGTCCTTCGTTTGTCGGATGGTAATATTCACGTCCGCGAAGATTGTCCGGCATGCACTCCATGTCCGCGACTTTGGCATCCAGGTCGTGCGCGTACTGATAGCCTTTGCCGTAGCCAACCTGCTTCATCAATTTCGTCACTGCATTTCTGATGTGCAACGGCACCGGCTCCGCCGCGGTCTTCTCCACATCCTCCAGGACTTCGCCGTAAGCCACATAAAGTGCGTTCGATTTCGGCGCCAGCGCCAGATATGCCACTGCTTGCGCCAGCGCCAGCGCACCCTCCGGCATGCCAAGAAAATCAATCGCATCTTTTGCAGACAAACACAGATTCAGCGCTTCCGGGGCAGCCAGTCCGATATCTTCTGACGCCATGCGCACCACGCGCCTCGCAATGTAAAGCGCGTCTTCGCCCGACTCCAGCATCCTGCCCAGCCAGTACAACGACGCATCAACATCGCTGTTGCGTACAGATTTATGCAGCGCGGAGATCAGGTTGTAATGCTGCTCACCGGATTTGTCATACAGCAGCACTCGCTTTTGCAGCGTGTCCTGAATGATCTGCTCGGTAATCTCGCCGCCTTCGCCCGCGGTCGCCGCGGCAACTTCCAGAATGTTGTAAGCTGAGCGTCCATCGCCGCTTGAATACGCGGCAATCTTTTGCAGCACCGCGTCATCTGCACGCAGTTTCATCCGTCCCAGACCGCGCTCATTCTCTTCGAGCGCCCGCCGCATCAACGTAACTAACTGTTCTTCGCTGAGCTGATTCAGGATGTAAACGCGGCAGCGCGATAGCAACGCACCGTTGATCTCAAACGACGGATTCTCCGTCGTGGCGCCAATCAACCGTATGTTTCCGCGCTCCACGTGCGGCAGAAACGCATCCTGCTGTGCGCGATTAAAACGATGAATTTCATCAATGAACAGGATCGTGCGCGTTCCGTACTGGCGGGCTTTTTCCGCGTCCGTCATCACCTGCTTGATTTCCTTGATACCGGACATCACCGCGGAAAACTCTATGAACTCTGCCTTCGTTACATGCGCAATGATCTGCGCCAGCGTCGTCTTTCCCACTCCCGGTGGTCCCCAGAAGATGATCGACCCGGGATCGTCGCGCTCAATCTGAAGTCGCAGCGGCTTCCCCGGCCCAAGAATATGTTCCTGGCCCACAAACTCATCCAGTGTCCGCGGACGCATACGCTCCGCCAGCGGCCTCGCGCCTTTGCCCTGCTGGTCCGGTATGGCTTGAAACAGACTCATATCTTTTGATTGTGGCCTTATCGCGGCTTGTCTTGATCCCGTGCTCTTTCTTTATCCCGAGCGCAGCGAGGGATCCCTACAGTCTTACAAACTGCCCACTGGAATTAACGTCCCGATATTTCTCGCTCTATCAGTGTCATCTTTGTTAATCAGTGGTAATACTCCCCCTCTGCCTTCCCGCCTCATACAAAATGATCGACGCCGCAATCCCCGCATTCAGAGACTCCACTTTCTCCGAATGTGGAATCGTCATCAACTCATCCGCCTGCGCCAGAATCTCCGGGGCCAAACCAGCGCTTTCATTCCCAATCACAATCATGCACGGCCCGGAAAACTTTGCCTCATGCAGTGGCTTCCCTTTGTGCGAAGACGTAGCCAGCACACGAACGCCCGATTGCTTCATCTTCTCCACCATCTCACCAAGTTTCACCCGCAACACCGGCTCCCGAAAAATCGACCCCGCTGACGCGCGCACCACCTTGGGGTTAAACGGACTCACTGTTTTCTCGCCCAGCAATACACCTCGCGCCCCAAAGGCTTCCGCAGAACGGATAATCGTTCCCAGATTGCCCGGGTCCTGGAGACCGCCCACGGCAATCAGTAATAGACTGTCATCCACCGGCTCCAGCAGGTCTTCTATTTTCACAGGCTTCCACTTCACCAGCGCTGCCACGCCCTGCGGAGTTTCCGTGCTCACTGCGCTGCTAAAAACGTCATCCGGCAGCATCAGCGTCTCTGTCTGCGAAGCAATCTGCGGTAGAAGCCGTGTCGCCACCTGGCGCGCGTTTTCGCTGAAAAACACTGCCTGGAACCTCAAGCCGCTGCGTATAGCCTCTTCAATGATCCTTATGCCCTCAATCGCCACTGATCCGTCCGGCGTAACTTCGCCATGGCTAAAGGCCTTGCGCAGCTCCTTCACCAGGCCATTCTGGCGGCTGGCAATGGGCCGTAAACGGGATTCATCCTGCACGGTCATCTGTTTCCATCATACAAAACACCCGTACCGTTAGTTTTTTTGTCCAAGCTGGTTTATTCTTAATCGTTTGTCCCGGCTTTCCGGCGCCCGTCGCTACTTGCCGGACAGTCGTAAAACAAGGAGTTGTTTTGACCGCGGAAATCGTAAAGATCAATCCTGATAATCCCGACATGCGCATGGTGGCTTACGTTGCTGAACAGATCAAGAAGGGCCACGTGACTGCCATGCCCACTGACACCTTTTATGGCCTTGCTGCTGATCCGCTGAACCTGCATGCAGTTGAGCTGATCTATGAAGTCAAGACGCGCAATCGCCATAAGCCGCTCTCCCTTTTAATTGAGAGCGTGGAGCAGGCGGAATATCTGGCGCGGCCTTTGCCCGACGCTTTTTACGAGATCACGCGCAAGTACTGGCCCGGTCCTTTGACCATTATCGTGAAGGCATCTTCCCGTCTTCCGCTGAAAGTCACTGCGAACACCGGTAACGTGGCATTGCGTCTTCCGGCCGCTCGCATTCCAGTTGAAATCATCCGCGCCGCCGGCGTCCCCATCACTGCAACCTCCGCCAACATCAGCGGCGCCAGTGAATGCACCACGGCAGACGGTGTCCGCCAGCAGCTTGGCGACAAGATTGACCTGATTGTTGACGGTGGCACCAGCCCCCGTGAAGTGGCCTCCACCATTCTGGATATGAGCGATTCGGGCAGAGTCACCATTCTGCGGCATGGCGCAATCCCGGAAAGTGAGTTGGCTGAATTCCTTAGTTAATGGCAGCAATCTTCCGCAAGCGATACTTGCTGTGGCTCCTGCTGCCGGCAGCGGGCTACACTGCCGTACTTTATTACCTCATCGTTGCGCAATCTGTCATCAATGAAGCCCGCGTCGCGGACGCCATCGTCGTCTTCGGCGCGGCTGAATATGATGGTCGCCCTTCGCCGGTCTACAAAGCCAGGCTCGACCACGCCTCGCAGCTTTACCATCGCAGCCTGGCGCCCATCGTCATCACCACCGGCGGCGCAGGCGACGATCCCCGCTTCAACGAAGGTGGCGTTGGTCGTGAATACCTCAAGACGCTCGGCATCCCTGACGATCAGCTCATCGCCGAAACTCAAAGCACCTACACTGCTGAATCCGCTCGGCGAGTGGCCACCATCATGCGCGCCAACTCCATGCACTCCTGCATCGCCGTGAGCGACGGCTACCACCTCTTCCGCATCAAGCACATGATGACCCGCGAGGGCATCATCGTATTCGCATCCCCTCGCCTCAACTCCCGCCCCGCCAGTTTTTGGCGACGCCAGACTTCAATCTTCCATGAAATCGCCAGCTTCACTCTCTGGGCACTGCATATCACGTGACTTCTACGACATGCATCTCTAACGTCGGGAATCAACACAAGCGAATTTCGGGCTCAAACCTACGCGTGGAACGCAGCCGCCCTGACCAAGCTGTGGAACGCAGGCGCCCTCGCCTGCGTCTTTGCCCTCGTCGAATGCGCTTGAGCAATGAATAACTAATATCCCGCTAGTTGGATCACGTGACACGGGGTGGAGCAGGCATTCATGCCTGCGTTAAACAGCATTAAAGAAACGGGCTTCAGCCCCTAAGGTTTGTTCGAAATCCTGCCCGCTGTTGCCTCTTTGCATCGAGGCTTGAATGAAATCCAGAATTCAAAATTTCAATTTTTAAATTACACCCACACCCACGCCACCAGAACCGCAAACGCCGTCCCCAGCAAATTTACAGCGTCATTATTCAAATAACCC
>Ga0209863_10000868_pt1 | contig 12891 bp, 13 predicted proteins | sample OrgsoiDNA2013046_FD_185796 | JGI IMG/M metagenome (GOLD analysis project Ga0209863, IMG submission 185796) | Permafrost soil microbial communities from the Arctic, to analyse light accelerated degradation of dissolved organic matter (DOM) -... | ecosystem: Environmental > Terrestrial > Soil >...
TTCCGCGCCAACAGCTTCCTCGACGTAGGATTCGCCCATCCCGACGATGCGGTAGCTGCGGCAGTCGAACGTTTCGTCATGCCTAACGACTCGCCGTAGAATCGGCAGAACCGACTGCACGAACATCGGCTCCAGTTCCCGCGGCGGACCAGGCAGGAGAAACAGATGCGGCGATGAAATTCGCTCGTTCAGATTCGCAGCCAGATACAACCCTGACGCGGTTCCGCTCTCGTTAGGCAAGACCTCCGCGCCGCGCGGCACACTGGCCTGACGCAGGATGCGATCGGTCATCCGGATGCGATGCTTGCGCAGTCGCTGCGTGATCTTCGTTTGCAAGATGTCATTTGGCAGTAACTCCAAATCGAGCAGCTCGGCTGTGATCTCTCGGGTAATGTCGTCAGTCGTCGGGCCGAGGCCGCCGGTCACAAATATGATATCGGCACTCTCAAAACTCTCTTTGAGCGCGTCGCGGATGGCGACGCCGTCGGGCACGGCAAGCTGCCGATCGACCCGCAAACGCAGTGCAAAAATTTCGCGCGCGATAAAGGAAAGGTGCGTGTTGAGCACGTCACCGAGAAGAAGCTCGGTACCGGTGTTGATGATGGTAGTGCGCATCTGGAAGAAGCGGGAACGTCCAACGTCAGACGTGCAACGTCCACATCTTCATGTTCTGTCTTTTTGCCGTGACGCGCTGGTCGCAGTGGTGTATGCCGCTCAAGTTATGCCAGGGATTTGCGTGGTGGTAGGTTACCGGCCGAAGCCGGGAAAAGAGCGCGAACTTCTAGAACTCGTGCGGATGCGTGTCCCGACCTTGCACAGAGAGGGTCTGGTCACCGATCGCGTTCCGACTATCATGCGCTCACGCGACGGCACGATCGTCGAAGTCTCAGAATGGAAATCGAGAGACGCGATTGACGCCGCGCATAAGAACCCAAGAGTGCTGGCGATGTGGGAGAAATTCTTTGCCATTTGCGATTGCGTCCCGCTCAAAACCCTGCCGGAAGCCAGCGACATGTTTGCCGGGTTCGAGTCGATTGATGACTGACCAGCTCCGCGCGGATCGCTTCGGACGCTAGAGACTGACCTGTAACGATGCGAACTCTCGGTCGCGCCGGCGTTACGCAGATCGCACGCGGTTAAGCCGAAGCATAATGAAGCGCCTCCTCTGGCTCGATGTCTCGAAGGGATTGGCCATCCTGACCGTCGTTTACTTTCACTTTTTCATGACCTACTTCGAGCACAGGACTCTTCCTCCTGTCGACTGGACTGCCTTCGCCACCAGCATGCCGGCGATCTTGAAACTGGTCTGGGTTAAGATCACCGGGTTGGGCTTTCATGCGGTAGGTGTTTTCATCATCCTCAGCGGCTGGGCCCTCATGCAATCAACCGCGCGCCGCGCAGAGTCGGGCGCGATGGCATGGGGCGAGTGGTACCGCGCGCGGCTCCTGCGTCTCTATCCAATGTACTGGGTCGCGCATTTGGTTTACCTCGTTTCGCCTTTCGTCGCGCGCCTTGAGCGGGTGGATAGCCGCATTGTGCTGAGCCTGCTCGGCCTGCGCTTCGTGGATATCACCATGAACTTTATGTATCTGAACGCGGCATGGTGGTACTTTTCCATGCTCATCCAGTTTTATTTGATCTTTCCTCTCCTCTTCTGCGGGGCGCGCCGATTCGGGCCGTGGACCTACTTGTTAATTGCGTGCGCGGCCGGATTTTTCGTCCGCTATGTAATGCTTATCGTCTATCCGCAGCACGGCTTCTGGACACTTGGCGGCTTCGCGATCTGTCGGCTGCCAGAATTCGCCTTGGGCATGGCCCTGGGAATGTGGCACAGTCGAGCGCCGGCACGCGTCGAACGATTCCTCCTTGGAGGCGCGGGCTTGCTTACTGGATTAGTGCTGTATCCGGCCGCGTTATGGCTTTACCACAATGGCCTCACTTATGTTTTCGTCGACTTTGCCACTAGTGCATGTTGCTTCCTCGAAATAGTCGGCGTTGCGGGACTCATTTCACGTTTCGCTGGCCCGGCGAAAGTGTTCGGACTCGTCGGCGCTTACTCCTATGGGTTATATCTCGTGCACCAACCCTATGTCATCTGGTTGGGCCTGCGCATTCGCGAGCAACCGGCCTGGATGTTCTTGCTCATCACCGTTGTAACGCTGGCCCTGCTCAGTGCATGGGGTATTTTTCTGGAAAAAACAACCAATGCACTCGTGAACAAACTTGGCCTGGCAAAGAACAAGGGATAACAAAAGTCATTTCCTCGGATAATCCGCGATTCCTTCGGTCCGTGAAGTTTGGGATTCCAAAATACCATGAGTGTGGCCTTCGAACTAGAAGCATGCGAACAAAGTTGGCCGCTGGACAAGCCATTTCGGATTGCCCGCGGTGTACGGACGGAAGCACGTGTTATCGTTGTGACTGTCTGCGATGGCAAACATACGGGTCGCGGCGAAGGCGTGCCTTATGCACATTACGGCGAGAGCGTCGCGTCTACTCTAGCCCAACTGGAGGACCTGCGTTCCAAGAGCGCCGCAGGCTTCGATCGACAGCGGATTCAAAACCTATTGCCTGCTGGCGCCGCGCGAAACGCCTTGGACTGCGCTTTGTGGGATTTCGAAGCGAAGAGCACCGGCAAGCGAGCATGGGAACTTGCAACCCTCCCGGTAATCAAAGAGATCGAAACGTCATTTACAGTGAGCCTGGATACGCCTGCGGCAATGGGCGCTGTCGCAAAGGCGCATTCAGTTGCTCCCGTGCTCAAACTCAAACTCGGAGGCGATACCCTCGATCTTTCCCGAGTCCAGGCAGTACGACAAGCAGCCCCCGCGGCACGGCTTCTCGTTGACGCCAATGAGTCGTGGTCGCCTTCCCACTATCTTAGCATTGCTCCCGCCTTGCCTAATTTAGGCGTAGAACTCATCGAGCAGCCTTTCCCTGCGCAGAACGACCGCATCCTCCAGACCCTCCCTCATCCCGTCCCGGTCTGCGCCGACGAAAGTTGCCACACGACGACTGACCTACCTCAGCTCACTGGACTGTATGAGGTTATCAACCTCAAACTCGACAAGACTGGAGGACTAACGGAAGCCTTGCTCCTGGCGGAGAGCGCCCGCCAAAGCGGATTTAAGCTGTTTCTCGGTTGCATGGTATGCACCTCGTTGGGAATTGCTCCGGCCCGCATCCTCGCCAGAGCCACTGATTACGTGGATTTGGATGGACCTTTGCTCCTGGCAGGCGACCGTCATCACGGATTATCCTATCAACATGGCAGAATAGGACTACCATCACCAGAGCTTTGGGGTTGAAACCAAGCCTCTGTTAGACTCAATTACCTAACTCACTTGGCGAATTCTTGTAATAGCGCGGGGCCAATCAGTTCGTAGAATCCGCCAATATCTCCACTGCTAAAGCCGATGATAACATCTCCGGTTTGCGCTTCGCTCGCGACCCGTTCTGCCAGATCCGTCAGGCTCCGCGGCACGATGGCGGTTCGCCCTCCATCACGTATTTCTGCGCAAATCTCTTCCGGTACGATTGTGTCCTTCCCGAATCGCTCCGGACGCTCCAGCGGACAAAAAACGGTCACATCTGCGGTGGTGAGTGCGGCCACCAGACGCTGCTGCATGTCCTTATGGCACATGGTTGCAGTCTTGGGTTCAACGACCGCGATGATTCGTCGATTCGGAAATCGTAATCTCGCCGCCTTCAGAGTTTGGCCGATGTTTTCCGGGTGTTTTCCAAAGTCATCCACGACAGTAACACCCGCATATTCCCCTCTAACCTCCATCCGCCTTCGAACGCCGCGAAAACTCGCAGTAGCCTTTGCGATAACATCCAGCGGAACACCCAACTCCTTCGCAACGGCACAGGCAAAAGCTGCGTTCTTAATGTTGAACTCTCCAAACAATTGCGTTTCGAAACGGCGGTTCCATAGAGTAAAGGCAAGCCCGGAGGTTTCCTGTTGGACGGACTTCAGCGCAACGTCATTTCCTCGGCCCAGACCGACCGAGATCTTCTTGTTCGACCGCCCTTTTTCTGCCAACCCCCGTGAGATAGCGCAGTCTCCGCTGTAGAAAAGAGGCGCATTCGACGGGGTGACGCGTAGTAGCCGATCGAAAGCAACCTTCACTTCTTCGATCGAGTCATAAACATCTTTTTGATCTTCATCGACATCCATGATGACCGATAAGCTTGGGAGGTAATGCGCAAACTTGGGCCCCTTGTCATAAAAACAGGTGTCGTATTCGTCGCCTTCCAAAACAAAGAATTCGCCGCTGTCGAACATTGCTCCGTTAGGCAGATCGTCGCATGTTCCTCCGACAAGCCACGAAGGCCGTAACTCGGCTGCGCGTAAAATGTGCGCGAGAAGAGATGCCGTCGTCGTCTTTCCGTAAGTTCCACCGATTATGAGGTTCTTGGTCTTCCGGAGAAACTCGTAGCGCAAGAATTCCGGAAGCGAACAATAAGGCAGATGTCGATTCAGAATTTCCTCCAACTGCTCATTGCCACGCGAGATAACATTTCCGATGATGAAGAGATCGACATCGTTCGGAACCGGTGATCTGTCGTAACCTAGATCAATTGAGATTCCTGACTCTCGCAGTCGCTCTCCCATGGGAGGGAACGCCGCCTTGTCGCTGCCACGCACAGGGTATCCCAACTGCTTCAACGCGATGGCGACGTTTCCGACCGCCGACCCGCAAATCCCAAGGAAATAAAGCTTCTTTCGCATCATGATTACATATGGCTGACCAGCGATTCGCACACTCGCCGAAATCCGCGATTGATCGCGTAATAGTTAGCCGCGGCCCGGCCGCCGTTTTCCGAGAAGCGGTCTACGCCGATGCCATCACGTCCGAGAGCCGGCCCGGAGCTGTGAATGTAAAAGCCATTACCCAAATGAACCGCGACATGATCGATTTCTTCTTGGCGTGAGAAAAACAGCAGATCGCCCGGCTCGACCTTATCGGGTGTCACCATTTTGTTACCGGGGAAGGCGAACTGCTCCCTGGCGTCGCGCGGAAGCCAAATCCGCTGACTCGCAAACGCGGCCTGCACCAGCCCTGAGCAATCGAAGTTTGGTCCGATTGTCCCACCCCACAAATATCTGTTCGGCATTTGCATGGCTTCAAATAAAAAAGCGAGTACGTCGGGAATAGCATTCCTAATTTCCTCCCGATTGAAGGGTCGGTTTGGCGTGAATGTTGCAGGAGTAAGCACGTCCTTCAGATAATCGCCCGGATTGAGATAGCCTTCATAGCCATGGTCGCAAAGCTGGATATGCACGGGTTGATGTGTGCCAAGTGATAATGTGTCCAACACTTTAAAGCAACGGCCAGGCGCGATCTGAGTTCCTAAGACCGTCAGATTGTCTCTTGCAAAAACGTCTAGTGAAACCCTGCTGATAAATATTCGCGTGTCGATTGATTCGGTTAGACATAGCGTCACATTGCCTTCAAATACTCATGGACGAATTGAACCGACATCGCGACGATACTTTCTCCGTCCCCTATCCGCATACTGCTGCCAGGCAAGCCCGTAAAGGCACCTGACTCCCGCAGCAGTTGACGGCGCGCGATAAAGGCGCAGAATGAGATCCCTCAGTTGCGGGACTTGATTCAAGATCTTGCGCAACTCCTCAGTCGCGATCTCAAACACTTCCCAATCGGTGAAAAACTCAAAATCACGATCGCCGCAGCGAAAAAGCGCCTCGCCGGCGCGGAATTTCTTCGGCGTCGCGTCGGCATAGCGAGCTAGTTCCGTGATCTGGCTTTCGTTCAGGGTCGGGAAAGCGAGTGACTGCAGATTATTCTTCGCCATGGGAACCTTCCTCCTCGCGAAAGTTTTCGGAGTCAACCCCGCTTTTCGGGTTCAAACTATCAAGAATTTCTCGAATGCTCACCACCTCGACCATCGCTTTCAAGTCCTCATGCGCCACATGTCGGAAAAAGATGCCACCACAGGGGTATTTCGCTTGCTAGCCCACTGTGCGCTTGACAAACCATAGTCCGCCCACCAAAACCAAAGCAAAAGGAAATACTATGAATCGATCATCTACGAATGCGTCTTCTTTCGTTGCGAGCGACCAATGCCGAAACGGTCCGGGTGGAGCAATTCAGAGATTCCATGCTGAAGGTTGTGGTCAAAGGTCGCGGTGGCAGCCATTGTCGCGGCTTGGCCAATATCGCTTCACCGCTACGCGCGCTTCGCCATCGATCGAAAGACCTAACTCAAATGGTTTGATGAACCGCCACATTAGCAGTCCCTCTTATGAATACTGACGAGAATCAAAGGGGTAATTGGATTCAACGAATCTGGTGGGGCATTCGCGATCTTTACCATCAACTCAAACCGTGTCGTTTTAGTCTTATCGTCGTCCTCATTGCTTGTCCCGTCTTTCTTTGTGTCGCCCAGGGCACGGAAATTTTGCGCACCGTCGGGGAGGGCCGGGCGGGCAGTGGTATTGGCCGCGAGTATTCGGATTTTTCGCGGCGTTGATCCTTTGGTCAATATCCAGCTGGTATGCTGCGCGCGTCCTGCTCTATCTCGACTTTCCTAACGTCCCCAGCGCTGAATCTCGCTCTAAGTTGGCCGAAAAACATGTACCGCGACTGTTAGGCATCACGCCGATATTGATCGTCGGCTGCGGATTTGTGGTGGCTTCGTATTCCTATGATCGGACAGCGCCGGCAAAGTTTTGGCTGCATTGCTTTTCTGCCCTTTGTGCTGCGCTGGCAATCGCCTTCTATCTTCTGCTTATCGTCCGACGTAGATGGATTGGCGCTGCGCCACAGGATCGGGTTTTCGACTCTCGATTGGTAACGTCAGCCAATGAAAATGAAATTTGCCCTGTTGTCTTTTCTTGTTAGCGGCGTCGCCACGTCCACGCCAGCGAATACGGCTGACTCGCAAACTTTTGTCTGGGACTTCTACGCCGCTTACAAAGGGGAAGACGCGGCCCGCATGGCGCAGTTCTATACACCTGACGCGACATTCTTTGATCCCAGCTTTGAGCTCGATCTTAAAGGCCCTGATCAGATTCGCGATTTGTTTAGCAAAGTCTTTCCAAAATACGATTCGCTCGACTTTCAAATCGCTCATACTACCGCCAATGGCGATGATCTTATCGTCGAAGGAACCATGATCGGACAATTCAGCGGAAAGACGGTGCGGGTTCCGTTCGTTTCCTTCTTTCATTTCAGGGAGAACAAGATCTCAGCACAACGCGACATGTTCGACGTCACACACTTTCTTGTTCAACTCGGCACCATCCAGCCACCATTCGGGCCGAAGCCAGCGGCTGCATCTCCCCCAGCACCGGACCAGAAAAGAGCGAGCGAACCCGCTCCGACCGCTCAGTCGCGCGAACTGAGCGATACGATCGAGCGGATGGACGCGAAGATTTTCGAGGCCTTCAACACTCACAATGCGGAGGCGTTGATGTCAATGTTTACCGAGGATCTCGAGTTCTATCAGGACAACGATGGCCTGAAAAAATATCAGCAAGTTAAAGAGGACTTTACGAAAATGTTTGCAAGCGCTTCGGACATCAAAAGAAATTTAGTGAAAGACACTCTCGAGGTCTATCCAATCAAGGATTACGGCGCAATTGAGATTGGCGCGCACCGGTTTTGCCATACGGAAGGCGGCAAAGAGGAGTGCGGCACATTCCAGTTCGCGATGGTCTGGCGCAAGACCGGTGACTCGTGGAAAATTTCGCGCGTGCTCAGCTACGGGCACAAAATGCGGCCACAGGTGGATCGCTAGCTCCACGTCTCAGTTACGCAACCGTTCAGGCGAAGTAGATTATCACTTCGCCAGATCAACGCGGTGAAACCGACGCAACTTTTCCTCCTAACGCTGCTGGCGATGATTGCGTTCGCGAGTAACTCTCTGCTCTGCCGATTGGCGCTGAAGCAAACCAGCATCGACGCCGCCAGCTTTACCTTCATCCGCATTTTCTCTGGCACCGCCGCGCTTTGGATCATCATGAAGATGCGCAATCTTAGAGCCCTAACGGCGGTCTCTGACCGCCGGAGCGAAGGCAACTGGCCGTCCGCGCTCGCGCTCTTCATTTATGCCGCTGCTTTTTCGTTTGCCTATAAGAGTCTCACCGCCGCAACCGGAGCGTTGCTCCTGTTTGGCGCTGTCCAGGCCACAATGATTCTTTGGGGCTTGCGCAAAGGCGAGTGGTTACATGCAATCCACCTCGTCGGTCTTGCCCTGGCATTGGGCGGGCTTGTCGTGCTCCTGCTACCCGGGCTTTCAGCTCCGCCGTTCAATGGTTCGATTTTGATGCTCGGAGCTGGTGTGGCTTGGGGCATTTATTCGCTGCGCGGCAAAGGAGAGAAGAATCCGGCGGCCGCCACGGCTGGCAACTTTCTGCGCGCCGTCCCGTTGGCTACGGCTATCAGCATTGTCATGCTGCCGAGGGAACCTTTTGACTCGTTAGGTGTCGGCTATGCCGTGCTTTCCGGAGCGATGGCTTCCGGAGTTGGCTATGTAATCTGGTATATGGCGCTGCCTCATTTGAAAGCAGCGAGCGCCGCAACCGTGCAGCTCAGTGTGCCAATCCTTGCTGCCGGTGGCGGGATTCTCTTGTTAGGCGAACCGCTCACACTGCGCTATCTGTTCGCGTCCGGCGCTATCTTGGGCGGAATCGCGCTCGTCGTGATAAAGCCGTTTCGGCGAGAGGCGGGTCGGTAATGGCAGATTAGCCGCGCGGCGCAATTTGCTGTTCACGTGCGGTGGAATTGCGCAAGTTGGGCGCGTGCCGCGCTGTCCTTGGGCTACTATTGGACCGGCCGTCGGGTATCACGATGAGGAATGGGGCGTGCCGGTGCACGATGATCGAATGCTCTTCGAGTTTCTCATCCTCGAAGGCGCGCAGGCCGGGCTGAGCTGGATCACCATTCTGAAGAAACGGGAGAATTACCGGAAGGCATTCGATGGATTTCGTCCGGAAAAGATCGCCCGCTACGGCGCACGCGATGTGAAGCGGTTGCTCGCCGACGCTGGGATCGTGCGCAACCGACTCAAGATCGCGGCCACGATCCAGAATGCGAAGGCGCTTATCGCCCTGCGCGAAGAGACGAGTTTCGATGCTTATTTGTGGAGTTTTGTCGGCGGCAAGCCGAAGCAGAATCGCTGGCGGACCATGGCACAAGTGCCCGCCCGCACCACCCAGTCCGACGCGATGAGCCGCGATCTGCTGCTTCGAGGATTCAAATTCGTCGGCTCCACAATTTGCTACGCCCTGATGCAAGCGACCGGTATGGTCAACGATCATCTCTTAACCTGTCCGCGACACTCGCAACTCGGCGGCGCACCTTGCCGCAACTGAAGAAACAGCCCGCCAAGCGCGTTAGCGAGCCGAGACCCGCGAGCCCGCGTAGTTAGCTAGCTCGCGAGTCGCACGCGGAAAATAACAGAATCGTCACCATCTGACTTGCAAAAGGACGGAGCATTCACACCATTACGGGTAAGGAAAATGACAATGCGACATGTACTTTCGAAAAAAGAGAATCTGGGCAAGATCGAAATTCATCGTGCAGATTTGGATGAGAGACAGCCAATTGCCGAGCAAGCTCATTACGTTTCACGCCGGCGCTTCATCGCCTCCGCCAGCGTCCTGACCGCTGGTGCCTACCTGTCTCCCGGTCAACTCTTGGCCGATAAGGAGAACATCGTGCTTGCCGCGCGTAAACGCGCCGAGACAGCCACCATCACCGTTCAGGCACTACGCAGAAACATGATCGCTCTTATCGGCTCGGGCGGAAATATTGCCATCCTACCCGGACCGGACGGCAAGGTCATCATAGATTCCGGTTACTCCACCTCCCGCAGCAAGATTACCGAGGTCCTGGCCAAGATGGGTCCCGAGCCAATCAAACATCTCGTGAATACACACTGGCATTTCGATCACACCGACGGCAACGAATGGATGCATGCCGAGGGCGCTACAATCCTCGCCCACGAAAATACGCGAAAGCATCTTTCCACAAGCACGCGAGTCGCGGATTGGGACTTCACATTTCCGCCGTCGCCCGCGGGTGCACTTCCCACCGAAGTCTTCGACAAGGACAAGACGCTACATCATAATAGCACTAACATAGCGCTTGCTTACTACGGCCCCAGTCACACTGATGGCGATATCTCGGCCTACTTTGTTGAGGCGGACGTCTTTCATACTGGCGACACATGGTGGAACGGTCATTACCCATTCATCGACTATTCCACTGGCGGCAATATTAACGGAATGATCAAGGCGGCTGAGGCAAACCTCGCCAGAGTCACGGAGAAGACCATTGTCATTCCAGGGCACGGTCGTATCGGAGGGAAAATGGAGATGACCGAATACCGTGACATGCTCGTCACCATTCGAGACCGTGTCGCCGCGCTTAAGAAAGAAGGTAGGTCTTTGGATGAAATCGTGGCTGCCAAGCCGACTGCAGCCTACGACAGCAAGTGGGCTGGCTCCTTTATTACCGGTGCTGTGTTTACCAGGTTAGTCTACGCCGGCGTCTGACTCCTGAGTCCCGTCTTTTTCCCCGCACTTGGAATCGGCTTCGTCGCAGGCTTGCGCTCGCTGACCAGACGTCTCCTGATTCCTTGTGGACCACGAACGGGCGGTGCACTTTCACGTTCTCAGCGAGTGCTTCAGTTCTTAGTTCCTAAGCCGACGGTTCTACAACATCGATTTTGGGCGTTGAGCGATCTCCAATCATCGCCAACCCACCGATGTGCTTGCCAAAATAGAAGGAACGCCACACTCTGCGCCAATGCACAATCCTGAGGATCGCAGTTTCATCGGTCATCCGCGCGGGCTAGGTTACATCGCGTTCGCCGAAGCCTGGGAACGCTTCTCCTACTACGGCATGCAAGCGCTGCTCGTGCTCTACATGGTTAACCGGCTGTTGCACCCGGAGCACATCGGACACATCGCCGGGTTCGGCCCGTTCCGTCATCTGCTTGAGAGCGTTTATCGCGGCCCGCTCTCAATCCAGGCGCTCGCCTCAGCGATCTTCGGTCTCTACACCGGTCTCGTTTATCTCACACCGATCGGCGGCGGATTAATTGCCGATCGCCTGCTCGGGCGCACCCGCACCATCACTATCGGCGCGCTGCTCATGTCGGCCGGGCACTTTTTGATGGCGTTTGATTTCACCTTCCTTATCGCACTCACTTGTCTTCTCCTCGGCGTTGGTTGTTTCAAAGGAAACCTCGCCAGCCAGGTCGGCGCGCTTTACGCCGTCGACGACAACCGGCGCGCCGATGCGTTCCAGATTTACTATCTGTTCATCAACGGCGGTGTTATCGCCGCGCCGCTGATCGCCGGCACTCTCGGCGAAGTCTACGGCTGGCATTACGGCTTCGGTGCGGCCGGCGTTGGGATGTTGATCGGCCTAACGATTTATCTCTGTGGGCGAAAATACCTCCCGGCCGATTCACCCATCGTGGAAAAGAGCAAGCGCGCCGCGAAACCTCCCATGAGCCATCGCGATAAAATGGCGATCATTGCGCTGCTCGCGTTGCTGCCTGTGCTGACTCTTGCCGTCATCGGCAATCAACAAATCTTCAACGCCTACCTCATCTGGGCCGAGAAAACCGCGAACCTCGTCTTCTTCGGAAAGAAAATGCCGACAACATGGTTGATCACGCTCGATTCAATCCTATCCGTCAGCTGTCTCGCGGGCGCGGTCGTGTTCTGGCGACTCTGGTCGAAAAAATTTCCTGAGCCGGCGGAGATTACCAAACTCGGTATCGGCAGCCTCATCGCTGTGACCGGGTTCCTTTCTCTCGCCATGGGTGCGGCGATTGCCGCAACTTCCGGAGGGAGCGTTTCGATCGGCTGGCTCATCACCTTTCATCTTCTCAACAGCATCGGATTCGCCAACGTCTTTCCCGTCTCGCTCGCGCTCTACGCGCGCGTCGCGCCGCCGGCCTTGTCCGCCACCATCATCGGCATCTATTATCTCGCCTTCTTTGGGGCGAATAATCTCGTGGGCTGGATCGGAGGCTTCCTGGAAAAAATGCCCGCGACCCGGTTCTGGCTGATGCACGCGGCGCTCTGCGGAATCGCCGGCATCATCTTCCTCGTCGCCGGCCGTCTCTTCGGCCATCTGCTCGCACCGGACGACAACCCAGATAGCGCGAGTTAAACCGTGAGGCCGTAAGTGGACGAGGGAGACAACGCCGATAAGTTGTCCTCATGAGTGAAAAACTGAGTCACGCGCCAAATCTCACCCAACGTCCACCGCGCAGCCCGCGCGTCCGCCTTGGCGGCTACGTCATTCTCGCACGCATCCTCGATAAAGGTCGCGCGGAGATCGCGGGCACCGCGGGCGAATACAAATTCAACAATCCAATGGATCATCACTTCTTTCGCTTCACCGGTCTCACCGCCGAAGCGCTCAGGGCCGAATTGGAAAAAGGAAAGGGCGATGGCGAAATGATCGCGTGGGTTGAAGAGAACGCGCCTAACAAACACACGCCATGGGAAATCCAGCACTGGAGCGCCTGGCTGAACGAACGCGGCCCGGATGGCGATACCGAGACGCTTGAGTTTTTCACCAAGCGCGTCGGCGATATCAGCAAGACCCGGGAGGATGTGAAAACCTGGTTCGATTATCTCGACCTCGACGATCACGTCACCTTTGGTGGGAAGCCGTAAGCAGATCGTGCCACCCGTCATTCGCCGGCAGGGAATTGCGCGCTACGCGAGGCGGCCCGAGCCTTGCTGATATTTCCATGCCATGTCGGATTTCGTGCCGGTGAACAGCCTCGAGATTCAACTGCGCGCCCTGCTGCAGGATCGCAACACGCCCTCGTGGAATTTCTACACCCCGCTCGCTGCCGCGCCGATCTGGATTTTCGTCCGTAATTATC
>Ga0209863_10000871_pt1 | contig 12874 bp, 10 predicted proteins | sample OrgsoiDNA2013046_FD_185796 | JGI IMG/M metagenome (GOLD analysis project Ga0209863, IMG submission 185796) | Permafrost soil microbial communities from the Arctic, to analyse light accelerated degradation of dissolved organic matter (DOM) -... | ecosystem: Environmental > Terrestrial > Soil >...
GCGGGAGTATCCAATATTGACTTTGGAGGCCTTCGTCCCCTGATTGGATGGCGCGATGGATAACGCGACGTCACGCGCCATGGTTATTGATCGGTAAATTTTTCAGATCTTGAACCTTCAGGGAGACGGCACATCAACGACGCTTCCACCGAACCGGGCGGGGTGACCATACAGCCGCTTCAGCTTGAAATTGAAGATGAAGCGATGGTTGACCGCTGATCCACCGTAACCCACAGGCAACCGTGATGGATGGTGCACGCAGATCACGCATCGCCGCCGAACCCCGCCTGCTGGAGACGCCGGCAGCTATCGGCGATGTCGGAATCCGGCTTGAGCGAAATGACTTCCAGCATCGGCAGCTCGGCATGTCCGATCTCTTTCATGGCCGATGCAAGGCCTGCCAGCGGGACATCGCCGTACCCCAGGGGATCGTGCTTGTAACTCTGCCGGGTAGTATCGGAAAAATGAACCAGGCTGAGCCTGTCGCGGACACGCCGCAAACCGTCTGTGGGGCCTTCGCCGATGAAGTGCGCGTTCGCCACGTCGTAGATCACGCGAATGCTGTCGTCGCCATAACCATCGACAGCTTTCATGAGCGACTCCGCATCCGGCAGGAAGGCAAACGGCATGTTCTCGATGAAAAGTCTTGTCCCAACCTGCCGCGCCAGCGGCGCCAGCACATCGAGCGCGCGATAAAAATTGCTGATCATGCGATCGCGCGGCATCGGAAACAGCGGATTGGCCTTGCCGGGACCGACAATGATCCCGCCTGCTCCGAGCTCACCGGCACAGCGGACGAATTTTATCAGCAAGTCGAGGGTATAGGCGCGCATCTCCTCGGCGGCCGCGGCGATATTCATATCGACATTGGGCATGTTGACGGCCACCAGCCGCAGCCGCGCTTCGCAGAGTTGGCGCAAGCCGCGGAGCTGTGAAGCGTCGAGCTCGGCCGGCCAGAGATGGCCGGGAAAAAACATCAGCTCGACCCCGCCATAACCCTGGTCAGCCAGCCGTGCGACGGTATCGGCGGCGCTGCCGTCAAATACGTAAGAGTAGGTATTGACGCCAAAGCCTGTGGCCGGATTTTTCATGCAGGTCCCCTCTGCTGTCGCTCTTCTTGTCGCTCTTTTTGGGCACGCGCCTCGGCATCGGTCTGTGCAAGGTGGCGGCCGGCGATGTAGCCGAATGTCAGGGCCGGCCCAAGCGTGATGCCGGGCCCCGGATAATTTCCATTCATGATCGAGCCCATGTCGTTGCCGCAGGCATACAGCCCCGCGATAACGCTGCCATTGTTGCGCAGAACGCGGGCGTGGCAATCGGTTCGGAGGCCGATCGCCGTGCCGAGGTCCGCCGGATAGATCCGCATCGCGTAAAACGGGGGCTGCTCGATCGGCGCGACGCATGGATTAGGCCTGTGGCCGGCGTCGCCGAGGTGACGCTGATAGATCGTGGTGCCGCGGCCGAATTCCGGGTCGAGCCCCACTTGGGCATGTGCGTTGTATCTTTCCACGGTTGTCGCGAGCGCCGATGTTTCGACGCCGATCAAATCAGCCAGCGCCTCGATGCCGGGAGCCTCGATCAATTCGCCGCTGCTGACGTATCGTTTTAGACGCAGCGCGAAAGGCCTGATACGGCCAAGCCCGTAGGTCCAGAGAAAATGCCGATCGCAAACGAGGTAGAACGAACGGCTCGCCGCGTCGTTGCCGTCGCGCAGCATGGCGAGGACAAACTCGTGGTAGGACAGGGCTTCATTGACAAAGCGTTTTCCGTAACCATTGACCGCAATGACGCCGGGCTTGGCCCGGTCGGTCACCGTATGCGGGAAAACGCCCGCGCTGCCGTCCGCGCGCTGAAAGCGTGACGCCGGCACCCAATAAGCGGGTGTGGCAACGGCAGTACCGACACTCGCGCCGGCTGCAGTTGCGATCCGCAAGCCGTCGCCAGTTCCGGCTGGAGACGCGGCGGAAACAGATCCCGCCGCAGCCGGAAAGTAGCGTTCGCGAAGCTCTTGATCGTGAGAGAAGCCACCGGTCGCCAGCACAACGCCTTTGCGTGCGGTGACCGGCCGGCTGCCGGATGCGTCTGTGATCCCCACACCTCGCACGGCATCGTCTTCGACCAACAAATGTTCGACGCTGGCGCCAAACCAGATGTCGATGTTTCGCGCCAGCAGCGACGCGTACAGGCGCGCCGCCAGCGCATTGCCCAGATGCAGCGTCGTGCCCCTCCGCGCGCGAAGACGCTGCAGCGCATATTGCGAAACCAGACGCATCGAACGCAGGGTCGAACGAAACGAGCGTCCGAACTTGCGCAGATGGGGGATGTCGAGCCGGTTGACCATCATCCCGCCGAACAAGGTGAATTCCGGCAGCGGCGGACGCAGCCGCCCGAAGTTTGCTCCCAGCCTCGCGCCATCGAAGGTGACGGGCTCCAGCACGCGGCCGCCGACGGTGGCTCCCGGCTTCTCCGGATAATAATCAGGATAGGTTTTTACGGGCCGAAGCTGAACCTCGGTATTCGCCCGGAGATACTCGACCGCCTCCGGGCCCCGCTTGAGAAATGTGTCCCGCAGGTCAGCGTTTTCGATTTCAGGAACGGTGCTGGCGAGATAGCTGGCGGCATCGGACAGACTGTCATCCAGGCCGGCCTGTTTCATCTTGCTGTTGGCGGGAATCCAGACCATGCCGCCGGACCACGACGTCGTTCCGCCGACAAATTCGGTCTTTTCGATCACAAGCACGCGCAGTCCTTCGGCGGCAGCGACCGCGGCAGCGGTCATCCCACCGGCGCCAGCGCCAATGACGACGACATCGTAAGCGCCGGAAGCCGACATCACACCTCCGACCATGCGGTCAAGAATGCAAAAAAGATCAGACGGCGTTCTTGCCGTCGTCCGACACCGGCGACGTGATCACCAGAAATACCAGATCGACCAGACCCGAATTCGAGATGGCGTGCTCGACACCGGGCGGCAGAAAGATGAAATCGTGCTTGCGCACGACATGGTTCTTGCCGGCGATCTCCATCAGCCCCTCGCCTTCAAGCACATGATAGATCTGCTCCTGGACCTGATGCTTGTGGCGGGCGACGTGCGCCATCGGCTGATACATCGAGATCCGGTAATCGAGGTGACGTGCCCCCGCCGTCTCCGGCATCACCAAAGGCTTTGACAGCGCGCCGCCAAAATGATTGGGAAATTCACGCCAGGGCACTTCGGCGATGTTGCGGATGAAAGCGCCGTTATTTTCTGATGCCATTGTCGTTGTTCCTCCCGAGATCGTTTCAGATGTTACCGGGTCTGCAGGAAACTGACAGCTTCTCGTCCCGCCATCCGTCCAAAAACCAGCGCACGCAGCACTGAAACTGCATTCGGTGCGGTGCGATAGAAATGGCCGGTGGTTTCCCCCGCCGCGTAAAGGCCGGGCATCGGCCCCTGCTCGGACAAGACTTCCGCTCTTTCGTTGGTGGCAAGACCGCCAAAGGTATAGGCGACCGCGCCGACCAAGGGGTAATCGAGATACGGCGGCTTGGTGATCGCCCGCGCCCAGTTCGATTTCGGCGGGTTCAAAGTGCCGGCAGCCGCGAGGCCATCGCAGCGCGTCGCATCGAACCGCGCGGCGTCAAGGGTTGCGGCTGCATTGAACGTGTCGACCGTCTCTCTCAGAGAGCCGCCAGGAATCCCGATTTGCGTTGCCAGACCTTCGAGCGTTTCAGATTGGTATGGCGGCACTTCCGATCTGATCGCACGCTCATAACCTTCGATTTCGAACAACCGGCTGTCGAGGATCGCGTGGACAATACGCTTCGGTCTTCCGAAATGGATGTCGCGGGCAAAGACCTCCCAGGTCTCGTGCACGAGACCACCGCCTTCGTCGAAGAACCGGCGGCCATCCTGGTCGACGACGATCCCGTAAGGATACACCAGCACAACCGGCGCGGAATTCCTGGCGCGAGGATCGACCGGTTCGATATGCATGCCGTTCCAGTCGCCCGAAACGCGCGCGCCCTGATCCGTGGCGATGCGGATGCCGTCGCCGGTGTCGAAGCCCGTGCCGGGAGAAATGAGTCTTAGGGTCTCGGCGCCCAGCCCAAACTGCGCGCGCATCATCGCAGCGTTGCCCTGGAATCCACCCGACGCGAGAATGACGGCATCGGCGTCGAGCATTGTTGTGACACCGTCACTGCACTGAAACTCTATGCCACGGACGCGATGACCATCCGCCATCACCAGCCGTGTCACGCGGGATTCGTAGAGAACTTTCACCCCAGCACTTTTTGCGGCATCCGCAAGCTTGTCAACAATGGCCTTGCCGCCGCCAACCGGCTGAATCCGGGCCGGGCCGGCGCTGAGATAATAGACGGGAACGACGAATTCGACGCCGTGGCCCTGGAGCCATCCGATCGTCGGAACCGCATTCTCCGCTAGCGCGCGAAAATAGCTTCGATCGGCCAGTCCGCCCGACGCCAGTTGCATATCATCTTCAAAACCGCATCCGAGCCGATCGGGTGCATCGAGCCGCATGTAGCAAGGGCTCCAGCGGGTGTTGCCGCCGGCTTCGGCTTCGCGCGATCTTTCAAGCAAGGTGATATCGATCCGCAAGCCGCTTCCGTCAGCCTGTTCGGCCGCCGAAAGTGCGGCGGCAAGACCGGCGGCTCCATGTCCGACGACAACCAGGCTTTGATGATTTCGCGTCATTTGAGGACATCACGGTTGGCCGCTATCAGGTGATCAGGGCGCCCCCATCGATATAGACGATCGATCCCGTCGCAAAGCCGATCGTCATGAAGGCGAGGATCTGCCGCGCGATATCTTCGCCCACGCCGACGCGGCCGACCGGCAGAGAGGCTGCCGTCTTGGCGAGCATGTCGCGGCGCGCCTCTTCCGGCATGGCGGCGCGGATCGGGGTGTCGATGATCCCCGGCGAAACGGCGTTGACACGCACCGGCGCCAGTTCGAGCGCGAGGCTGCGCGCCAGCGACTCGATCGCGCCATTGGCCGCACCGACAATGGCGGAATTCGGCCGCGGCCGAATGCTCAAGTAGCCGGAGACCAGCGTGAGCGATCCACCCGGGCGGATTTCAGCCGCGCGCGCGACGCGCCAGGCGCCCCAGAACTTGCCTTCCATCGTGGCCCGGACGTCGTCCATGGAAACGGTCTTGAAGGGACCCGAGCGGAGCTGCGCGGCGGTGACCACGACATGATCGACCGGGCCGCAACGGCGGAAGAGATTGTCGATGCTTTCGTCGCTGGTGACATCGGCCGGGATCGCGATGGCGTTCAACCTGGCTGCGACCGCATCCAGGCGGTCGACGTTGCGGGACGCAACAATAACATCGGCCCCTTCCCGCTTGGCGAGTTCGGCGGTCGCAAGACCGATACCGGAAGAGCCTCCAACGACGACGACTTTCTTACCTGCGAGCATGATGCTGTCTCCCTGAGTCATGATTTTGGCGGAGAGAAATGTCGTGCCGACGTGAATGACGATCAGGACGGCTCGAATTGGGTTCCGATGCCCGGCTTGCTGCGCCCGAGGCCGGGAAGCTCCCAAACGCCGGCGCCGCTCGGATTGATATCGGCGGCGATATCGACGTCGATCAGATAGGGCTTGTTGGCGGCGATCCCCTTGCGGATGGCTTCACCGAGATCGCCGGCGCGATCGACGCGCACGCCCTCGACGCCGCAGGACCGCGCCATCGCGGCAAAATCCGGATTGTAACGCGCGCCGGTGATCGGATCGTGGAAGTCGGTGGCGAGTTCACGGCCGCCGAGATAACCGCGCTGCAGCCCGCGGATCGAGGCATAGGCGTAATTGTTCCAGACCACCCAGACCACCGGCAGATTATATTCGACCGCGGTTCCCAGCACGTTGGCATGCATGAAGAACGCGCCGTCGCCGCACACCGACACGCAGGGCCGGTCGGGAGCGGCAAACTTCGCACCCATCACGCCGGCAACGCCAAAGCCCATCGGCCCAAAACCCATCGAGCCGATCAGCGAGTCCGGCCGCTTCGGCTTGCAGAAACTCAACAGCCAATTGTGGTGCACGCCGATGTCGCTGACGAGAATGGCATTCTCGGGCAGCGCCTTGTCGATCTCCAGCGCTGCGCGCTGCGGATTGATCGGTATGGTGTCGTCGGTAAAACCGGGGGCGACGAACTTGTCCCATTCCTTGCGATAGGTGTCGATCTGCGCCAGCCATTTCTTGCGGGCATCGGCCTGTTTGCTGAGGTCGGCGCGGCGGTCGAGTTCGGCGTGAATCTGCCGCAGGAAGGTGCGCACATCGGCCATCAGGCCGAGCGCTACCGGATAGTTGCGGCCGATTTCCTCCGGATCGATGTCGACGTGAATGAGGCGGGTCGGCGGAATCGTGAACGAATAGCCCGGAATCCACGAACTGGACGTGCGGTCGTCAAAGCGCATGCCCATCGCCAGCAGCACGTCGGCCTGACGGGTCGCGTGATTGGCCTGATAATGGCCGGCGCGCGCGACCAGCCCGAGCGCCAGCGGATGATTGCAATCGATCGCGCCAAGGCCGCTGGCCGAGGCCGCCACCGGAATTTGCAGGCGCTCGGCGAGTTTCAACAACTCGTCGGCGGCGCCGCCGTAGCGCACACCCTGGCCGACGATCATCACCGGCCGCTCGGCGCCGAGCAGCATATCGACCGCCTTGACGACGCCTTCCGGATCGGCGCCGCAGCGGCTCGAAATATTGCCGTTCCAGGCATGCGCGTTGGGGGCTTCCTCGGCCGCCGATTCCAGAAACACATCGAAGGGAACGTCGAGCACGACCGGGCCCGGACGGCCTGTGGTCATGGTCTTCCAGGCCTGCCGGATCGCGAGCGGCACCATCTCGCCGCGGGTCGGCTGGAACACCTTCTTGCAGTAGGACCGCACCGTGGAGGGAAAGTCCGCCTGATAATGCCGGTACAATTCCTGAAACGCGCCGCGATTGAACTGGCTGGTCGGCACATTGCCGGTCACCGCCAGGAACGGCACCGAGTCGAGAAACGCATTGCCGAGCGAAATCGGCAGGTTCGCCGAACCCGGCCCGCAGGATGTGAAGGTGGCGGTCGGCCGCCCCGAGACGCGGTAATAGACGTCCGCCATGAAGCCGGCGACGCTCTCGTGATGCACCGAGATGGTCTTGAGTTCGTCGGCGCGCTCATACAGCGCATCGATGAACTGGATATTGCCGTGACCGCACAGGCCGAACACCTGCGGCACTTTTTCCTGAATCAGATAGTCGACAATAACCTGAGCCCCATTGAGCGCATTGCGCGGCGACATCGGATCTCTCCCTACCCGTTTGACGATTTGAGGTCGGCGCAGCTTACTCGCTGCCGAAAACTGCCCAGGCGCGCGGCACCCTATTTCCCATAATACTGTACGTCAATTTATATTGTGGTAGACTGCCGCCCGAGAACACGGCTAAGCCAGACGCCGAACAGCGCAGATTCCAGGAATACCAGACCTGAATACCAGACCTGGTTTGCCGACACGGGAGGTCCAAGATGAGCCCAGCTTCCGCCGACGAGGTTTTTCGAACCGTCAGCGAAAGCCGGTTCGGCGTGCAGACCGGCATTTTCACCAAATCGATGGAGCTCGCCATTCGCGCGGTTCGCAACCTGCGCACCGGCGGCGTCATCATCAACGGCAGTTCGACCTGGCGGACCGACCAGCTCGCCTATGGCGGCGTGAAGGATTCAGGCATCGGCCGCGAGGGTCCGCGCTATTCGATCCGGGACATGACCGAGGAACGCATGGTGCTGTTCAATTATTAGATCTGTACGAGGCGCCCCTGCACGGGGGTTGTATGAACGGCCGCCGCGGCCAATGATAGGGCGGCAGCACAATTCGGCACCGTCGCGTGGAGGCTAAATCCTGTGGGACCGCGTACCAAGCAAAAGACCAGTGAGAAGCCGGCCAGTCCGGGCAAGGCCGCAGTCGCCAAGCTGGTGCAGCCGCCGCAGGGCGATATCGACGACGACGCCGACGACCGCCAGCGGGTCGGCGTTCAGTCGCTCGGCCGCGCCTTCGCCATCCTCGAAGAGGTCGCGCGTCACCGCGAAGGTATCGGGCTGGCAGACCTGAGCAAGCTGGTCGACCTGCACAACTCCACCACCTTCCATCTCGCCAAAACGATGGTGTCGCTCGGCTATCTGCGCCAGGAAAAGGATTCAAAGCGCTACCGCGTCGGCCGGCCGCTGTTTGCGCTGGCGGCCAGCGCGCTCGACGAAATCGAGATGGTCAATGTCGCAACGCCGGTGCTGGAGGAACTGTCGCGGGAAACCGGCGAAAGCGGCCATTTCGCGGTACGCATGGGCGACGCCGTCGTCCTGATCGCCCGCACCAGCGGCCCCGGCGCATTTCAACTGACCGACCGCGTCGGCGTGGTGCGGCCAGCGCATTGCACCGCGCTCGGCAAGATTATCCTCGCCTCGCTGCGCCCCGACCAACTGAAGCGTTTTCTCGAGCGCGTCGACATGAAACCGTCGACCGCGAAGTCGATCACCGAGATTCCGGTGCTGCTGCGCGAGATTGCCGAGATCAAGCGCAGCGGCATCGCCTTCGACGATGGCGAATTCAATCCGGAGGTGCGTTGCGTCGCCGTGCCGGTAACGGATTTTACCGGCCAAACCATTGGCGCGATCGGTATTTCCGGTCCGATCTGGCGCCTGTCCAACCAGGCGTTGCACAGCAGCGCCCAGATCGTTCAGGCGGCGGCCAACTGCCTGTCGGCTGAATTCGGCGCCAAGGCTCCGGCGAAATCTTCATAAACGGAGTCGAGCGGTACTTTTGGCGTTGACAGCGGACCTCGTCTCCGAAAATATCGTCCAACAATAAAAAATCGTCTCTCACATTCTCGCATAGGCCGGGATGGAGGAGGACATGCCCATGTGCTCTTGGGAAGGAGACCAACGATGACCCGTTACAACCGACGAACCCTGTTGAAAGCGGGCGCCGCCTTTGCCGGCGCCTCCGCAATCGGATTTCCGGCCATCAGCTACGGCCAGGCCGAAAAGATCAAGATCGGCCATCTGACGCCGCTGACCGGTTTTCTCGGCGCGCTCGGCACCTATGCCACCCTCGGCATGAAACTGGCCGTGGAAGAAATCAACCAGGGCGGCGGCGTCATGGGGCGCCAGCTGGACGTCATGTCGGAAGATTCGGTCAATCCCGCGACCGCCGCGACCAAGGCCCAGCGCATGTTCGAGCAAGATGGCGCTACCGTGCTGATAGGCGAGATCAATTCGGCCGCCGCGCTGACCATCATGCAGGTGGCCGCGCGCAACAAGCGGCTGTTCCTGCAAACCGGCGCGCGATCCGACGCGCTGCGCGGCAAGAATTGCAACAAGTTCACCTTCCACATGGATATCCCGAACACGGTGATGGTGAATACCGTCGGCAAGGCGCTGGTGCGCGACAACATGGTGAAGGACAAGAAGTTCTTCACGCTGACCGCCGACTATATTTTCGGCCATGACCTGCTGGCCGCGGCCAAGCGTTTCTTCGGCGCCAACCAGGGTAACCTGATCGGCGACGAGTTGATCGCGACCGACGTGACCGACTTCAGCCCCTATCTGCTCAAGATCCGTCAGGCCAAGCCCGACGTGGTCTGTTCAAACCTGGCAGGCAATCAGGTGACGACCCTGATCAAGCAATATGCCGAATTCGGCCTGCCCTATCCGATCGTCGGCTTCAATCTCAATACGGCGGATGCCTGGGCGGCGGGAGACGGCAATCTGAGCGGCACCTGGCCGACGGTCTGGTATCACACCCTCGAGGTTCCGGCCTCCAGGAGTTTCGTGGCCAACTTCACCAAGAAGAACGGCAAGCCGCCCGAGAACCATGCCTGGATCGAGTATATTTCGTTCAAGATGATGGCGCAGGCCATGAATGAGACCAAGTCGACCGACACCGACAAGCTGATCGCCTATTTCGAGAAAGAGACCGAGTTCGACATCCTGAAGGCGCGCAAGGCGCATTTCCGGGCGTGGGACCATCAGCTGATGCAGGAAGCCTATCCGTTCACGGTCAGGCCCAAGGGCCACGCCAAGGATCAGTGGGACTTCATTGCGCTGGGGACCGCGCTTCCCGCAGCAGGCGAACCACTGGAGTCGTTGGCGCCGACACGCGAACAGAACCCCTGTACGTTATAACGGCGGGTCGGGACCCGGCGCGCCACTGTTCGGGGCGCGCCGGGTGCCCGCGTATCCGGCGCATTGGCTGACATCAGAGTCCCTCTGGAGCGAGAATGCAGTTCGGGTTCTTGCTGGAACAGGTGGTGAATGGCCTCGTGCTCGGAGGCTATTATCTCTTGATCGCGCTCGGGCTGTCGCTGATCTTCAGCGTCGGCGGTGTGGTGAACCTGGCGCACGGTGCGTTTTACGCGCTCGGCGCCTACGCATCGGTCGAAATCACCAAATACCTCGGCTTCGGCCCGGCCGTGGTGTTGTCGCCGATCGCGGTCGCGATGCTGGGCATCCTGTTTGAACGGTACATCCTGCGCCGTTTCTACACCGCCGATCCGATCCTGAGCCTGCTGATCACCTTCGGGCTCGCCATGATCGCCGAACAGGCGATCCGTATCGTGTGGGGCGCGGCACCATTGTCGGCATCGATACCGCCGGAGTTTCGCGGCTCGGTCATCGTCGGCGACTTCCTGTTTTCGCGCTACCGCGTGATGCTGCTGGCGGTGGTGGCGGTGGTGCTGATCGGCGTCTGGCTGTTGCTGCACAAGACCTCGTTCGGCCGCGTGGTGCGGGCCGGCATTCAGCGGCCGGACATGGTCGCGGCGCTGGGCATCAGGCTGCAGCCCTACATGACCGCCGTCGTCATGCTCGGCGTCGGCATGGCCGCGATGGGCGGCGCATTCTTCGCGCCGATCACCATCGTGCATCCGGCGATGGGAAATGAGATCATCACCGTCGCCTTTGTCGTGGTGGTGATCGGCGGCCTTGGCAGTTTTTGGGGCGTCGTGATCGCCGCATTGCTGGTGGGCGTGGTGCGCGGCATCACGATTCATTTCGTGCCCGCCGCCGGCGAGGCGTCGATCTACGTCTTGATGTTTCTGGTGTTGCTGGTGCGTCCGCGCGGGCTGCTCGGCGAGCGTATCGAGAAATTCGAATGAAGGCCGCCTCATCCAGCGAAAAATACCGCCCCTTGCTGCTCGCAGGCCTCGCGTTGATCGCTCTGCCGTTCGTCCTGAAGCTGCTCGGTCTCTCGCTGAACACCGGGACCATGGTGTTGACGTTTGCGATCGCAACCATGGGGCTCAATCTGTGTGTCGGCTACACCGGACTGGTATCGTTCGGCCACGGCACCTGGTTTGGCATCGGCGCCTATGCCGCCGGATTGATCCAGCTGCACTGGTTCGGCGGCGAAATCTGGCTGCCGCTGCTGCTATCGATGGCCGTGGTCACGGTCGCGTCGGCGGCCGTGGGCATCATCATCTTGCGGCGCCGCGGCGTCTACTTCTCGCTGCTGACGCTGGCGTTTGCCGCGCTCACCTACACGGTCGCGTTCCGCTGGAGCGAGGTGACCGGCGGCGAAGACGGTCTGGGCGGCTTGAAGCGCGGCAGCATCGGGGCGTTCAGCCTCGACGATGCGCTCGCCTATTACATCACCGTCGCGCTGATCGCGTTGGGCGTGCTTTACGTGCTGCTTCGCCTGGTGCGATCGCCGTTCGGCCATGTGCTGATGGCGATCCGCGAAAATCAGCTCCGCGCCACCTTCCAGGGCTATCCGGTCGAACGTTACAAGCTCGTGATCTTCGTGATCTCGGCCGTGGTGACCGGGCTCGCCGGCGCGCTGCTCGCGTTCCAGACCTACCTGGTTTCCGCAGAAGCGGTTTCGGTACCGTTTTCCGGCGAGCTATTGGCAATGGTGGTGATCGGCGGCATGCGCAGCATGCTGGGGCCGGCGCTCGGCGCGTTGTTCTTTATCCTGTTCCGCGAATTGTTTTCGATCTGGACGCCGAACTGGCTGCTTTGGTTCGGGCTGATTTTTGTCGCCTTCGTGATGTATTCGCCGGGCGGCCTGGTCGGCATCTGGGGCACGCTCAGCCGGCGATGGTGGCCCGCGCCGGAAGAAGGCGCCGCCATGAGCAAGCGCAAGATCTACCAAGGCCTGCCGCTACCGGGTTTCCTGATGCCCGAGGGCCTCAAGGGCACCGTGCTGGAGGTCAATGGCATCTCAAAACATTTCGGCGGCATCCGCGCAGTCACCAACGCCAGTCTTGCAGTCCGCGCCGGCGAAATCCATGCCCTGATCGGTCCGAACGGCGCCGGCAAGACCACGCTGTTCAACCTGATCTCCGGCCTGTTCACGGCGGACGGCGGAACGATCAGGCTCAATGGCCGCGAGATCCAGGGCGTGCCATCCGATCTCATCTGCCACAGCGGACTGGCGCGCTCGTTCCAGATCACCAACCTGTTCAAGGAGCTGTCGATCTACGAAAATCTGCGGCTTTCGCTGCAGGCGCAGCACGGGATCGGCTTCAACTTCTGGCGCGACATCGACGGCTATCCGCAAGTGCACGCCGAAACCGCGGAGCTGATCAAGTTCCTCGGCCTCGAAGGCGTCGAACAGATCGAGGGCGGTGAACTGTCCTATGGCGGGCAGCGGCTGATCGATCTGGGCATCGCTCTCGGCTCCAAACCGCAGATGCTGTTGCTCGATGAGCCGCTGGCGGGTCTCGCCGCCGCCGAGCGCGAACGGGTTTCGAGCCTGATCAAGAACATCGCCGCGAATATTCCGGTCCTGATCGTCGAACACGACATCGATCGCGTGCTTGGTTTCTCGCAAGCCGTCACCGTGATGAACCAGGGCGAAGTGCTGATGACGGGTTCGCCGGAGGCGGTACGTGCCGAC